>Ga0209692_10003691_pt1 | contig 14620 bp, 9 predicted proteins | sample tdDd472_FD_187129 | JGI IMG/M metagenome (GOLD analysis project Ga0209692, IMG submission 187129) | Marine sediment microbial communities from the Atlantic coast under amendment with organic carbon and nitrate - tdDd47.2 (SPAdes)... | ecosystem: Environmental > Aquatic > Marine > Coastal >...
CGGGGCATGGCCCCGCCTCCACTGTGTCGTGGGGTGCCCAGGCAGGCCTTTGTGGAGAGGTTGTGCAGGCCAGCACCTCAGCTGGCCCCCAGCACCCCATCCTCTGCACAGAGTCAGCAGAGAGCACCCCCATGCTCTGCACCAGGCCAGCAGAGAGCACCCCCTGCACAGTAGCGGCAGGGCCATGCCCTGCCGCCCATGCCAGCACCTCAGCCTGCCCCCAGCACCCGCATGCTCTGCACAGAGCCAGCAGAGAGCACCCCCCTGCACAGTAGCGGCAGGGCCATGCCCTGCCGCCCATGCCAGCACCTCAGGCTGCCCCGGCACCCCCATGCTCTGCACAGAGCCAGCAGAGAGCACCCCCCAGCACAGTGCAGGCAGGGCCATGCCCTGCCGCCCATGCCAGCACCCCAGCCTGCCCCCAGCACCCGCATGCTCTGCACAGAGCCAGCAGAGAGCACCCCCTGCACAGCACAGGCAGGGCCATGCCCTGCCTGCCATGCCCTACGGCGCGAAGATCGCGTACTCCCACGGGTTCAGCGTGATCGTCGCGCCGTCGTCGCGGACGGTGAAGCTGCGCGGGCTGTCGGGGGCGAGCACGTCGGTGAACGTCGTGCCGTCGATGCCGAGGTCGGCGGGGATGCCCATGGGCTGCGCGCGGCCCTCGCCCTTGTTCATCGCGACGATCACCACGTCGCCATCGCCGGCGTCGCGGGCGTACACGTAGAAGTCGTCGTCGACCCAGAGCTCGCGGTACACGCCGCGGCGCAGGGCGCGGTGGTCCTGTCGGGCCTGGCCGATGGCCTGCACCCGCGACAGCAGCTCGCGCTGGGGCGCGCTGAGGTCGTCGCCCCACACCATCGGGCGGCGATTGTCGGGGTCGGCGCCGCCGTAGAGCCCGATCTCGTCACCGTAGTAGAGCAGCGGGATGCCGGGGATCGTGAAGACGTAGGCGAGGCCCATCGACATGCGGTTCACGATGTTCCACGTCGTGTCGTTGAACCCGGCGTCCATCGGATCCGGCACGCCCGCCCAGGGGTCGATGCCGCCGCCGTTGTCGGCGATCAGCTGCGCCGTGCGCGGGATGTCGTGGTTGCCGAGGAAGGGGCTCATCTCGAAGTAGTGGTCGCCGTATGCGTCCTCGCTCGTCTGGCGCGCCGCCGACAGGTTGCGGAACGAGCCGCTGAAGACGAACGAATCCCGGATCGGGTACAGCAGCGGGAAGTCGTACTGGGCGTCGAGCTCCCACGGGTTCACGTAGTCCATGATCAGCCCGTGCCCGCCGCCGCCGGTGAAGGTCTCGCCGACGAGGTAGACCTCGGCGCCGCCGCCGGCCTCGAACCGGTCCTGCATGCGCAGAGCGACGCGGCGCATGATCACGTGGTGCATGTGCTTCGCCGCGTCGATGCGGAACGCGTCGACGTCGAAGTGCGTGACCAGGTACTCGACGTCGCGGCTGACCTGCTCGACGAGCCCGTGCTGGCGGTAGTCGAGGTCCGGCAGGTAGTCGATGAACCAGCAGAAGAGCGGGTTGGTGTCCCAGTTGCAGGGCCCCGGATCCGTCGTGCAGTTGCAGACGTCGGCGGTGAACCACTCCGGGTGGTCGCGCCGGTAGTCGTGGTCGAGGTGCACGTGGTTGAGCGCGATGTCGAAGAGCACGCGGATGCCGCGGGCGTGGGCGGCGTCGATCAGCTCGAGCAGACGCTCCTCACCGGTGCCCTCGATGTCGCCCCAGCGGAACTCGATCTGCACGGCGCTCGTCGGCCAGTAGCCGTGGAAGCCGCTGAACTCGTGGAAGCGGTCCGCGGCGAGCCAGTTGCCTTCGGGGTTCTCGGTGATCGGGGACAGCCACAGCAGGTTCACGCCGAGGTCGTCGAAGTAGCCTTCCTCGATGGCCTGGATCACGCCGCGGAAGTCGCCGCCCTGGTAGTTCGCGATCCACGGCACGCCCTCGATCGGCGCGTTCTGCGGGATGTCCTCGCCGGCGTCCGAGTTGCGGAAGCGGTCGGTGAAGACGAAGTACATCGTCGCGTCGCGCCACAGGAACGGCTCGTCCTCGACCCACAGCGGCACGAAGTGCGGGGTCGTCTCGATCGAGCGCCCGTCGGTGTCCTCGGCGGTGATGCGGATGCTGTACTTGCCGTCGTCGAGCCCAGCGACGTCGACCTCGAGCAGCCCGGTCTCGGCGTCGAAGTCGAAGGGCACCGGGTCGCCGCCGGCGGTCACGACGACGGAACTCTCATCGAGCGCCGCGCCGTCGTTCGCGCGCCAGAACCGGAAGGTGCCGGTCACGCCGTCCGGTCCGCCGCTGGCGCGGACGGTCTCCATCGCCGGGACGGTGCAGTCGCCGACGATCACGTTGCGGTTCTCGAAGCCGTCGACCCACTGGGTGTAGAAGTCGACCGTGATCCAGTCGGGCACGGCGAAGTTGCCCTCGAAGTCCCAGACCCCGTCGGTGATGAACTTGTAGGGCTGCTCACCCGGGGGCAGCTCGAGGGTGATCTCCCACGTGCCGTCGCCGTCGTCGTCGGTCAGGTTGTCGACACCTTCCGTCCAGCCGTTGAACGGTCCGCCGATGCTGACCGTCGACGTGCCGGGGGCCGGCGTGAACGTCAGCGTGGTCATGCAGTCGCGGGTCGGTGGGCCGTCCGGGCCGACGTCGGGACCGCCGGTGTCTTCGGTGGCGTCCTCGCCGGCGTCTTCGATCACGTCTTCGCCGGCGTCGGCCGTCGTGTCGCCGCCAACGTCTTCGGTGGTGTCGTGGTCGGCGTCTTCGCCTGCGTCCTCACCGCCGGTGTCGCCTCCGGTATCGCCGCCACCGTCGAGGCCGGTGTCCATGCCCGCGTCGGTGCCCCCACCCCCACCGCCGCCGCTGCAGAGCGGGGCATCGGCGCAGGTCGGATCGTCGCAGTCCGTCAGCCCGTTCTCGTCGTTGTCGATGCCATCTTCGCACTGGCGCGGGATGTCGCCCTCGACGCTGTCGTCAACGGGATCGTCGGACGCGCACGCGGCGAACGCGGTGGCTGTCAGGGCGAGCGCGGCGAGGCGCAGTGCGGCAGGGGTACGCATCGTGGACTCCCTCGAGTCGGCACGGGTGATTCGGATTCGGTCCGCCACGGTAAAGCAGCCTGCCGCCGGTGCACAGATCCGGGCTCTTCGAAATCACGATGACGGGTCGTCATCGGCCTGTTCGCGTCGCTCGGTGGATTCCGGGTCGAACGAACGCTAGAGTCCCGGCGCCTGCTGCCCCGAATGCGCCATGTCTCGTCGTGTGAACCGTCGTCAGTTTCTCGCTCGTACCGCCGTCGTCGTCTTTGGCGGGGCGCTCGCGGCCTGTGCCGACGAAGAGCCCACCGACGCGATGGGTGCCGATGCCGGCGGCGACACAGGCGCCGGCGGTGACGCGGGCGGCGTGGATACCGGCGGCGCAGACTCCGGCGCCACGGACGCGGGCGGCACGGACGCCGGCTCGACCGATACCGGTGGCAGCGACGGGGGCAACGATACCGGCGTCGACGCAGGCCCGGTCGGCATCGACGCAGCGTCGCTGTCGAAGGGGCCGTGGACGTACGTGATCGGCGCCGACGTGATTCTCGCGTTCGAGACCCGGGCCGACATCGCGGCCGAGGTCGTGATCACGCGCCCGGACGGCGAGCAGCAGACGGTGACGACGGAGCGGTCCACCGAGTCCGTGCCCGTCATGTGGCCGCCGGTCGAAGGCATCCTCGCCGACTATCCGGACGTGCCCGGCGACTACACCGTGCACGAGGTGCGCATCCCCGGCGCGGCGACGACCGGCGGCACGTGGACGTGGTCGCTGGCGACCACCGACGGCCCTCGCGAGGGTCGATTCGTCGTGCCTGAGGGCGACCGCGTGCGACTCGCATGGTTCGCCGACACGATGCTACCGATGTCCGAGCAGGTCGCTCCGATCGTGATCGTGAGCGACGCGGACGTGTACCTGCACGGCGGCGACATCCAGTACCAGTCCAACCCGATCGACACGTGGAACGGGTACTTTGCCATCTTCGGCGCGGCGATGGCGAAGGGGCCGACGCACCACGCGGTCGGCAACCACGAGTACGAAGAGCAGGACGAGTACGCCAATCACTACGTCCGCCTGTTTGGCGCCCAGGGCGACGAGGGTTCACCGGCGGACTACCACGCGTTCACTTGGGGCTCGGTCCGGTTCATCGTGATGAACTCCGAAGAGGACTTCGGCCAGGAAGGCGACCAGCTCGAGTGGCTGCGTACCGAGCTTCAGAACGCGTCGGCCGCCAACGGCATCGCGCATATCGTCGTCGCGTTCCACCGCCCGTTCGTCACGTTCGCGAAGGCGCATCCGAACCGCGAGAAGCGTGATGTCATCCACCCGCTGCTCGTCGAGTACGGCGTGTCGATGGTGCTGACGGGGCACAACCACTGCTACGAGCGGTTCATCGTCGACGGGATCACGTACATCGTCGACGGCGGCGGAGGCGCGGGTACCTACGACCCGAACGATCACCTGCCGGACGTCGAGGCGAACTGGCCCGAGGAGCTCGAGTGGCGGCAGACGTGGGCCCGTACCCACGGCGCGCTCGTCGTCGATTTCTATGCCGATGGCCGCATCGAGGGCGTGCGCACCGACATCGCCGGTCAGGAGACGGACGCGTTCACGGTCGGCTGACGCGTGTGTCGGGGATGCGCGGGTGATGCGTGCGTCGTCGCCTTCGGCTCCGAGCCGCGATGAATCGCGGCGCCTGGGCGGGGTGGCGCGAGGCGCGGGTGGTGCGTGCGTCGCGGGCGCGCGACGGTTCAGGTCGCGTGCAGGAACGCTTCGAGGGCTTCGGTGACGAGCGCTGGCTCTTCGACGGTGCAGAGGTGGCCAGCGCGGGGGATGACGGCCATGCGAGCGCCGGGGATCGTGGCGGTGAGGCGGATGGATTTGTCGGGTGTTGTGGCGCGGTCGTGTTCGCCCACGATGACCAGCGTGGGGGTGTCGATGGCCTGCACGTCGGCGGTGAGGTCGCCGCGCCCGAAGATGGCGTGCCCGAAGGCCGAGATCGCCGTGAAGTCGTTCGCCGAGAACCGCTCGATCCACACGGCGCGCTCGGCGGCGCGGTTCGGGTCAGCGAGAAAGCTCGGCCCGAACATGGCCTTCATCGTCGGCGCGAGCACCGGGCGGATGCCGACGCGGGTCACGATCGCCAGCATGGCGGTGTATCGAGCGCGCGCGAGCAGCGGCTCGGCACCGGCGGACGTGTCCATGAGCACGAGGCTGCGCAGCAGCTCGGGGCGCCGCAGAGCGATGCGCATCCCGACGAAGCCGCCGGTCGACAGGCCGACCCAGTGCACCGGGCCGCCCCCGATGGCTTCGAGTACGGCGATGCCGTCGTCGGTGATGCGGTCGATCGTGATCGGCGCGCCGGACTTCGCGCTCTGCCCGTGCCCGCGGTGATCGTATGCGATGACGCGGTATCGCTGCGCGAGCGCTTCGATCTGCGGCTCGAAGTGCCGGTGGTCGGCGAGGTAGCTGTGCGAGAACACGACCGTCTCGTCGCCAGCGCCGCGCTCGATGTAGTGCAGCGAGGCGCCGTCGTCGGTGGGCAGGTGGGGCATAGTGCGGTCCGAGTCTGCAGGGTCTGGTGCATCGTACCCTGACCCGCGGGCGGACGGCACGGGGTGCGCGCTCGGTGCGACGTGGCCCTTCGCCGCGGCGTTGACCCGTGTGCACGCCTCGTGTCTGAATGCGCTGTCCAACCGGGACGTGGAGGCGAGGATGTTCGAGGCGGCGGAGCTGGGGCAGACGCTCAGCGACGAGGAGTTCGAGGCGCAGGAGGCCGTGCTGCGCACGGAGCTGCTGCAGCTGCAGATGAAGCTGCGGTCGCTCGCGGTGCCGGTCATCGTCGTGCTCGAGGGGGACGACCGACTCGGGTGCAACGCGGCGCTGAACCGGCTGCACGAGTGGCTCGACGCGCGCTTTCTGCACACGGTGGTGTACGAGCCCGGGCGGCAGGACGAGGCCGAGCGGCCGGGGTTCTGGCGGTACTGGATGGGTCTGCCGAAGCGCGGCCGCATCGGCATCGTCACCCGAGGGTGGGCGATGCGCGCGATGTCGCGTGCCCTGCGTGGCGAGGACGACGCCACCGAGCAGGAGGCGATGATCCAGCACATCCGCGCGTTCGAGCAGACGCTCGCGGCAGACGGTGCCGTGCTGGTGAAGTTCTGGCTGCACCAGACCGGGGACCAGCTGCGGGCGCGGATCGCCGAAGCCGAGGACGACGACGCGCTGAAGTGGAGCGTCACCGACGACGACCGCGAGCTGGCCGATCGGTTCGACGAGGCGATGCCGATCGTCGAGCGCACCCTGCGCCGCACGGGGCAGGGCGACGCGATGTGGACGGTCGTCGAGTCCGCCGACAAGAACTGGCGCGATGTCATCATCGCCGGGACCCTGCGCGACGCCCTGCGCCGCATCGTCGAGCAGGCCGAGGCGGCGCCGACGCAGGCGCTGCCGTCGGTCGGGCCGCCGGCGGTCGTGGCGGCGAAGTCGGTGCTCGACACGGTGGACCTCACCGAGACCGTCGAGCGAAAGAAGTACAAGAAGAAGCTCGACAAGTGGCAGGACCGGCTGCGAGCGGCCGCGTGGCGGTGTGACCGCGCGGGCATCCCGACGGTGCTCGTGTTCGAGGGGTGGGATGCCGCGGGCAAGGGCGGCACGATCCGCCGGATGACCCGCGCGATGGACGCCTCGCTGTACCGGGTGATCCCGATCAGCGCGCCGACGCCCGAGGAGCTCGCCCACCACTACCTGTGGCGGTTCTGGCGCCAGCTGCCCCGCGACGGGCGGATGACCGTGTTCGACCGCAGCTGGTACGGCCGGGTGCTCGTCGAGCGGGTCGAGGGCTATGCGCGACCGTCCGAGTGGCGGCGGGCGTACGGGGAGATCAACGACTTCGAGGAGCAGCTCGTCGAGCATGGCGCGGTGCTCGAGAAGTTCTGGCTGCACATCAGCCCCGAAGAGCAGCTCGCCCGGTTCGAGGCCCGTGCCGAGACGCCGTTCAAGGCGTTCAAGATCACCGACGAAGACTGGCGCAACCGCGAGAAGTGGGACGCGTACCGGCTTGCCGCTGACGAGATGGTCGAGCAGACGAGCACGCCGCAGGCGCGGTGGCACCTCGTGCCGTCCAACGACAAGAAGGTCGCCCGGCTCACCGTGATCAAGACGGTGGTGAAGGCGATGGAGGCGCGGCTCCAGGCGGTCGGCGGATAGCCGGCCACGCCCCCCTGAATGGGGGCCAGACGGGCAGTGGCGCGTTCGATCGGGCCTGGCGTGTCGCGTCCCGGGCATCCTGCTCGACATTCGAGCAGCGGGGCGCCAGGCTCCGTTCGTGCCGACACACACAGGGACGGTGATGAAGCGACGATGGTTGGGCCTCGCGGCGACGATGGTATTCGTGGGCGCGTGTGGTGGTGACGAGGGCAACGAGACCCCGTCGGACGATACGGGTGCGGACGTTGCCGACACGGCGGTCGACACGGGCGAAACCGACAGCGGCGAGGACGCCACCGAAGACACGGGCACCGACGTCGAGGCGGACGCCGGCGAAGACACGTCCGACGATGTCACGGCCGACGCGGGCGAAGACGCGTCCGAGGACGCGGCGCCCGACGTGGTCGAGGTCGAGTGCGGCACCGACAGCCCCGCCGAGCTCGCCGCGTGTGTGGACGGGGACCGGTGGTGGGCGGACGTCGAGGCGCTCGCCGAACCGCGACCGCAGGGCAGCGAAGCGTGGGCGAACAGCGCCGAGCTGTGCGCGACCCGGCTCGAGGCGCTCGGGTTCGTGGTCGACGACGAGCCAGCCTACAACATCCGCAACGTGATCGGCGTTCGGGAGGGGACGACGCGCCCCGACGAGCTGGTGATCATCGGTGGGCACTACGATACGACGTCGGCGGTGCTCGAGGGCGGAGGCTGGTGCGCCGGCGCAGACGACAACGCGTCGGGGGTCGCCGGCGCGCTCGAGGTGGCCCGTGTGCTGGCAGAGACCGACCACGAGCGCACGCTCGTCGTGGCCTGTTGGGACCACGAGGAGCGGGGGCTCCAGGGCTCGCAGGTGCACGCCCGCAACGTCGCGATGGAGGGCGACGCGGTTGTGGTGGCCCTCTCGCTAGAGATGATCGCGTTCGGATCCGACGCGCCCGACACCCAGGCGCTGCCGGACGGGTTCAGCCTCTTCTTCGAGGACGCCGTGAACGAGATCGCCGAGCGCGGCAATCGCGGCGACTTCCTCGCGGCGATCGGCGATGTTTCGGCGAGCGACGCGATCGCGGCGCTGGTCGCGGCGGGCGAAGGCCCGGGCACGGACGTCGTCGCGATCGAGGTCCCCGCCGAGTATCGCGCTGCGGTGGCGTTGTCCGACCTGCGGCGTTCGGACCACGCGGCCTTCTGGGACGCGGATCTGCCGGCGATCATGCTGACGGACACGGCGAACTTCCGGAACCCGAACTACCACTGCGCCGAAGGGCTCGACGAGGTCGAGACGTTGAACCGGGACTTCGGTGTGGCATCGGTTCGCATGATCGTCGAAGCCGTGGCGACTCTGCTCGAAGCCGGCGACGAGCCGCTGACAGCCGAGCCGTCCGATCCGCGTGTGTGCCACGTCGACGACCCCGAGTCCTGCCCCGACGGTCAGACGTGCACGACGCAGTACCTGACGGTCGAGGGGCTGCGCGAGGTGTGCGCCGAGGTCACCGGCGACGTCGGGCTCGACGAGACCTGTGAACGCGAGGAGTTCGGGATCGACAACTGCGCGCCGGGTCTCATCTGCACGCGGTACGGCCAGCCGTTCATCGACGGCGACGCCGTACCGGCGTGTCGCCCGCTGTGCACGGACGCCTCGGATTGCCTCGAGAACGAGCGTTGTCAGGCATCGGGCAACTACCCGTTCGCGGGTGTGTGTGGTGCGCTGCAGCCCGGCGGACCTGGACGCCTGCATCGAAGGCACGGCCTGCGTGCTCGGAGGCAACACGGACAGCACGTCGATGGGCTCGCACTGTGCCGGCGCGTACGAGGTCGGCGAGGTCGGTACGCCGTGCGAAGACTCCGGCGACTGTGGCGCCGGGCACGGGTGCGCGATCCAGACGGGCACGTGCCAGATGTGGTGCGACGACGAGCACCCGTGTGAGGGCGACACGCCGTGCACGCCGTATGGTCGCGTGACGGACGTCGCCGGGCTCGGGTTCTGCATCGAGTGATGCGCTGGCGTCGCTCCGCTGCGCGGGCGTAGACTCGCCGCATGCTCGACGTCATCGACATCTACCGCGAGCCGCTCTTCTTCTGGTTCCCGGTCGTCACGACCCTGGTCAGCATGGGGTCGTTTCTCGTGTTCGCCGTGCCGCTGACGCTGCTCGCGTGGCGGCAGCCGGCGTGGGCCGAAAAGTACCGGATCCAGAAGCGCCGCATGAAGGCGGACCGCATCGTCGGACCGAGCGTGCGGTACTGGCTGCGCAACAACGCCATCCTCGCGGTGCTGACCATCGCGGCGTGGCCGCTCTTGCGGCTGAGCGGCGTGCACATGGGCCCGGCGCCACCGGTCTGGCTGATCGTCGTGCAGGTGCTCGGGTTTCTCTACCTCGACGATTTTCTCTACTATTGGATGCACCGCACGATGCACCGGGGCTGGCTCTACCAGCGGGTGCACAGCGTGCATCACCGGGTGCCGACGCCGTGGGCGATCAGCGCGCACCACATGCACCCGGTGGAGTTCTGCCTCACCGGCGCGTTGATGCTGCTCGGACCGGTCGTGCTCGGGGCGCACGTCGTGACGGTGTACGTCTGGGTGATCGTGCGCCAGTGGGAGGCCGCGGAGGGGCATTCCGGCTACGAGCTGCCGTTCAGCCCGTCGCACCTCGTGCCGGGGTATGGCGGCGCGGAGTACCACGACTTTCACCACAGCCGATTTCACGGCAACTACAGCGGATTTCTCGGGTACCTCGACGGCTGGTTCGGGACCTACGCCGAGGGGTACCGCGAGCGGGTGGCGCACCGAAAGCGGACCGGGCGGCAGCGCCCGTGATCGTCGTGGTCGCGAACCCCGCGGCGGCGGCCGGCCGTGTGGGCCGGCAGCGCGCGCGGATCGAGACGCGGCTACGGGCCGCGGGCGTTGACGACGTGCGGTGGACCGAAGCGCCGGGGGATGCCCGCCGGCTCGCGGCGGAGGCGGCGGCCCGGGGGGCGGCGCGGGTCGGCTCGCTGGGCGGGGACGGGACGCACCACGAGGTGGCCGCCGGGCTGCTCGATGCCGGCGGTGGCGCCGCCATGGGGGTGTTGCCCTTCGGCACCGGGGGCGACTTCGCGCGGATGACGGTGGCCGGGCACGACGCGGGCGCGGCGCTGGCGGCGTTGTGCGACGCGCCAGCGCGCCGCATCGACGTCGGTCGCGTGACGTGGCTGCAGGATGGTCAGACGCGGACCGACATCGTGTTGAACATCGTGTCGGTCGGGCTCGGCGGGCTCGTCGATCGCAACGTCGAGCGCCTGCCAAAGCGGCTCGGCGGGCGTCTCACGTTCTTCGTCGCCACGGTGCAGGCGGCGTGGTCGTGGCGCCCGGCGACGGTGCGCGTGCACGTCGATGGCCGCGACCTCGGCGCCCACTGCGTCGACAACGTCTTCGCGTGCAATGCGCGGTTTGGTGGCGGGGGCATGCGTTGGGCGCCCGACGCGGTGCTCGACGATGGACGGCTCGACGTTTTGATCGCGCAGCACCGCTCGTTCGCCCGACAGGTCGCCGCCGCGCCGACGTTGTACCGCGGCGACGTGGCGACCCTCGCCGGGTTCGAGCGCCACGTGGCCGCAACGGTCGACGTCGAGCCCGTCGATGGCCCCCTGTGGATCGATCTCGACGGCGAGCCCGTCGGGACGGGCGGCGTGCGCGTCGAGGCCGTGCCCGAGGCGCTGTCGGTGGTCGGGCTGCGCCCGGATGTGGTGGGGCGTCAGGGGTAGCGCCGTGTCGTGCGAGGGTGGTTCGCGTCGGGCGAGGGCGTGCGCATCACCCATGTCAGCCGAGGGTGGTTCGCACATCGCCCCAGCGCGCTACACCGCCGAGCGGCCGCGATTCATCGCGGCCCGTCGCCGTCAGGCGACGGTGTGCGCGCCACCCATGTCGTTTGAGGGTGGTTCGCACGTCGTCGGCCCTCTGGGCCTCCGAGCGGCGATGAATCGCCGCCGCTCGGCGATCGGCGCACCCTCGCCTGTGCGCGCCGCGTCTTGTAGGCAGGACGACACCTCTGCTCGACCCCGGTGACGACGGATGGCCTTTGCGCACGGAAAGATCCTGCTGCTCGGTGAGCACGCCGTCGTCTATGGGCGGCCGGCGCTGGCGGCGGGGCTCGACCGCGGCATGACGGCGTCCGTCGTCGACGGCGGGGGCGCGCGCCTGCAGATCCCGGCGTGGGGCGTCGACGTATCGCCCGCGGACTCGAGCGCCGTGGCTCGCGCCTTCGCGGCCCTGCTCGGGGCGCTGCCCGGTGAGCTCGGCGGGCCGACGGTGCGCGTCGAGCCGGGCATCCCCGGGGGCGCCGGCCTCGGCAGCAGCGCCGCGCTGGCGGTCGCCACCGCCCGGGCGCTCGCAGCGCACGCGGGGTTCGACCTCGACGATGACGCGCTCTTCGACGCCGCGATGGCCGCCGAACGCGTCTTTCACGGCAACCCTTCGGGCCTCGATCACGCCGCCGCCATGCACGGCGGGCTGCTGCGCTACGTCCGCGGCATGCCGCCGAGCCTGACCCCCGTGGTGGCGAACACACCGCTGTCGCTGGTGGTCGCTCAGGTCGCCCCGGGCGCCGACACCGGCGCGATGGTCGGCGGCGTGGCCGAGCGCCGCGCGCGGCTGCCGGTCGCGATCGAGGCGGCCCTCGACGCCATCGCCGCGCTCGTCGACCGTGCCCAGCACGCCGTCGAGGTCGGCGACGTCGTGAGCCTCGGCGAGGCGATGACCGTCAACCACGGCCTGCTCGCCGCGCTCGGCGTGTCGACGCCGGCGCTCGATGCCGCCTGTCACGCCGCGCGCGCGGCCGGAGCCCTGGGCGCGAAGCTGACCGGCGCCGGTGGCGGCGGCTGTGTCGTCGCGCTCGTCGACGACGCCTCGGCCGACCCGGTGGTGTCCGCGCTGGCCGAGTCCGGCGGCATGGTGCTGCGGGCGTCGGTGGGGTGACCGGGCGCGGTGCGTGTGCGCCGCGTCACCCCGCGTGCCGCATCAGCGGCGGCGACGCAGCGCCGCGGCGAGACCGAGCAGCGCAAGGGCACCGGCCCCGCCCGCGCCACCGCCGGCGGCCGAGCAGCCGTCGTTGTTGCGGTCGCGGCGCGCGACCTCGGCGTCGTACACCTCGTTGTGCGCTTCGAGCTCGGCGTTGATCTCGGGGGTGCGGTCGTCGATCACCACCGCCTGCCCCGAGGCGCCGGTCTCTTCGATGCGCTCGGCGGCAGGCAGCCCGGCGAGGTCGGCGGTGTCGCCACCGCCTCCGCTGCCGGCCCACGACTCGCCCCACGTGCCCATGCGGATCTCACGACCGTCGGACAGGCGCAGCGTGCGCGGCGCGTCCTCGTACCGGCGGCCGTCGCCGCAGTCCGTGATCAGCTCGGCGTTGTGGTTGTTGTCGACGTCGTCCATGTCCGGGTTGAACGTGAACGCCGGGTCGAGGGTCATCTCTTCGGGCGACATCGTCGTGTACAGCGACGTCAGGTACGCGGCGCCATCGAAGAGATCCTGCGCGTGGCGCATCGGCTCGAAGATGCGCTCGTCGAGCGCGGCGGTGAACGCCTCGGGGTCGAAGTCCTCGAGCTCGCCCTCTTCGAGGTAGCAGCCGATGCAGTTGTAGAACCACTGCGGCTCGACGCCGTCCTCGACGAGGCGGTCGGGCATCGGGATGAACTCCATGAGCAGGTCGAGGATCGCCGGGTCGCCCTGCAGCCCGAGGCGGATGAGCGCCTGCTGCATCTGGTCCCAGTAGCTCGCCGGGTCCGTCATCATCGACGCGGACTCGACGACCTCGGCGACCATGTCGTTCCAGAACATGTCGTCCATGCGGCTGGCGGCGCCGGCGTACTCCGTCGCGAAGCCCTGTCCGCCGGCCTCGTCCATCGCCTCGGTCACGATGGCGTCGTAGTTCGACCCGCCGCTGAGCCAGTCGATGCGCGCCTCGTTGATGTGCACGTGCGGGTAGTTCTCGGGCACCGACCGGTGGTCGCCGAGGATGAACGTGCGGATGCCGAGGTCCGGGTCGGCGGCGACCGCCGTGAGCTGGATCGGGATCACCGGCTGCTCGGCGGTGTACCGGAGCGTGACCGGCGCGATGTCGCCGGTGTCAGCGTCCTTGGTGAGCCGGAACGCGACGAAATGCATGTCGTCGTCCATCAGCAGGTACGGCTCGACGAAGGGCATCACGCCGCGCGGGATGTCGTAGTCGTTGGCCTCGAGCCACTCGAAGAGCGGCTCGGACCCGGTGGCCTGCAGCACGGCGAAGTCGTACGGGCCGACCGACGACTGCTCGACGACGACCACGCCCGGGTCGCCGGCACCGTCTTCGGCCGTCCCAGCGTCCGCAAACGAATCGCCGCCACCGCCGCCCGCGCCGCCGCTGCGGGTGTCCCAGTCGCACTCGCCGACTTCGCGGTACGTCAGGTTGAACCGCACGCCGATGACGTTGTTCAGCTGGCGAAAGACCGCCGTGCTCGACACGCCGACTTCGGGCCGGCTCGGCGTCGGCACGATCCAGGCGAACTCCTCGCTGGGGCCGGTGTACTGGACGGCGACGTGCGCCTCGATCTCTTCGCCGTCGACGGCAAAGAGGATGTCCTCGGCCGACTGGTTGACCGGGTCGGAGTTGTTGCAGAAGAACCCGCCGCAGGCGAACGCGGCGAGGGGCGTGGTCAGGATCAGCGCCGACGTAGCGGCGGCGAGCGAGAGCTTCGAGAGCTTCATGTGCAACTCGGTGTGCGGGTCATGCGCAGTGCAATGGCCGCCATCGTGGCGGGTTCGCCCACCGAGGTCCAGTGAGCGCGCTACGAAGTGTATCCGGCTCGAATACGGCGCCGCCGGGCCACCAGCGCGATGCCGACGAGGGCGACGAACCACGGTGGGCGCGTGCCGCCCGCGACGCTGCACCCTCGCTCGTCGTCGACGTTGCTCGCCTCGTTCGAGGGAGCCTCGTCGTCCGCGCCCCCCGCATCCTCGAGGTCATCCGAGTCGGGCCGCGAGCCCCACACGTCGTTGGGCCCCGGGTCACACGACGCGTCGTCCCAGCCGACGTCGACCGAGTACCCGGTATCGTCGGAGGCGCCTGCGTCCGCGTCGGGTCGGTCGTCCGGGTCGGGGACCGGCCCAGGGTCGTTGGCGTCGTTCCATGCGCGCAGGATGCGTTCGATCTCGTCCCACTGGCTCGACACGAGAACCGGGGGTCCCGAGGCGCCCGTCTCTTCGATGCGAAGGGCGGCGGGCATGGACACGCGCATCGCGCCGAAGTCCGCTCGAAACGCACCGCCAGCGCGCTCGTTCCAAGCGCCGACGTACAGATCCTGCCCATGGATCTGGAGCCAGGTCGGGGCATCGGCGAGGTACGTCCCATAGCGGCAGTCGAT
>Ga0209692_10003692_pt1 | contig 14618 bp, 15 predicted proteins | sample tdDd472_FD_187129 | JGI IMG/M metagenome (GOLD analysis project Ga0209692, IMG submission 187129) | Marine sediment microbial communities from the Atlantic coast under amendment with organic carbon and nitrate - tdDd47.2 (SPAdes)... | ecosystem: Environmental > Aquatic > Marine > Coastal >...
GTGAGCCTTGACGATGGAACCATCGATAAACAGAAGGGCCTCTTCACATTCCTGGGCCAAGGCATCAAAGATTGTACGCCAGACCCCGCGCTGCCCCCAGCGCACATAACGATTGTAGACCGTGGTTGGAGGCCCGTATCGACCGGGCAAGTCCCGCCACGGAGCGCCTGTACGCAAAATATAGAAAATACCGTTCAGAATGGTCCGGTCATCCCGGCGGGCTGGACCCCGCCCGCGCTTGGGAAGTAAAGGCTCAATAATCGCCCATTCATTATCCGTCAAATCAAACCGTGCCATTCAAAGCTCCTTCTTTCGAAGCCTTGAATCAAAAAATTACCCGAAAATCAATAAGCCGAATTGAGTTCAGACCCTAGTACATGTGTCAGTTCTCGCCGGGATTTGTCGTTGTTGCCATTTTCCACTACGAGGTGTGCATTTCCATCATCGACCAGGGAAGTAGCTGTGTATCCGGCAACTGCTACCGCAGCTTCGACTTTCCGGGCGTCAACAGCGGTACCTGTAACCACGGCGCGTTCGGTAGCAAGATTGACGGCGACGGTTGAAATGCCGTCTACCGTCTTGATCGCCTTTTCCACGCGACTTACACAGGACGCGCATGTCATACCGCCTATCGTAAAGGAGGCATCCATTGATGCTGGGTCAGACTGTGGCTGCATTTGGGTTTTATATGCCATTTCTTTTCTCCGCGCTCGGTGTAACGTTTATGGGACGATGCCGCCCTCTCGTTGATGCACAGGCTAAATCTCTGACGCCTCGTAGCCCGCATGGCTCAGGGTTTCCATAATTTCTGCTGCTGATGCGGTTCCAGTTACAGTAATTGTCTTTGTCGCGAGATTTGCCTGCGAAGAGGTAACATCGGGGAGTGCGTTCACCGCTGTCTCAATCGTGTTAACACAATGTCCGCACGACATTTTGCTGATGGCGAAGTTTTTCATTTTTGCTGTCCTTCTATGGTTGTGCAGCCAAACTGCACGCTGTCGTGTAGGCATATGGGGCTTCCAGTGATTGGAAGGTCAAGGGCGATTTCAAATATTTTTGATTCCGGCGTGAGCGTGGAAATGTTTGCTTGACCCTGAACCGTGGTCCGGGGTTATGCTGCGCCTGATATGAAACTGTTCAAGCGAATACATTCGGCTCTAGTGACTTTTATGGTGGCGGCAACGATGGTTGTCGTTCCTTCTGTATTTGCGGCCGCTGGCCATGATTGCTGTGTTGAGGAAATGGCTTCTGGCACGATGACGCAGATGACGGATGCTCAAGCAGAAACAACAATTGTGGCCATTAAACATGCAAGCATGATCCATAAGAATGGACACGTAGGTCAGGACAGCAGCGCTTGCGATGTTTCGTGCTGCGGTTTGGCGGTTACCGTTGCGTTGATCGATCGTTCGCCGCGTGCTGCGGGCGTTTGGATGCTCCACGTGTCGCCGGCACCAATGCCTGATCAGCCGATGTTTTCGGCAGTTGGCGATCACATCACACCACCTCCCCGGACCATATAGCTTTTCCCAAGCCAGATCACCTGATGCTGGTTATCGCCCACCGTAGGCCAGTGGCTGTCCGGTGATGGAAAATGTTATACTCCCGAGAGGGTCGGAAATGAATTCAACAGTTTATTTATTATATGCGGCTAACGACACTAAGTGCAGGATTGCCTGCGAAAGTAACATGCAGCATCGTTCGAAAAGTACGCTAACAATGTCTTCCCTTCATGCAGGCATGGGAGGAAGGTCATGAAACATCTGAGCAGAAGAAGCCTTCTTAGAGGCGCGGCCGGTAGTGGTGCATTCCTTTGCCTTTCTGGCCTACTTCCCCTATGGGCACAAAGTGCAGCCAGGGGCAATTGGGGTGTGCCCTCAGGCACTGCCAACAGTTTCAATCTGGATATCGACAGGTTCCCGGTTCGGATCGATGGTCGTTCAACCACTGCGGTTGGGATCAATGGCACCTTGCCTGGGCCTTTGATCCGGTTTCGTGAGGGAGACGATATTACCCTCAATGTCACTAATCGCCTCGCCGAAGATACGTCTATTCACTGGCATGGCCTTCTGGTGCCATTTCACATGGACGGTGTGCCAGGCGTTTCGTTTCCGGGCATCAAACCCGGGGAGACCTTCAGCTACCGGTTCGCTGTCCCTCAAAGTGGTACCTATTGGTATCACTCGCATTCTGGTATGCAGGAACAGCTAGGCCATTATGGGCCGATCATTATCGACCCCAAAGACGCCGACCCCGTTCAGTGTGACCGTGAGTATGTTTTGATCCTTGGCGACTGGACTTTTAAGGACCCACACCGGATTTTCGCCAAACTGAAAAAGAATGCGGAGTCGCTTAATTTTCAGCGCCGAACGGTGGGCGACCTAGTTGATGATATATCCGAGAATGGTCTGAGCGATACTATTGCCGACCGGGCCATGTGGGGCCGGATGCGTATGTCATCCACCGACTGGGCCGATGTAACCGGCGCAACCTACACGTATGTCATCAACGGGCATTCGACAGCAGACAATTGGAATGGTGTCTTCCGACCCGGTGAACGTGTGCGCTTGCGGATAATCAACGCGGCAGCCATGTCTATTTTCAACTTCCGGATACCAGGTTTGCCGATGACGGTTGTTGCTTCTGATGGCCTCAATGTTCAACCCATTGAGACCGATGAATTCCAAATCGGGGTGGCTGAAACCTATGATGTGATTGTCGAGCCACGAGAAGAAAAGGCCTATGCCATGGTGGCGGAATCCATCGACCGGTCAGGCCAGGTTGTTGCAACACTGGGACAAAGGCCCGGGATGCGCGCCGAAGAGCCGAAGATCAGAAAGCCTGTTCCACTGACAATGAAGGATATGGGCATGGACCACAGCGCGATGTCTGGCATGGATCACAGTAAAATGGATCACGCCGCCATGGGCCATAGCACCATGACAACGCAAGGTGACACGGACAATGTCCTGCCGACAACTGGCGCCAATATCCAACGGGGACCGGGTGTTGTGAATATTGCTGCGGCACCAGCAAGCAGGCTGGACGAACCTGGGCACGGCCTTGCTGACGTGCCACATCGTGCGTTGCGGTATGCGCAGTTGCGCAGTTTGGATGTAAACCCGGACCTACGACAGCCAGAGCGTGAGATCGAACTGCATCTGACGTCCAATATGGAACGATATATGTGGTCGTTCGATGGGAAGCGATACTCGGAAGTGGACAAGCCGATTGTCTTCTATGAAGGCGAACGTCTAAGGCTGACGATGGTGAACGATACCATGATGCCGCACCCGATCCATCTGCACGGTATGTTTTTTGATGTTGTGAATGACGGCGATGATCACAAGCCTCGCAAACATACGATTATTGTGAAGCCCGGGGAGAAGCTGTCGGTCGATATTTCAGCCGATCACGTGGGTGACTGGGCATTCCATTGTCACCTGCTTTATCACATGGAAGCGGGCATGTTTCAGGTGGTGTCCGTGCTGCCAGAATCGCAGATGCCCCCGCATATGCGGCGCCATCGAGGCAATTCAGAACCCGATCAAAGGATGAAGAAAGAAGCCGATCACAAACACATGCATTATGGGCATGGCGACAAGGCGGAAAGTGAAACAGGGGGGCGTAAATAATGTTTACGTACAAGATATTCTCGCCTGCAGTGGTAGTCGGTGCGCTTCTCATGAATACGAGTTCTACAGCTGCCGACGAGGAAGTGCAAAAGTCGCCCGTTATCGCCGGTCAGCAGGCAGATCAGTATTATGACCCGCAGGAAATGGCGGAAAAGCGCCTTGAGATTAAAAAGGCAATGGGTGGGCAGAAAACTTATCTGTTGCAGCTTGATCGGTTTGAGCTGCAAAGCCATAACGGTGAAGACAATCTGGTACTTGATGGCCAGGCTTGGTATGGCGGCGATATTAATAAATTCTGGGTCAAAACAGAAGCCGAGTTGAACCTGGACAGCGGAGCTGTCGAAGAGGCCGAAGTTCAGGCGCTCTGGTCGCGTGCAGTTTCGCCTTTCTGGGATGTGCAGGCTGGTCTGCGCCATGATTTCAAACCGGATGGGCTGGATCATCTGGTCCTTGGTGTGCAGGGGCTGGCACCATACTGGTTTGAAGTGGATGCCGCAGCATTTCTGAGCACCGACGGGGATCTGATGGCAAGCGCCGAGGTGGAATATGATTTTCTGCTGACACAGCGCCTGATCCTGCAGCCCCGTGCCGAGATTGGTTTCTCTTTTCAGGATATTGTAAAGCAGGAGACCGGAGCTGGGTTCACCTCATTAAGTGCCGGTGTCCGGTTGCGCTATGAAGTCAAGCGTGAGTTTGCCCCCTATGTGGGCATCGAGTGGCAGCGAAAACTGGGGGGAACCGCCGATATTGCGCGTGCTGCTGGTGAAGATGTCGGGCGAACAGTGCTGGTTGCCGGCATTCGTGCATGGTTCTAGAGATGCACATGGAACGTATACTCACATTAGAAAATGGAGCGGGCTTCAACGGCCCGTTCACCATGCACAGTGTTGAAACATTGGTGTTTTGCAGGCACGCCCGGCATGCCTTAGGTAATTTGATGAAGGCGGGAGGGTCTGATGACCAGTTTGATTGAACCGAATCTGCACCCGGTGTTGGTGCATTTTGCCTATGCATTGCCAGTGACGGCGATGGTCGCCTATTGGCTGGGTACCTTTGGCCCGGCGCGGGACTGGAAACCCGGTCTTCTCAAGGCGGCGGACTGGATGCTGGCCTTTGGCGCCCTAGCCATAATAGTGACAATCGCGGCTGGCTTTCAAGCCTACTATACGGTGGGGCATGATGGTCCTTCGCATGCTGCGATGACCACTCACAGGAATTGGGCAGTACCGACTGGCCTAGTGATGTTAGCGCTGGCGTTGTGGCGCTGGAAGTCCAGGCCCGCCAATCCGAGACCCCTGTTCCTGTCGTTACTGACTGTTGCCGCGCTGGCACTCACCGTGACGGCCTGGTGGGGTGGCAGGATTGTCTATGGTTATGGGCTCGGGGTGAAAAGCTTGCCCGAGATTACCGGTGAAGGCCATGATCATCACCATGGTGATGGCAGTTCACATGACCATGTGGCCCAGCCAGATAATGCAGACAAGGCTGGTGACCATAGCGAAGGTGCCGATGCGCATGATCATGGCGATGCGCATAAGGCGGAAGCGCTGGATTCGGGCGCTATTTCCGACGCCTTTTATGACGCGCTGAAAGCTGGCGATGAAGCGACGGTGGCACGTCTGCTTGCAGATAATGTACTAATCATTGAAGGCGGCCATGCCCAAACCAGCAAAGCCGACTATATGGCGGGGCATATGAAATCAGATATGGCTTTTCTACCCAATATGGAAAGGAAGACTCTGTCGCGTGAAACAGGGCAGGCTGGAGATAGGGCATGGGTCGTGACCCACTCCAGGACTATGGGTAGTTACCGGGGGCAAGAATACGACCGGACAGGCTGCGAATTTATGTTGCTCCGCCGAGAAGGACACGATTGGAAGATCGCGTTAATTGAATGGGCTGATTGATAGTCTTATCTATCTGCCGCTCTGCAGCAGATTTTTGCGGGGCGGCATACTTAGTATTTTTTTATTAAAGATATGTTGTTAAGTAATCACAGGGAAAGTTGCCACGCTTGCCGGATATTTGGTTGAGTTAATCGCAACAAACAGGGCGACGGCGGATCGTGCGAGTTATATTTCTTCCTCCAGTTTTTATGTTTTATCTGGCGGTGTCAGTCGCGGGAAAGGCGGAGTCCTTGAAAATACTGGCGGGGCAGATACCCCATGTTTTCCATCAGGAAACACCTGGCCCTCATAACCAGTTTTTCCAACAGATTGTTCGACCGCATATAGGTGACCATGAGGTGCAATTTCTATCCTACAGGCGGGCAATGAGGGATTTTGCTGAGCGCCGGGCGGATTGCCTGTATATTGCTATCGACAGCATTGATGATTACCCGATCGAATTGGGTGACAGACAGTTCATCAGGTTTTCTGATCCTATAAACCGTATCGGGCTGCGCCTGTATACCCGCCCGGACGAGGCACCGGTAACGGCCTATGATGACTTAAAGAGCAAAGTCATTGTTGGAGCAGGCAGTCACCTCAAAATACTGGAGCCCCATATCGGCGCTGATTGGGATACCACTACCCTCGTGGTGGAGACCGAAGTCAAGGCGTTTGAATTATTGGATAGACGCAGGGTCGATATTGTTGTGTCGGTAGACTTTGATACCCGTCTGTTAGAACAAGCACATAATCGCGCACCCTACAGTTATGACAAGAGCATGGTGCTTGTGTCGTGGGGCGAGGTTATGACGTGCTGGCATTCCAGGGAAACAGCGGTTGCGTTGAAAGGGGTGAATGCGGCAATTGCGGAAGCCGAGGCGTCGGGACTAACAAAAAAAATATTTGGGGCTGAGTAAAATAGTTTCTCTGTCTGTGCAGGATGCCCGAGAACGCGAGATTGGCTGTTGTTTTCCCAGAACTTCTATGTGTTTGATTGTGCACCAGTCGGGATACCTGCGTAGTCTCTGGATGCACAGCATGGACTCAGGCGCCTAAAATAGGCTGCCGGGCTTCCAAATAAAGATTTACAAACTAAAATTGTAACCTATAGAAGGACAAAGGCTAGGGTTGTCTAGATGGGCATTTTGTTCATTCGACGGTCTGAATATCGCGCCATAATGCTTTACTTCGCGGTGAAAGGTAGTCTGATGAAGCCGCTAATTTTTTCAAGTATAGGCGCATTAGAATTCTTAAGGTTGGATTCGTGACAGCACATTCCATTCGAGCACCATATCAACGCATCAAGGATGAGCTCATCCAGTATATCAAAGACGGCGTTTATGGCCCGAACGACAAGGTGCCCTCAGAAAATGCATTGATGAAGGAATATGGTGTTGCCCGCATGACGGCGCACCGAGCGCTTCGGGAATTGACGGATGAAGGCATACTGACGCGTGTTCCCGGTGTGGGCACATTTGTTGCAGAAAAAACAGATGATGGCCATGTCCTGGATGTGCGCAATATCGCCGACGACATTCGGGCGCGTGGGCACAGTTATTCGGCTGATGTTATTCTGCGCCAGGAAGAAGCAGCTACCAACCGTTTGGCGGAGTTGTTCCGGATGCTGGAGGGAGAAACGCTCCTTCGGACCAGGATCGTGCACTTGGATGGTGACATGCCGTTGCAATTGGAGGATCGTTGGGTCAACCCTTGTTTTGCCCCAGATTATCTGACTAATGATTTCCGGAAAATCACACCGACGGCTTATCTATTATCCAAACTGCCTTTACAGGAAGTCGAACATACCATTCGAGCTGAAATGCCGAATGAGCAGATCTGTGATCTGCTGCGTATGCCAGACAACGAACCTTGCCTTGTTCTTACCCGGCGTACATCAATGAATAATAAAGTCATTACTTTCGCCCGAATGTTTTTCCCGGGAAGTCGGTATCGATTGGGCAATAAGTTCAGTACCAACATCAATCTCGACTGATTATCCGCTAACCAAGGACTCTCACGGAAATGTGAATATTGTCGAATGGTATGTGTTTCAGTCTTTCTCTCAACACTCGTTGAAATTGTTTATCTTCCATATATTTAGGCACATTTCGCCAATAGCGAGAAAAGGTCTGCGCTTGATCCGGCGTTGTATGGACTGAATTTCAATTTATTTCTTAATGAAGTGTTAATTGGGTCGTTTTGTTCTTGCCTTCGTCTAAATTGGTACTAATGTTTCTCATACTATATATGGTTGTCTATACAGGTCTGTATAAGCTTCGAGGGGAACCAAGGCTGTATCAGTAAGAGAGTTTTAGTGCTGACTTGGCGAGATGAGGCAAGGACCGGGAGGAAATTACGAGATGAAAAACACTAGATTGAGTTGGCTCATGGCAATGACTGCGCTTGGAGCTGGAACACTCGCAACAGCACCTGCACTTGCTAACGACGGCGAAGAAATTGATCTTGAGGAAGTCGTGGTGACGGGAAGCCGGATCAAGCGCAAGGATCTTTCTGGCGTCGGGCCGGTTACAGTTCTGAACGAAGCGGCGATCGAGGCCACGGGTGTGACCTCGCTTGAGGTTCTGCTTCAGCGACTGCCAGCTGCGGCAGGGTTTGGTGGTAACCAGACCAGTGCCTACTGGGTATCAAATGGTTGGGGCACGCCGCAAATCAACCTTCGGGGATTGGGTGTTAACCGGACACTGGTTCTGGTGAACGGCCGCCGTGTAGTATTTGGTGGTACTGGTGCTAACAGCAGCGTGGACCTTTCCATGATCCCCATGTCCCTGATCTCCAAAGTTGAGGTTCTGAAGGACGGGGCTTCTGCCACTTATGGTGCCGATGCGGTTGCCGGGGTGGTCAACCTGATCACCAAAAAAGAATTTGAAGGCCTTGAGGTCGAGGGCAAGTTCGGCATGACCGACGAAGGTGATGGTGAAGAGTATCTTGTTGATCTGACATGGGGTGCGTCCAGCGATGCCGGTAACATTATGGTCAACATGAGTTATCAAGACAATAAGGCATCGCCGCTAGCTGATGACAGTCGGGCCCCATGCCCTCTGTTCCCAGATGGAAGTGGCGGACTGGCATGCGGTGGTAGTTCCTCTACCATTGGCGGTCGGGCAACTTTGCCTGCCGGTGCCACTTTGCCGGACGGCACGGTCCTGACAGAGCCGACGCGGATCAACTTTAATCAAGGGGCCGGCGACGGCGACTTTTACGAGCCCTATGATGGGGCCAGACACTCGTTTAACTACAATCCGTATTTCAATGCAGTTCAACCGATTGAGCGGTTCAGTTTCACGACGCTTGGTTCCTATAACCTTAACGACGAAACCCGTCTGTTCACAGAGCTGATGTATACCCACAGGGAGTCCATGCAGCCTGCATCGCCAGCTACCCTTCAGAATGTATTCTACGCTGCGGACCACCCGACAAACCCGACGGGTGTGGATTTCACACTTGAGCGCCGCCGCCTTCTGGAAAACGGGGCGCGTGACTTCCTTCAGGAAGTTGATACCTGGCGAGTGGTGACTGGCATTGAGGGTACGATCAATGATCACTGGTCATATGATGTTGCCGTTAACTGGGGCCGCAACACGGGCATCGATGCCATTGCCAACAATATCAATATGCAGCGCGTTGGTGAAACACTGGATCCTGATGTATGTGGTTCCGGCGGTATACCCTGCGGTGATTATCTCGGCTTTGGCGATGTGACACAGGATGTACTCGATTATATTGTCTTTAACCAGCAAGGTACCGGCGGCAACGAACAGATCAGTGTCAGCGGTAACATCAGCGGCGACCTCTTTGCGCTTCCTGCGGGTATGGTGGGCATCGCTGGCGGTGTAGAATGGCGTAAGGAAAAAGGGTGGCGTAACCCGGATTCTCTCGTCGTTGCTGGTCTGGCACTTGGCAATCAGGCCGATCCGATCTCGGGCACGACCAAAACCAAGGAAGTATATGCAGAAATGCATGTGCCGCTCCTTGCTGATATGCCCTTTGTGCAGTCTCTGGATATGGACCTAGCCATTCGCTATTCGGACTATGATCTGTTTGGTGGAGACACCAACTATAAGATTGGCCTGAACTGGCAGGCATCAAATGCGATCAAGCTGCGCGGTACTTACACAACCGCTTTCCGTATTCCGAACGTTCCAGAGCTTTTTGGGGGTGTCTCGGAGGGTAACTTGACTACGACCGATCCGTGCTCGGGTTATGCATCACTTGATAGTTCAAGCACTGTTTATCAGAACTGTCAGGCTGCGGGCGTACCTCTGAACTATGTCCAGCTTGGCAACACGATCCTCACAGACCGTGGTGGCAACCCGGACCTACAGCCGGAATCCGCAACGTCCATGACGCTTGGGCTTGTGCTGCAGCCGCTTGACGGCCTGTCTTTCACTGTAGATTATTTCGATATCGAGATCGAAGATGCCATCCGTGAAACCCCAGGTTCGACGAAGCTGTCCATCTGCTATAACTCACCAAGCTTGTCGCATGTCTTCTGTGGTCCGGGTCACCACACCCGGAACTCTGTGAACGGTGATATCAACTATCTCTCGACGCAGAAGACCAACACAGGCCGTGAAGTTATGAAAGGTGTAGATTTTGGCGCTGTTTATAACTTCGATACGGAAGGTTTGGCGCACTCGCTAGATGTGAAGGCTACTTACCTCGCCAAATATGAGTCCACAGCCTTTGATGGTGATGAGCCGTTTGAGTTTGACGGTTTCATTGGTGGCGGCAATGGCGGCTATCCGCACTGGCGGGCAAATGCGTCCTGGACAACCAGTGCCGAGAAATGGTCTGGCTCCTATTCGGTTCAGATGATCGGTAGTGGCGATGATTTCAATGCAACGGAAGGAGTCGGTTCCCATATGAAGGCTGTCTTCTACCACAATGTTCAGTTCTCGTACTCCTTCAGCGACGCGATGAAGTTGAGCCTTGGTATTGACAATCTGTTCCAGAAAAACCCGCCGTATGTGGCATCTTGGACAGACGGGAACACCGACACCATGACCTACGATCTGGCAGGTCGCCGCGGGTATCTCCGGTTTACTTATCGGATGAACTAGGAAGGCGATCCCATGGGCGGGTATTACCCGCCCATGGATTCTGATAAATATATGCACTTTGGGGTTTCTAAATGCGCGCTTCGTTTTTATCCCGCCGGTGGCACAAGTGGCTGGCCCTGGTGATCGGTATCCAGGCTCTGCTCTGGATGATCAGCGGCGTCTACATGGTCACGATGAATCTGGACTATATCCACGGTGACCACCTTGTTAAGAACATGGACGATCCACTTACCACGGCTCATGGTGACGTGGTTCCTTTTTCGACTATACTGGCCAGAAACCCGAATGCATCACGTATTCAGTTGGTATCCTGGCTAGGTGATCCACATTACCGGATCTATTCGCCTGAAGGGGCGAAGCTGGTCAATGGATACACAGGCGAGTTGGTTTCGCCCCTCGATGAGGGGGCCGCACGAGAAGTCGCCGAATATCATTATGCTCTGGACGGGCAGATCAGTGGTGCAAGCCTTTTGACGGACAAGAAAGACGCACCAACCGAAATTCAGACTCGCCCATTACCGCTTTGGCGAATTGATTTCAACGACGCAATCGCGACCAGTCTATATGTGTCACCAAATGACGGCCGGCTCGTCACGCGCAGGCATGATTTCTGGCGCATGTTTGATTTTGTCTGGATGCTCCACATTATGGACTATGAAGACCGCTCTGACATGAACAACAACCTTTTGCGTGTGGCTGCATTTGTAGGCACCATTCTTTCTCTAACGGGCATTTGGCTGCTGTTTTACAGTTTCAGGCGGAAAAACCGGAAGGCTACCGGCGGTTTGGGAGGCATGTCATGAATTTGGTGCGTGTTACCCATAAATGGGTCGGCCTTTTGCTGGGACTTCAGCTGATGCTCTGGATGTTAAGCGGCTTCATGATGAGCTGGTTCGAGCATGACCAGGTGGAAGGGCATCATCTTCGCAAGCATGTGCATGCAGAGCCGGACGGTCTGGCCGCATTCGGCACCTTTTCTAATGAGCGGGAAGTGCTGACGCAGGTTTCAGGCAACGATGTGCTGAAAGGTGTCACAATGGACCTCTTTCAGGGCAAACCTGTTTATAAGGTGCGAACCGAAACCGGCACCCGTATGTTTGATGCCAGGACAGCTCAACCCGTCATTATTGACGCAGAAAAGGCGCGAGAAATCGCAGTGGCCGACTATGCCGGTAGCGGGACGGTCAAGAATGTGACGCCGATCACCGCACCAACCATGGAAACCCGCGAAAGTGTTGGGCCGGGCTGGCGTGTTGACTTCGATGACGAGGAAAACAGTTCCTTTTACCTTTCTGCCGAGACAGGGCGCATCTGGGAGCGTCGCCAGGACACATGGCGCCTGTTTGATATCTTCTGGATGCTGCATATCATGGATTATGAAAACCGTAAGGATTTCAACAATATGTTTGTTATCCTGTCGGGATGGATTGTGCTTTGGCTTGCCTTGAGCGGTGTCGTCATGCTGGTCGAAAATTTCCGCCGTGGTGATTTCAATCTTGTTGCGGCAGTCCGGCAACGGGGTGATGCCAGAAAACTTCTGGTGTCAGATGACGGCAGCCATTTTGAGCGGGAAGTCATCAGTCGGGGACGCAAGACCCTATTCGATGCGTTGGCCGCGGAAGATATTCACTTGCCGTCCACCTGTGGTGGTGGTGGAACATGTGGTCTCTGCCGGGTTCGCATGGCGCCGGCCCCGGTCGCAACTGCGGCTGACTTGCGGCAAATTCCTGCCAGTGAAATTGAAGCAGGTTACCGTCTGTCCTGCCAACACCAGTCCGACAGTACGGAGAAGCTCACTGTGGCAAGCGATCTGCTGTCTGCCCGGGATTTTGAGGCCGAGGTGGTTGCGACCCGGTTTGTTACTCCGTTTATCTGTGAACTGCGGCTGCGTCCGCTGTCCGGTGAGGCGCCAACCTTCCGGCCCGGCAGTTATATGCAAGTGACAATTCCGCCTTACAGCAGGACACTGGCTTCCCTTAAAAACCTGCCTCAACCTCTGAAGGATGCCTGGGCCGAAAGCCATGTTCTACATGAAGTGGGCACTGAGGAAACGTTGCACCGTACTTATTCCATGGCTAACGCGCCTGAGGAATTCGGAGCCGACTTTTTGCTGAATGTCAGGGTGGCCTTGCCACAAAACGGTGATGTCGCCGTTCCTGTGGGAGCAGGTTCTGCTTACATGTGCAGCCTGAAGGTCGGAGAAAAGGTAACTCTGCGTGGACCTTTTGGTGATTTCGCCCTCAAGGACAACGCACGCGAAAAGGTCTTCATTGGCGGCGGAGCCGGAATGGCACCGCTTAGATCCATGATCATGCATGCTCTGCGCAATCAGGGCGAGAAGACCTCGATGACGTTCTGGTATGGTGCCCGGACGAGCGATGATGTCTATTACCAGGAAACCTTTGAGGCTTTGGAAAAGCTGCATCCGAACTTCAACTGGTATGTTGCCTTGTCAGAAGCGGCAAACGCCGACTGGCAGGGATATACCGGCATGATCCACGAGGTGGTGCGCCGAGAATATCTGGAGGGCCATCAAGCCCTTGATGAGTGTGACTTCTATCTGTGCGGTCCGCCCAGGATGCTGGAGGCCACCTTGGTCATGCTCAAGGAAATGGGTGTGGATGATACCCGAATAGATTTCGACGATTTCGGTATCTGACTCGCCAGTACATGATCGTTCGCAGGAATGAAAAGCAGGGTTTCGACCCTGCTTTTTTATGGCCAAAACTGTTGGACATGCAAGCGGCTTTAACCTTTAACAATATCTCAAATCTGTCTCATAGGCGCTGATGGGGAACAAAGGATATTCAATCATGACCCCTTCACGGGTCACAATGAATAGCCCGTCCAAAGCTTCGATATCATCAATGCCATCGAAATAACTGGCTTTCAGCCAGTCTTCATCCCGTTCCATAAATATATTGATGATGGCGTCGTCCCAATAGGCATAGTCTCTTGCAAAATCATAGGCTTGGCGGCTGAGGGTGCCTAGCATGGCGTCGGCAAGCTGACGGTCGTTTGAGAGGGCGATCCTGTTTTGCTCAACCGCGAACCATGACAGGCTGGCACCGAGCGCAAGCAATAGCAGGCTGATACTCCAGATTAGTGGTCGGCTGATCGCCTTATAGACTTTATCTGTTTCTGACAGTTCCACACGCACCCCCATTGACCGGACAGCAGCCTATAGGTCTGGTTTTAATAAAATCTTTACGTCTGTCCTATTGAGGTATTGGTATATTGAATATACCTGCCAGCCCGCTGGGCAGTAGAAAAAATTGCTCTCGGGTAGGCTTTTTCCTAGCCGTATTCTCGTACGCCTTCAAATATGGTAAGAATAATCAAGGTTCAGAGCGGAAGCAATCTAAGGGGATGGGGGTCCTCATGGTAAAAAGCACAGACAAGAACCACGCCGAAGCTGACAAGGCGCCAGCGTCCGAGAATATAATGCCTAAAACCTCATTTTTTTGGGCAGTCAAAACGATGGCCCTGGTCAGTTGGCAAGGTTACAGGTCCGCATGGTTCTGGATCGTGCTTGCGGCTGCCTGTGCCGTGTCTGGCCTTGCCTGGTCAGTCATTCATTTGGATCGTGGGGCCGACGTTGCCACACCGGGCGAGCTATCAGATCAGCTGACCCTGATAAATTTCATTATAATCCCGCTGATGGCGGTTCTAATCGTCAGAAACCTGCGTCGCAGTGAACTGATGGGGTGGATGCCCCTTTCGAGCGACATTGTATGATGTCACAACGCCGCTGCGGCGGCATCATCGAAGGAGAGCATCATGACGAACATTTACATTTTGGCAATCGATCTGGCGAAACGGAGCTTTCAGGTCTGCGCAACTGATCGGGATGGGGCGTGTGTGGATGCCCCCTGTTTTGCAAGGTTGTCCGTCGTCAAAACATTTGGCACAAGTTGGGTCGCGGCTTAGCGGAGTATGGGCCTCGTCTTGGTGTTGATATTAAGCGGCGTGCATTTGGTGTTGCAAGCGCCGATGTTCGATGGTCTGTCGTT
>Ga0209692_10003694_pt1 | contig 14613 bp, 6 predicted proteins | sample tdDd472_FD_187129 | JGI IMG/M metagenome (GOLD analysis project Ga0209692, IMG submission 187129) | Marine sediment microbial communities from the Atlantic coast under amendment with organic carbon and nitrate - tdDd47.2 (SPAdes)... | ecosystem: Environmental > Aquatic > Marine > Coastal >...
ACCGTGATCATGGGAGGCGAAGACCACGACCTTGCGGCCTTCGAGTTCCTCGGGGCAGATGCTGCCGCAGGCGAGGCCGGGCTCATCGGCCTGACGATCATGTTCCCAGTAGTCGAAGATCAGGACATGGTCGTGGGTGAGGATGGCCCACCCGCTGTGACCCAGATACCAGGTGACCGCCTCGCCCTGGGCCGGGCGTGGTTGCGCCGCCAGCGTGGCGCTGTTGCAGGCCACACCCTTGCCCTGGGCGCAGGCCGCGGACTTCTGGCAGGTCTTGGAGGTATTGACCTTCTTGCCCTGAGCCGCAGCCAGGCAAGCCACCACACCGGTCTGCCCATGGCGGGCGGCCAGCGTTGATGGCGTGTCACCGTTCCAGTCCTTGGTATCGCAGCAGGCCCCATGGGTCACCAGGGTGGTGGAGATGTCACCGAAGCCCTTGACGGCGGACATGTGCAACGGCGTGCGGCCGAAGTCGTCCTCGGTCTTCTGGGGGCACGCGCCGGCTTCGAGGAGCATGGTCACGATCTCTTCATTCCCGTTGCGAGCAGCATAACCCAGGGCCGTCCAGCCCTGATTCCAGCGTCGGTCGACATTGCAATCGGCGGCGATGAGCTGGCTCACGATGTCCGCATTGCCCCGTCGGGCCGCAGCACACAGAGGACCCCAACCGTGACAGTCAGCCTGATCGGGATCACAGCCCAGGGCCAAGAGCCGGCGGACGGACTCGGGGCGTTCGCGCCAGCAGGCCGTCAGCAGGGGGCCCGTGCCACTGTTGTCCTTGGTGTGGATGTCGGCGCCGCGTTCCACGAGCCAGTCGATCATCTCGGGTTGCGTACCACCGGCAGCGTACTGGACCGGCGTCTGGCCGTTCCCACTGCGGGCGTTGATGTCGGCGCCATCGTCGAGGAGGGGCTGGGCGATCCAGGTCTGACCACCACGGGCCACCAGGTGCAGCATGGTGGCGCCGTTGACGAAGGTGATGTTCTCGGCCTCGACACCCGCATCGATGAGCTGCTGGATGCAGAGGCTGTCACCGGCCGAGACGGCGAAGCTCAGGGAGTAGGCATTGTTGTTGTCGTGATGGTTGGGATCAGCGCCTGCTTCGAGCAGCAACGCGACCATCTCGGGTTGGCGCATGACCGCGGCCACGTCCAGGGCAGTGGACTGGTCGCTGTCGCCGCCATCGACCTCGGCCCCGGCATTCAGCAGCAACTCGGCCACCTCGAGATGACCGTGGCGAGCGGCGATGTGCAGCGGCAGGTCTTGATACTCGCTGGCATCGTCCGGCTGGTTGGCCAGGCTACGGTCGGCCTCGAGAAGCGATTGCACTCGGGCGACGTCGCCCTGGGCCACGGCCAGATGGATTTCGCCGGCCGTGAGCGTCGAAGCCAGGGTCAGCAAGACCAGGATCAACGTGAATAACAATGGTCTGGACATGACGGTACCTCCGTGGGGCGCTTGGATGACACGGAGGAAATGCGTGCATAGGAGGCGTTGGTTACGGGGAAATGGGCCTTTTGCGACCAATGCGTTCGTCAAGGCGGTCAGAATGTCCAGGGGATCGACGAAATGACACGGCGGAAATCAGAACGACTGGCCCAGCCGGTTCTCAAGCTCCTGGCGGAAGGTGCGCGTCAGCTTGATCTCCTCGTCGCCCACCAGGCGCACCATGTATTCACCCCGTGAACAGGGGCTCAGATCCACCACCTTGTCCAGGTTCACAATGGCCGAACGATTCACCCGCACGAAGCGGGCCGCATCGAGCAAGGTGATGAGGTCCTGCAGGGTCTTGCGCAGGAGGAGTGCACGATCCTCGGTGTGGACGCGGGCGTAGTCGCCGCAACCTTCGATCCAACGGATGTCCACCACCGGCACCAGGAGAACCCGGCCACCGGCCTTGACCACCAGGCGATCGGTCTTGCCGGTCGTCAGGCCCGACAGGTTCCAGTTATCCGGCTCGGGCTCCTGGCGAGACAGGGTGAGGTGGGCGCGCACCCGGGTCATGGTCGTGTTGAAGCGGTCGTCTGCGAAGGGCTTGAGCAAGTAATCCAGGGCATGCACCCGGAAGGCCTCCAGGGCGAAGTCGTCGTAGGCGGTGACGAAGATCACCACGGGCATCTTCTCGAGGGACAGTTTTTCGAGGACCTGGAAACCATCGAGGTCGGGCATGCTGATGTCGAGGAACACGAGGTCGGGCGACAGCTTCTCGATGGCGGCCACCGCGTCCTGGCCGCCGCTGCATTCGGCGACCACGGTCACGTCGGCGTGGTCGGCCAGCCGGAGACGCAGGTTCTCGCGAGCCAGGGGTTCGTCATCCACGATGATGGTGCGAATGGCGCTCATGCCACCCTCCAGGGAAGGTCCAGTTGGACCACCACACCACCGCCCTCGACGTTCTGGATCGTGAAGGCAAAATCACCGTTGTAGAGTTGCTCGAGGCGCTGACGGACATTGGTCAGGCCCCGCCCCTCCTCCAGGGTCTCGGGCAGGCCCTGTCCATTATCGGTGAGTTCGAGGTGGAGGCGTCCGTCCGTGCGCCAGGCCCGCAACACCAGGTGACCGGGACCACCCGAGGTTCCCAGCCCATGACGCAGGCTGTTCTCGGCCAGCGGCTGCAGCAGGAGGTGAGGGACCAGCGCCTGCCGGCCCTCGGGGTCGAGATCGCATTCCAGGGTGAGCTGGTCGCCGTAACGTGCCTGCTGCACCTCGAGATAGGCCTGCAAGACCTCGCACTCCCGGGCCAGGGCCACCTCGTGATTGCCGGCGTCCTCCAGGGTCAGGCGCAGGAAATCGCTGAGCTTGAGGAGGGCGTCGTGGGCCACGTCCTGGTCACCCCGCTTGATGAGCGTGGACACACCGTGCATGGCGTTGAACAGGAAGTGAGGCTGGAGCTGCATCTTGAGGGATTCGAGTCGTGCCTCAGAAAGCGAGGCCCGCAACTCGGCCTGGGCCTTTTCCTCGGCTCGCAGACCACGGTAGTAGTCACGCGCCGTGACCACGGCCAGCACCACGCCGTAGATCAGGACCTCACGGTCCATGTTGCCGATGCTGTACTTGCGCACCATGACCCAGAACTTGCCGGGATCCACCTCCCCCTGAAGCTGCCGGATGCCCATGTAGAGCAAGATGTGCAGGACACCGAAAGCGATGGAAAGCAACAGGTGGGCCACGCCGTGACGCCACCGCCGTTCGCCGGTCAAGGGCAGCAGGCTGGCAGCCCAGACCACGAGCAGCGAAAGCAATCCGGCCGACCCCCAGTAGACCAGGTTGTAGGAGCCCACCGACCACCAGCTGGTCTCTTTTCCGGCCTGGGTGAGCGACCAGGCCACCTGCGTCGTCTCCACCAGGCCCACGGCCAAGAATGCTCCGAGCCCTACGAGGAGGGCCCGGAGCAGATCACCGGCCGATGCCCGGTGAGGATTCATCAGGCCCTGGCTCGCTTGGCCCAGGTCACCATGAGCACGCAGAGTCCGGCCAGCACGGCGATGGCAATGCCCTCGCCCAGTGGTCCGTGGAAGGCGTGATCATTCAGCAGGTGCAGATTGGCCATGCGCTCTTCTCCGAAGGACACGATGAAGATGGCGTTGAACACGCCCATGAGCGCCCCTCCGGCGATGAGACCCGAGGCGATGAGAATGCCCCGTTGATGCCTGATCTTGGGCAGAGCACTGTCCTCACCGGACTTCTGACGCTGCACGGCCCAGGCCAGGACACCACCCAGCAACACGGGCATGTTGATCTCCATGGGCAGGTACATGCCCAGCGCGAAGGCCAGCGCCGGCACACCGATGATGCGCAGCACCGTGGCGAAGATCACGCCCAGGCCGAAGAGGTACCACTGCAGCGGCTGCTCGGTGGCGCCGAAGATACCGACCAGGATCTCCTTCATGGCCGAAGCCTGGGGAGCGGGAATAGCGTCGCTGCCGAAGCCGCCGGGCATGCGGGACAGCACCCACATGGCAATGCCGCAGAAGATGGCGGCCACCAGGGTTCCCAGGAACTTCAGGGCCAGCTGCTTGCTCGGCGTGGCGCCGAGCCAGTGTCCCACCTTGAGGTCGCTGGCCAGGGCGCCCGACGCGGCCAGCGCCGTGCAGACCACGCCGCCGACCATCATGGTCACGAACATGCCGTTGCCGCCGGTGAGCCCCATCTTGGACAGTGCCAGGCCGGTGATGATCAACGTCAGCATGGTCATGCCGGACACCGGGTTGGTGCCCACGATGGCGATGGCCCGCGCCGACACGGGCGCGAACAGGAAGGCGATGACGATCACCAGGATCGTCCCCACCAGGGCGTAGCCGAAGGCCTGGGGAATGCCGAGGCCGAAGGTGAAGAACAGGATGGCGCAGACGGCGAAGATCACCGTGCCCACCACGGTCACCGAAGTCGACAGCGAGCGGTCGACCCGCGCGACAGCCGTACGCTCCCGGGTGTCCTGGCTCTTCATGCCCTTCATGTTGGCCCCGATGGACCGGATCATGGCTGGCATGGACTGCAGGATGCCCAGCAGACCGGCGCCGGCGATACCGCCCACACCGATGATGCGCACGTAGTACTTGAAGACCTCGTTGATGCTCATGTCGCCGATGGGAATGGTCCCCGGCGCCAGCACCTCGGGCACGTGCTGACCGATGGCGTAGACCATGGGCACCAGCAGCCACGAGGCCATGAACGAACCGGCGCAGATGATGGCCGCGTACTTCACGCCGATGATGTAGCCCACACCCACGATGGCCGCGTTGTTCAGCAACGACAGCTTGAGGAAGTGGCTCTCCATGAAGCTGCCGATCCACACCACGCGGAAGTTGATCTGCTCGGCCATGCCCCGCAGGATCAAGACCACGCCGTCATAGCCGGCACCCAGGGCGGCCGACAAGGCCAGGATCTTGGCCTGACCGCCGGCGCTCTCACCGGTGAGGATGATCTCGGTCGTTGCCGTGCCCTCGGGCCAGGGGAACTTGCCGTGCATCTCGACCATGAAGTGGTGACGCAGGGGGATCAGGAACAGCACGCCCAGGCAACCGCCCAGGAACGACACGGTGATCACTTGCCAGATGGAGGGCTGAGCCACACCGCTGGTGGGGTCGGCGGCAAGCATGTACAGAGCCGGAATAGTGAAGACCGCACCCGACACCACGTGGCTCGAGTTGGCGCCCACCGACTGCACGATGACGTTCTCCAGCAGGGTGGTCTTGCGGTTGATGGCCTGGGAAAGGCCGATGCCCAGGATGGCGATGGGGATGGCCGCCTCGATGCCCTGCCCCAGTTTGAGGGCCACATACGCCGCGCTCATGGCGAAGATGGCACAGAGGATCAGGCCGAGTCCCACCGACCAGGTGGTGACTTCGGCCACATTCTCATCAGGCATCACCGGTACGTAAGTTTCGCCTGGTTCCAGGGGCCGGCGTGCGTTTTCAGGCAGGCCGGCAATGGCGCCCTTGCTCTCGTGAGCCATGGATGGTCCTTCCGGGACGGGGTCCAATTGAGCAGCGCCGACCCAGTAGTCCGCGCGCATGACCGGGGCATCCTATACCAAGATGTCGGCCAGTAGCAACCGGCGTCAGGCTTTCTGCCACTTTCCTGTCAAAAAGTTGTGCCGACCGCCCGGATTTATCGGTCTCCTCTAATACAGACACAACTCACCCAACGCGGGTCGCCCTGTTTTGTTACCTGGAGGATTGCCATGCGGACCATCAACATTCATTGCCCCCGACGATCCGGGCTCCCTTTTCTGATTCTCCTGGCACTCCTTGCAACCACTGTAGCTTATGCTCAGACAATCACTTATGGGGAAACCGCAAGCGGCCAGATCGCCACATTGGGCGAGATGGACTCTTACACATTCAGCGGCAGCGCCGGCGACGTGATCCTCATCCGGATGGCCGAGACCACGGCGGACATCGAGCCTCGGCTCCGCCTCCTCAACCCGTCGGGCATCGAAATCGAGGACATCTACAGCTATGACGTGGCCATCATCGACCAGTTCACCCTGCCCGTGACCGGCACCTACACCATCACGGCCTCGGACTACTACGACGACGAGACCGGAGACTACTGCCTGCACCTGCAATGTCTGGATGACCCGGCCGATGCCGTCGCCCTGCTTCCGGGGCAATCCCAGGCTCTCGCCTTGCCCATGGCGGCTGCTTGCCAGGCCTTCACCATGGAAGGTGCGGCCGGCGATCGCCTGTTCCTGCGCCTTGTCCAGGATGATTCGACGGTCTTCCCCCAGGTGAGAGTCTATGACCCGGACGGGACCGAGATCGCCATGAGTACGGGATCCATCATTGCTGAGGTCAAGTCTCTCATCTTGTCTGACTCAGGCACTTATACAGTGCTGGCCATGGATCATCCCGGCACCGATGGCGGCACCATGCGCCTCTATTCCCAGCTGGTGAACGATCCCGTGGGGGCCAGCTCCCTGGCCTTCGGTCAGACATTGCTCGGCACGGCGGCCCAGCGGGCCAGCGGGATCACTTATCAATTCACGGCCACAGTCGGCGATCACATCCTGCTTCGGCTGGCCGAGATCACCAGCGAACTGGAGCCGGAACTCAACCTCTACGACCCCGCCGGCGATCTCCTGACTTCCATCTATTCGTACGACGTGGCCGAATTCGATGCCCTGGTCCTGTCTACCACGGGGACCTACACCATCGTGGCCACGGATTACTACGGTGATGAGGTCGGCGACATGGTCATCCACTTGCAGAAGACCAGTAATCCCGCCGGCCCCACCATCTTGACCCACGGCCAGACGGTTGCCGGCACCCTCACCCAACCCGCCGAAACCCGGGCCTTCACCATCGCCGCTGATGCCGGCGATCATCTCCTGGTGCGCCTGGTCCAGGACGACTCGACCATGTTCCCCCACTACCACATCTACAACCCCGACGGCACCCTCCTGAGTGATGCCTACGGCAGCACCATCGCCGAGGAAACCGAGCTGGCCATCACCAGCAGCGGCGTTCACACGATCCTGGTCATGGATCATCCGGGGACCGATGCGGGGGCGTTCCGTCTGCACACCCAGTGCATCAACGATCCCGTGAGTGCGACGAGCATCGGCTTCGACCAGACCCTGATCACCCCCATCGATGCCCTGTCCCTCAGCCGCGCCTTCCGCTTCACGGCCGGGAATGGCGACCGCGTCATCCTGCGACTCGCCGAGCTGGATCCGGACCTGGAGCCCCAGCTCCTCCTCTACGACCCCTCCGGTGAACTCGTGGCGAGCACCTACTCCTACGACGTGGCCTTGCACGATGCCGTGGCTCTTTCCATGAGCGGCACCTACACGATTCTGGCCATGGACTACTACGGCGACGAGACCGGCTCCATGGCCCTCCACCTGCAGCGAACGAACAATCCGACTGCGGAGGTGCCCCTGACCTACGGGTCCACGGAATCGGGTGCCCTCACTCAACCGGCCAGCACCGACGCGTTCACCATCGAGGGCAACGCCGGCGATCAGATCCTGATCCGCTTGGCCCAGGGAGACGGCGATCTCTTTCCCCACATCCGTTTCTACCGGCCCGATGGCCAGTTCATCGATGGCGCCTTCGGCAGCACCTTCGCCGAGCACCACTCCGCCTCGCTACCGGTCTCCGGCACCTTCACCATCCTCGTCATGGACCATCCCGGCGGTGATATCGGCGCCTACCACATCCATGTCCAGCGGCTGAACGACCCGGTGTCGGCCATCACCATCGAGGCCGGCGAGACGCACACCGGTTCCCTGGTCGACCTCGCCGACGCCCATGCCTATCGCTTCACCGGAACCGCGGGTCAACGTGTCCTTCTACGCATGGCCGAAACCACCTCCGAGATCGAACCTCGCCTCACCCTCCACGATGCCGAGGGGACCGAGCTGACCGGTCTCTACTCCTACGACGTTGCCATGATCAATGCCTTCGAACTGCCGGACACCGGCCCCTACACCATCATGGCCTCGGATTACTATGGCGACGAGATCGGCACCTACGCCCTCCACCTGCAACGCACCGCCAACCCTGCCGATCCGGTGCCCCTCGCCTTCGGTCAGACCGAGCCGGGCAGCCTATCCCAACCGTCCGACACCCGGGCCTACACATTCGAGGCCGAGGCCGATGACCGGGTCTTGCTCCGCATGGGCGGCCAGGGGGCAAGCTTGTCCTGTCAGATTCGGCTCTATGGCCCGGAAGGATTGGAGCTGGCCATCGTCACGGGGAGCACCATCGCCGACATGGACGCCGTCCCCCTGACGGCAACCGGAACTCACACCGTCCTGGCCATGAATCATCCGGGCACCCAGACAGGCGACTTCATGCTGCATCTGCAGCGCACCAACAACCCGGGTCTGGCCCACCCCATGAACTATTTCCAGGTCCGTGACGACGAGCTGACCGCCGTGGCTCAGACCGTGGCCTACACATTCTCTGGAGCTGCCGCCGACTCCGTGTTCATGACCATGACCGAATTGATCAGCGACCTCGAACCGGAGCTTCGCCTCTACGACCCCGACGGTGTCCGCCTGGCGCAGAGCTATTCCTATGACGAGGTCCTCATCGGCCACCGCCTCGACGCAGCAGGGACCTACACCGTCCTCGCCATGGACTACTACGGCGAGGATCTGGGCCCGTACCGCTTCTTCCTCAACGCCGTGGCCACCGCGGTGCCCGACATTCCCGATGGTCCACAGCAGTTCGCCTTCTACGGCAATCACCCCAACCCGTTCAACCCGCTGACGACCATCGTCTTCGATCTTCCGGAACAGCGAAACGTGGAGTTGCAGATCGTGGGGATCGATGGTCGTCGAGTATGCACCCTGATCTCGGAACAGTTGCCCGCCGGCCGCCACTCGCTGAACTGGGACGGCCGCAACGAGGCCGGGCAGGGCGTGGCCTCGGGAACCTACATCGGCGTCTTGAAGGCAGGGTCCGATCGTGAAGCCTGGCGGCTGACCCTGGTGCGTTAGTCGAGCCCGAGCTGCTCGCACCAGATGCCCAGGGCGAGCAGCGCCCACAGCGTCCCTTCCAGGGGTTCCTGGAAGGCCTTGGGAGGTTGGTCGAGCCAATCGACCAGACCGGGCAAGGCCCGCCGCAACGGCGCCACGTCGAGGATGTAGCTACGCAATTGATCGCCGTCGCTGGCCATCAACTGAGGCAGATTGCCGAAGGGGAAACCGTGCTTACCCCGGCGGAGCACCGCCTCGTCTAGACGCTTCCGGCCCCACTTCCGCAGAATCAGCTTGGTGCGTGTCCGCCCAGGCCAGAAGGCCGTGCGCTGGCTCGGCGGCAGTCCCAGGGCGAACTCCACCAGATCACGATCCAGGAAGGGAAGCCGAAGCTCGGCCGATGCATCCATGGCCACGGCATCGGCCCAGGAGACGAGGTTGGCCGACAGGAAGGTGTGCAGCAAGACCTCCTGAATGCGGTCCAGGGCGTGCCGTCCGCGGCTGTCGGCATAAATGCGGTCGACCGTTTCCAGATATCGGGCCGGCGGTTTTTGGCCACCGTGAAGCTGCCGGACATCGGCGGCCTTGAGAGGCCGGTGGATCATGTGCCGCACCGCGTCGGGGGTCTGTTGGGGCGACCGCTGACGAATGCGCGCCCAGCGATCACCGAAGGACTCATCGCCGTGGAGATAGCGCTCGGTCTGCCCCCGAAACCAGTCGGCGGGCATGAGCGATAGGGCCTTGAGGAGCCGCAACCGAAACCCGTCATAGCTGAGGCGATAGCCACCAAGGACCTCGTCGCCACCGTGGCCGCACAAGAACACCGTGGCCTCCGAACGTGCGCCCTTGACCAGCAGCCACACGGCCAGCGCCGCCCCGTCACCCACCGGCTCGGTGAGCGACCCGAAGGCCGGCACCATCTGCTCCACGCGATGACCGGCGGGAACCCGCACCTGCACGGCGCCCTCAGGCGTCATGCCACCCAGACTCGGCGGCCCCTCCCCCTCCACCGGATGGAAGGTGTAGGAGGGAATGGTCTGACCGGACTGTTCCAGGGCGCAGCGGATCCCGTTACTGTCGATGCCGTCGGAGAGGAAGAGGGCCACCGGCACATCGCTCACCAGGCAGCGGCGACAGGCCTGACCGAAGAGATGGTCGAATTCCTCGACCAGGGCGCCCTGGGAGCGTCGCCCCTGGTGTCGTTCGAAGCGTGGATCATACCAGCAGCGAGTCTCGGCACCGGCGGCGTCGATGCGCATCAAATGCCCCGGCGCCAGCTTGGTCACGTCGCGCAGGACCGTGCGAGGAGCCATGACGTAGCGCATGGTGAGGTACTCGACGAGGGACGACGGATCCAGCTCACGCGGTACCCAGGGCGCGGCCAGGAGCGAGGCGATGCTCGAGGCGAAGGTGACGGCCTCGTTGTCTTGATGCAGGTAGAGGGGCTTCTCACCGAATCGATCGCGGGCCAGCCAGAGGCACTGTTCCTGCCGGTCGTGAATGGCGAAGGCCCATTGACCGACCAGCCTGTCGAGGGCGCCCTCGCCCCAGCGCTGCCAGGCCGCGAGGATCACCTCGGTGTCGGATCCCGAGCGGCGGTCGTCACCGGTCAGGCCCAGTTCGGACGCCAGGTCGTGGTGGTTGTAGATCTCGCCGTTGAAGGTGATCACCAGACGACCGTCGGCGCTGGTCATGGGCATGTGGCCGGCCGGGGAGAGATCCTGGATGGCCAACCGGCGGTTGCCCAGGGTCACGGGGCCCTCAGCATACTGACCCTGGTCGTCGGGGCCCCGCCGCTCGAGGCGTGCGGTCATGGCGGCGACCACGTCCTGATCATTGCCGTTGCCACTCAGTCTGATGATGCCACAGATGCCGCACACGGGTCGGATTGCTCTCGCCAGGGGATCAGGAAAACCGGGTCCAGCTATTCCCTACAGGAATCCGGGAGGAGATTCAAGCCCAATAGACACCCGCTCTTATGGTATAATTTAGGGTATTCAATCACCGTGACCTCCCAGGGTGTACCTGACGAGAGCCGCGGACTATTGGGGTAACAATCGCTGGAGGGAGCGAGGATGTTGCCAAGAATCCTATTTTGCCTTGCGATCATGATCCTGGGATTGTCTACGGCCTCGGCGCTGACCGAGGTCGAGGTCGCCTATTCCCATCGGCTCATCTCCCACGGTCCCGACCCCGACCCCGACATCGTCGCGGCTGGAATTGAAGGCGGCTTCGAGGCCCGGTTCACGGGCATGAATCCCATCGATTTGATTTCACCCGCCGAGGGCTTCACCCGCCTCGACGCGAGCACCTTCTCCTACGTGTTCACCTGGGACGATCTCGCCCCGTTGACCGTCTCGTTTATCGATGACTTAGGTGACACCACCACGGTGACCGCCACCCCCGAGGCTCCCCATCTCCTGGACCCGGCCAGCCACACCATCCCGGTGCTCAACATCCAGACCGAGCCGGCCGGCCTCTGGGACCCTGATACAGGGATCTACGTCTGGGGCAACCACGAGAACATGTTCCAGCATGGGTCGGCCTGGGAACGACCGGCGGTCATGGAATACTACGAGGGGTCCAACGAACCGGTCTTCACCAAGGAGATCGGCCTGCGCATCCATGGTGGCTGGAGCCGGTGCTACGACCAGAAGGGCATGAGATTCTATTTCGATCACGGGACCGATTCACCCAGCATCGACCATGATTTCTTCGGCAGCGATCCCACCGATTTCATGCGCCTGCTCATCAAGACCCACCGATATCCCGACCTCGCCATCAAGGCCGACATGGCCGAGGCCCTGTTCCACGACCTGGGCCACCTCGCCAGTCGAACGCGCCACGTGGTCGTCGCCCTGAACCGTGAGTACTGGGGCACCTATTCACTGCGCGAGCGGCTGGACGAGGAGTTCGTCGAGTTTACCCATGATCTGGCCGGCCAGGACTACGTCATGATCAAGGATTGCGAGGGCGTTCACGGCGACCCCGGTCCCTGGTTCGGATTCCTGGACTCCATCAACGATCTGGACAGCTACGACTCCCACGCCTGGTATACCGATATCGAGGAGAATCTCGATCTGGCGTCCTACATCGACTGGATGCTGATCAACATTTTCGGCGCCACATCCGACAACATGAATTGCGGCAACCTGGTCATTCTGCGCGTCGGCGATGAGCCCTGGCGGTACGTCATGTGGGATGAGGACGGACTGTTCGCCGAGTCGAACCAGACCAACGATCATTTCCGATTCTTCTCGTCCATCACCGAAGCCGACTACGAACAATACAGGCCCCCCACTCAGAATTCCGGAAGCTGGTTCACCTCTCAGCCCTACTTCAAGCTCTTCAACAGCCTGATGCAGAATAGCGAGTTCAAGGCCCGTTTCTTCATCCGGGCCAACGAGTTGCTGAATGGCGAAATGTCGGTGGCCTCACTGCACGATCGATTCGATGCCATCAGCGCCAATTACCAACCCGAAAAGACCATGCAAAGCGATCGTTGGAACTGGTGGAGCCCCGGTCTCTACGACTATATCCTGAACACCACCAAGAGCTGGGTCACCACTCGCCATCCCCTGGTTTCGACCCAGCTGACAGATTTCATGGAAGACTTCCGCGTGCCCGTGGAGCTCAGTCAATTCGACGCCGATGTCCTCGACCAGCAGGTCCAGCTGACCTGGCAGACGGAAAGCGAAGAGGACAACGCCGGGTTCCTGGTCTACCGACGCCTGGGCGCCGCCGGCCCCATGTCGCTCCTTGCGTCATATGACACGGCCACCGAACTCGTCGGCCAAGGCACCGTCACCACACCCACCAGCTACATCTTCGTGGACGCCACCACCGATCAGGCGACCTTCCTCGAGTACCAGCTGAAGCATGTCAGCACCTTCGGCGACACCACCACGGTCGACTGGATCGAGCCGGTGTCCATGCACCCGTTCGAGGGGCTGGTCATCAACGAACTGATGGCCGACAACGAGACGGCCCTTGTGGATCGATATGGGGAAGCCGACGACTGGTTCGAGATTCACAACCCCAGCGCCGAAGACATCAACCTCGACGGCCTCTACATCACCGATGACCTCGCCAACCCCGTCAAGCATCAGCTGAGCGGTGGCCTGATCATCTCGGCCGGCCAGAAATTCATCTTCTGGGCGGATGAACAGCCTGAACAGGGCCCGGCCCATCTGAGCTTCAAGCTGGCCCGGGGCGGCGAGACCCTGGCGCTGGTAGCCCCCGACGGAATCACGGTCCTGGACCAGGTCGAGTACGAGCAACAGTTCACCGACCATGTCCTGATGCGTCATCCCGACGTCACCGGCCCCTGGACTTACGGCTGGGACCCGACCCCGGCCATGGTCAACACGGCCCCCAGGCTGACCAGGTTCATCATGCTCAACGAGATCATGAGCCGGAACACCGCGACCATGCCCGACGAAATGGGTGAGTACGAGCCCTGGCTGGAAGTCTGGAACAGGCTCCCGATCCCGGTCTCCCTGGATGGACTGGACCTGAGCACCTACGGCTCCGGTGTCGCGACATGGCCCTTGCCGTCGGAAACGCTGGAGCCCATGGCCCATCAGATCATCTGGCTGGACAACGAGCCCGGCGAGGGACCGTTCCACGCCGCCCTGACGCCCCATGTCGAAGGTGGCGTCCTGTGCCTCCAGATCCAGGACGAACCTTTCATTGATTTCGTGTCCTATCCCGCCCTGGCCGACGATGAGGTCTACGCCCGGATTCCCGATGGTGAAGCATGGCAGTCGACCATGCTGGCCACACCCGGAATGGCCAATCCTGCCAGCCTCGCACCCGTCCTGGTCATCAACGAGTTCCTGGCGTCCAACGACGACAACATCCAGGACGAGGCCGGCGAGTACGAGGACTGGGTCGAGATCTTCAACCCCGGCGACGAGCCCGTGGACCTCGAGGGAATGCACCTCTCCGACGACCTGGCCGAGAGCACCCAGTGGACCTTCCCGGCCGTCACCCTGGGCGCGGGAGAATTCTTGATCGTCTGGTGCGATGACGACCCTCTGGATGGTCCTTTGCACGCCACCTTCAAGCTCTCGTCCGGCGGCGAAGCCATCGGCTTGTGGTACTCGACAGAGGATGGGAACGGGTTGATTGACAGCATCGTCTACGAGAGTCAGACCACCGATGTCAGCATGGGCCGGACGGTGGACGCCGGGCCGGCCTGGACGACCTTCGCAGAGCCGTCACCCGGCTACTCGAATCACGATCCCGTGGCGGTTCCGCCGGCGGTGTCGGCATTGGTCATGAGCAAGCCGTACCCCAATCCCTTCAACCCCGCGGTGAACCTGGCCTTCACGCTACCGTTCGACGGCCACGTTTCCCTCGAGGTGTTCGATGTCAGAGGTCGGCGAGTATGCCGCCTGGTGTCCCAGGTCATGGCAGCCGGCCCCCACGCCGTTGTCTGGCGAGGGACCGATGAGCAGGGGCAGAACGTGTCGAGTGGGGTTTATCTGGCGCGGTTGGTGCAGCATGGCGCCACTAGGAGTCAGCGTTTGATGCTGGTTCGATAAGCGCCTGCTCAGTATCGACGACGGGGAGCCTTGGCGCCCTTGTCCCGGGCCACGTTGACCCGCACCCGGCAGTCGCGCAGTTCCAGGCCGTCGAGGGCATCGACTGCCGCCTGCACGCAATCGTCGGGCAGC
>Ga0209692_10003695_pt1 | contig 14612 bp, 12 predicted proteins | sample tdDd472_FD_187129 | JGI IMG/M metagenome (GOLD analysis project Ga0209692, IMG submission 187129) | Marine sediment microbial communities from the Atlantic coast under amendment with organic carbon and nitrate - tdDd47.2 (SPAdes)... | ecosystem: Environmental > Aquatic > Marine > Coastal >...
CTACACCACCAAGAGCAACGGGTCGGGCTATGGCCTGTTCCACGCTCGCAAGACCCTGGGCGTGTATCGAGGCGTGCTGGACCTGGACGAGGCGCCAGGCGGCGGCCTGCGCGTGACCCTGTCCCTGTTGCGGCCCCTGCACACCCGCACCGACCAACCGAGGATCAGCCCATGACCGACCTGCAGCCCGACGCACTGGAACGACCGCGCTTGAAGCCTCGCGTGCTCATCGTGGACGACGATCCCGATTTCGCTGCCGACATCGCCATGGTCCTGGGCCGTCAGTGCGAGGTGCGGTGCCTGGTGAATCCCGACGAGGCCCGCGAGCTCTACCGTGATGGCTGGCCCGACGCGGTGCTGCTGGACATCGAGTTTCCCGATCACGACGGACTGGAGGTGCTCCAGGAATTACAGGCCATGGACGCGTCCATCCCGGTGGTCATGCTCACCTCCCACACGGGCATCCCCCTGGTGGTGGCCGCCATGCGCGCGGGCGCCGTGAACTTCGTGGCCAAGGCCCAGACTTCTCCGGACATCGTGCAGGAGACGGTGCGTCACGCCGTGCGCCAGTCGGCCGCGCGCCGCCGTCTGCATTATCTGGAGAGCCAGCTCGACGACATCAAGGGCACCGGCCACACCCAGGTCCTGGGCGAGAGTGAGGCCTCGCGCCGTCTGCAGGAGGATCTCGAGGTGGCCGCCAAGGCGGACGTGGACGTGTTGCTGCTCGGCGAGACCGGTACCGGCAAGGAACTGGCGGCCCGCTGGATCCATCAGAACAGCCGGCGGGCCGGCGGGCCTTTCGTCGCCGAGGACCTGTGCTCCATTCCCGAGACCCTGCTGGGCAGCGCCCTGTTCGGGCATGAAAAGGGCGCATTCACGGGGGCGGTGAGCCGGCGTATCGGCGCCTTCGAGGCCGCTCGTGACGGCACCCTCATGCTGGACGAAATCGGCGAGATCCCCGTGGGCACCCAGGCTTCGCTGTTGCGGGTGCTGCAGAATCGCGAGGTCAACCGCCTGGGCGCCGACCCCAAGGCCGCGATCCGCTGCGACGTGCGCGTCATCGCCGCCACCCACCGCGATCTCGAGGGTTTGGTGTCGGACCACGACTTTCGTCAGGATCTCTACTACCGCCTCAAGGTGCTCACCGTACGCATGCCGCCCCTGCGCGAGCGACGCGATGACATTCCGCACCTGGTGGAGCACTTCCTGGCCAAGCACAAGGTGGCCACCGGCACCACCGTCGAGCGTGTTTCGGAGGCCGGGATGCGATGCCTGCAGGACCACAGCTGGCCGGGCAACATCCGCAATCTGGAGCATACCCTGCAGGAGGCCCTGCTGCGCGCCCGTGGACGGAATCTCGAGGTGGCGGATGTCGAGATGGTGCTCGGCCTGGAGCCCAGCGGCGCCGGCGACGGGAGCGCCGAGGAGGCCGTGTTCCCCTCCTATCATGACGCCCGCCAGCGCACCATGACCGTCTGGCAGCGCGACTACCTGCTGGACGCTCTTCGGCGCAGCAACAACGTGGTGAACCAGGCGGCCCGGCTCGTGGACATCTCGCCCACGAGCTTCCGCAACATGATGCGCAAGCTGGGGCTGGAGCGGCCTCACGACAATCACTGACCCCCTCGTTGGACTCACTGTCCAATGCTGGCAACCTCCGTGTGACCCCCGGTCATCTGTAGATGACCGGGGGTTTATGCGCGTAGGTGCGGTTTGATGACCAATAGAGCGTTCTGGGGGTGATCTCGAGGAGACTGCCGTCGTCGACGAACCTTGAACGGTTCCGAGGGGAATCGTTGGGGTGCAGCTGTAACTATAAGGTGTACAACGTCTTGGAAAATAAATTCAACACGGAGGAACTCGCGGGAGCGCGAGGCACGCCCGTTGCAATAGAAGGGAGTAGGGACAACCGGACAGAGGGAGCGTGCTCCGGGGGGAGCGCCTTCCGCAGAAGGACAGAACAATCGCGACGATCGAAGCCTGGACGCCCGCGGGGGATTGGGGAGTCCAGGCTTCTTTCATTGATCGACGTTCTCCACGGCACAGAAAAAGGCCCCAGCTCGGGCGACGGGCTGGGGTCTTTTGTCTGCCGAAAACGAAAGCCCTAGGGCTTCATTCCCCGCTCACGCAACCACTCATAAGCGCACTGGAAGATCTCCGTGGAGGTCTTCAGTCCGAGCTTCTTCTTGATGTGGGATCGATGCACCTCGACGGTGCGAGGGCTGATGTTCATGATGCGGGCGATGTCCGCGATCTCCTTCCCCTGGCCGGTGAGTTCGAAGAGCTCGAGTTCACGATCGCTCAGCACCGATGAGGGGGAGTTGTCACGGGGGATGCCGCCGGAGCCCAGGTGGTCCACGGCGGTCTGGGTCATGCGTTCGCTCAGGAACGTGCGACCGTCCAGCACGCAACGGATGGCTTCCCGGATCTTCTCCGTGCCTTCCTGCTTCATGACGTAGCCGTGGGCGCCGGCCTTGAGGGCCCGCAGGGCGTACGTCTCTTCGTCATGCATGGAGACGGCCAGGGTCTTCAGCTTGGGGTACTTCTGGCGGATGGTCTTGAGCAACTCGAGACCGCTGGTGCCACCCTTGAGGGTGATGTCCACCAGGGCCAGGTCCGGGTTGGAATTGTCGATGGCATCGAGGGCGTTGTTCGGGTCCTCGGCTTCGCCACAAACGTCCAGATCGGCGTCCAGCTCCAGCATCGAGACAATGCCGGAACGGACCAGAGGGTGATCGTCGACAATCAGAATTCTGTACGGATCCATGGGGGCTTAACCTCTTGGAACAATCGGAGATGGAACGGCGAGCCGACAGCTCTGGGGGTCCCCGGTTCATTTCAGTATACAGGGAAACGAGGGCGAATCAACAACCAGTGATTATATGCGGGATCAAAATGTCAACAAGATTTCTGGAAGCTGGCTTTCAAGTTGCCGGCCGAGGCGGATAGCCAGACGCTCCGGGGCCTCATGATGGCCCAGTTCGCCCAGGCTCGTGAGGAACTCGCGGTGGGGACGGCCGTCGCGGTATTCGGGCTCGCGGGGGGGGTGGGGAAGATAGCGCTCGATGAGTTCCCAGTTAGGAGCGACCAGCACGGTGGTGGAATAGTATAAGATGTTGCGGGTACGCCAGATACAAGATCCGCCAATCTTGCGCCCGGCTACGGTGAGATCGCTGACGCCGGCCTGGGCGACCCCTGAAACTCCCTCGGATTCCAGGGCGACGGCCATGGCCCGGCTCAGGGCGGCGAAGCCGTGGGTGATCTGTCCCAGGCCCGGAACGGGCAGCACCACCGAGCAGACCAGATTACCGGGATCCAGCACCACGGCACAGCCGCCGCCGCGGCGGCGCAAAAGGGGCACGCCGTCACGGGCGAGCCGTTCGGGACGGGTCTCGATCCAGGCGTCGCCACCGTTGCCGATGACGGTGGCCAGGCCCGGGTGGGGGTAGACGGCGCTACGGGGCTGCCCGTCCGCTTGAATGGCCGTGATGAGATCCTCGTCCAGGGACCATCGCCCCTGGACGGGATCCTGCTCGTTCTTCCGGCTCAACGGCTTCGGGGCGGGTTGACGTGCACCGCTGCGCCCAGGGCCACCTCGGCCGCCTCCTGCACCGCCTCCGAGAGCGTTGGGTGAGGATGGATGGTGGCCACCAGGTCTTCCAGTGTGGCGCCCATCTCGATGGCCAGGGTGCCCTCGGCGATGAGCTCGCTGGCGTGGGGACCCACGATGCCCACACCCAGGATGAGGCCGTCGTCAGGGTCGCAGATGATCTTCACCAGGCCGTCGGTGCGTCCCAGGGTGCGGGCGCGCCCCAGGGCCGTCAGCGGGAACTTGCCCACCTTCACGGCCACGTCCTGGGCCTCGGCCTCGCGTTCGGTGAGGCCCGACCAGGCGATCTCGGGATCGGTGTAGACCACGGCCGGAATGGCTCGGTTGTCGAACTCGGCGGGATGACCGCAGATGATCTCGGCGGCCACCTTGGCCTCTCGGCTCGCCTTGTGGGCCAGCATCGGGCCCTCGGTCACGTCACCGATGGCGTACACCCCGGGCTCGCCGGTCTCACAGAACTCGTTGGTGGCGATGATGCCGCCGTCGTTCACCTCGGCCTTGATGGTCTCGAGACCGAGGTCGTCGGTGTTGGGACGCCGGCCGATGGCCACCAGCACCTGGGCGTAGGTCTTCTCGATCTCGCGGCCCTCGTGGTCGATGCATACCTTGAAGCCGCCGTCAGGCAACTCCTCGATGCTCACCACCTTGCTCTCCAGCATCACCTCGTCCAGGCGATCGCTCACCGACTTGACCATGATGTCCACCAGGTCATGGTCGGCGCCCATCAACAGGCGCGGGCTGAATTCCACCACCGACACGCCGGCGCCCAGGCCCTGGTAGACCAGGCCCAGTTCCAGGCCGATGTAGCCGCCACCGACGACCAGCAGGCTCTCGGGAACCGAGGGGAGCTTGAGGGCGTCGGCGCTGCTCCACACCTTGTCCGTGATGCCGTCGGGAAGCCGGTTCAGGCTGCTGCCCGTGGCGATGATGCACTCTTCGAAATCGACGCCGCTGACCTCGCCCCCCTCGATCTCCAGGCTGCGCTTGCCGCTGAATCGTGCGCGGCCCTGTAGGGTGGTCACGCCCCGTCGTTTGAGGAGCGACGCGATGCCGCCGGACAGGCCGCCCACCACCTCGCCGGTGTGGGCCCGAAGCTTGTCCAGGTCGATGCTGGTGCCCGTGCAGCCCAGGCCGAACGCCGCCGCCGCCAGGGCGTTCTCCTTGACCTCCACCGCGTGGATGAGGGTCTTCGAGGGGATGCAACCCTCCAGCAAGCAGGTGCCGCCGTACTGGGGCCGTTCCTCGATGAGGCACACTTCCTTCCCCAGATCGGCCAGGCGTAGGGCGGCCACGTAGCCTCCGGGGCCGCTGCCGATCACCGCCACCTGCGTCTCTTGCCGCAAACTTCCCATCACCATGACAACATCTCCCTAGGTCTCGAGCAGCAGCAAATTGGGATCCGAGAGCTGACGGATGAGTTCGCCCACGAAACGGGCGGCATCGGCGCCGTCGGCGATGCGATGGTCGAAGGCCAGGGTCAGGGGCAGGATCTTGCGGATGACGATCTCGCCGTCGCGCACCACCGGCTTGTCCTGCACCTTGCCCATGCCCAGGATGGCCACCTCGGGGTAGTTGATGGTGGGCAGCATGGCCGTTCCGCCGAGGGGGCCGACGTTGGTGATGGTGAAGGTGCCGCCGCGCATGTCCTCGGCGGGCAGCTTGCCCTCGCGCGCCAGGCCGGCCTTCTCGGCGATCTCGGCCGAGATCTCGCGGATCGACTTGCGGTCGGTGCCGGGGATCACCGGCACCACCAGGCCGCGGCCGGTGTCTGCCGCGAAGCCGATGTTGTAGTACTTCTTGTAGACGATCTCTTCCTTGAAGGGATCGAGGCTGGCGTTGAACGAGGGCGCGGCGCGTAGGCCAGCCGTCACGGCCTTGATCACGAAGCTCATGAGGGTGAGCTTGCCGATGCCGGGGTCGTCGCCGCGGGCCGCCTTCTGGGTCTTGCGGAACGCTTCGAGCGCCGTCACGTCGGCCTCGTCCATGTGAGCCACGTGAGGCACCAGGGCCATGCTGGTGACCATCTTGCGGGCCACCTTGCGGCGAATCGAACGCAGGGGCTCGATCTCCACCGGCCCGTCGGCCGCGAAGTCGGGCAGGGGCTCCAGTTCCAGGAACGGGATGGTGCTGGCGGCGTGGGCGGCGAACTCGGCGAAGGCCTGGTCGTCGGCCACGCTCTTGGCGGGCGTGTGCACCGGGCCGGCCGATTCCGCCGACGGTGCGAAGGGCTCGGCGGCGGCGAAGGTCCGCACGTCGTCAGGGGTGATGCGGCCGGCGGGGCCGGAGCCGTTGACCTGCTTGATGTCCACGCCCAGCTCACGGGCCAGGCGGCGGGTCGCGGGCGCTGCGACCACACGCCCGCCCTTGCTGGGCGTGGCGGCGGCCGGGGGAGTCGGGGTCTGGGTGTCGGCGGTTGCGGTGGCGGCGGCCTTGGGAGTGGCACTCGCGGCCACGCTGCTGCCGTCGTCAATGGTGGCGATCACGTCGCCCACGTTGACCACATCGCCGGCCTTGCCGCCCACGACGGCCAAGGTGCCGCCGCGCGGTGACGGGATGGTCACCGCGGCCTTGTCAGTCTCCACGTCCAGCAGGGGGGCGTCCTCGTCCACCTTCGCACCCAGCTCCACGTGCCACTTCAGAATCTCGCCCTCGGCGATACCCTCGCCCAGGTCGGGCAGCAAGAACTCGAACATCGCAGCCTCCTAGAACGCCAGGGTTTCGCGCAGCCCGCCGACGATGCGGGACACGGGGGGAATGTAGCTCTTTTCGCGGCCGAAGTACGGCGTCACCACGTCATAACCCGTCAGCCGCTTCACCGGGGCCTCGAGGTACATCAGCGCGTCGTCGTTGATGCGGGCGATGAGCTCGCTGGCCACGCCGAAGCTGCGCGGCGCTTCCTGCACGATGACGCAGCGGCCGGTCTTCTTCACCGATTCGCAGACGGTGTCACTGTCCAGGGGACTGATGGTGAGCAGATCGATGATCTCCAGGCTCACGCCGTCCTTGGCCACCTCGTCGGCCGCCTTCAGCAGCGGCCGCATCATGGCGCCCCAGCCGACGATGGTCAGGTCGTTGCCTTCCCGCACCACCTCGGCCTTGCCGATCTCCATGACCTCGCTCGCCTCGGGCACTTCTTCCCGGAAGGAGCGGTAGCTGTGCTTGGGTTCCATGAAGACCACGGGGTCCTCGTCGCGGATGGCGGCCGTCATCAAGGCGCGCGCATTCCGGGGACTCGAAGGGATGACCACCTTGCCGCCGGGGCAGGTGGCGTACATGGCCTCGCGGCTCTCGCTGTGGTGCTCGAGAGCGCGCACGCCGCCACCGTAGGGCATGCGTACCACCAGGGGACAGGTGTGCTGCCCCTGGGTGCGGCTGCGCATGCGGGTGGCGTTGCCTTCCCATTGGCCCATCATGAGGTAACTGAAGCCGGAGAACTGCATCTCGGCCACCGGGCGCAGGCCGGCGATGGCCATGCCGATGGCCGTGCCCAGGATGCCCGACTCGGCCAGGGGGGTGTCCAGAGCGCGATCGGCCCCGAAGGTCTCGTGGATGCCGTCGGTGACACGGAACACGCCGCCGTCCACGCCCACGTCTTCGCCCATCACCAGCACCCGCTCGTCCCGGGTCATCTCCTCGTGCAACGCCAGGTTGATGGCCTGCACCATGGTCAACTTAGGCATCGGCCTCCTCCTTCAGGTTGCGCAGAAATTCCTGATGCTGACGCTCGATGGTGGGGTGCTTCTCTCCGTGGACGTGCTCGAAGGGCACATCGGCAGCCCAGGGCTTGGTGCTCTCGAAATCCTTCACCGCGTCGTCGACCTCGGCCCGCAGCTCCTCGCGCAGCGCTTCTTCCTTGGCGTCATCCCACAGGCCCTTGTCCGCGAGGTACTTCTGGAAGCGGATCAGGGGCTCTCGGCCCCACCACAGCTGCTCCTCGGCCTCGTCCCGGTACTTGCGGGGATCGTCGGCCGTGGTGTGCATCATCAGACGGTAGGTCACGGCCTCGATGAACGTGGGGCCTTCGCCGCGGCGGGCCCGGTCGAGAGCCTGCTTCACCGCCACGAAACAGGCAAGGGCGTCGTTGCCGTCCACCTGGATGCAGGGCATGCCGTAGGCCACGCCCTTCTGGGCGATGGTCTCCGAGGCGGTCTGGTTCTCGCGGGGGATGGAGATGGCCCACTGATTGTTCTGGCTGACGAAGACCACGGGGGCCTTCCAGACACCGGCGAAGTTCAGGCCCTCGTGGAAGTCGCCCTCACTGGTGGCGCCGTCGCCCATGAAGCAGACCACGGCCTCGTCCTTGCCGGCTTGCTTGGCGGCGAAGCCCAGGCCCGCGGCGTGCAGACACTGGCTGGCCACCACGATGGCGAAGGGCAGCATGCGACGGCCCACCTCGGCGGGAAGCAGGTTGCCTTCTTCCCACCCATTATGAAAATGCAGGGTGTTGGTGAGGGGTTCGCCACGCATGAGGCGCCCGCCGAGCTCCCGGAAGGCACCCACGAACCAGTCGTCATCCTCCATGGCCAGGGCTGCGGCGCAGGACGGCGCCTCTTGACCAGTGCAGGGGCCGAAGGTGCCCAGGCGGCCCTGGCGCTGCAGCTTGAGCATGCGCTGGTCCAGTTCCCGGGCCCGCACCATGCCCCGATACAAGCTCAGCAACGACTCCTGGGGAAGATCGGGCTCCAGGTCGCTGTCGATAGTGCCATCCTCGTCGAGGACCTGCAGGTACTCGATGGAGAACTGGGCGAGGGTCTTCCTTGGCATGATCGATGACGTCCTTTCCTGACGCGACGACGTGGTCTGTTCCGGGCAGAGACGGGGCCCGCCCCGGTGGCGGGGAGGGCCCGGTAGACGGGCACATGATAACGTCGAGCCAACACGTCGCAATTCTGGACTTCGTATGTCGAATTAACGCTGGTACGATCTGTCCTTGCCGCCTGCGCATCTGCCTCTACTGTAGTGAATGAGGCGCTCAGTTTTCCCGCGACCGAGGAGGACCGGCCCATGTCGACCCGGGAGCTTCAACAGCAGCTCATCGAGAGTCTGCACCAGTGGCAGAAACTGGAGCGCGCGCAGATCGCGCTCACCGAGGGAGTTCTGGATACCACCAGTAATCCCATCGTGAGTCTGGTCATCACCATCATTCAGCGTGATAGCGAGCTGCATCACCAGGTGCAGCAAATGCTCATCGACAGCCTCGAGTCGACCGTGATGGCCATGACCGCCGATGATGTGGTGCAGGTGCGGGAGCAGTTGGCGACGCACCTGGCCATGGAAGAAGAGACCATCAAGCTGGCCGAGAACAACCTCAAGGCTCTGGCCGGACAGAAACTCGTGGTGCAGGAGTTCCTCATGGACTTCTTGCTCAAGGACGAGGAGAAGCATCGCGACCTGCTCAAGGCGCTCGAAGCATTCCTCGACCCCGATATCATGGAGACCGACTGATCACCCCGGAACCGGCGGCAGAGTCCCGCCGCCGTCACCCAGAAGGAGGCACGCCGTGCTCACCGATCGTATGCACAAGGCCCTGAACGACCAGCTCCAGGCCGAGTTCTTCTCCGCTTACCTCTACCTCTCCATGTCTGCCTACTTCGAGGACCAGGGTCTCGACGGCATGGCCAACTGGATGACCATTCAGTTCCAGGAGGAGCAGAGCCACGCCCTGAAGTTCTACCACTACATCACCGAGCGCGGCGGCAAGGTGGAATTGCAGGCCATCGAAAAGCCCAAGAATGAGTGGGACGGCGCCTTGAACGTGTTCGAGGAGGCCCTGGAGCACGAGCAGATGATCTCCGGTCGCATCAACGATCTGGCCGATCTGGCCATCCAGGAGAAGGACCACGCCACGCACAACATGCTGCAGTGGTTCATCGCCGAGCAGGTCGAGGAAGAGGCCAACGTGGAGTCCATCGTGGGGCAGCTGCAATTGATCGGCGGTCAGGGCCACGGCATCTTCATGATCGATCGCGAGATGCGCGGCCGCACGTTCGTGGACGAGACCCAGGCGTAGTCGACGACCAGCGCCCGCGGTGAGTTGAATAGACAGCCCCGACCTTCACCGGTCGGGGCTGTCTCCATCATCGCCATGGGTCGGCTGCTAGAGGTCGATGAGTTCGTCCTCGTCCAGCGGCAATACGGTCTCCATCACAGGCGCTGCCGCGGGTGCCGGCCTCGGCGTGGACTGGTGCATCGCGATCGGCTGGGGGCGGGGGGCGGCCACTGCAACCGTGGCCGCGGCCACCTCGACAGCCTTGCCCTCGATGACCCGCTGCAGCTCAAAGGCCACCTGCTCCAGGGTATGGGCGCGGCGGGTGAGCACCTGGCTCGCCGAAGCGGATTCCTCGGCCACCGCAGCGTTGTCCTGGGTGACCCGGTCCATATCTTCCACGGCCCGGTTGATCTCCGATACGCCGTCGGCCTGCTCGTCGCTGGCGTGGGCCACGCGATCGACGAGATCGCTGACGCTGCCGATGCCGCTGGTAATCTCTTCCAGGGCGGAAGCCACTTCCATGACCACGGTCACGCCGTTGTCCGAGTTTCGGCGTGATTCCTCCAGCAAGCCGGAGGTGTTGCGGGCGGCCTCGGCCGAGCGCTGGGCCAGGTTTCGCACTTCTTCGGCCACCACGGCGAATCCCTTGCCCGCCTCACCGGCCCGAGCTGCTTCCACGGCGGCGTTCAACGCCAGCAGATTGGTCTGGAAGGCGATCTCGTCGATGGTCTGGATGATGCGGGCCGTGCTGTCGGCCGATTCCTTGATGGCGCGGATGGCACTGTCCATACGCTGCATGGCCTCGCGGCTGGAGATGGTGGTGGTGTGCACGTCCGACGAGACCTTGTTGGCTTCGCGGGCGTTGCTGGCGTTGTCGGTGGTCTGGCTGGATAGCTCTTCCAGGGCGGCCGAGGTCTCTTGCAAACTCGCCGCCTGGGCCGAGGCGCTGTTAGCGAGCTGATGGCTGCTGGAGGAGAGCTGCTCCGAGGAATCGAGTACCTCGTGGGCGTTGTGCATGAGAGAGTCGATGACCGCGCGAACGGGACCGACCACCAGCTTCTTGATGATGAGGGAGATCACCGTGCCGGCGACGGCGAGCACCACGAAGCAGATGATCGTGTTGGCCCGCTGTCGATCTTCGGCAGCGGCCTGCATCTGCGTCAGACTCTCGGTGAGTTCGCTGGCCGCGGCCCCGGCCAGGGCCTCCAGGCTCGACTTGAGCTCCCGATTCAACTGGGCCAGATCGCGGGCCCGGGCCTGATCCTGGTCGGTGGCGTCGAAGCCACAGAGTTTCCGGTAGGCCTGACCGGCGGTGGCGGTGTAGGCGGCGCATCGGTCGGCCAGGCTCCCGGCCTCGACGGCCAGATCAGGCGAATCGTCACGGTAGAGTTCGGCGGTGTGACGCAACGCAACCTCGACCTGTTCCGCGGCCGCCCCGGCCTCGTTCACCAGATCTTCCTCACCCATCATCACCGCGTCCAGATACTTGGTGGCCTGGGCGTCGAACGCCACCACGGCCTGGGCGGTGGCCTGCGTGGCCGGGAAGAGGTGGTCGGCCGTGGCCGTGATCTGTCGACCCTGGCTGGCGGCGCCGGCGAAATCGAGACCCACGGTGAAAACGTAACCGACCACCAGGATGGACACTCCGAGCCAGATCTTGCCTGCCAGACTCAGCCCCTGTCCTCGACCGCTCATCGAAGAAAGGGGCGACGTCTGGTTACCGTTGGTGCGGGTGGACATGTGGTTCTCCTCTTGGCAATCGACCGTGTTTCCATGTCGCCATGGTCGCACGTATTTTGGCGTGGCAATTAAGATTGCCACCTGATTACAGGTCACGTTGAACTCAAACATCGGCTGCTTCATATCCCTGCTTGAGCGTTTCCCCGAAGGTTTGCAGATCGATGCGTTCGGGGCCGCTAACCGCTTTTTTTTGAAATAGGTTACGAGTTCAATGTTTTGCGATTAATCGAGCTGGGTGACCGGTGCGGCTTGCTGGACGGGTTGTGGTTGCCAGCCGGACCCCCGCGTGGTCGCCGCTTCCCGCGTCGCACCGAAAACAACGCCCCCGGGCCAGATGGCCCGGGGGCGTATCCGAGTGGCACGAGGTGCCAGCTACTGGACGGCGATGGTCTTGCAGCCGTCGGTGGCCGCGCCGTCGCTCACGAAGCCGATGGCGCCCGGGGTGGCAGCCACCCAGGCCACCATCTCGGCGTCGCTCGCGAACTCTCCAGGGGCAGTGCCGGTGCCGGAGAACACGGCCTTCTTCCAGAAGGTCTTGAACTGGCTCGGCGACTTCTTCACGAAGGTCTTGAGGAACTCGTCGGCAGCCGGGCCGCCGCTGATAACCGCGACCTCGATGCCGGCACCGTTGCTCCAGGAGCCCTGCTTGCCCAGGAAGATCTTCTGCAGATCACCCTGGCTCAGGGTGGCGTCAGCCACGCCGCTGTGGGCGATGACCTTGGTGCCGGCGAGGGCCGGCAGCGCGGTCACCATCATGAGAGTCACGAGAGCCATGATCAGGAAGGCATGGCGCTTGGAATTGGTGGTCATGTTGCGTCCTCTCATGGTCTAGAAGAAGAAGCTGGACTTCACGGCGAAGAGCTGCCAGCTCTCCTCGTCGAAGCTCGCGTCAGGATTGATGTTGCCGTCCACCTGGCCGGTGCCGTTGAAGAAATGGCCTTCGGCCTTGAGCAACCAGTTGTCGGTGATGTCGAACCGGGCGGTGACACAGATGTCCTTGGTCCAGGCCTCGAAATCGTTGGCCAGGCCCTCGCCGTCGCGGTTGTCCCAGTCGGGGTGGAAGACCGAGTAGTAGGTGCCGAACTCGAAGCGCGGGCTGACCCGGTAGCTACCGTTGATGTAATAGCCGCCGCGCTGGTCGCCGTCTTCCATCTCCACCATCATCACGGTGTCGGGCACGCCGTCACCATCGGTGTCCACGGGGTAGGGGATGTTGCTGAAGAGCATGTCGGCATCGATGCGAGTGTACTCGGCGGACAGCGTGAGGTTCTCGCGCTGATACTCGGCGGACAAGACGTAGGTCTTGTTCATTTCCAGGTGCAGATCCAGCTCCACGGGAGTGGGCGTGCCGGTCGCCAATGTGGTGCGGGTGTCCATTTCGAGGGTCATGTACGTGGCGCCCACGCGCAGGCCGTCGATCGGGGTGTCGACGCTGATCTGGCCACCGGCGATCCAATCGGCCTCGATATCATAGTCCAGCACCGGAGCGCCGGGAATGATCTGGGGCCCGAGGTAGTCCAGGAAACGGGAGTTGTCCATCTCGATGGTGCCGCCGAAGACCTCGTAGTCGACGCCGGCGGTGCTGCCCAGAGAAACGTTGCCATAGGCGCTGAATCCCTCGAAGGCGCTGGTGACAGCGCGCCAGCCCTCGTTGTACACCGACTGGGGCAGCAGCACGGACGTGCGCAGGAAATCAACGTCACGGGTCTTGTTGTAGAAACCCAGAGGCGTTTTCACCTTGCCGGCGCGGAAGCCCAGATAGTCCTTCCAGCGGTAGTCGCCGAAGGCCCAATCCAGCACGAATTCGTTGTTGCCGGCGCCGCCCAGATCACGGGCGATGAGCTGCATCCCGATCCGGGTGCGGCTGTCGATGCGCGTGGAGAGGTTGATCAAGGCCTCGTTGAAGGAGAACGTTCCGTCCTCCGTATGCTCGGCCAGGAAGTTGTATTCGCTGGATTTCATCCAGCCCTGGCTCACGGTCCCATGAATGTCGACGTCCATGGCAGCGACGTTGCCGGTGCCAGCCAGCACGACGATCGTCGTCATCACCACGGCGATGAGGTTCTTACTCATCAATCTTGCCTCCTGCAGAGATAGGTTGATCCGAATGCTGCATCGGCGTATTCGGCGAAGTAGATCCGTCCAGGGAGCCACGCGTCGCAGCAGCAAACACAAGCCTGTATCGGATTCGAATAAAGAAAACTTGAGCCCGATTTGAAGATGGCGCTCTGGCTGATTCACGTCGTATTCTGGGCGATTCCAGCGGCTCGGGAACCAGCGCCGGCGAGGGGTTGTTCTCGCCCTACGGGGTTCGAAACCCACCTCGCGACCGGGCCTGGGACGACTCTGGAAACGTCGCTGGCCTCTGCCGATCTTTGGCACGAAATTGATGATGTCCACCGACCATCTGATGCGGCACATCAACTCCCTGAAAGGGGTCGCTCGACATGGCGCCTAGCTGCTTCAAAGCCTACGACATTCGGGGCCGGGTCCCTGACGAGCTGAATCCCGAACTGGCCTACCGCATCGGTCTGGCCACGGCCCGTTACCTCGGAGCCCGCACCATGTGCGTGGGGCACGACTGCCGGCTGTCGAGCCGGGCTCTAGCCGATGCCGTGAGCGAGGGCATCCGTTCGGCCGGCGCCCGGGTGCTGGACATCGGCCTGTGCGGTACGGAGATGGTGTACTGGACCACTGACCGTCGTGGCCTCGATGGCGGCATCATGGTGACGGCCAGCCACAATCCCATGGACTACAACGGGATGAAACTGGTGCGGGCCGGATCGCGTCCCATCAGCGGCGACTCGGGCCTCGATGAGATCGCCGCCATGGTCGATGGCGGGGACCTGCCCACCGCCGACCGCGTCGGTGGCGTGGATGTGGAGGACGTGCTGCAGCCGTATGTGGACGACCTGCTGAGCATCGTTCCGGTCGACGATTTCAAGCCCCTCACCGTGGTGGCCAACGGCGGCAACGGCTGTGCTGGTCCGGTGGCGCGTGCGTTCGCCGAGCACATGCCCGGCCGCTGGATCCACGTCTTCGAGGAGCCCGACGGCACGTTCCCCCACGGTATCCCCAACCCTCTGCTGCCGGACAACCGCGAGGCCACCGCGGACGCCGTGCGCCGCCACGGCGCTGACGTGGGCCTGGCCTGGGACGGCGATTTTGACCGCTGCTTCTTCTTCGACGAGAGCGGCGAGTTCATCGAGGGCTACTACCTGGTGGGCTTGTTGGCTCGGGCCGCTCTGCGCCGTGAGCCCGGCGGTCGCATCA
>Ga0209692_10003696_pt1 | contig 14609 bp, 25 predicted proteins | sample tdDd472_FD_187129 | JGI IMG/M metagenome (GOLD analysis project Ga0209692, IMG submission 187129) | Marine sediment microbial communities from the Atlantic coast under amendment with organic carbon and nitrate - tdDd47.2 (SPAdes)... | ecosystem: Environmental > Aquatic > Marine > Coastal >...
CGCCGCCTGGCGGCAGACCCATACCACCGCAGCCCCCAGCATGTCGCTGATGCGGATGTACGATGAGCTGGAGGGTATGGTCAGTGATCAGTTTACCGACAGCCGGGCTGAGTTCAGTGAAGCCCTGAAGGGGAAGCTGGATCGCCTGCTGAGGGCCCGTATCAAGCAGCTTTCGCCCCGCAGACCCCCGGCGGCTCCTGCCCCGGAAGCGGGATAAGATACTAAAAAAGCGGCCCCGGGGGCCGCTTTTGTTACTTTACTTTGCTTTCGCTGGTGATAAATCGCAAAAAGGTTTCGATAAAGGGATCAAGATCGCCGTCCAGCACCGCCTGGGTGTTGGAAGTCTCATGATTGGTGCGCAAATCCTTAATCATTTTATAGGGATGCAGCACATAGGAGCGGATCTGTGAGCCCCAGGCGATTTCCTTCTTTTGCTCATACTGGTCGTGTTCCGCGCTTTTTCGCTTTTCCATTTCCAGTGCGTGCAGCCGGGACTTCAAAATTTTGAAGGCCATGGCCCGGTTCTGGTGCTGGGAACGCTCGTTTTGGCAGCTGATGACAATACCCGAGGGCATATGGGTCAGCCGCACGGCGCTGTCAGTGGTGTTGACGTGCTGGCCGCCTGCGCCACCGGCCCGAAACACGTCCACCCGCACATCGGAGTCCGCGATTTCGATGTCGATGTCATCGTCGATTTCCGCTTCGCAGAACACCGAGGCAAAGCTGGTGTGGCGGCGGGCGTTGGAGTCAAAGGGGCTGATGCGCACCAGCCGGTGCACGCCGATCTCCGCTTTCAGGTATCCGTAGGCGTAATCGCCTTCCACCATGACGGTGGCGCTTTTGATACCCGCTTCTTCACCGGATTGCAGATCGACGATTTTGAAGTTCCAGCCCTTGTTTTCCGCGTAATGCTGATACATCCGCAGAAGCATCCGGGCCCAGTCCTGGCTTTCGGTGCCGCCGGCCCCGGAGTTGACGGTGAAAATGGCATTGTTACGGTCATTGGCCCCGGAGAACATGCGCTCGAATTCCACCCGGTCCAGTTTTTTCAACAGTCTGGTGATTTTCGTCGCTGCTTCCTGAATGGTATCTTCGTCTTCGGCTTCCTCGCCAAGTTCACGAAGAACCTCAATGTCATTGATGGTCTCATCCAGGGATTCAAAAAGCTTAATCGCCTCTTCCAGACGGGCCTTGCGTTTCAGGACTTCCTTGGCCGTGTCCTGATCGTTCCAGAAATCCGGTTCAGCGGTCTGGAATTCTATATCCTGCAGTTGATTACGTTTGCCATGGACGTCAAAGAGAATCTCCGAGCAAAGTAATACGCTTACGGATATTGGTAATATGGTCGTTCATTTCGCCGGGTTGCATGGTAGCCTCCATGATAGGACGGTATGTAAAAGCCGACGCATTCCATTGGAGGAACACGTCGGCACGCATAACAGGTAAAAAAGGTCAGGCCAAACGCTGCTTCAGCTTGTTTGCCACATCGCGGCCAATGGCCGGAGCAGAGGTAAAGGCCGGGGATTCAAAGCCCAGCAGATGCAGCACTGGCAGCTGGTCAGGATGCCAGCGGTATATAAAGTCGTCGGCCACGGAACCGTCTTTGGTTTTCACCTTGGGGCGGATGCCAAAGTAGCCGGGTCGCAGATGCTCCAGCTTCAAAGCCGGAAGCAGGGGTTTTGCCGATGCCAGAAAATCTTCCTCCGGGGGCAAATCCGATACCCGGGGCAGGGCGGCACGGTATTCCTTTAATTTATAGGAAGCAATGGCGGGGTCCACGGTTTCAGCGGTGGGGCCCACCAGCAGCTCGCCGTCCACGGTTTTTGTCAGATGTACGCCCAGGGACATTTTTGAGGATGGCACCGGATACACCAGATTGCGGATCATGCCTGCGTGTCTGGGAATTACCGTGGCGTAGGAGCCCCGTACCGGATAGGGCTCGTATTCGTCAAAGCCAAGGGCCTGCGCCAAAGAGGCGGCTGCCATGCCCGTTGCGTTGACCATGGCACGACAGGTGACGGTCCCCCGTCCTGCGGTGCGTATGGACAGGATTCGTCCGTCATGGTCGATGCCTTCGATTTCTGCGTTGGACAGAATCAGGGCTCCGGCCTGTTCCGCATGAGCCCGCACAGCGGCCAGAAACGCCGGTGTGTCGATAATGCCGGTGTTTTGCGACCACAGGGCTGCCTCACCGGTGATATTGGGCTCCAGGGCGGCAATGCGTTCTCTGGTGACCAGTTTTAGGCCTTCGGCACCGTTGGCTTCGCCGGTTTGCTTCAGTTTGTGCAGTTGTTCCTCATCGTCGGCGGTCAGGGCGATAAGCAGCTTTCCGCAGCGACGGTGGGTTACTTTCCAGCGTTCCGCCAGTTCGTAGCACTCCCGGTTGCCTGCAACGCACAGCCGTGCCTTGTTGCTGCCGGGACGATAGTACAGACCGGCATGCAGCACGCCGCTGTTGCGGGAGGATGCAAGCTCGCCAAAACGGATATCCCGTTCCAGTAAAATGACGGTAAACCCGGCCTCGGCGCTGCGCAAAGCAGCGAACATGCCGACAATACCGCCGCCCGCAATGACAATGTCAGCGTCAACGGTCATGTTATTTTACGGCAGCCTTCAGGGCGGTAACCATGTCGGTTTTTTCCCAGGGCATGTTTTTGGTGTTAAAACCAAAGTGGCCGTTGGCAGCGGTAGGCCGGTAAATGGGCCGCAGCAGGTCGAAATGCTCGATAATGGCCTTGGGGCGGGCGTCAAAAACGTCACGTACGGCTTTGGCCAGCATTTCGTCGGGAACCACGCCGGTTCCGTTGGTATGCACCATTACGGAAACGGGCTCTGCAATGCCGATGGCATAGGCCAGCTGGACCTCTGCCTGGGTAGCGAGTTTTGCGGCAACCAGGTTTTTGGCGATATAGCGGGCATAATAGCTGGCGGAACGATCCACTTTGGAGGGATCTTTGCCGGAAAATGCGCCGCCGCCATGGGCGCCGTAACCACCATAGGTGTCAACAATGATCTTGCGCCCGGTCAGACCGGTGTCGGCCTGCGGCCCGCCCATTTCAAAGCGACCGGTGGGGTTGATATGGAACTGAGTGTCCTTGTCGATCCATTTGCCCTTGAACACCGGTTTGATGACTTCTTCGATGATACCGCTTTCCAGCTTTTTGCGCATTTTGCGGGGGCTCATCTCAGGAGTGTGCTGTGTGGAGATTACCACGGTGTCTACCCGGAGAGGTTTTCCATTGAGATATTCGACAGTTACCTGGCTTTTGCCGTCAGGGCGTACCCAGGGAAGAATGCCTTTTTCCCGTACGTCGGAAAGGCGTTTGGTCAGCCGGTGGGCCAGATCAATGGCCAGGGGCATATAGTTGCGGGTTTCGTTGGAGGCATAGCCGAACATCATGCCCTGATCCCCGGCTCCCTGATTCTTGTCCAGACCGGCGCCTTCGTCCACGCCCTGGGCGATATCCGGGCTTTGGTGATCCAGGGTAACGATGATACCGCAGGACTGATAGTTGAATCCTGTGGAGGGATCATCGTAGCCAATATCCTTAATAGTATTACGGACAATATCCTGAATGGATACATAGGCTTCGGTGGTGACTTCACCGCTGACAAGGGTCAGGCCGGTGGTGACCAGGGTTTCACATGCTACACGACTGTTTTTGTCCTGCTTAAGCATGGCATCCAGTACGGCATCGGAAATCTGGTCAGCAACTTTATCAGGATGACCGCCGGTCACCGATTCTGAGGTGAAAAGGCGTTTCTGTTTTTCCATTGTAGTGACTCCTTTCGTGGGCGCAATGTCGCTGTGTTACATACACGCGACATTAATATACGAACTAGAACTCTATTTGTATTTTGCATTATGTCAATAATCAAAAGCATTTTTACAGCGAAAGAGGTTTATTTGGGGGTTTTGAAAAAAAAATGATTTTTTCTGATTAATCGCCAGAATTAATTTGACATTTACCCGAGTGGTTTGTATAAACTGCGGTCTGCGTTTGGGACCAGTAGAGGTCAGGCGCAGCCTAGAAGAAGTAATTTGAGATCTAACCCGTTCACAACGGAGTGAGGCATGAACCAGAAGATTCGCATTCGCCTGAAGGCGTTTGACTACAAACTGCTTGATCAGGCAGCGATCGAAATCGTTGACACCGTCAAGCGGTCTGGTGCGACCGTGTCTGGTCCGGTTCCTCTGCCCACGCGAATTCACAAGTACACAGTCCTTAGGGGGCCGCACATCGACAAGAAATCGCGTGAGCAGTTTGAGATCCGAGTACACAATCGCCTGCTTGATATTCACGAACCGAATCAGCAGACCCTGGATGAGCTCATGAAGCTCGACCTGTCTGCCGGTGTGGAGGTTGAAATCAAGACCTGACACAGTCGAAGGTGTTTTTGGTAAAAACTGGCGTTTGCCCGATAATCGGGTAAATAGTCAATCACAGAGTGCTGCTTACGATTAAGCGCATACGGAGTGAAACGATGCTCAACGGATTGTTGGCGCGTAAACTTGGGATGACGCAGGTATTCCTGCCTGACGGTACTTTTGTACCGGTCACAGTGCTTGAAACCGGACCCTGTTTTGTGGTCCAGCGTCGCACGGTCGATAACGATGGCTATTCCGCAGTCCAGCTTGGATTCATGGATCAGAAGCCGCAACGGGCAACCAAGCCCCTGCGTCAGCATTTTGCTAAGGCAGGCATTGAGACCCCGAAGCGTCATCTGAAAGAATTCCGCGTGGACCCGGAAGCCCAGCTTGAACCTGGCCAGGAAATCAATGTTGCCGACGTTTTTGCCGCCGGTGACATTATTAAGGTTTCCGCCAAGTCCAAGGGCCGCGGATTTGCCGGTACTATTAAACGTCATAACTTCCATCGTGGACCCACATCTCACGGTTCCCGGAACGTTCGTGAGCCTGGTTCCATTGGTACCTCCGCTACTCCCGCACGGGTTGGCAAAGGCCGCAAGATGCCTGGACAGATGGGCAACAAGATGGTCACCATCCGTAATCTGGAAGTGGTAGAAGTGGATACCGAACGGAATCTGCTGCTGGTTAAAGGCGCGGTGCCGGGGGCTGTGCGTTCCCTGATCATCGTGAAGAAATAAGAGGTTAGCTATGGCGACCCTGAAGGTATACAATAAAGAAAACAGCCCGGTTGGCGAAATCACCGTCTCTGACGATGTGTTTGCCACCGAGGTGAAGAGCCATCTGCTGCATGCGGTCGTGCGCTGGCAACTGGCCCGCCGCCAGGCAGGCACTCACAAGGCCAAGGGCCGTGCGGAAGTTGCCTACAGCACCAAGAAACTGTATCGTCAGAAGGGTACCGGCAACGCCCGTCGCGGCAGCCGCCGTTCTCCCATCCTTCGTGGCGGTGGTGTGATTTTTGGACCGACTCCCCGCAGCCATTCCTTTAAGCTGAACAAGAAAACCCGTAAAGCGGCCCTGTGCTGCGCCCTGTCCGCCCATGTGGACCGCGGTACCTTTAAGGTTATGGACGATCTGCAGCTTGAAGAAATCAAGACCAAAAAGCTGGCCGGCACCCTCGGCACCCTGGAAATGGGTGGCAGCGTGCTGATCATCGAAATGGGCGACAACCGGAACCTGATGATGTCCGCCCGTAATCTTCATAAGTCCAAGTTCATCGCCCCCGAGGGCCTGAACGTGTACGATCTGATGAACCACGAGCGCGTGCTTATTTCCAAGCAGGCAATCGAAGCCGTGGAAGGAGCGTTGACGAAATGAAACGTTATGCTCACGACATTCTCATCAAACCCCTGATGACCGAAAAGCAGATGGCTTCCCAGGAAGATGCAAACCGGTATTATTTCCAGGTTGCAAAGGACGCCACGAAGACCCAGATCAAAGCCATCGTTGAAAAGACTTTCGATGTCAAAGTGGTGAAGATCAACACCATGCTCATGCCGGGCAAGTGGAAACGGGTTGGTAAATCTTTTGGCCGTCGGCCGAACTGGAAGAAAGCCGCCATCACCCTGCGTGAAGGTGACGTGATCTCCATGTTCGAAGGCGTGTAAGAGTAAGCGAGGAATATCATGGGTCAGAAAACCTTCAAACCCACGAGTGACGGCCGCCGCTTCATGACGGTCTCGGATTTCGCGGACATTACCACCGACAAGCCCCACAAACCCCTGGTTGAGGTCCTGAAACGCAAAGGCGGCCGCAACAATAAAGGTCGTTTGACGGTGCGTCATCACGGTGGTGGTCACAAGCGTCAGTACCGTATCATTGATTTCAAACGGGACAAAGAAGGCGTGCCAGGCAAGATCGCTACCATCGAGTACGATCCGAACCGCACCTGCCGTATTGCCCTGGTTAACTATGCCGATGGCGAAAAACGCTATATCCTGGCTCCCAATGGCATTTCCGTTGGCGATATGATCGTCTCCGGTAAAGGCGCAGACATTCTGCCCGGTCATTGCCTGCAGCTGAAGGACATCCCCGTCGGTATTCAGGTCCATAACGTTGAGATGAAGTTCGGCAAAGGCGGTCAGCTTGCCCGCTCCGCCGGAACCTCCATCCAGCTTATGGCCAAGGAAGGCAAATACGCCCTGCTGCGTATGCCCTCCGGCGAACTTCGTAAAGTACGGCAGGAATGTCGTGCAACCATCGGCCAGATTGGCAATATCGATCACAGTAACATGAAAATCGGTAAAGCCGGTCGTTCCCGCTGGATGGGCATTCGCCCCACCGTGCGTGGTATGTGCATGAACCCTGTCGACCATCCCAATGGTGGTGGTGAAGGCCGCGGTAAAGGCGGCATTCCCCGGTCCCCCTGGGGCCAGGTTGCCAAGGGTGGCAAGACCCGCAACAACAAGCGGACTAACAAATACATCGTGCGCAAACGCACGAAGTGATGACCTGTTGAGCTAAGGAGAATACCGTGGCCCGTTCAATTCGCAAAGGTCCATTTATTGATGATCATCTGTGGAAAAAGGTTGTCAAAGCCAAGGAAACCGGCGACCGCAAGGTCATCAAGACGTGGAGCCGCCGTTCCACGATCATGCCCGAGGCCGTTGGTCTGACATTCGCGGTGCATAACGGAAAAAAATTCATTCCCGTCTTCGTGACCGAAAATATGGTTGGTCACAAGATTGGTGAGTTTTCCCCGACGCGGTACTTCGGCGGTCACGCCGGCGACAGGAAGAAAAAGTAATTAGCAAGCGAATGACCGAATCGAGGTTGTCATGGCTTCCGTAAACAAAGAAGCAACTGCAAAATTGAAGCACCTGAGGATTACGGCTCAGAAGACTCGTCTGGTCGCCGACATGGTTCGCGGCATGGACGTAATCGAGGCCATGGATCTTCTGCAGTACACCAGCAAGCGTGCTGCAAAGCCGATCGCCAAGCTTATCAAAAGCGCTGCGGTCAACGCAGAGAACGAGATGGATCTTGATCCCGAAGCTCTGTTTGTTAAACGCATTTATGTAGACGAAGGCCCGACGCTGAAGCGCTGGACTCCGCGTGCAATGGGTCGTGCGACCCGTATGCTGAAGCGGACCAGTCACGTCACTGTCATCGTCGCTGAAAGACTGTAACGAAGGAGGCTATCGTGGGTCAAAAAGTTAACCCGATAGGCTTGAGGCTGGGTATCGTCAAAACATGGCAGAGCCGTTGGTATGCTCATAAGAACTACCAGGAATGGCTCCACCAGGACATCAAGGTCCGCAAGCACATCAAAAAGAAACATTACGCTGCCGGTATTTCCAAGATTTACATCGAGCGTATGCCCCGTCAGGTGAAAATCACCATCCACGCGGCACGTCCCGGCGTAGTGATCGGCAAAGGTGGCATCGGTGTTGAGGATCTCAAGAGCGATATCGCCAAGCTGAATCCGGAAGCAGATGTGTTCATCAACATCGTTGAAGTGCGGAAACCCGAAGCTGACGCCCAGCTGATCGCTGAAAACGTCGCCCTGCAGCTGGAACGTCGTGTGGCCTTCCGCCGCGCTATGAAGCGCTCCATCCAGCAGGCCATGCGTTTTGGCATCAAGGGTATCAAGATTCATACTTCCGGTCGTCTCGGCGGAGCCGAAATGAGCCGTAAAGAATGGTATCTTGAAGGTCGTCTGCCCCTGCACACCCTCCGTGCAGACATCGACTACGGTTTCGCCACTGCAAGCACCACCTATGGCGTCATTGGCGTCAAGTGCTGGGTCTACAAAGGCGATGTCGTTGCCCAGGATGGACAGAAAATCAAAAAGCTGCTGCATGGCCAGAAACCCCAGGCCGGCGGTCAGAAATAACTCTGGTTAAGGAACGAGGTGCGTAATGCTCGCCCCGAAAAAAGTAAAACACCGTAAGGTACAAAAAGGCAAAATGCGCGGTATGGCATACCGCGGAAGCAAAGTGAGCTTCGGCGAATTCGGTCTGCAGGCCACCTCCTGTGGTCGGGTCACCTCCCGGCAGATTGAAGCCACCCGTGTTGCCATCACCCGTCATGTCAAACGTGGTGCAAAGGTTTACATCCGCATTTTCCCGGACGTTGCCCTGACCAAAAAGCCCCTGGAAACCCGTATGGGTAAGGGTAAAGGTAACCCGGAAGAATGGGTATGCATCGTGAAGCCCGGTCGGATGCTCTTCGAAATCGAAGGTGCAAATGAAGAACTGGCACGCGAAGCCTTCCGCCTGGCTGGTCACAAACTTGCCATCGGCACCCGTTTCGTAGCGCGTGGAGAGAGAATATGAACACCAAGGACATTACCAGCAAGGACAACGAGTCTTTGCAGTTTCTCCTCGACGATTTGCGCGAGGAACTGTTTAATCTGAAAGCCCAGATGGCTACCGGTCACCTTAAAGAGACCGCCAATGTTAATCTGGTTAAAAAAGATATCGCCCGGGTGCTCACGGTTCTCCGCGAGCGGGAACTGAAAGCCTAAGGCCGACATCAGCAGGAGCTGAGGTCGAATAACGGAGTAAGCGATGAATGAACGTGGACGCCGGAGAAGATTGCAGGGTGTTGTGGTATCCGACAAGATGGAAAAAACCATCGTCGTGCGGGTAACCCGCCGCATTAAGCACCCCTTGTACAAAAAATACGTGCTCAAATGGTCCAAATACAAGGCCCATGATGAGAAAAATTCGTGCGCCATTGGCGACGAAGTGATTATTCAGGAATCACGCCCGTATTCTAAACAGAAGCGTTGGTCTGTTATGCAGATCACCAAGCGGGCTCTTGTGTAATCGGCGATCGCCAGGTAAGGAGGCACAATCATGATACAGATGAGATCAATGCTCCAGGTGGCCGACAACTCCGGTGCCAAAAAAGTACAGTGCATCCGCGTACTGGGCGGCTCGACTGTCCGCTATGGCCGCGTTGGCGATATTATCGTCGTGTCCGTCAAGGAAGCCATTCCCAATTCCAAGGTGAAAAAAGGACAGGTTCAAAAGGCCGTCATCGTCCGCACCGTGGATACCATTCGGCGTTCCAACGGCACCTACCTGCGGTTTGACAACAATGCTGCTGTTCTTATCGGCGGCAACATGGAACCCATCGGGACCCGTATCTTCGGACCTGTCGCCCGTGAACTGCGCGACAAGAAGTTTATGAAGATCGTCTCCCTGGCACCCGAAGTGCTGTAACCGGAGAAATAAGGAGAGTACCATGGCCGGCAAAAAGAAGGCCGAAACCACCAAGCGGGTAAAGCTTCATGTCAAAAAAGACGACATGGTTGTTATCCTGACCGGTAAGGACCGGGGCCAGCAGGGTAAAGTGCTTCGCACCGACCCCGCCAAGCAGGTGGTCTATGTTGAAAAGCTGAATATGCAGAAACGCCACACCAAGGGCGATGGCGAGACCAAGATGAGCGGGATTATCTCCAAAGAAGGTCCCATTCATGTCTCCAACGTCCGCAAAGTTGAAGAAGGCTGAGGTAAACAGCCATGAAACCAAGACTGTACGGAGTATATCAGGAAGCCATCGTACCCAAGCTGATGGATGAGTTTAAGTACAAATCCATTATGCAGGTGCCACGGATTCACAAAGTGGTCATCAATATGGGTCTCGGTGAGGCAATCCAGAACCCCAAACTGATCGATAACGCCGTCACACAGATCGGCGCCATTACCGGTCAGCGCCCCGTGGTCACCAAGGCACGCAAATCCATCGCAACCTTCAAGTTGCGCCAGGATATGCGGATTGGCGCCGCCGTCACCCTTCGTGGTGCACGGATGTGGGAATTTTTGGACCGGCTTATGAACATCGCCCTTCCCCGTGTCCGCGATTTCCGCGGTGTGTCCGACAAGGCTTTTGACGGACGCGGCAACTACACACTGGGTGTGCGCGAGCAAATCATTTTCCCGGAAATTGATTACGATAAGATCGAAAAGATCATGGGTATGAACATCACCGTGGTGACCAGCGCTGACACCGATGAAGAGTCGCGCTCCCTGCTGCGGCACCTTGGCATGCCCTTCCGGAAAAAGAAGAACTAGGTAGAGGTGCGAGATGACGCGTAAATGTCATATGGAAAAAATGAAGAGAAAGCCGAAATTTAAGGTTCGCGCCTTAAATCGCTGCCCCATTTGCGGTCGTCCGCGGGCTTTCTACCGGAAATTCAACATGTGCCGTATATGCCTCCGTGACAATGCGTCCGTTGGCCTGATCCCCGGCATGACCAAGTCCAGCTGGTAAGGAGATTGTTATGAGTATGCAAGATCCCATCAGCGATATGCTGACTGCCGTTCGTAACGCCAACATCGCGCGTCACGAGACTGCCTCGTTCCCCACTTCCCGGATTAAGAACGATATCCTTCGTATTCTCCAGGAAGAGGGATACATCAAGCGCTTCGAGAACGTTGAAGTTGCTGGTAAACCCCGCACCGTCGTCGTGCTGAAATACACCGAAAACGAACAACCGGTTATTTCTGGTATCGAACGTGTAAGCAAGCCCAGTCTGCGCCAGTATTATGGCCATTCAGACATTCCCCGGGTACGCTCCGGTATGGGCCATGCCATCCTTACCACGTCCGAAGGCATTATGACTGACAATATGGCTCGCCGCAAAAAAATCGGTGGCGAACTCATTTGCAAGGTATGGTAAAAAAGGAGACCCCCCATGAGTCGTGTAGGTAAGCTCCCTATCCCTGTCCCCAAGGGTGTCACGGTTACAATCGCAGAGAATTCTGCAACCGTAAAGGGCCCCAAGGGTGAACTGGTAGTCCCGTTTCAGCGGGTATCGCTAGAGCTGCAGGACAATGAACTTGTGGTAACCCGCGCCAGTGATGATCGTCAGGACCGTGCATATCACGGACTGTATCGGGCACTGCTGGGCAATGCTGTCAACGGCGTAAGCACAGGTTTCAAAAAAGACCTGGAAATCGTCGGTGTCGGCTGGCGCTGTGAAATGCAGGGTAAGAACCTTGTATTGCACGTTGGTTACTCACACCCGGTGGAAATCGAACCCCCGGCAGGCATCACCTTCGCCACCCCTGACAAGAACAAAATTACTGTTGAAGGTTTTGATCGTCAGAAGGTTGGTCAGGTCACAGCGGATATTCGCAAATGGCGTCCCCCCGAACCCTATAAGGGCAAGGGCATCCGTTATGCTGGTGAGATCGTGCGTCAAAAAGCCGGTAAGTCCAAATCGTAATCCATAAAGGAGACTGGCAGTGTATAAGAAGAATAAATACAGATTGCTGAAGGCGCGCAAGCAGCGCATTCGCCGGCGCACCAGCGGTACCGCCACACAGCCCCGGCTGAGTGTTTTCCGCAGCCTCAAGCACATCTCTGTGCAGGTTGTAGACGATGATAATGGTGTCACCCTGGCAAGCGCCAGCACACTGGAAGCAATCGTCCGCGACGAGATGGATAAAGTCGCTCCCATGGAGAAGGCCGTCAAAATCGGCACCCTTATTGCGGAGCGTTGCAAAGCGAAGAATATCGAACAACTGGTGTTCGACCGCAACGGTAAAAAATATCACGGCGTCGTCAAGAAACTCGCTGATGCCGTCCGTGAAGCCGGCGTGAAGATGTAGCCGAAGGCTAAGGAGGATACCTTGGTTCACAACATGAGAAAACAAGGCAATGATGATCTGATCGATCGGATTGTATATATCAATCGCGTTGCCAAAGTTGTTAAAGGTGGCCGCCGGTTCCACTTCACCGCCCTTGTTGTGGTCGGAGACGGTAACGGCAGCGTCGGTATCGGTAACGGAAAAGCCACGGAAGTCCCTGAAGCTATTCGCAAGGCCAGTGAAAAAGCCAAGCGCAATATGTTCAAGGTGCCCCTGGTTGAAGGTTTCACCCTTCCCCATGACGAGACCGGTCGCTATTGCTCGACAAAAGTGATCATCCGGCCCGCATCCGAAGGTACCGGTGTTATCGCCGGTGATGTCGTCCGCGCCATCATGGAAGCAGCTGGAGTCAAAAACGTGCTGACCAAGGTCGTGGGTTCCCCGAATCCTCACAACGTCAGCAAAGCCATGGTAGATGCACTGAAGCGTATGGTTACCATCGAAGAATTCTATGCCCGTCGCGGCAAGCAATTCAAGGGTAACAGCCGTACCATTCATTCTACCGGTTCCAGGAACTAGGAAAGGAGCCCGTCATGGCAGGCAAACTGCGTGTGACATGGAAGAAGAGCGCGATTCGTCGCGAGAAGAGCCAGGGCGAAACCATCCGGGGCCTTGGATTGCGCAAGATGAACCAGACAAGAATTCTCGAAGATACCCCTGCCGTCCGCGGCATGGTCTTCAAAGTACGGCATCTTGTTGAAGTTGAAGAAGTGAAAGAATAAGCGAGGCGGCTATGAAGCTGTTAGGAACATTAAAACCTGCCGAAGGATCCACCAAACAACGCAAGCGCGTCGGTCGCGGCAATGCTTCCGGTAACGGAACCACTGCAGGTCGCGGCACAAAAGGCCAGAATGCGCGTTCCGGTGGCGGTGTGCGCCCCGGCTTTGAAGGTGGTCAGATGCCCCTGGCCCGTCGCCTTCCCAAATTCGGATTTTTCTCCCGCAAGCGCGTTGTATACAACGAATTCAATGTTGACTGGCTGGGCCAGTTCGCCGAAAGCACCGGGATTGATACCATCGACATCGCCGTGCTCAAAGAGCATGGTCAGATCAAGCAGGAAAAAGATGGTATTGCCATTCTGGGTCGCGGTGAAATTTCCAAGGCGTTGACGGTAAAAGCGAACCATTTCTCCAAGTCTGCCCGTGAAAAAATTGAACAGGCCGGCGGTAAAATAGAGGAAGTATAAAGTGGTTTCACAATTTTCGAACATAGCCAAAGTGCCGGAGTTGAAGAGACGCATTCTCTTCACCATCGCAATGCTCGCGGTCTTTCGCATCGGTGTATTCGTAACGGTGCCCGGTGTCGACCGGGTGGTTATGAACGAATACATGGGCCAGGTCGGTGGACTCTTTAGCTTATTTAACCTGTTCACCGGTGGCGCAATGGAGCAGGTCTCCATCTTCGCTCTGGGCATTATGCCTTACATCTCTGCATCGATTATCATCTCGCTGGTCACCGTTGTGATCCCGCAGCTTGAAGAGCTGAAGAAGGAAGGCGAAAGCGGACAGCGCAAGATCAATCAGTATACGCGCTATGGTACCGTGCTTATCTGCCTGGTTCAGGGTATCGGCGTTTCCGCATGGCTGGCATCCATCGATTATGGTGGACGGTCTGTGGTCACCTGGGATAGCTTCTATTTCTATCCCATGGCCGTTTTGACCCTTACCACCGGTTCGGTGTTCCTGATGTGGCTTGGCGAGCAGATCACTGAAAAAGGTATCGGTAACGGTATCTCCCTGCTGATCTTCGCCGGTATTGTGGCCCGTATTCCCGCGGCCCTGTACAGCACCTGGAACCTGGCCAGCGGCCAGGGTGATGCCGCCCAGATCAAGCCGATCCATCTGCTTATCTTTGGTGTGCTTATGATCGCCACCATTGGCTTCATTATCTTTATGGAGCGTGGTCAGCGGCGTATTCCCATCCAGTATGCAAAGCGCGTTGTAGGCCGTAAGGTCTATGGTGGTCAGTCCACACATCTGCCGCTGCGTATTAACACCGCAGGCGTTATTCCCCCGATTTTCGCTTCCTCCATCCTGATGTTCCCGGCCACTCTGGCCAACTTCTGGGGCAGCGACTCGGTGATTATGCAGTATCTGCGCAACTGGCTGCAGCCCGGCACCCTGACCTTTAACGTTCTGTACATTGCCCTGATCGTATTCTTTACGTTCTTCTATACCGCTGTTCAGTTTAACCCCGCAGATGTTGCGGACAACCTGAAAAAGTACGGCGGATTTATTCCTGGCATCCGTCCGGGTAAGAAGACTGCGGAATACATCGATACAGTGCTTGGACGCATTACCGTTGGTGGCGCTATTTATCTCTCCGCCATTTGCGTGCTTCCCACTGTGCTTCAAACAAAAATGAATCTGCCCTTCTACTTTGGTGGTACATCCTTGCTCATCGTTGTCGGCGTCGCTCTGGATACCGTAAGCCAGATCGAAGCTCATCTCATCACTCGTCATTACGAAGGATTCACTGGTTCCAAGGGACCGCGCATTCGTGGGCGCAAGGGATAAACGAGAACGTGAGTTGAAAAGGATTTACGCATGAACCTAATATTTCGCGGACCACCGAGA
>Ga0209692_10003697_pt1 | contig 14608 bp, 16 predicted proteins | sample tdDd472_FD_187129 | JGI IMG/M metagenome (GOLD analysis project Ga0209692, IMG submission 187129) | Marine sediment microbial communities from the Atlantic coast under amendment with organic carbon and nitrate - tdDd47.2 (SPAdes)... | ecosystem: Environmental > Aquatic > Marine > Coastal >...
CGAGGACCTGATGGAAAAACTGCAGGAGGCCGTTGCACGATGAGCCAACAGACCACTGACCGCGAGACCACAACCCTGATGGGGGCCGTCACGGCCCCTGCCACCCACGACCTCATGAATGTGCTGGCCATCATCAACGAACACGCCGGGCTCCTCGCCGACCTGCTCAGGTTCGCCAAAGGAGAGCCTGTAGCCCCAGAGCAGCTTGAAAAGGGGATTAAGGCCATCGAGGCCCAGGTGATCCGGGGGCGAACCCTCCTTACCCGGCTCAACAGCTTCGCCCATGCCACGGATCTCAACCCTGGCCCCCTTGATGCCGGAGCCGCCGTATCCGAGATGGTGCAGCTCTCCCAAAGAAAATTTCACGCGCAGCTTGCCTCGCCGGCCCCCTCGCATACCGCCAGCTGTGACCCCATGGTCTTTCGGCTCCTGATCTACCGCCTCCTTGACGCCGCTTGTGACCCCTCGCTTGCGGAGGGCCCCTGCGTCACAATGGCGTTACAGGACCAGACACTCCTTGTCACCATCCAGGCCCAGGCCCCCATCGAGCTGACCGAGCCCCTCACCCGCCTTGCTGACACCATCGGCGCCACCCTCACCGGCAGCGACAACACGCTGACCCTCTGCCTGCCCAAGTAACCTGAAACGACAGCTGTCAAAGAGTCCCCCAGGCCTCCGGGAGCTTTTATTTCAGGGGGCTTACCATAGAAAGCGAAACCTGAATCGTCACGCTTCAGGACATCCTTTGTCACGCCAGACCATCACCCCTCCGTACACGTCCCCACCCCAAGCCCGCGCCCCCGCAGCACATTGAAAGATGTTCCCTAAAAAAAACAAGTACAATTAATGGGATGTTTCGATTATGTTACACGGAGCCATTCCTCTGCGTGATGGCGTGTTTCATAATGTTTCTTTTTGTTTGATTCATTACGTTTCAAATTGTTTCGGTTTTGATGATGCACTCTGTGCCTGAAACCAAGAAGCCCTTGCATAACGGGCATGTCAACACTTGGCATGCCCCTTGCAAACATCAATTAAAATGAAGTTATCCATCAATCACCACACCCCTTAAGGAGTTGCTTATGCCATCCATTTCCATCACCCACGGCGCCTTCAGCCAAGGCGGCGATATTGTGGACGCCCTCAGCAGTGCTGCCAACATGAAGGTCTACACCGACCGAGATATCATCACCCTCACCGCCGATCGTGAAAATCTCAAAGAGGCGTCACTCCTTAAAATCATCAAGGGCCAAACCCCGACCTTCAACACCTTCACCCAGGAGCGGGAAAAAGGTCTGGCCGCTGTCAAACTAACCCTGGCCAACCTGCTGTCGGCCGAAGAGGTTATCCTGTATGGCCTCAGCGGTCACCTGATCCCTGAGACGATCACCCCGGTTCTACGGGCCCTCATCATCACCGACAGGAAACGGCGCATCGCCTGTGCCCAGGAGACCCAAGGGCTGTCGAGCAAAGAGGCCTCACAGAAAATTCAAACCCTGGACGAGGCAGCCCTCCTCTGGTGCAGCAGTCTTCACGGAAAAAGCGCCTGGGATCCGTCCCTCTACGACCTGGTCATCCCCACGGACAAAACCCAGGTAAAGGAGGCCCTGGCCCTGATCACCGAGAGCCTCTCCCGTATCGAAGTGGAGCCCTCGGAAGCGAAACGGCTCATGGCCAACTTCACCCTGGCCTGCCGGGTGGAGCAAGCCCTTATCGAGACCGGGGAAGGACTCTCTGCCGAGGCCAATGATGGCCATGTCACGGTGACCATCGACAAAAATGTCCTCATGCTGAGCAAATTCAAGCAGAAGATTGAGACCGAAGCGTCAAAGATCAGCGGGGTCACGTCCGTCACGACCAAAATCGGCAAGGGCTTCTACAAGGCCAATGTCCTGTACGACTTCGATCTGCCCACACCACCCAGGGTGCTTCTGGTCGATGACGAAAAAGAGTTCGTCCAGACCCTCTCAGAACGGCTCAGCATGCGCGAAATGACCACCTCTGTGGCCTTCGGTGGTGAAGAGGCCCTGACCATTGCCGGCCAGGAGGAGACCGATGTCATGGTACTGGACCTGAAAATGCCCGGTGTCGACGGGTACGATGTTTTGAAAAACATGAAGGCAGAGCGGCCCCACGTGGAGGTGATCATCCTCACCGGCCACGGCTCCGAAGACGACCGCCGGAAGTGCCTGGAGATGGGGGCCTTTGCCTACCTCCAGAAGCCTGCAGACATCGACCGCCTCACCGAGACCATGAAGGCGGCCTACGAAAAGATTCAATCAGCCCGGGCCGAAACCCCTGCGGCCAGCGAATAATAAAAAACGGGCGGCCCATTGCGGGAGGCACCGCAAGCCACCAGCCGCCCCCACACCTTATAAGGAGAGTAACCATGACCTACAAACCCCATGTGCTCGTTGTGGACGACGAGAAAGAGTTTGCTGACACCCTGGCTCAGCGACTTGCCCTGCGCGATTACAACACACAAACGGCCTATTCCGGACAGGAGGCCCTGGATATCCTTGAAGCCGAAACCACAGACCTCGTGCTCCTGGACGTTCTCATGCCGGGCATGGACGGAGCCGAGACCCTTATCCGAATCAAAGCCGGCCATCCCCTGCTCCCGGTCCTCATGCTCACCGGCGAGGCCACGGTGGAGCGAGCCATTGCCGGCATGAAAGCGGGGGCCTTCGACTTTCTCATGAAGCCGTGTGACATCGACACCATCGCCGGAAAGCTGGAAGAGGCCTACAAAATCAAGGCCGACCAGGACACCAAAATCCGTGAGGCGGAGATCAACAACATCATTGCTCGAAAAGGGTGGTAACAGCACCGCCCCGCACCCCCACCCAAGCCGGAGAGACTGAAGGCTTAGGCCCCTCTTGGTGAAACAAGACGATCAGAGGAAAGGCCTGGCCCGTGCACACAGTCTCCATAAACAAGCGGCCGACCGTTTGGGGAGGCAACCCACGACTGCGACGTTCTGCATGGAGGTATATTTATGACAACCGACGCTCTTCAGGCCGAAAATCGGCCCATTGACTGGAAGCGACTCTTCTTTCTCACCCTGGGGCTCGGGCTCTTTGCCCTGGTCTATTTCAGCCCGGCCTGGCCCGACGCCATCGACCCCAACGGAGAACGCTTTGCCCTGAGCCCAGAAGCACAAGGGGCCATTGCCATCTTCCTGCTGGCAGGCACATGGTGGGTGTTCGAAGTCCTGCCCATCGGCATCACCGGCATCACCATAGGGGTGTTGCAGGTCATGTTTATGGTCCGACCCGCCAACGCCGCCTTTAAAGATTTTATGGAGCCTTCGGTTCTCTTTATTTTCGCCTCCCTGGTCATCGGCATGGTGTTTACCAAAACAGGGCTCACAAGGCGTATCGCCTACAAGATGCTCTCCGTCGTGGGAGAACGCACCAGCATGATCTACCTGGGGTGCTTCGTCATTACGGCGGCTCTCACCCACATCATGGCCCACACGGCCGTGGCCGCCACCATGTACCCCCTGCTCGTCACCATCCACTCCATGTACGCCAATGACCGCGAGCCCACGCGCTTCGGAAAAGGCCTCTTCATCGGGATGGCCTGGGTGGCAGGTGCCGGCTCCATCGTTACCCTCCTGGGTTCCGCCAGGGGCGCCGTGGCCGTTGGATTCTTCAAAGACGTCGTGGGGCGGGAGATCGACTTTTTTGAGCTCTCCTACTACATGTTTCCCGTGGGCTGGATAATGACAATCATCCTCTGGGGCATGACCATGGTCCTGTTCAAACCGGAAAAAGAGCGAATCATCGGCATCAAAGAGCGCTCGGCCTTTATGCTCAGGGAGATGGGCGCCATAACCCGCACCGAGGTGGTCTCAGCCGTCATCATCTTCGGCTGCATCTTCCTCCTCTCCATGAGGTCCTTTATCCCTGCCCTGGCAGGGGTCGACAAAACCGCCATCATCCTCGTCTCCACCATCCTCTTCTTTGTCCTGAACATCCTGGACTTAAAAGACCTGGAGGCGGTTCCCTGGAACATCATCCTCCTGTTCGGCGGCGCCATGAGTATCGGCTTCTGCCTCTGGGAGACCGGTGCCGCGCAATGGCTGGCTGTCAACTGGCTCACGCTGTTCAAAGAGTCCCACTGGTTCATCTTTGTCATGAGCATCGCGTTTTTTGTCCTCATGATGACCAACTTCATCATGAACGTTGCGGCCATCGCCATCTCACTGCCCGTGGCCCTGGTCATCGCCCCCTACCTGGGGGTAGCCCCTGAAGTGATCCTCTTTGCCGCCCTGGTTACGGCAGGGATGCCCTTCCTCCTTCTCGTGGGAGCGGCCCCCAACGCCATCGCCTACGACTCGGGCCAATTCACCACCGGAGAGTTCTTCGGCTACGGGATCATTGCCAGTATCGTCCTCATGGTGGTCACCGGGATCTTTGTCCTGCTGATCTGGCCCATGATGGGCATGCCAATATTACTTACTTAAACTCCGTCGAATTGGGTTTTCAGGAAGGAGAACTTAGCTCACCCCTGAAAACCCAACCGAGTGTTTAGATCAGTTATCACTGGGATATAACCTAACCGGAAATACCTCTCCCAAGAACTACAAAACAAGTGATACACACCGATGTACCCAACCCATTTGCCAGTTTCTCCCTGAGGGAAAATCAAGAACCATCCGAAAACAAAAAGGGATGTGCCTCCATTGGGCACATCCCCCACCTCACAAAGGTAGCTAAATTTATCAGGGACTTACAAACCAACCGCATCGCCTAATTCATAAGTTTTATTGAACATATCGATCAATAACCCAAAGCCCTTGACACCCCATATGATCTTTTGCAGAATAGCCATTTATCAATGGTCGTCACGCCCTGTGAAGGGATTCTCGGCTCACGGTCTCAGTGCTCATTTCGGGAGTTTACCATGCCTTCGAGAAGAGAAAAAATGCCCCGCTGCCGAAAGCGATTTATGATGAATGTGCGGAAACCACCCGGGTGGGACACAGGGGAAAACCGCTCGCGGTTTGTGTCCGTCACCCAGAGATTAACGGGTTTTCCCCCTGACACCTGAAACCGTCCGGATCATCCCCCGGACCGATTCAGCGACATTGTCAATACTGAGGAAGGTAGCAACTGTGATAAGAAAAAAAAACACCCCTCGGCCACCAACCGAGCGGCCTGAGGCCAAGGGCGGCTTCAAACTGGTCCCCTTTACCGTTACGTTTACGGTCATGATGGCAACCTGGGTGATTCTGTCGGGAAAGCTCGACATCTTCCACCTCTCCCTGGGCGTCGTCTCCTGCGTGATTGTCTCTCTCATCTCATCGGATCTCCTGATCACCACCACATCATTCAAGGGCATGCCCGGTCTCTGGGTTCGGTTCGCGCTCTACATGCCGTGGCTCATCAAGGAGATCGTTCTTGCCAACATCCACGTCTTGAAACTCGTCTTCCATCCCAGGCTGCACGAGAAAATCAACCCACAGATCATTGAGTTCCGAAGCCGGATGAAGGATGACATGGGCCTGGTGACCTTTGCCAACTCCATCACCCTCACCCCCGGAACCATCACCGTCTCCCTCTCCATCTTCGGGGACTATGTGGTCCACGCCATTGACGACGCGTCCGCCGAGCCCCTGCCCGGCGAGATGGAGAAACGTGTTGCAACCGTATTTGGAGAGAACCATGGATAGCTTTTTTCTCTGCACAGGCGTCGCCATCTGTTTGATTTCGCTGCTTTCCCTATACCGATCCATTGTCGGCCCCACCATCCTGGACCGCATCATCGGCATCAACGCCCTGGGCACCAAGACCACCGTGCTCCTCATCATTATCGGCCTGCTCTTTGACCGGGTGGATATGTTCGTGGATATCTCCCTGGCCTACGCCCTCCTGAACTTCATTACGGTTCTGGCGTCGGCCCGTTACTTCCACAAAAAGAAGGGCCTCCACGGCGAATCCCTTACCCAGAAATAAGGAGCGACAAAAATGGTTATTGTGTCAGCACTCCTCATCGCCGTCGGCATCTTCTTTTTCTTTGCAGGTGCCGTGGGCGTCATCCGATTTCCCGACTTCTACTCCCGGCTTCATCCCGCCGGAATGATAGACACCATGGGCCTTTTGCTCTCCATGAGCGGCCTGGCTCTCTACATCCTTGCTCACCATGGCCTCACCGGTCCCAACATCCTGACGGCCATTAAGATCATTCTCATAGTAATCTTCGTCTACATCACCAGCCCCACCGCCACCCACGCCATCGTGGACGCGGGTATCCGGGCGGGCCTGGCTCCGTGGACCAAAAAGAAAAACGGAGGCAACGATGACGACTCCCATTGATCTGATGATCTTGACCCTCGTGGTGATCAGCGGTGTCGGCGCCCTGGCCGTCAAGGATCTCCTCGGGGCAGCCATTGTCTTCAGCGCCTACAGCTTTCTCATGTGCCTGGCCTGGGCCATCATGGGGGCCGTGGACGTGGCGTTTACCGAAGCAGCTGTAGGGGCGGGCGTCAGCACCGTCTTCTGCGTGGCGGCTGTTTTTCACACCACACGGAGGACCAAAGATTGAGACTGTTAGCCCTCATTGCCGTCGTCCTTACGGGCGGGCTCATCATTTTCCACACCGGAGACCTCCCGGACTTCGGAGACCCCAACTCACCGGCAAGTACCCACCTGTCCCCCTACTATCTGGAACACGGGGAGGGGGACACCCATGCCCCCAACATCGTCTCAGCGGTCCTTGCCGATTACCGTGGCTTTGACACCATGTTTGAAACCACGGTGGTCTTTGCCGCCGGCCTGGCCTGCTTCTTCCTGCTCCGCCGAAAAACAGAGCCCGGGGACAAGCCCCGCATGTACCGTCACCTGCCCACGGGAGTGACCTTGCGAATCAAAAGCGGCGGCACATTCCCCGAGGAGGACTCCACGGAGTTCCGGCGCATGGACTCCCACTTCGTGCCCCATCAGATCATCATCAAAAACACCTGCCGATTGGTGATCCCTTTTATCCAGGTCTTCGCCCTTTATGTCGTGGCCCACGGCCACTACAGCCCCGGAGGCGGTTTCCAGGGCGGGGTGCTGCTGGCTGCAGCCATCATTCTTTATGCCATCAGCCACGATTTGAGGCGCTCCATCCATCGCTTTTCTGAAAAGGTGGCGGCCCTCTCCGGTTCCCTTGGCGTCTTCATCTACGCCGGCGCCGGAGCCCTCTGCCTGCTTCTGGGTGCCAACTTCCTCAACTACGAAGCCCTGGGCCCCCTGCTGGGCGTGGATGCTGTCATGGCCCGCTCCCACGGTATTCTGATCATCGAAATTGGCGTGGCCCTTGCCGTCATGGCCGTGATTGTCTGGATTTACTACAACCTGTCTTCGGCAGGGAAACACGACGAGGGGCTTTGATACCATGACCGACCTGTTGCCGCTCATCGCGGCCAAATACAACTACTGGATCTACACGATTTTAATGATGATCGGTCTGTACGCCATGATCGCCAAGAACAACCTGGTGAAAAAGATCATCGGCATGAACATCTTCCAGACGGCCATCATCCTCTTCTACGTATCCATCGCATACAAAAAAGGGGCCACCCTTCCCATCATCATGGGAGACGGCCACGGAGGTGGCCACGGTGCCATCCAAGCGGCGGACTACATCAACCCCCTTCCCCACTGCCTGATGCTCACGGCCATCGTGGTGTCGGTGGCTACCCTTGGGGTGGCCCTGGCCCTGGCCATCAAAATCTATCGGCAGTACGGCACCCTGGAAGAGGATGACATCAATCACCAGATTCGAATGCAGGCAGGACAGTAAGAATGACTCAGCATTTTCCAGCACTCCTTATTATCGTACCGCTGCTGTCGGCACTCGCCGTCTCCGCCATGGGGTGGATCGACCGGCGCTGGTGCTTTCCCCTGGCTGTCGCCTCCCTGGGCGGTGCCCTGGCCGTTTCGGTCAGCCTTCTGGTCCAGGTCATGGCTGCCGGACCCATTGTTTACCAAATGGCGGGATGGAGCCCCCCCATCGGCATCACCTATGTGATCGACTACCTGAACGCCCCGGTTCTCGTTGTGGTTCTTGCCGCAGCGTTTTTGAACCTCATCGGAGCCAAGGTCAGGATCGAGGCAGAGTTCGAGGAGAAGCTCGGGGCCTACCTGGCTCTTTACATTCTCTTTCTCTCCGGCATGGTGGGTATCGTCGCCACGGGTGACGCCTTCAACCTTTATGTGCTTCTGGAGATCGCCTCCCTCACCGGGTATGCCCTCATCGGCCTCGGAAAGGAGAGGGCCCCCCTGTCGAGCCTCAACTACCTCTTCATGGGGACCATCGGCGCCTCCTTCTACCTGCTGGGCATCGGCTACATTTACATCGCCACCGGCACCCTCAACATGGCCGATATCTCGAACATGATGCCGCAGCTCATGGGCTCAGGAACCCTCTTCCTGGCGCTTATCATCTGCATGACAGGCCTCTTTGTGAAGATGGCCCTCTTCCCCATGCACGGCTGGCTGCCCAATGCGTACAGCAACGCGCCCTCGGCATCCGCCGGGCTTATTGCACCGCTCACCACCAAGGTGATGGTCTACGCCATGGTGCGGGTCGGCCTCACGATCTTTACCCCGGAGTTCACCTTCTCCCGGGCCATCCTGTCGGAAACCATCGTCTGGCTGGCCGTGGGTGCCATTGTCGCTGGGTCCCTTCTGGCCCTGATGCAAAGGCGTCTCTCCCGCATGCTCACCTACGTTATCGTGGCTGAGGTGGGCTACATGGTGGGGGGCTTCTGGCTGGGCAACAAAACCGGCATCACCGGTGCCACCCTGCACATCATCAACGATGCGGCCATGACCCTCACCCTCTTCATGGCGGTAAGCACCATCACCTGGAAGCTGGGCAGCGACAAGTTTGAAGACCTGAAGGGGCTTTTCGGCAAGATGCCCTTCACCATGATCGGGTTCGTCCTGGCAGCGCTTGCCGTTATCGGCATCCCCCCCACCTGCGGATTTTTCAGCAAGTGGTACCTCATCACCGGCGGCATCGAAGCCGGACAGTGGGGCTTTGTGGTTGCCCTTCTCTTCAGCAGCCTGGTCAATGCGGTGCTCTTCTTCCGCATCTTTGAGATCGCCTTCTTTGAGCCCTTTGCGGAAGGCCACGGTCATCACGGCCACGGCCCCGCCATGAGCGAAGCCCCCGCCTCCATGGTGGCCCCGCTGATCATTGCGGCCCTTTCCCTCATCGTCCTGGGTCTCTACACCGGCGACATTGTCACGAAACTCATTCAGCTGGCCATACCGGCAGGGATTGCATAGATATGGAACTGCTTTATTCAGCCAAACCCCTTGCTGCGATTCTCGTCTCCTTTTTCGTGGTACCCATCATCTTCTCCGCCAGATCTGAGAACGTGCGGGAAGCCTGGACCTTTGTTGCAGCCCTTCTAAAATTCGCCATCGTGCTCTCCATGCTTCCCTTTATCTTAAAGGGAGGCCAAATCGCCTACACCGTGGCCGAAGTGCTGCCGGGCCTGGCCATCTCTTTCAAGGTGGACGCCTTCGGCATGCTCTTCGCCCTGGTCTCCTCCTCGTTGTGGATCGTCACCTCCATGTACTCCATCGGGTACATGCGAACCCTGAAAGAGCATGGGCAAACGCGCTACTACGCCTGTTTTGCCCTCTCCCTTTCAGCCACCCTGGGCGTAGCCTTTGCAGGCAACCTCCTGACCCTCTATCTCTTCTACGAGATGCTCTCCTTTGCCACCTACCCCCTGGTTTCCCACCACCAGGACAGGGAAGCAAGAAGCTCGGGACGGAAGTACCTCACCTACATTCTGGGTGCCTCCATCGCCCTGGTGTTGCCCGCCATGCTCATCATCTACTCCCAGACGGGCACCTTTGAATTTGCCCCCCAGGGATTCATGAACGGCGCCTTTTCCCAAAGCACCATGACCGTGCTGCTCCTTATGTTCGTCTTCGGCTTTGCCAAGGCGGGCGTCATGCCGTTTCACTCCTGGCTCCCCGCAGCCATGGTGGCCCCCACACCGGTCTCCGCCCTTCTCCACGCCGTGGCGGTGGTGAAGGTCGGGGTCTTCTGTGTGGCCCGGGTCATCACCGGGGTCTTCGGCACCAAGATGCTGGCATCCATGGGGCTGGGAACCATCGTCTGCTACATCGCCTCGTTCACCATCATCGTCTCGTCCATCATCGCCCTCTCCCAGGACGGCCTGAAACGGCGACTGGCCTTCTCCACCATCGGCCAGCTCTCCTACATTATCTTGGGCATCGCCCTGCTCTCCCCCTCGGGCATGACCGGCGGCATGCTCCACATCGCCATGCACGCCTTCGGCAAGATCACCCTCTTCTTCTGTGCCGGGGCCATCTACGCAGCTTCGGGCATCAAGAACATCAGCCAGATGGTGGGCATCGGACGCCGCATGCCCTTTACCATGACCGCCTTTCTGCTGGGCTCCTTAAGCGTCATCGGCCTGCCCCCCTTAGGCGGGTTTATCAGCAAGTGGAACCTGGTCATCGGCACCCTGGAGTCCGGGCAGATCTTCTTTCTCTTTGTACTCCTGGCCAGTTCGCTCCTGAACGCCGCTTACTTTCTGCCCATCTGCTACAAGGCCTTCTTCTGCACCGACGAAGAGGCGATGTTTGAACGAAAAGTGAACGAAGTGCCCACCTGGTGCCTGGTTCCCCTCTGCATTACGGCTACCTGTTCCGTCATTTTCTTCTTCTACCCCCAGCCCTTTCTTCAGCTGGCGAAGATGACGGTGGCGACCATCATCGGCGCTCCCATGCCATAGGTTTAAGGTGAGATATGACGACAGACACAACACTCTTTAACAGCCCGAAAACCCTGAAAGCCCTGATTGTCATCTTCGGGATTTTTCTGGCCTGCCTCTTGGGGGCGGACCTTCTCATTCACCCCCATGCGTCGTTTACCGTGGACGGATGGCCCGAGTTCAACCCCATCTTCGGGTTTCTCTCCGGCCTGGTCCTTCCCGTCATTGCCCTGGGCCTCAATTTCCTGGTGAAAAACGGAAAAACGACAGGTAAACATTAGAGGAGACGTTCGATCCCATGACACTTCAATTTCCTTTTATAGATATGCCCCCGGCCCTCATCATGGTGGCCGGTGCCTTGGCCCTTCCCATCATGAAAGGGCGCTTACGGTCCATCTGGATGATGGCCCTGCCGCTTCTCGCACTGCTGACCCTTGTCTCGGTACCCAACGGCACCCACTGGACGGTTCCTTTTCTGGATTACCAGCTCGTCTTCGGACGGGTGGATGCCCTCTCCCGCGTCTTCGGCATCATCTTCTGCATCGCCGCCTTTGCAGGCAGTGTCTACGCCATGCACGAAGAGGACGCCCTGGCCCACACATCGGCCATGATCTATGCGGGAAGCGCCGTGGGCGTCACCTTCGCCGGCGACTTCTTCTCCCTCTACATCTTCTGGGAGTTCATGGCGGTGGCCTCCACCTTCCTGATCCTTGCGCGCCGAACGGAAAAGTCACAGAAAGCGGCCTTCCGCTACATCATGATTCACATCCTGGGGGGCCTCTCCCTTATGGCGGGGATTGTCCTTCAGATCCACGAAACCGGCTCCATTGCGTTATCTGCCATCGAGCTGGCCTCCCCCGCCTCCTGGTTCATCTTTATCGGCGTGGCAGTGAACGCGGCAATCTACCCCATGCACGCATGGCTCAAGGACGCGTACCCGGAAGCCACAGTGACCGGGGCGGTGTTCTTGAGCTCCTTCACCACCAAAAGCGCCGTCTACCTCATGGCCCGAACCTTTGCGGGGACCGAGATCCTCATCCCCTTAGGGCTTGCCATGGCACTTATCCCCTTGTGCTATGCGGTCATTGAAAACGACATCAGGCGGGTGCTGGCATACAGCCTCATCAACCAGGTGGGCTTTATGATCGTGGGCATCGGCATCGGCACAGACCTGGCCTTAAACGGGGTGGCGGCCCATGCCGTCTGCCACATCCTCTACAAGTCCCTGCTCTTCATGAGCGCGGGCGCTGTGATCCAGCAGACCGGCAAACAGGACTTGAGCGATCTGGGTGGCCTCTTCCGAAGCATGCCCTGGACAGCCACCTTCTGCATCGTGGGGGGCCTGGCCATGTCCACCCCCTACTTCTGCGGATTTGTAAGCAAGTCCATGATCATTTCGGCAGCCGCCCACGAGCACCTCACCCTGGCCTGGTTCGCCCTTCAGTTCGCTGCTGTGGGAGTTTTTGCCTATGTGGGCATGCGGGTTCCCTTCCTGACGTTTTTTCATAAGGACTCCGGCCTGCGCCCCAAGGAAGCCCCCTGGAACATGCGCATCGCCATGGGCCTTACCGCCCTTGGCTGTGTGTTTGTCGGCACCAACCACGAGGTTCTCTACAACCTCCTCCCCCATGCCGCCGACTACGAGCCCTACACCTTTGCCCACGTGGTGAATCAGCTCCAGCTCCAGTTCTTCGGCACCCTCGCCTTTTTGATCCTCCTGGCCAAGGGACTTCTGCCCAGGTTGGAGAAGGTCTCTTTCCTCGACACGGACTGGTTCTATGCCGGGGCCGGACGGCTCTTCTATACGGTGGTCGACAAGGCCTTCAACGGCATCAACACGGCCTGTGATGCACTTTTTGTAAAAGGGTTCACAGGAAGTGTTAACCGGTTTGCCCAGAAGGCCCCGGAGTCCATTGCCGTGGCCCTGATGGCTCCCTTCAACCACCTGCTCGGCAATGGAAATGCCGGCCAGGCCGACCTTTCCGAACGGGTGAAGCAGGCCTTCCGAACAGGCACCGTCCCCACCGGGGTAGGCGCCTTTATCGCCGTGCTTTTTATTTTTATTCTCTATGCCGTCAGAGGGTAAACGGAATACCCGGAAAAAAAACCAACGGACGGCACGCTCAAGCGATGCCGTCCGCACAATAAGGAACGATTTCATGATCTCACGAGACGATCTCAGACAAGCCGTTATCTTCGAAGACCTTACGGACGATCTTCTGGACCTTGTTCTTACCGTTGTCACACCGAAAGCCGTCGAAGCAGGAGAGCAGGTTTTCAAGGAAGGGGAACCGGCAGGAACGTTCTACATGGTCCAAAGCGGAGCCGCTCTCATCGAGCAGGACATCTCAGATACCATGACGGTCACCGTGGCCAATCTCACCCCCGGCGAGTGCTTCGGCTACTCCTCCATCACGGACGAGCACATCTTCAGCTCCAGTGCCATCTGCACCGAAGCAAGTGAAATCATCGCCATCGACACCAAGGGGCTGTTTGCCCTCATGGAGAAGAACCACACCCTGGGTTACATCGTCCATTCAAGGTTGAACCGAATCATTGCCCAGAGACTCATCCGCCGAACCGAACAATTCCTGCGGGCCCTCTCCTCCCACCCGGAGATCCATGAACTGCAGGAATAGAGAGACCACACACCTCCGCACAAAAAAAAATGACGCCCCGAAGGACGCCTCAAATTGCTCGCCCCCTTGGTTTCACATCAAGGGGGCGAGCGCATTTAAACAAAAAATCTCAGTAACTATTCAGCTCCAAAAAAACGGGCTCCGGCGGCAAGGTGTGCCACCTTGAAAGCGGGTAACGGAGCGCCAACCGGCGTCATCTTGCAACCATGGGTCCCCGGTCACTCAATCTGCCGACACGACCATAAAACGCACCATAAAGGCTTACCTCACACGCAAGGCCACCCGGGACGACATTGTGAATCTGTCGTTACGCAACAATGAAACAGGTCTCTTCTCAAGAACGGTGGCACTGCCTTACCTTCCACGCGAATGCCTCGAAAGAGAGTGTATCACGACGACCACCATGCATTCGCCATAGGGGATGCTCAGCGGGCTGCACGCACTTTGTGTTTTAACAGGGTCACAAAATGCCCGCTCTTTTTTAAGTTCTTGAACTCAAGTACCTCGCCTGAACCAAGCTCCACCCTCACCACAAGTGATGATGAAAATCGATCCCGGCGAACGTCCAGCCTCGCCTCTCGAATCTCATGATAGGCTATGGTCTGACAGTTAAAGGGTTTCAATATTTTCATCCGCTGTGTGCCCAGCGTCACCCCCAATGTCTGAAACGGCAGAAGGAAAAGCAGAGGCAGCATCAGCGCAGTCGCAACGTACCCCGCCGACCCCGTCACGAGAATTCCAAAAATCAGGAGCAGGGCCCCGAGAACCACTGCAAAAAGGCAACTGGCCAAAAAAACAGGCGCAGCAAGGAATGCCTGGGGCTTGAACTCCCTCGTAATCGTTGTGGCCATACCGGCGCACAAGGCATTCATTAATCGAGAAAACTGAGGGGTGTCGTAAGGGACAGGGATGGGCGGTTGGTTGTCCACACAAAGTTCGACCTGACACCCGGACAGATTCCTGATGTGAGAGATCCGCTTCCACAACCCAAAGAGCTTTGTGCCCTTACCGTTTTTGTAAAGCACCCCCTCAGAGCCAATCTCGTAAGTGATGCTACCATGCTTATAAGACTCACAGTCAAAATGTCTTGTCATACGCCACGTGCCACCCTGAATAGAAAATGCACCCTTCAATCAACGTTTCAAGGTAACAAAATACTAAATTCCGGCCTTTTAGGCGAGGGTTTTGTCAACAAGAACGGGTTCCCCATGGG
>Ga0209692_10003703_pt1 | contig 14591 bp, 10 predicted proteins | sample tdDd472_FD_187129 | JGI IMG/M metagenome (GOLD analysis project Ga0209692, IMG submission 187129) | Marine sediment microbial communities from the Atlantic coast under amendment with organic carbon and nitrate - tdDd47.2 (SPAdes)... | ecosystem: Environmental > Aquatic > Marine > Coastal >...
CCAACGGCACCACCCCCTTTAAAACGGCCGTCTTTCGTGACTGGCCCTCTGCCCTGGAGTGGCTGGGCAAAGATCCGGCAACCATCCCTAAGCACCTGATGGGCAGCTAAAAGCCTGTTTTTTTTTTAACCCAAGCGACAGCACCACAAACGCCACCGAGTTAATCAGGTAAAAGTCAACCTGTGGGTTAAACCAGTACCACCGCAAAACATGGGATTGTGGCATACGTTGCCTTATCTCAAACTACACGCGAATGCGCACCCGAGATGCCCAAACAACGACAACCTCCTCGCATTCGCATCCAGCTTTCAAGGTGGCTCACCTTCCCGCCGGAAGCTATCCTCCCCCCCCCGACATCCCACCAGTCCATACTTTCTTTAACCATATTTTGGTTGCATTTCTCATCCCTCCGGGCGTAGAAATTATCAGTATATTTACCACTGATTCTTCCCGGAGGTTTTCCCCATGTCCGTCTTCGATCTCATTGACACCCCTGCCCTTCTCAAATCCACCGACCAATGCATCCAATGCGAGGCCTGCTTAGAGGCGTGCTGCACGTCCGACACCGCTGACGGCCCCTCCATGAACCCCATGGATCGCCTCACCATCATCAATCGCACCCTCAAAGGGTATGCCCCCCTTCCCGATGAGGTTAAGGCCCTTTACTACTGCACCGAATGCGGACGGTGTGATGGGACCTGCCCCCAGGAGATCCCCATCTCGCAGACCATCGCCGACGGCAAGGTGGTGATGGTAAACAAAGGGTTCGGCCCCTTGGAAAAGCACGAGAAGATGATCAAGGGCCTGCTCAAGAACCGCAACGCCGTAGGCAAACCGGCCGAAGAACGCCTGGACTGGGTCCCCGACCACCTCAAGGAGAAGGTCAAATTCGAAGAGGCCGAAGGGGACACCCTCCTTTATGTGGGCTGCCTCTCCTCTTACATGGACAAGGCCACAGCCGCCGCCTCACTGGAGATCCTCATGGCCGCGGGGGAAAACGTCAAACTCCTGCGGGACGAATACTGCTGCGGCATCTACCCCTACAACGCCGGAAAATGGGAGGAGGCCAAGGCCATCTTCACCGACATGGCGGAAACCTTCAAGCAGGCCGGAATCAAGCGCATCATCGTCCCCTGCGCTGGCTGCCACCGGGCCTTTTCCCACTACTACCCCCGGCTTTTGGAAGACTTCGATATCAAGGTGCTCCACATCGCAGAGGTGATTAAAGACCTTCTCGACACCGGCCGCATCGCTCTTTCGCCGTCAGCCCAGTCCGTCACCATCCACGACGCCTGCAAAATGGGTCGGAAATACGGGCTGTACGACATCCCCCGCGAGCTTCTGAAAGCATGCGGAGCGACCCTCTCCGAACTCCCTGAAAACCGCGACGAGGCCCTCTGCTGCGGATCCGGCTCCGGGGTCCGATCCCTGGACGCCCCCCTCTCCATGAAGATCGCAGGAAAAGTCCTCTCCACGGCCACAGAAGAGACCCTTGTCTCCACCTGCCCCTTCTGCATCTTCAACATGAACTACACCTCTCGAAAGACCGAGGCGGGAAAAAAGGCGGTGCATATCGCAACGCTGGTCAGATCGAGCATGGCGAATGCGTAGGGAAGGCTAAAGGCTAAAGGCTAAAGGCTAAAGGCTAAAGGCTAAAGGCTAAAGGCTAAAAAAGAATATGACGTCGCTTTGCTCTGTCAATGGTAATGATGCGACGAGCAAAGCGGCGTCATGGTACCGATAAATTAGAGACTAAGTCGTGACCCACCGGCCTTCTGTGCCCCACCGACAAGCCAAGACGAAAAACTGTACCCACCCAAAATCTTGCCAACTGTACCTTTTGCTCATCTCAAAACTCAGGGTAAGATATCTTTTGATTTTAAATGGGTGAGTTATCCCGTCCAAAGGCAAGCTAACCCTGCCCGCCTTCAAATTCGGGCTTCTGGCATTAAGCGCCACCTTTTTCGACCTTCGCTCCACCATAATAAATAACCAAACGACCTCTGCCATTCCCACGGGCGAAGCCCATCAGCGAATGTGATGAGCCCGAGGCACGAGGGCTCGAAGCATTGGCAAACCTGGGGTCAAGGGGATCATCACCTTGCCGCCGGAGGCAGGCTTTTTTCACATACCCCACACAAGGACACACCTCATGAGCCATGTTATCTGGTACCCGGGGCACGAAAAGCTACAGGACCCCATTGTTCGCGCGGAAAACTGCAGTCTTTATGATGAGAAGGGAAAACGTTACGTGGACCTTGAATCGGGTGTATGGTGTACATCTGTGGGGCACGCCCACCCGAGGATTCTAGACGTGATGACCGAGCAGGCAGGGCGATTGGCCCACACGGGATTCAGCTATTCCAGCGATGTCGTGGAGAAAGCAGCAGAAGAGATTCTTCCCCTGGTAGGGTTTGAGGGCGGCGGGTGTACCTTTCTCTGCTCCGGGAGCGAGGCGGTGGAGTACGGGGTTCGGGTTGCAAGAGAGTTTTCGGAGCGCCCCCTCTTCATCACCATGGCCGACTCCTACTTCGGAGCTTATGGCTCGGCATTCAGCAGGGAGGCTGATGCGTGGTTGTCCTTTGACTGGCAGAGGTGTGAGAATTGCCCCCATGAAGGGCCCTGTGATCATTCCTGTGACAGGTGGCGTGACATCCCTTTTGAAAAAATCGGAGGCTTTGTTTTTGAGCCGGGCAGCTCCTCGGGCTTTGTACGCTTTCCCCAGGAAAAACTCATCGAATGCTTAGGTGAAGCCGTGCGAAAGAATGGCGGGTTGGTTCTTGTCAATGAAGTCACCACCGGCATCGGGCGCACCGGCAAGTGGTTCGGTTACCAGCACTATGACATCACCCCGGATATCATCGCCATGGGCAAGGGCATCGGAAACGGGTACCCTGTGAGCGTGGCTGCCGTCTCTCCGGGTGTGATGAACATGATGGAAGGCAACCCAATCGCCTACAGCCAATCCCACCAGAACGACCCGCTGGGGGCTGCCATCGCCCGCGAGGTGGCCCGTATCATCCACGATGACAACCTCATCAAGCGGAGCGGTGAACTTTCAAAGCTTCTGGTTCAAGGGCTTTACGCTATCAAAGAAAGAACCACCCGTATCAAGGCCATCCGAGCCAGAGGCCTTATGATAGCCATGGACCTTGTGGACCGATCCGATGCAAACCTCACAACCGAAGTTCACCGAAACCTGCGCCAAAAAGGGTTTCTGGTGGGCCGCAGGCCGGGAACCAACACCCTACGACTCGACCCGAGCCTTACCATAGCCGAGGAAGACCTTCGAGACTTTCTGGCAACCTTTGAAGAGTGCCTGAAGCAGGGGTAATTATGAAGCTCAATATTGCCCCCGGAGGCCATGCCGGGGACAAACTTTTGCCCATTTTTATGAACTGGATTTGACAAACAGGCTTTAAAAGATATTCGCCAACACGACCATGAATCGTACCATAATGGTTTTGCCTGAAGCTTCCGACCAGCCTGGCAGCCGGGGAATACGAAAACGAGGAGATGTCGTTACGCAAAAAATGAAACCGGCCTCTTCTCAAAAACGGTAGCATTGCCTCACTCTCCGCGCGAATGCCTCGAAAACGACCGCAACACGACGACCTTCACGCATTCGCCATCGGGTTTCAAGGTGCCCCCACCTTGCCGCCGGAGGCAACGTTGAGCTGAATAGTTACCGAACATGAAAGGAAACCCAGTGACGGAAGCTGAGAGATCTGTAAAATTAAAGGCCGGTATCGCCTGCCTCATGGTCATGACGGCCGTTGCCACGGTGTTCATGACCCAATCCATTTTTCTTGAGATTTCGACCTCGTTTCACATCGACATCTCACGGGCCCGTTTTGCCTTCAGCGTGACCTCTTTGTGCTATTCGGCGGCCTTCTTCTTTATCGGCCCCCTTGCCGACCGATTTAACCCGCCCAAAATGGCCATCACAGGCCTTCTCGCCCTGTCAGTGATGATTTTTTGTGCCGCGTCCACAACCCGCTTTCCACTCTTTATCACGGCCATGGGACTCACCGGATTCAGCGCCGCCCTGATCCCCGCCTCCATGTTTCCCCACATGACCATGCTCGCCCCCAAGGAGAAACTCGGAATCTACGTCGGCGCCATTGTCGCCTCAGGAACCCTCGGGATTGTTTTGGGTCGGGTCGCCATGGGGGTCCTCACCGCACAATTTGGCTGGCCCTTTGCCTTCAGGGTGGTCTCTGCCCTTCTCGTGATCCTTGCCACCCTTGCCATGCTATTCCTGGTTGAAGAGAGAGCCCCCAGACCCACATCGTCCATCGGTATCGCCGAACTCTACCTGCGCTCCATCAAGCTCGTCACCAGCCCCAGGCCCCTGGCGCTTCTTGCAACAGGATTTTTCCTCTTCTTCGGGTTCCTCGGCATGGTCACCTTCCTCACCTACCGACTCGTGGCCCCGCCGTTTCATTTTACATCCGGAGAAGTCGGCTGGATAAGCCTTGCCGGCATCACCGCCCTCATCGCCCCCTTTGCCGGCAACCTCTCCCAGAAAACAGGCCCCTTCAAGGTAAGCATCCCCGGCCTTGCTCTCTGCATTATCGCTACTCAACTCATGGGGTGGTTTCAGTCCGTCCCCGTCATCACCTTGGGCCTTCTCCTGCTCTTTGCAGGGGCCTATTGCTGCCAGCCCCTGATCTTTCTGCTCATCGGCCAATGCGTGCCCAGGGAATCCCTCGGCAGCGCCTCATCCCTCTACATCCTCGTCTGCATTGGAGGTGGCAGCCTCTCCTCCATGGCCCTCGGGCCTATCTGGACGTCTTACGGCTGGACGGGCGTTACCCTTGCCTGCACCGCATCCCTTTCCATGGCCACAACCGTCCTGGGGATGCTGGCGAGCCACACTGCTGATGCCGACAAGGCTCAAGAGAAAAATATGGAGCAACAGGTGGGTTAAAAGGGGACCTTAAAGGGCAGCCTCCGGCGGCCAGGTGGGGGCACCTGGAAACCCTATGGCGAATGCATGAGGGGTGTCGTAACTCGATCGTTCTCGAGGCATTCGCGCGACGGGCGTCGTTGGGCAACCGCTACCGCAAGATAGGCGGGTCTCATGGTTCGATTTCATCATCCCCGACTGCTCGGGTTATCCGAAGCGACAGGAGCCTCCTTTGGTGGGTCGTTTCACGATATCGGTGGTGAAACGAATGATCGGGGATCCATGGTCGAGAAACTACAGAGCCTGGAGCTATATCTGCGGTTGACTTTTACCGGAATAACTCCGGCGGCAAGGTGGGCCACCTTGAAAGCTGGATCGCGGCGGAGGTTTTTAATCCTCCGTCGTGTAGCCCAAAGCGCGCTTCGTGATCTTCATGCTTTAGACCTGTTAACCTGGCCATGAGGGTACTTGCAGCTGAATGGATCTTGCTGCGCAAATATTCAAAGGTAAACGCCCTTGAGCCTCCTGCCTTCCCCCCAAAAAAAGTCCCTTAGTTGAGAGACATGTTTAAAAACAATTTGAATACTTACCCACTCTCCCGTAATATATTTTTTAACAAAACAACCGATACCTGAAACCATTCCTTCTTCGACTCTTCGCCACCCTTCTTTTGAACTCCATTTCCTGTCGGTATCCGGTGATACGTTTATCGCCTGTCTTTGCATTCCAATCTTTTTTACTCTTCTTCAAAAACAACCAAGTCGACTTAAAAAACAGCCTTCGGCATTACATTGCGCCATACCCGACGTTCTTCCATATAGGGGTGACGATACAGCTTGTTCAACCTGCGCCATCAAACCAGCTTTCGAGGTGGCTCACCTCGCCGCCGGAGGCTTCTTTTATCACCCCACTGTGATCACCTTACAGGAGGTTCCATCGTGCAAAACACCTATGATGCCATTGTGGTGGGTTCCGGCCCAGGCGGGGCGACAGTCGCCCGGGGCTTGGCCATGGCCGGAAAAGAGGTGCTTCTTCTTGAAAAGGGAAAGGACCACCAAAACCTGGGAACCTATGCCGGGGCCTTGAGTATCGTTGAAAAGGCCGGTTTTTTTAAAAGCAAAGAGGGGGTGGCGATGCTCATGGCCTCTTCCACCGGCGGAGCCACGACAGTCTACTCCGGATCGGCGGCCATGCCGCCACCATGGCTGAAGGACCGGTACGGAATCGATTTAGCAGAGTATGCCGATCAGACGTGGAGCGAGCTCAACATAGCGCCCCTTCCTGACTCCCTCTTGGGCAAAGCCTCCAGGCGCATCATGGATACGGCCAACCGCCTTGGCTACGACTGGAACCCGACACCCAAGCTGTTTGACCTTGCAAAGGTCAAGACGGGCTGCCGATGCGGAGCGGACACCTCGTTGGGATGCGCCTGCGGTGCCAAATGGACCGCCCGGGAATACATCCACGATGCGGTGGATCACGGCGCAGAACTCATAACACAGGCGGAATGCACGGAGGTTCTGGTTGATAACGGACGTACCACGGGCGTCCGAACAAAAATACACGGCAGGGGCTTTCAGGAATTCCATGCGGATCAGGTCATCCTGGCTGCCGGCGGCATTCCCTCACCACGCCTCCTCTTAAAGGCAGGCATCGACCGTGCCGGAAAACACTGCGTCATCGACCCCACGGTTCTCCTCTACGGCATATCCCCCTTTGAAGGCTCATGCACGGACCCGCTGGTCAGTGTCGATACCTGGCAGTTCTGCGACAGCCACGGCCTTCGCATGGGCACCCTCATCGATCCAAAACTCATGACGTACATCAGCCTCGGCAAAGCAGGGCTCAAACACCTTGCAAAGGGCAGGCAGTACAAAAACATGGTGGGGATCCTCATCAAGATTAAAGACAAGCCAGGCGGCTGGGTGGACCAAAACGGAAATGTCTCAAAAGAGCTGACAGAGGGCGATTTCGAGAAACTTGCCATGGGCAAAACCATTGCCACAGAGATCCTCACCGCATCCGGATGCGCCCCCTCCTCCATCGTGGCAAGCCCGGTGCGGGGAGCCCACCCCAGCGGCACCTGCGGCATCGGCACCGTCGTGGACAACAACCTCCAAACCGACATCAAAAACCTCTATGTCTGCGATGCCAGCGTCTTCCCCGAAGCCCTCGACCGCCCCACCGTCATCACCATCATCTCCTTCGGCAAACGCTTGGTGGATCATCTGCTGAAGGGAGGGAATGATTAAAAAGAAGTGCCTCCGGCGGCAAGGTGGGGGCACCTTGAAACCCTATGGCGAATGCGTGAAGGTCGTCGTGATGCAATTGCTTTCGGGGCATTCGCACAAAAGGTTACGCTGTACAACTGCCCCTGCAGGAGATGCCGATTTCATTGGTCATTAAAACATGAATCAATGCACTCCTGAATCGCCTTGACTTTGACCGGCATAACTCCGGCAGTAAGGGTAAGAAAAGTACCTCGAACGCAGGTTGCCCCTGCGAATTCCCCCTCGCCCTCGGGGCAAAGGCGTTACCCCTGTTAAAAGAGCATCTTGAGAGATTTCCACTACGTCTAAAGTGACATGGGTATTTGACACAGGCGCAGCCCGTCAGTGAATGTGATCGACCTGAGGAACGAAGGTCGGGAGCATTCGCAAATATGGGGTCCAGGGGATCATCCCCTGGCCGCCGGAGGCATGCTTTTTCTTTCATCTAAATATAAGGACACAATCATGCGCATCATGGAAACGGACATTGTGGTCATCGGTACTGGCCCTGGTGGAGCGACGGTGGCGCGGGAACTGGCAAAGCGGGGGAAGGGGGTTGTGCTTCTGGAGAAGGGAAAGGCCCGGGACTGGTCGGTGGGAACGCCTCTGGCCTATGCGGCCATGTACGACATCCGCAGATCAAAGCAGGGAATTCTTGTAAGGCGAGGCATCACGCCCGGAGGGTCCACCATGATCTACTCCGGCAACGCCTATGACCCGCCCGCTTTTTTAAAGGAGGACCTTGGAATTGATCTTGAAGCTGAGGTTCTGGAAACCAAGAAGGAGCTGGGCATCAGGCCGGTACCCGGGAGCTTTTACCGGCACCATCCGGGCACCCGTCGGCTTGTTGAGGCCGCAGAGGAGATAGGCCATGCCATGAAACCCCAAGCTCGTTTCATCGATGCGTCCCTTTGCGACCCCCACTGCGACAAGTGCCTGTTCGGGTGCAAAAAGGCCGCCAAATGGACGGCTCGATCGTATGTCGATGAAGCCGTGGCCCATGGAACCCAGCTTGAAACGGGGTGCGATGTGCGAGGCATCATTCATTCCCGAGGTCGTGTGGAGGGTGTTCTGGCTGAAACAGCAAAGGGTGCCATCACCATCAGGGCGGACAGGGTTGTTCTGGCCGCCGGGGGCATGGGAACCCCTGAGATCCTTCACCGGTCGGGCATCAAAGGTGCTGGTACCCATTTTTTCACGGACCCCATGTCGGTTCTCGTGGGAGAGATGAAAGAAGGCCCGGGAACCTTCCGGGAGATTACCTACACCTTTGCCGATGAATCCCGAATAGGAGAGTTTGTCTTCGGAAACGTCGGCGCCGTCAACGCCTTTGTGGCTCAGGTAGCCGCAAAAAACATCTCCGCCTTGCCACGGGGCGCCCGCATGAACAAACTGGCCGGCATGTTCGTCAAGCTCTGCGACGAGCCCACAGGGGAAATCCGAAAAGACGGCTCCTTCCACAAAGCTTTTACACCCCGGGACGAACACCTCATGGCCCAGGGCATTGCCGCCGCAAAATCGGTGATGGGCCGGGCCGGGGTCCGCCCCGACACCATCACCGTTGCCAAGGGCATCGGCGGCCACCCCGGAGGCACCGCAGCCATCGGCCGGGTGGTGGGCACCGACCTATCAACCGACATCGAAAATCTTTACATCTGCGACAACAGTGTCATGCCCATCTCAGGCGGCATCCCGCCCGTCCTCACCCTCATCGCCCTGGCCAAACAGTTCGCCCGTGGCCTTCGGTAAAAACCTGCCTCCGGCGGCAAGGTGTGCCACCTTGAAAGCAGATTGCGGATGCGCTTTCCCCCTCGTTCCTCGGGGAAAATCACATCCGCCTTAGCAACACTTTATCAGGTTCTCTCACCAAGAGCTGTTTATCTGACTTTTCAAAAAACTTGCCCACGGCAGGGCCGCCGGAGGTAACGTTAAGCGCTTTGCCTCCGGAGGGTCAATTTTTTAAAAAAGCACCGCAAAAATGTTCCGATTACACCATTGTGGTGTGTGCCTGATTTTATATCAGGAGTGAACCTTGGCTGTCATTCGTGCCCCCTCGCCTGCAGCCAACCAAGGCCTCTGCCCTTAGCTCTGATGCAAGCGGCTTTTTCGCGATTAAAAATGCATTGATAGTTAATTGATTTCAGGATATATTCTTTCCCAAGGCATATAAAATTCTCTCCCCTTTCTGCCACGCTCCCTCAACGCCAATCACACCCAGCATAGACCACTGCACCTGCTGCTTTTTGTTAACAAATCCCCCATACCCTTCTGTATCTATTCTCATCGCAAGCACCCAAAATCCTGGCCTGAAACAACGTGAAATTAGCACCCCTTCTCACGAACCACGAAAATCGGACCGTTACGAAAAACCCTTTGAGCTGCCCCGCATACCTGCAACCATTTCATGAATGGGAGGCTATGTGATGCCAAAGAAAATCGTAGAAAATGCCGAAGCCCTGAATTTGTCGGAATTAAAGAACATGATACTGGCAGCGGAGAATCATAATATCCCTGTAATGCCGGCCGAAGGGCCGTGTGGTGGCTGTGATCTTGTCATTAAAGTACCGGAAAAAACCGCTGAAGGGCCCTGCGGAGGGTGTGATGTCCTCACACCGCCAAGAAATCAGGCAGAGGGTCCCTGTGGCGGATGCGATCTGATGAAAAACATGTAATCGTTCATTGTTCATAAGTGCAGGGGCAGCTCAATTCATTTGTTAAATCCACACAAACACCAATGAAAGGATCTGACATGAATGCTATTTGGAGTCATCCGCCAAAAATTATTCAATGGGACACCACCTCTTCGTGCAACCTTAATTGCCGTCATTGCCGTGCCAGTAACCTGGATCGAACCGACAAGGATCTTTCATATGACGAGGCCATAGATATGCTGAATCAGGTAGACCAGTTGGCACCGAATGCCGCCTTGGCTATGGCGGGCGGGGAACCGTTGATGAGAGAGGATTTATTTGCCATCCTTGACCACATCAAACGCAACCTCAGCCTGTCCATTGAATTGCTGACCAATGCCACCTTAATAACAAAAGACAATGTAGATCCGTTATGCCGGTATGTAGACGGATTCAACATCAGCATGGAGGGTTCGACAGCGGACGTGCATGACCCGATCCGAGGCAAGGGGTCATTTGATAAAACCCTGGCTGCCGTTGATCTTCTCACCGCACGAAATGTTCCCCTTGCCATTCGCATGACCTACTTTGGTCAGGGTGTTGAGGAGGTCGAACGGCTCCTTCTCATGATCAAAGAACACGGGGTCACCACATTCAACTTCAGGTATGTCGTCCCCGTAGGAAACGCAAAAGACGCCCCCTCTGATCCGGAAGAACACAGGGACGTAAGCCGTTTCGTCTGGGAAAAGGGAAAGGAGCTGGGGCTTACCGTCGGCTTCAGCGACCCCTTTCCCGAACTGCTCGTCAACCCCGAGCGCCTGGGTGAGATTGAGTCCAACGGTGAACTTTTTAGCGGGGTTGCCGTCACGGGATGCTCTGTGGCATTTTCCCTTATGTACATCAATCCCCAGGGGGTTGTTCAGTTCTGTCCCTATTTCCCCGTTGTCGTAGACCGCATCCAAGACCGTCCACTAAAAGAGATCTGGTTTGAAAACGAAAAGCTCAACACCTTTCGCTACTCACGATCATTTCTCACAGGGCAGTGCGGTGATTGCCGGTATAAATTTGCATGCGGTGGCTGCCGTGGGGCGGCCCATGCCACGGGAAACTATTTGGGGTCTGATCCGCGATGCTGGTTAACAAAAGAAGAGTCCAACATGTTACAGATGGCCCCACGCGCTGACACATCACGTGCATAAGCGGCCCTGCAGCCCTGATACACGGTGCTCCCATGGGGCGGTTCATTGTTCCCGGGCTCTGCCCGGGATCTATGAATCCAGTGGGCAAAGCTGCCCCCAACACCTTACTGAATCCCTCGTCCCCATGCCTTTTCAAACCACGCCATGCCACTCAGCCATTCGCTCTTCGCCCCTTCATCTCCCCCAGCACATTTTCAATCACACTCATCACCTTGCTCTCGAGGGATTCCACGGCGTCTGCGGTATCGGCAAGGATGGGGCTTTGGTCCGGAGCTTCCTTTTCGGTGGCCCCAAAAAGTTGCTCAATGGGCCCATGATCCGGTTCCCGGGAAAGAGTCATCCTCTCCACCACCTGCCCCACATCTTTAGCTTCCTTCTGCCCCCCACGCCAATACCCAGAAAGAGCCTCCAGGCTCTCCTGCTGAAACTGTGTCACCATCTCTCGAACAGAGTCACGGACTCGGTCGGCATTGATGGACACGAGCCATCCAGCCAGTTGACAGGCGGGCAGGCAGAGAAAGTCACGGGCCCTGCCGTCTGTGCCGTCCAGCCGCATGAACCGGCATGTAAATTTGGAGTCATGCTTCAACCGGCTGCGCTCTCCGGCCCAGTTCAGGCCCAACCCCTCACACACAGGCTTCAAAGGCACCCAATCCTGACCATCCTCACGGACGATGACAGGGGATCCCTCTCCCAAAATCTCGGTTACAATGGCGGGGCATACGGCCGAACTCTCAACTGTGGACATTCTCTTCACTCCTTACAACCGTTCTTGGTGACATTGAAAAGAGTTCCTATCACACTTTATGCGCCTTTTCATTTCCCATCTCACAGGGAATGCCTCCTTCCCGGTTAACGAATGTTCCCGCCCCTCAGTTGTCCAGGCCTTGGCACATGCCATTTCGACTTCGTACGGTTTTTAACGGGTAAAGGCACCTCCTGAGCACCTTACGCCATGACCAATTGTTTCAAATTGTTATCGGACTTGGAAAAAGAAACGGAAAAAGGTATTTTCACCCAAACTATTCCACCAGCCTGAAGAGGCTGTACATACATCGAGCTAACCAAGGATGAAAAAGGCCAAACAGGATACCTGAAGGATGCGCATACTGCTTGTCGAAGACGATGAAAAGATCGCCACGTTTATCGCCAAAGGCTTAAAGGAAAATGGGTTCACCGTGGACCACGCAGCCGACGGCATCGACGGCCTCCACCTTGCCCTCACCGAAACCTACGATGCCGGTATCTTCGACATCATGCTCCCGGGCATCGACGGCCTTCAGATCATTGAAAAGATGCGCGGCAGCGGCATCAACATGCCTTTAATCATCCTGAGCGCCCGGCACACAGTGGATGACCGCATCAAGGGATTGCAGACCGGAGCGGACGATTACCTCGTCAAGCCCTTCTCCTTTTCAGAGTTGCTGACCCGCGTCCAGGTTCTCATCCGGCGCTCCCGAGGCACCACCGAGCCCACCAGCCTGAGCATGGCCGACCTCACTCTCAATCTGCTCACCCGGGATGTGACCCGAGCCAATCAGAGTATAGAGCTGCAACCGCGGGAATTCTCCCTGCTGCAGTTCCTGATGCAAAATGCCGGCAAAGCGGTGTCCAAAACCGCCATCCTGGAACATATCTGGGGGTACAATTTTGACCCACAGACCAACGCCGTCGATGTTCTGATCTGTCGCCTGCGGGCGAAAGTCGACAAGCACTTTGAAACAAAGCTGCTGCATACGTTACGAGGTGTCGGATATGTCCTCAAGGTGTCTTAGCAACCTCAGGCGCAACACAGGCTTCAGGCTCACCTTCTGGTATGCCCTGGTCTTTATCCTCAGCTGGCTGATCCTTTTTTCAGCCGGATTTACCATTGTCAACACATCTGTCCGATCAAAAGATCAACAGATCGTGACCGAAATGCTCAAAAAATACCTCGTGATTGCCAGAAACCAAGGCATCGATAACCTGCTGAGCACTCTGAAGCGCGACCAGCTGTCCCACATTACGGGCGGTTTTTTTGTCATGGTGAAAGCCCCAGACCAGGCCCTGCTCTACCTCTCCCTCCCCTATGAATGGCGGGCCGTGAACCCAGCCAGCATCTCGGAACACCTTGCATTTTCAGAGGACACCTGGGTCACGCATTCAACCATGAAATACATCCCCGTTGACGGCGACATGGCACGTGAGGACGAGTTGGAAATCCTTGGCCGCAGGCTCGAGGACGGAACCATGCTTCAGGTGGGGTATTCTGCAGAGTCTCGAGAGGAGTTCCTGGAACATTTCCGGGACCTTTTTCTTTATGTCATGGGGCCGGTGGTCCTGCTCAGCATCGCCATCGGTGCCTTTCTGGCCCAGCGTTTCCTGCGCCCCATCAAGGAGCTGTCGAAGGCTGTGGAGTCTGTACAGGCAGGCCGGATAGACACCCGCGTCCCCATCCAGGGCACGGACAACGAGCTCAAAATTCTGGCCGGGCAGTTCAACAACATGCTGAACCGGATCGAACGACTCATCACCGGCATGCGTGAGGCTCTGGACAATGCGGCCCACGACCTGCGCACCCCACTCATGCGCATGCGCGCAGCCATCGAAAACAGTGTGGTGTCCGATGATCCTGAAAAATTGCGCGAGGCTCTCCTGGACTGCGCCGAAGAATCTGAACGTATCTCCACCATGCTCACAGCCCTCATGGATATCTCCGAAGCGGAAACCGGCGTCATGAGACTCACCTGTTCCCAATTCCGCCTGGCCGATCTCATGGATGAAATAAAAGACCTCTTCCTCTACCCCGCCGAAGAGAAAACCATCACCCTGGATATCCAAACCCCGGCAGAACTCAGAATAAGCGCTGATTACGCTCGCCTCAGGCAGGTGCTCTGCAACCTGGTGGACAATGCCGTCAAGTACACCCCTGAAAACGGCCACATCACCATTCGTGCCACACAAAGCGACACACACCTTGCCCTGGCCATCCAGGATACCGGCATCGGCATCCCGGCCCATGACCTGCCCCGTATCTTCGACCGGCTCTACCGCAGCGACAAAAGCCGCTCGCAAAAAGGGCTGGGCCTCGGACTCTCTCTGGTCAAAGCCGTGGTCAACGCCCACAACGGCACCATCGAGGTCGAAAGCCGCCCCGATGAAGGCACAGCCTTTATTGTTTCCATTCCCAACGAAAAAAAAGCCTGAAAACCTTGCCTCCTGCTGGCAGGGGATGATCCCCTGCACCCCAAGTTGCGAATGCTCCGAGCCCTCGTTCCTCGGGCCCGATAGGTTGGCTAATCAATAAGGTGCCTCGTCGGCCTGTGCAGAACCGGATGACCGGGGATCCATGCTTGCAAACCGACACCGGCTGAAGCTAATTCTGGAGCGCCGCACTCCGGTGTGGCTTTTTCAATTCGTATTCGCACTTGACGCACAGCAGTGAAAGGCTCCCGTTGAGTTGGGCCCGACACTTCCATCAGCTCACGCACTCGTGACACACATTGAGTGGCGTCACCCATCACGCGAATACGGAGGCGTTTTACGCGGCATAAAAACACCCGTGTCGCATTCGCCTTCGGGTTTCAAGGTGCCCCCACCT
>Ga0209692_10003707_pt1 | contig 14581 bp, 9 predicted proteins | sample tdDd472_FD_187129 | JGI IMG/M metagenome (GOLD analysis project Ga0209692, IMG submission 187129) | Marine sediment microbial communities from the Atlantic coast under amendment with organic carbon and nitrate - tdDd47.2 (SPAdes)... | ecosystem: Environmental > Aquatic > Marine > Coastal >...
ACAAGGAAGAGGAGTTATGCCAATCACCAAAGAAAATAAAGAAAAAATAGCAGATATCAGTGTAACTGTCGTAGCAGGGTCATTAACTTTGCTAGGGCTTATCCCTGCTCTTTTTCCATTCGCAGTTGCAGGTGTACTTGCTCCATCATTTTATGATATCTTTAAAACGTCTGGCATATTTAAAAGAAAGATATCAGATAAGAAAATTGAAAAGGCTCTGCAAAACACATATCACAACCTAATAAAAAATGATACAACAGGAAAATATGAAACTGTTTTAAATGCTATTAAGCTAAACATAGAAAAACATATCGAAGATAAAAACATAAAACGAAATCTATTAGAAGATGAATCCTTAGAGATTATTAATAGTATCATTAATGAAGAAGACGATATCCAGTCCCTACAAAATAAAAAAATTTTACTAGATTTTGAAGAACAGTTTTTTAATCAGCTAACAGATAGAAAAGTAAATGATAATGTTAATTTAATTGATATTAAATTTGTCCAGCGTAGATTGACCTTAGTAGAAATCGAGTTAGAAACTATACTAAATAATATGCAAGCCCAAATTAACGAGAATAGTAATAGAATTGCAAATATTGAGAAAATACAAAATATTCTAGTAAGAAAAGCTCCACCTTTAGTAGCTTTCAATAAATTATTCGGCAGAGAAAATGATATAAAGTCTGTAACTCAATATCTATATTCAGACAAACATATGGTATTTTTGTATGGCATGGGAGGTGTGGGAAAAACAGAGCTTTGTGCTAGCGTTTGTTCACATTGTCTTGTAGAACCTAGCAGAGTCTTTTGGTTTAAGTGTACCCAGGGACTAGATGATGGTATTATTGTACTTGCAGATACTTTAGACAAAGAAAATAACAAACGTAAAGATAGGATAAGAAGAGCTAAAGAGTTTTTATATGCATTAGATTCAAGCTATTTACTAGTTTTTGATAACTTGGAATACTTAAATAAAGAAGATGTAGACTTCTTAGGAAAATTACCATGCAAAGTTATTGTTTCTAGTCGCCTAAAGCATAGAGTACTTACACATATGTCAGTTTCAAAAGAAGTAGATTTAATACATGATGTCAATAGCTGTACTGAAATATTTAAGCATTATTGCCAAGAAAAAGAAGTACAAAGTAATGAAATCAGTGATTTAAAAGAAATAATTTTGCTTGCAGGTAATCATACTCAAGCTATTGAGATAATAGCAGGCATTTATGGTGTATCTAGTACAATTAATACAATTAATAAATTGTACAAAACAGTAAAAGACTCTGGATTTGATTTAGGTACCGAAATAAATACTAACCGAGACCCAGAAAAAAGAGATTTTACAGAACATATGCAGCATTTGTTTAATATTTCATGTATTGAGAATGATGACAACAAAAATTATATTCTTAAAAATCTATGTATCCTACCATCTTTACCAATAAAATTTACCGATCTTACAAAGTGGCTGGATAAATACTATGAAAATACTATAATAGAACTTGCACAATTAAGTTGGATAAAGCGAAAACAATATATTGCAAATGGTGTATTAGTAGATACTGTAGAAATGCATCAGGTCGTTTGTGATACTTTGAAAAAATCTCTAAAGCCAACATATAATGATTGCTCAATAATGATAAACACTCTAAGAAAAGAGATTCATAAAAAAGAAGATGACCCTGAAAGATATAAAGCTGAGTATATGCCCTTTTGTGTAGGGTTAGCAGAGTATTTTGTTAATAGTGAAGAAGCTCTTATCGGAAATTTATATTATATTATGGCATACTTATACACAGACATTGGAGAGTATAATATAGCTATAAGTTATTATAATAAATCTATTACAATATTAAAGAAATTGTTAGCACCAAATCATCCTTTTATCATAAATGCCTATAATAACATTGCAAGTAATTATCATAATATAGCAGATTTCCCAAAAGCTTTATATTTCTATCATCACATTATTCAAATAAAAGAAAATTCCGATAGTCTTGAATGCTCTGATATTACTATATTATATAATAATATTGCTACTGTTTACCGAGAAATAGGAAACTTTAAGAAAGCTTTACATTACATTGAAAAAGCAATTAAAATTCATAAAAAACATCTAGATGAAAACCACCCTAATACTGCTATGTTCTATAGTAATATTGCTGATATATATCATGACATGGGTGACTACCAAAAAGCTCTCGACTATGTTCTTAAATCAATTAACATAGCCAAAAAAGTTTTTGGTAAAGACCATCCTAACACTGCTGCTTCCTATAATAGTATCGCTATTGTCTATCAAGCTCTAGGCAATTATAAAAAAGCTTTAGATTATTGTAATTTAGCTCTTAATATACATGAAAATACCCTTGGTAAATACCACCCTAATACCGCTAGAACCTATAGTAATATTGCTAGTATTTATCATTATATGGATGATTATCAAAAATCTTTAGATTATTATAATTTAGCTCTTAATATAGATGAAAAAGTTCTTGGCTTCAACCACCCTTCTACTGCTACTACTTATAGTAATATTGCTAGCATTTACTCTGATGTGAGAGATTATAAAAAAGCTTTAGATTATTTTAAGTTAGCTCTTGATATATATGAAGAAGTTCTTGGCTTAGATCACCCTGATACTGCTACTACCTATAATAATATTGCTGGTATGTTTAAAGATTTGGAGGATTATAAAAAAGCTCTAGATTATTATACTAAATCATATAGAGTAATGTTTAATGTTTTAGGTGAAAACCATCCAAATACAAAAACTATTTATGATAGCTTGAAAGACTGCTATATAAAATCCAGCAAAGAACCCTCCAATTTCGACGACTGGCTAAAAGAAAATCTAGACAAAATAAAAAACACCACACCAGATCATTCCTCTCCAGCATAGTGTTTATATCATATCCATTTTACAGCTATCCTACTTTACATCCTCACCCAATTCTTTAATGGATGGATAAATAAATGTAGCAGTAACATCAGACTTTTCATAGTCCTCCATGCTGCTCTCACCTGATAGTACTAGCACAGATGTAATGTTAGCATTTGCTCCTGTTTTTATGTCTGTATACAGCCTGTCGCCAACCATTGTAATTTCTTCTTTTTTGTAGCCGTATTTATTGCAGATAGCATCTATTATGCCCTTGTTAGGTTTGCCTACTACATGGGGTCTCTCCCCTGTAGATGCAGCTATAAAGTCTATCATAGCACCGATATCAGGCATAAATTTGCCGCCTTCTAGGGGACAATTAAAGTCTGGATGAGTTGCTATGTATGGTATGCCATCACGTATAAAATCGCATGCCTTCCAAAGTTTGTCATATGTTAATGTAGTGTCAAATCCCAGCACAACATAATCAGGCTTTTCATCAGTGTTGTTAACTAAAGTAAATCCAGCATTTTTAAATTCTTCTTCCAAAAACTCAGTACCTAGTAAAAATACCTTTGCATTTGGTGCTAAATTGCTTAAATATATTGTGGTTGCTTCCCCAGATGTAAACACCTTTTCTTCATCCACTTCGCATCCTAAGCGTGCTAATTTCTTTTGATAAGCCGCCTTGTTTTTAGATGAATTATTAGTTAGAAACAGAAAGTCTTTTCCCTGCTCTTTTAATATATCCAAAAATTCAAGTGACCCATCTATTAAATCATTTCCTAAGTAAAACGTCCCATCCATATCCAGCAAAAAGCATCTTATATCTTTTATATTTGTCATTCTTACCCGTGCTATCCTTTCTATGCCACAAATAGACATTGAGACTTTAACCGCTTTCGCAACACTTGAAAGTATTGCTTTCGCTATTGTTCTTCTCTCCCTATTTGTTTTTGGTCTGAAATTCTTTCAGACTTCCTATTGCAATCTCAAAATCATTGTTTGATTTCTTTTTACAGTAATCTCAAATTTATTATTATCTACACTAGCTATCTCTTCATTAGTATCTATATCAATAGCCTTTGTGTATTTCTTATCTGCGTTAATTGCAACACGTACTTTCTTTTCACCGCCTGCAAAGAATCCACCGTGACTCTTTTGAACATAGTTGGTTACTATCAGCAAGCCCTCTTTATCTGTAGATAGATAATGAGCATCTATTTCCTTAACGCATCTATTTGTGTAGTCAAGCTCTATAGCAGGCACAATGTTTTCATCCTGCATAAAATCACCTAGTACATTATGCAACAAATCAGAGTTGTTTTCAAGATAGCCAACATCAGGATGTGTACCAAAATATATTGCTTTTCCCTCGCCGTAGGTGTTCATTGTTATAGCAGGTTTATCATTGTTAAAGCGAGCTAATACACTAGCATTACTTGATAGTACATCTATCTCTTCTCTATGCCAATGTCCAGCATAGTTTTTCATCTTGTATGTTACGTTTGCATTCTCTCCTGCGTTAGCATCATACGAACTTATGCCGAATACATCCTGTAAGCTGTGGCATGGAATCTGATGGTTGTACCAGCCCTTATCCCCTAGCATACCGCATCTAGCAGTACCTACTAAGTTGCCGCCTTGCTCTACATACTTAGCTAATCCAGATGCTAGTTTATCATCTACTACAGCCATAAATGGCATATAGATTAAATCATAATTGTTGCAGTAACCATTTTCCACTTGCTCAGGAGATATAAAGTCCACCTTATAGTCATTTTGCCAAAAATAAGTGTATGCTCCACGCAATGCTTTAATCAAAAACTCCTCTTGACCCATACCGTTTAGCACGATTGCATTTTCCTTGGAAATAAGTAGGGCTACTTTGCTCTTTGGAGTCTTTGCATTAAATAATAGCTCATTGTTTTCGTTTATTATCTTGCCTATTTTATTAGCTGATGCTGTTCTTTCTGTAGGGTTACCATCCAAATCTACTATAGCACCCCAATGCAATGGCTGGAAGTCCCACTCCCTGAACCCTTGATATAATGTCAACTTTGAATCATGCCCAATAGCTTCAAACACATTGCGAATTAAATCAAATCCTTTTACATTGCGGCTTGGTCCTAGTACCCACCCGTTTATAGGTCCACTTTCAGTTTCTAGTATCCAATAGTCTCTTCCTAAGCACTCTGCTGTGCTTCTTGACATGTCCAAAAACATTGATGCAAACTCAGGTCTTTTCTCCAATTTATCACCACTACCTGGGTATAAGTCAAATCCTACTATATCTACAACCTTAGCCATTTCAAACTGGTCAAGTCCAGTTAATACACCTAGTGGGTCTTGTGATTTTAGGAAGAATATATTAGTTGTAGTCAAATGCACAGTGTCCATGGTCTTAATCAAGTCATTTTGCCACTTTACAAAGTTAACTATTGTATCCATCCAGTATAAACGCCAATCTAACCAACGGGTAACGCTGGACCAGCTGGAGGGTTTCGTTTTAGGAGGTACGATTTGTTCCCAGCTGGTTTGGCATGTGTTTGTAGCGCCCCATCTATATGCATAATTTAATGCATCCAGAGTTTTGTATTTTTCTTTTACCCAATCTCTGAAATTTTTAACACTATGATCACAGTAGCAATATAAATCCACATCACCTGATTTTAAAGGCATAAATGGAAAGCCTATCTCGTTGTGTATTTGGTATGAATGCAAAGCCGCATGGTCTTTGTATCTGTTAACCAAAACTTTTATATATCGCTCACATTCTTCAATGTATCCAGGATTGTCCATACACGCCCATGTGTAGGATACATTGTTTGGGTATTGCTCATTATGGTTGTTTAATATGTTTACATCAGGGTACATTTCGTGTAGCCAATAAGGAGGACTTGCAGTACCTGTGCCTAGTAGAATTTTAATGCCAAACTTCGCACACAAGTCAAAGAACTCATCTAAAAATCCAAAGTTAAACACGCCCTTTTCAGGCTCTATTCTATCCCATGTATTAAAAAGCTCTGCAGTTCTTATCAAACGTATTCCCATGTCTTTCATGGTTTTTAAGTCTTTTTCCCAATCCTCTTTTTCGTGCATCAGAGGATAGTAACCGGCAGCATATATTACTGATTTATCCATTTCCATATTCATTTCCTTCTTCTATACTATAACTGGTTCAATGCCAATCCACTTACATACTTCTTTTAACTCATCTACTACATCAGCATATGCAATCGCATAGTGATGCTCGATGCCATTTTCCATTATTGTATCTATTACCTTTTCATATGGTGAATCAAAGCGAATGTCTAATTGGTTAGCAATTAATTCTCTGTCCTCCTCTATACCTTCGCCTTTTGCCATAAAGAATTTATATCCGCCTTTTGCTTCCTTTAGCTTAAGCATAGTTACTCTGCCTAGTTTCATGCTAAAGTCAGCTGCAATGCCCATACCTTGCTTTATGGTTGGGTGCTCAGTGAATTTTGTAACAGCGCATTCCCTAGCTAAGCATACAGGTGCTGGACCGCAATGCCATGTCTTGGCTATGCCTGCATCATTTACATTTACTAAGTCAGCAAAGAAACAAGGACTATTTGTTATCATTTGCTGTATTACCATAGTTGCAAGCCCAGTAATGTCACCTTCACATGATGTCATAATGTTTTCATTGTTAAGTCTAGATACTACTCCGCATACGCTACAGTTAAACAGGCTTTGGAATTCAGGCCAACATTTTATAGCAAATGCATCTATTCTGTTAGCTTGTGCAAATGACTTAATAGCTAAATAAATTCTAGCTGTCTTTTCTAGCATTTCTATAGTGCTAGTTACTTCATCTACTTCGCCTTTTATTTTACCCACTTCATTATCTACAGCTTCTTGGTCCATATTTTCTGCATCCATTAGAAGTGATGCAATGGAGTAATAAACTATTTCAGGACCTATCTCATGTCTAAATCGTATTTCATCTACATTAGATAGATAAAATCCTGGAACTCTACCGCCGATAATGCAAAAACGCATTTCCTTTAAGCGAGATTTTATTTCTATAGCCTTAATTGTCTTTCTTACTTTTTCATATACTTTTTCATCATCTACACTTCCGTAAACATAGCTATATTTCTTATCAACTTTGTTTAAAAAGCTACCATACATATTAAGACCGCATAGTGAGTTTAGGGGTAGCCCTGTAAATCCTTCTATTATTGGTTCTTGGAATCCCCACAACAACAGTGGTGTATGCTCAAACTTTTCTATTATCTTCATCATTGCACTGCCGTAAGAGTATGTACCACATTGCACAATTAGCAGATCAATGTTTTCGCTTTGTAATCTATCTAGCTCTGCATATATTGCATCTTCTGTGTTCAATGTTTTATTAGAGCATACTATCTCGTTTGTATCGTCTTTTAATTTATCCAAAGTTATGTTTAGATACATTTCTGCATAGTCATATCTAAAGTTTGGAAATGATAGTGAAATCAAACCTATTTTCATAATGCACCTTCTATCTTTAATCCTTGATTATCTGTTGCAAATTGCTAATTTGCTTTCTATCTCTTTCATCATTAGTTGTCTGCCAGCTTCCTGTGCTGCCATCATATATATATTGTTGTCGTTATTGTATGCACCAACAAAGCCTTTAACAAACTCTCTGTCAACCTCTGTAAAGAAGTTTATCTTCCTTATGCCAAGTGATATTGCCTTGTCCAAATCATCTTGTGGTATGCCTGTTCCGCCATGCATAACCAAAGGAATATTAGCAGACTTATGTATCTCGCCTAATAGTTCAAAGTCAAGTTTAGGTTCACCCTTATACATTCCATGAGCATTACCAATTGATACTGCCAAACAGTCAACATCTGTATATGTTATAAAGTCTACTACTTGCTTAGGGTCAGTTAACTGGGATTTGTGATTGCTGTCGCCGCTTTCGCCTTCGTTTCCGCCAACGCATCCTAGTTCGGCTTCTACTGTTACGCCCTTTCCTTTAGCGTATTTAACTACCCTTTTGGTATTCGATTTGTTGATTTCATAGTCGTCCGTTGAGCCATCATACATAACAGATGTAAATCCTGCATCTATTGCCTTTATGCAGTCATCTACGCTTGTAGCATGGTCAAGGTGCAAGCAAGCTTTTATATTTCTATCCTTCATAAACAGCTTAACCATCTCTGTTATTTGTTCATAATTTATATTTTGTATATCTAATTGTATGGGAGCTACTTGTATTATTACACTTGTATCCATTTTCTCAGCGACTTCTAGTAAGGCAATTATGGTTTCCATATTGCTTATATTTATAGCGGCGACAGCTATATCTTTATTAGTTGCATCATCAAGCAGCTCTTTCATAGTAATAAGTTTCATTTATATTTATCCTATATTTACAGTTTAAAGAAAGGAGCGTCAGTTTCTTTCGCCCATAGTCTTTTCATCTCGTCATCCATTTTGCAAAATGCCAATGCTATTCCACCCATCTCTTGTGTTGTAATGAAATTACCGATTGCAGGTTTATAGCTTTTTATGCCCTTTTCAGCCAATACTTTTTCTACATCTCTGTAGAATATCAAAAGCTCCATCATAGTTGTTTGTCCACAGCCATTTACCAATACAGCTACTTCATCACCACTTTCATATGGCTTATCTTCAATTAGTTTATCGCACATTACTTTAGCAACATCTTCAGATGAAGACAATTTCATTGTGTGTGCAGCTGCTTCCCCATGTACACCCATACCTATTTCTATTTCATCATCACCTATTTCAAACATTGGATATCCTGTAATAGGTGATGTGCCAGGAACTGTTGCAACTGTTAATGTTCTTGTGTTGTCCCTAACCTTTTCAGCCATCTTAACAACTTCATCTAATGAATGACCTTCATCAGCATAGCTTCCTGTTATTTTGTAGTTAAACATTGTACCGGCTGTGCCACGTCTTTCTTCCATCTCTTCTTTTGGAGCAGATGCTATATCATCATATAGTATTACACCTTTGCAAAGCATATCATCATCTTCTGCCATATCCATAGCCATTTTTGAGTTGATAACGTCACCTGCATGATTAGATATTAATACGCAAACACCAGCACCAGTATCTGTTGCCTCTATTGCATCATATATTGTGTCAGGGCCAGGTGCTGCAAATATACCACCGAAAGCATTTGCTGAAAGCATGTTCTTGCCTACAAATCCAACACATGCTGGTTCGTGACCAGAACCATTACCTATAATAACCCCTACTTTATTCTTTTCTATATTCTTTCTAATAACAACATTACTATTTTCTAGTTTCTCTAGTCTGTCGTCAAATGCTTTTACCAATCCTTCAACAGTATCTTTTACTAGATCATCTTTATGATTCATAAACTTTTTAATAACCATAATCAATATCTCCTTGTCTTTAGTGTGCGTCTACATATTCGCTGATTGTTTTCACCAAGTAATAAAACGATGTTGCTCCAGCGTCCTGATGTCCTATTGCCTTTTCCTGTAAATAGCGTGATCTGCCTCGCTTTGCTATTATATCAATAGTGCTTTTAACACCTTCATCAGCAGCTGCAACAGCAATCTTTAGACCTTCTTTTATATCTTTGTTTTCATCTACAGATTTTGCCAACGATTTTGCTACTGGATCCATTGAGTCCACCATTGTCTTATCCCCTACTTTTGCACCACCTAAATCCATTACCTTAGCTTGTGCATTTTCAAATCCTACTGCAAGTTCTTTTAATCCAACTGTTTCTACTTCTTTGCAGGCTTTTGAAAGCTCTAGAAATATGCTTCCAAATAGCGGTCCCATAGCCCCGCCTAGTGTAGATACTAAAGTTCTACCATAAGCTTTGAAATAATCTCTGCATGTGCCATCATCCATACTATTTAGCTTTTCTTTAGCAGCTTTTGCTCCTCTTGCCATTGTTATGCCATGGTCTCCATCGCCTATAACAGCATCAAGTTTTGATAATTCATCTTCTTTTTCAATATATAATTCAGCTACTATTAAAAGTAGTTCTTTTACTTGTTTTGAATCTAACATTATTAAGTTCCTTTCATTTATTATCATTTGTATTTTTACTTAAATAAGTTTCTTAAAAATTCTATTCCTTCTTTAGCAACCTTATCTCCACTTTCATCGATTGATCGCCAAATGTACAAATCATTACCTACTTCGCAATTTGGCATTACAAAGTTTTCTAAAGTAATCCATCTGTCATAATCTATAGTATCGAGAGCTTCCTTTAGTTCATTCCAATTAATGCTTCCGCTTCCTGGAACCCCTCTGTTGTTTTCGCATGCATGAACGTGGTAAATATCATTATTACCATTTACAATAGCTTCTTTTATTGATCTTTCCTCTATGTTTGCATGGAATGTATCGTAATGAAGCTTTATGTTTGGATGGTTAATTCTTTTTAAGTATGCTTTACCATCCTCTACAGTATTCAAAAAATAGCTTTCGTATCTGTTTAGCATCTCTAATGCTAATACTACACCTCTATCCTTTGCATATTCTCCTAGCTTGTGCAAATTGTTAAGGCTCATTTCTATGTTTTCTTTTCCTTCTTCCCTAGTCATAAATTGTCCCCAAGGGGCAAATAATACTCCACCTAAGCAGTCTGATTCTAGGGTGTTGCATATGTCTATGCACTTTTTCAAATGGTTAATCCCATTCTCCTCTATTTCTTTATCTAATGAAGATATATCTCTATTAGGGTTTAACCCAGTTCCACACGTGCACTCTAGTTGATTCTCTTTTAGTAATCTCTTTGCTTTATCTACATCAAAACTATCTGGGTCCATAAGTGGAAACTCCACTCCATCATAGCCTAATTGCTTTGAACGTGATACATACTGAAATACATCTTCTGCCCATGTTTTTGTATATGTGGATAAGTGAATGCCAAACTTCATAATATCTTCACCTCTTGAAAATTGATAAAAAAAATATACCTATGGATATTTCTTTTTTGTTGATAATTTTTTTGGGGCTGCATAGACAGCCCCATGTATGTTTTAGTTAATTAGCCACCAAACACTTTGCTAACTAAACAAGAGATTATTGACCTATTGACCAAAGTGAGAAGTCGTTACCACCGTAAAGTTGAACGAATCCAGCTGATGTGTTGAATACAACAGCGATTGAACCAGCGATTAAGAATACCATCAAGATACCGCCGACAATACTTGTTATAATAGCTGCAGTACGTCCACCAGTTGCGTTAGCTGCAATAGCACCAGGAGCAACGTCATAGAAGCAAGCTGTAGCCAATGGGATAACAGCATACATCAAGTTACCTGTAGATGCTAATAGTAGTATTGTTCCAATGCTTGCTGCCAAACTTAGAATGAAACCAATCATTAATGCATTAGGAGCATAAGGGAATATCATTGGTATATCTAGTGCTGGAACTGCTTTTGGAATTAGTTTGTCTGAGATTCCTTTGAATGCTGGGATTAATTCACCAAGCATCAATCTAACGCCTGTTAATAGGATTGTTAGACCAGCGCCGAATGTTAAGCCTGCCATCAAGCTAAATGTGAATAGGTCATATTGCATTCCAGGGATTGTATTGATTGTGCCTAATGCTCCGCCAAATACAGCGATTCTTGTTTCTGCACCAACCAATAGACCAACTACAATGTATACAACGAACATTACTAATGCTGTAGCAATAGTTGTGTCTCTGAAGAAGTCAAATGCCTTAGGAATTTTGATATCTTCTGTTGATTTTTCTTTGTTGCCAACAAGTTTACCAATCAAGCCACCTAAGATGATGAATAAACTTGCAGTGTGTCCGATTGTAAAGTCGTCATTACCAGTAATTTTCTTAACAAATGGCTTTGTAATTGCTGGAATTACGATTATGTAGAAAGCCAAGAATAATGATGCGAATATTACTAGTGGAGCTCCTTCTAGTCCGCCTTGAACGCCTGCTAGTACAAAGATGTATGACATCCAGAAGAATATGTGGCCTGTTAAGAAGATGTTCTTAATAGGTGTAATTCTTGCAACTAGTAAGTTGATTATAAAAGCAATAACTATAACAAGACCGATTGTAGAACCGTGTGTTCCAAGTAGAGTCCAGCAGATTGAAGGATCAAACTGATTACCAGATGGTAATTGATATAATGTACCAAATGCTGATGATAGTGGTGCAACTGCTGTTCCGATTAGGTTAACACCTATGAACAGAATGATAACACCCATAACAGTTTTGAATGTTCCTTTGATTGTGTCACCAACGCTTTTTCTTTGAAGTATAAGACCGATAAGTGCTATTACTCCCATGAAAAGTGAAGGTTGCTTAAAAATGTTGGACGTCAAATAATTAATAACTGACATGAAAAATACCTCCGTTTTTATTATGCATAATTTCACAATACCATGTTAATGCTCCCCGTCATTTAGCATTTAATTGATGGCTATTAAATGTTAAAGGGTATTGCGAAAACTTTAAATTACTTTTCCAATTCTCTAACTATTGGCATCATTTTTTCTTCGATTTCTTGGTTGCTCAAGAAGTTATTAATGACTACAATAGGAGCTGTTACTTTTCCGTCTAATTGGCTGAAAAGTTCTTGTGAAGTAAGTATGATGTCACAGCTTATTGAGCTTCCTGTCATAATATCAGCGTTTTCAACCTCTGCATCAACATTGTTTTTCTTCAATACACCTTCGATGCTCATTCTAAGCATTAAGCTTGTACCTACACCAAATCCGCATACTGCCAAAACTTTAATTCTTCTATCCATTTTTGTGTCTCCTATCTTCTAAATTCTAGTTAATTTCTCTACAATTTTATCTATATCCGTTTCCTTGTTTAAAAACTTTATGTTCTCTTCTTTCAAAAGAAACTTAGCTAAATCCTGCAAAGCCGTAAGGTGGTCGTCACCACTTCTAGCACCAAAAGCAAAAACTATTCCAATAGGGTCATTTTGCTTGCTACCAAAATTAACTGGCTCTTTTAAGGTAACCATACTCATACATGTTTCATTTACAGTTTCATCTGGTCTTGCATGTGCAAAAGCTATTCCAGGCATAATTGCAATATAAGGTCCTAGTTCATGTACAGCATTTATCATATTATCAACATAAGCAGGAGTTATCATTTCATAGTCAAGTAATGGCATAGAAGCTTGTTTAATAGCCTCTTCCCAATCCTTTGCTTCTACTCCTAAGCGAATCATATCCGCATTAATCAAATGTTCTAACATTATCACCCGTCCCCCTTTAGCATTCTTAATTTGGTCATATTTATAAATTTGTTTATACTTATTTAGTTCACCAAGCTTTGCAGCTATCTTTGATATATCCTCATTTTCTATGAACGGACTCACCTTTATAGCTTCAACATCTTTGGTTTTAAATGAATTAGTTGTAATAACTAAATCTATTTTCTTCTTGTTCGCCATATAATCATATATAGAGCAAGTTTCTATTATCTTCAAGTCAGGAAAATTCCTTTGCAGCTTTGCAACCATAATGTTTAGCAAAGACACGCCTTCCTGACAAACGACCAATGCTGTTGACTTGTAGTTTTCCACATAGTTCCTCTCATACGCTGCCCTTATATGTAGGGCAATATGAGAAATTTCATCGTCGTTAAATTCAAACTTGTTGTAGTTGTTTATGCTCTCCTTGACTAGCTGAAACACCAGTGGGAACTTGCTCTTTATTTCGTATGTATAATTACTGTTTATATTGCTGTTATTCTTTATTCTTCCTAATGCCGACTTTAGATGAAATACCAAGTCGCTATAGAGTTTTTTATCCTCTGACAAATCAACCTTTAGTTCATTTTCCGTGTAGGTGATTATGTGCTTTGCCAAATCTATAATCTCGTAATTAAACCTAAGGCTTGCATTTTCTATAGAGAAGCTTTCATCTGTGTTAAATAATTCAGCTTCTGCAAGTGAATTAGATATGAAATCTATCTCTTCTTCAAGAAACTTAATATTTAGTGCTTCACTTAGTTGGTTTGCTATACCCACTGCTATTTTGTATTCCACAAAGTCTCTTATTTCTATATTCTCATACTCTATGTGCTGGTGAATCTCATTTCTTGTCAGCATTATCAAAATATAAATAGTCAGCTTAGCTAGTGCATTATCTGTTAGATGAAAATCAAACTTATTTTCTATCTTACAGATTTCAGCGTATATTACCTCAAGATTCTCAAACCTATACTTTGGGAAATTGCTTTCGCAATATTCCATAAGCTCTCTATAGACTTCTTCATCATTCATAGCTAAGATAACATTATTTATGTCTAGTACCTTCATGAATATCTTTAGTAGAAGACTACGTTTTTTAAGTTCAGTACCTACTATCCTAAACCCTTTTGCATTTACCTTTTCAAGCTCTAGCGAGTTTTCCTCTAGATATTTCCTAGTAGAGTTTAATACCTTAGTTATTGTATTTCTACTTAAATACAATCTTGTGGATATATCCGCAATGGATAATTCCTCTTCGCCTGATAGCAGCTCTAAGACGATATATATAATTCTCTCTTTTTCGGTTAAGACTCTATTTTCTAGCGAAATAAAGCTTAACTTTTCCTGCAATACATTTTTGTGTAGATTTGTATCTATCATTATTCCGATTTTTGGTATCTTAACCAACGTGGCATTATTTACATTCAGCCAATCTTCAATAATTTCAATATCATATCTTATTGTTCTTGCG
>Ga0209692_10003708_pt1 | contig 14576 bp, 10 predicted proteins | sample tdDd472_FD_187129 | JGI IMG/M metagenome (GOLD analysis project Ga0209692, IMG submission 187129) | Marine sediment microbial communities from the Atlantic coast under amendment with organic carbon and nitrate - tdDd47.2 (SPAdes)... | ecosystem: Environmental > Aquatic > Marine > Coastal >...
CAGTTGTCCAGACACGCCCCGCAGAGGCTGGAGAGAAACGGGGCGTAGCGCCCTTCAGACAGGCCGGTATACTGGGGAATCAGCGTGGCGCCAATGGGCCCCATGTAGGCCCAGCCGTAGGCGTGGCCGCCAATCTGCCGGAACACCGGGCAGATATTCAGACACGCCCCGCAGCGGATGCAGAACAGCGTCTCGCGCAGCGACGGTTCGGCCAGAATCTTGGACCGGCCATTGTCCAGGAGCACCAGGTGCACGGCCTCAGGCCCCTCACCCATCAACGACTGCTGCGGCCCGCCCACAATATTCACGTAAGACGAGGCGCGCTGCCCCGTGGCGCTGGGCGCCAGTACCTTGAGAAAGTAGGGCAGATCGCTGAGCGAGGGGATGAGCTTCTCCAGCCCCATCACGGCCACATGCACGCGCGGCTGTGAGAGCGAGAGATGGGCGTTGGCCTCATTCTCGATGATGACGAAGGCCCCGTCTTCCACAGCGGCAAAGTTGACGCCGGTGATGCCCATGTCGGCGATTAGGAAGTGTTCACGCAGCCGTTGTCGCGCCACCTGCAGCAGTGCCGGCGGATCGTCTGTGTAGGGCACGCCGAGCTTCTTCTCAAAGAGGCGGCCAATGTCCTGCCGCGAGAGATGCAGCGCCGGCATGGTAAGATGCGAGGGCGTGGTGCCCTCCAGCTGGACGATGTACTCCCCCAGATCCGTCTCCCACACCGCCAGACCGGCTTTTTTGAGAGCGGGATTGAGGGCGATCTCCTCCGTGGTCAGCGACTTGGACTTGACGATCTTCTGGACGTGATGCGCTTTGGCCAGCCGCACGATGATCTGCCGCGCCTCGGCCGCATCGGCCGCCCAGTGCACGGTGATGCCGTTGGCCTGACAATGGGATTCGAAGGTGGTCAGCGAGGCATCGAGATTTTCAATCACCGACCGCTTCAGCCCGTAGACATGCCGCCGGAGGTCCTCCCAGTAAGGCGTGTCATCGACAAGGCGTTGGCGCTTGTCCACGGCCAGCTGCGTGGCCTTGGCCACAGCCCCACGGAGGCGCTCATTGCGCAGGGCCTGCCGGATGTAGCGTTTGCTCCGTTTGGGCCTGAGCATCACGCACCCCCTTCCAGCCCCAGGCTGCGTGAGAGCAGCTCGGCAATGTGCAGCGTTTTGGCCGTCATGCCGTGCTTGCGCAGATAGCCCTCGATATTCATCAGACAGGACGAATCGGCGCCGATGCAGAACGCCGCGCCCGTGGCCTCAATCGACGCACACTTGCGCTTCACCATCTCCACCGAGACATTGGCGAATTTATAGGAGAATGTCCCGCCGAAACCGCAGCAGAGATCCGGGGGATCGAGCTCGACAAAGTCGATGCCGCCGATGGATTGAATCAGCTGCCGCGGCGGCGTCTTCACGCCCAGCTCGCGGGAGAGATGGCAGGAGTCGTGATAGGTCACGCGATGGGGAAAGTGACCGCCAATGGCGGTGACGCCGGCCTGTTCGACTAAAAACTCCGTGAACTCGAAGAGCCGCGACGAGAGCCTGTCGAGCCCCGGCTTGAGCGAGGGCGCCAGGGCCAGCTGATGGTAGAAGACGCGCACCATGGCCACGCAGGAGCCCGAGGGCGCAACCACCACATCGCAATCCTGAAACAGCCGGATGAATCGCTCGGCAATGGGGATCATCTCCTTCTGATACCCTGAGTTGAAGGCCGGCTGCCCGCAGCAGGTTTGATCGTCTAAATATTCCACACTGTGGCCCAGATGCTCCAGCACACGCACCATGGCCAGGCCGGATTTTGGATAGAGGTGTTCGGTGAGGCAGGGGATGAAAAGCGTGACTTTCATCAGTCGACTTCTTCAGTAGAGAGGCCGAAACCGCTCAAATCGACCTTGCCAGTCATGCCGTATTTTTGGCGCAGCGCGACCAATTCATGAATCCGATGTTCAGGCAGCGGTTTCAGCGGCCCCAGCTGCCGGGCGCGATAACTGATCTGCGCGGCGTGCTCCAGCGTCTCCATGCGATAGTAGGCCGTCTCCAGGTCTGCGCCGATGGTTAAGGCCCCGTGATGGGCCAAGAGCACGGCATCGCCTTTTCGGATCAGGGGACGCACGTCCCGGGGAATCTCTGCTGTGGAGGGGGCGCCGTAAGGGGCCAGGGGCACGGCCCCCAAGAAGAGCACGGCCTCGGGCAGCAGCGCCTGGTTTAAGGAAATCTCGGCCACGGCAAAGCTGGTGGCAAAGATGGGATGGGCGTGCACCACGGCGTGAATGTCGGGCCGTTCTTCATAAACCGCCAGATGCATCTTGATCTCCGATGAAGCCTTGCCCGCGGAGAGCGGTGTCCCGTCGGCGGCCAGATGTACCATAGCCTCCGGTGTCATGAATCCCTTGGAGACGCCTGTGGGTGTGGCCAGCACACTGCCGTCGTCCAGGCGCAGCGAGAGATTGCCGTCATTGGCCGCCACCATGCCCCGCTCCCAGAGTCGTCGCCCCAGGGTGACCAGTGTTTGGCGTTGTGTACTGTATTTCATCGGAACCCTTTACGTTAAATGCCTGATAACTCGGCGGATCATTGATGATAGAAATGCTTCGATGTCAACTCTTGAAAATCAAACCCGGGGCCGCGCCACTGCAATTGAAGCGCGCCTTTTCCAGTCTGATTGAAATACAACAGTTTAAAGGGATGCAGTCCCTTTTCGAGGGCGGCAATGCCGCTGGCCGTTTTCATGCTGTGTGCCCCATTGTTATCGGCCACAAGGTTGGACCCCAGATAGAACTGGCTGCCGTCATCTGAGGCCAGCTTGAATCCATAGACGCCGGTTTTTGGCACCTTGACATATCCCCAGTACTCCATACCGATATGTTCAATCTTGCCCCGTTTTTTCAAATCAACCTGGGCCATGGTGCCCGATGAGATTGGGCTCAGCTTGGAAAATTTGGGCAGAACCTCCCACTCTCCCTTGTACAATTTATAATGAAGCCCTGATTTCACCTTCATCTTGGGCAGGGCGGACAAGGGGCTGATCTTTTTAAAATTCCGCCGTATCGTTCCCGATACCGGTTCTCTGTTCCTGAAACATCGCGCCGTGACCATTGTATTTTCATGAAACTTCAGGGGTTTTTCATACCGTGGCGAATCCATTGTGGGATTGCTGCCGTCCAGGGCGTAACGAATCTCCACATTCCTGCGATCACTCTTCAGGGCCACTTTAATGCCATCGACAAAATAGTCGAAATTGGAGATAATTTGAGGCGGTTCATCCACATCTGGCTTGCCCCAGATATCCAGAACCACCACGCTGCAGATGGGATCGTAAACCGCTTTGGGGAGATGGAGCTTCAAATTGGCGCCGTCACGCTTCACAGCAATTATCCAGTCCGGCTCCGCCAGATAAAAGGCCTTGTCTACCTGATTGTAAAGCCCCGGCAGTTCCAACAGGCCGCTTTGCGGCCAGTTCCAGATATGCAGGTACAGGCGTGTCAGCTGGCCCATGCGCTTCTGCGTGCACTGCCCCCAGGACATTTTCTTGAACGGGGAAGCCGTGGTACCGTAAATAGACTCCCCGTAATAGTTCATCCACTTGCCCATGATGCGCAGTCGTTTGGACGCGGCATCGGGGAATGTGCCGTCGGCCATGGGGCCCACGTTGAGCAACAGATTTCCGCCTTTGGCCGCAACCTCAGAGAGCTGATAGATCATTTTCTCTGCTTTTTTCCAGTTCTTATCGGCTTTGTTCCAGCCCCAGTGCCCATTCATGGTAATGCAGCTCTCCCACGCCTGTCCGTCCAGCACGCGGTCCGGAACCGTCTGTTCCGGCGTGAAGAAATCACCGGCATATTTTCCATCCAGATCGAAACCGGCCATGCCGCTGCGTCCGCCGCCTACACGATTATTGATGATGATGTCCGGCTGCAGTTTCCGCGCCCAGCTGTACATCTTCTTCCCGTATTTGGCGTTCCAGGTGGACTCCCATTCCCCGTCAAACCACAGTATGTCGACAGGGCCGTATTGGGTCAGCAGCTCCTTGATCTGATGCAGCATGTACTTAAAATAACGATCATAGTTTGCATCCACTGTCGATCGATCCGTCTCCCAGCTGCGCCGGGGCAGATAATCGGGATGATGCCAGTCCATGATGGAGTAGTACCAGCCCACCTTCATCTCATGACGGTGGCAGGCCTCGGCAATCTCTTTGACAATATCGCGTTTGAACGGCGTGGACATCACATCAAATTCTGTATATTCCGAGTCAAAAAGGCAAAATCCATCGTGATGTTTGGTGGTCAGGACGATATACTTCATCCCCGCCGCTTTGGCCGCCAGCACCCAGGCGTCGGCATCAAAATCGGTGGGATTGAATTCATCGAGAAAACGATCATAGGTCTTCAGCGGAATCCTGGCCGTGCTGCGTATCCACTCGGCATGAGAGGTCTCATCCTGCCACTGTCCGGCCGGAATGGCGTAAAGCCCCCAATGGAGAAAAAGGCCGAATCGCGCGTCCTGCCACCAGGCCAGCCGTCCACCGCCCCCCCTGAAACAACCCAGAACAAGAGAAAGCAACAGCAGCGTGAGCATTGCGATGCGTTTCATCGGCAACTCCGTAAATTGATCCATGTGTTGAACTTAGTATAGTAGAAATCCAATGTATGAAAGCCCGGGTTTCAATGCAAGAAAAAAGGCTGCGTCAGCCCCGGAGGACGTAAACACCGGCAAGACTGGCTTTTCACTTGTATTTATCAGAAAATTTTGTATATTGCTTTACACTTTTATCCGCAACCGATGAAACCGCTCTCAGGAGGCGCCAAGACCCCATCGTTACGATGCCCGAATCTCGGGCGTTTATCAAGTCAAAAACTCACGAAGGCGGTCCGGCCCCAATGCCGGCACCGGCATTGATGACAAACGATGGAAAAGGGACTATGCGTCAATCACAACTTCGACCTCTGCTCTCGCTCTTCACTATTCTCATTTTGATGTCAACGACACTCCAGGCGGCACAGTCTGTCAGGGGACGGGTCTATTCCGGGAAAACCGGCAAGCCCATGCCCGGTGTTCAGATTATGCTGAAAGACACCGGGCTCGGCACGGTCACCGGAAACGATGGACGCTTCCGTATCGACCTGCCTGTGGGCCGCTACACCTTTATCTTCCGGTTCATGGGATACAAGACCACGGAAAAAACCATCAACGTGGAAGCCAGCCGCGCCCCGGATTTTATCGAAGTCCGGCTGGAAGAAACTTTCATCTTGGGAGAGACCGTCACGATTACCGCCCAGGGTGAAGACGGGAAAACCGGCAAATACACCATCCCTGTGCAGTCTATCCGCGACGTGCCCGCCCCGCTGCCCGACGCGCTCATGGCCATCAAGACACTGCCAGGCGTCTTCAGTCAGAACGACCAGTCCAGCTTCTACAGCGTGCGCGGCGGCTCCTACGACGACAACCTCATCATGCTCAACGGCATTGAGCTCTATCAGCCCCACCTCGTGCGAAAGGCCGTGGCCGAGAACCCCTCAGCGGTCAACGGCGCACTCATTGAATCGATGAGTCTCATGTCCGGTTCATCACCGGTTTCCATCGGGGACAAAACCGCCTCTGTGCTCAACATCGCCTATCGCGACAGCGCCGAGACCGTGAAAGGATCGGCCAAGGCCACCACAGTCACGCTGGAGGCCATGCTGGAGGGTCCCATCGGCGGCTTTGGCCACTGGATGGCCTCGGCACGCCACATCGATTACGGCTATGTCTTTACCGGCCTGCGCACCGAGGGGCAGTACAATCCCCGGTATACAGATTTCCAGGGGCAGCTCACCCTGAGACCAATCACAGGTCAGACGCTGAAGCTCTTTGGCATCAAAGCCAATAGCCGCTACCGCGCCCTGCCCGAGGCGGAAAACGCCCAGTGGGACCCCATCAGCCAATCCATTTTTTACGATTTCTATATGGACGGCCACGAACACTTTGACTATGAAACCGAGGCCTGGCGCGCCGCCTGGCAGAGCCGCTGGAGCGAGGCGTTCAGTACGACTTTCGACGCCACGCGCTACAACCAGGTAGAGCGCGAGGATGCCCACCTGCGCTACTCCACCACCTCGGCCTTTCCCGACCTGCCCGACGACGTGGTGCTGCCCGACTCCATCTGGGCCTTTCTGCAGGACAGAGAAGAGATCTATAAAAATCGACTGGAACTCGAGGCCCGTCGCCTCAGCGCCTCGGCGCAGTTCAGAACCGGCAGTCACCGCTTCCGCCTGGGCGGCGACCTCAAACGCGTCACCTACGACGACAGCCGCTACGAGGAAGTGCAAGGCGATGTACTGCTCATCACCGACCCCCCGGCGCCTATCAGCCTCAGCGGCGCCTTTGTGGCCGAGACGCAATCGATGTGGCTGGAACACCGCTGGCAGCTCTCGCCGCTGATCTCCATGACCTGGGGCGTCAGGCGGCTGCATACAGACTTTAACGACGAGACGCTCTGGCTCCCCCGCTGGCGCCTGGACTGGACACTCTCCGAACAAACCGACATTGCCTTTACTGCCGGGCGCTACGCCCAGCCGCCGCTCTACAAAGAACTGCTCAATGTAGACGCAGGCGACCGCGCCGGTGTGCTGGCCCAGAAAGCCGTGCAGGCCGGCATTGGATTCCGCCACACCTGGCAGCCGGACTTCAGCCTAAAGGCCGAGCTCTTTGCCAAGAAGATGACAGACCTCATCAGCTATGACCTCTGGGACGTGCGCGCCGTCTACTCCGGCGAGAACGACGCCCGGGGCTATGTCTACGGCGTAGACGCCCAGTTCACCGGACCCTTCATTCCCGACTGCACCTCCTGGCTCAGCTATCAGTATCTGGTGGCCCGCGAGAACCTCTACGGCGACGGCGAGGGCTGGGTGCCCCGGCCGGCCGATCAGCGCCACACCCTGGCCCTGAATTTCCAGGACAAGATGGTGCGCTTCCCCGGCTCGCGCCTCCACGTGCGCCTGATTCTGGGCAGCGGCACGTACTTCACCTACCGCTATAAAGTGGAAGATGAAGCCGGCAACGCCTACCTGGGCAGTGGCCCGCGCAACAAATACAAGCTGCCCTATTATCAGAGATTCGATATCGGCTTCACGCAACGTTTCAAATGGAAAGGCATGGAAGTCACCTGTCGTGAGGAAGTGCTCAACCTCTTCAACCGGCGCAACACGCTGGGCTACACCTGGTTCGCCCATCAGCTGCTCAAACGCTATCTCAGCGGCCGCGTCTTCAATATCGGCATTGAGGTAATTTTATAATGACCAATTCACAGCTCAGCGATGACCTCATCCCCGCACTCTTCAGCCAGTACGAGACCCTGGTCAAATGGTGCGATGACTTCTTCAAGGCGATGGCCCACCGCCACAGTGCGGCCATCACCTGTCACGCCGGCTGCGACAGCTGCTGCACGCGTGAAACGGTCACGGCGCTGGAGGCCGAAGTGATCATACAGCATATCGAAAAAACCGCGCTCGATGCACTGGCCCCGAAGCCCGGCAAATGCATCTTTCTCTCTGGGGGACGCTGTACAGTTTACGCAGCACGCCCCCTGATCTGCCGCACACACGGCCTGCTGCTCTGGACCAAATCCACAGGGCAGATGGACCGCTCCTGCAACCTGAACTATGGCGATGAAAACTGGGCATCTCTGCCGGCCGGCGACGGACTGGACCACGAGACCATCACAGAGAACCTCGTCCGGCTCAACGCCCTTTTCTGTCAGATCACCGGCACCGGTGACGAGAACGGCCGCGTGGCCCTCAAAGACTTCATCGCCGACTGACCGCCTCGCAAATGCGACCTCCCGAAAAGCTTTGAACCTTCATTCCCGCCCATCCGTATAACCATTGACCCTCAAAAATGATCACCCCATCCAGAAAAAAAGAAAGGAGTGCCCATGACCCTGGCCAAACGCCGCTGTACATGGACTGTCCTGCTCATCGCCATGGCGATGATGACCCCATGGGTATCGGCCCAGCACCCTGATCGCTGGCCGCGTTTCCGTGGTGAAGGCGCCAAAGGGCTCAATGCCGACCAGGCCCTGCCCGTGCAATGGGACGGTGAATCCATGGCCAATATCGCCTGGAAGATCCGCGTGCCCGGACTGGGCCTCTCTTCACCTGTGGTATGGGACGGCAAGGTCTTTCTCACCTCCGCCGTCTCCCACGTGGAAGAGCCTTTTCTTCAGGTGGGTCTCTTTGGCGAGAGCCCTGAGAATCCGGAAGACTATGAGCACCAATACACAGTCTATTGCTACGATGCCAAAACGGGTAAGACACTCTGGGAGAAAGTGGCCATCACCGCCGTACCCAGACAGCAGCGCCACATCAAGGCCAGCCACGCCAACTGCACCCTTGCAATCGATGGAAAACATGTGTTGGCCTTTTTCGATTCCCAGGGCATGTACTGTTTTGACATGGACGGGCAGCTGCTCTGGAAGAAAGACATGGGACTGCTGGATGCCGGTCCTTTTGACGCCACAGACCTGACCTGGGGCTTTGCCTCTTCTCCTATTTTGTATGACGACAAAGTCTATCTTCAGTGCGACACACGCAATCAGAAATTCATTGCCGCCTACAACGCCGACACCGGTGAGCAAGTCTGGAAAACCCCCAGAACCGATGTCCCCTCCTGGGGCTCACCGGTTATCGTTCAGGTGGACGGCAGGCCGCAGGTTGTCGTCAACGGCTGGCACCGACGCGCTGCATACGATGCCCTTACCGGCAAGGAGATCTGGTGGATGGACGGCGGCGGCGACGTGCCCACGCCCACACCCTTCGAAGCCCACGACCATCTCTACTTCTCCAGCGCCCACGGCAGGCAGCGGCCGCTCTATGTCATCAAAAAATCAGCGGTGGGCGACATCAGCCTCAAGGGCCGTGCCACCTCCAATAAATATGTCACCTGGGCCAATCTTCGCCGCGGCGCCTATCAGTCCACGCCGCTGGTGCTGGACGACATGCTCTACGTCATTCAGGGCAACGGCGTGCTCACAACCTACAACGCCTTGACTGGCGAACAGATCTACCGTGAACTGGCCGGTGGCGAACGCAGCGCCTACTCCGCCTCCCCTGTGGCCGCAGACGGCCGCATCTATTTCAACAGCGAGTTTGGCAAGATTCACGTGGTAGAGGCCGGCGCCGAGTACAAACATCTGGCCACCAATGTCATGGGCGACGAAATTATGGCCACGCCGGCCATCGCCGGAAAGTCTATGTTCGTCCGCACGCGCCGCTTTCTCTGGGCCGTACGTAACCAGGGCGACGTGGTAACGACGCAAACCGTCCAGCCCGCAGCGCCAACCCCGACCAAGCCTAAATTCACACCGCCGTCCGGAGAAATAACCGACGCGCGTCAAATTCTCGAAACCGCCGCCCTGGCCTGCTACGCTGTGAATGACATTACATTTGACATTGAAGTCATTGGAACGGGCACACTCTCCACCCGTATTCCCCATGTCAAGATGACATTTGAGGCCTCAGCCCAGGGTCAAATCCGTGTCAAAGGCGACATTCTCATGGCAGAGGGCCAACCCGCCATCCCCTTCCATCTGGGTTATGATAACAAGCATTATTATATTATAGATCATGCCAATAAGCGGATTCACAGGGAATTCAGCGCCGGTATCCTGGGGCGCTACGCCGCTGTCGTGGGCGCTGGCAATCTAAGAAAATTTGGCCGTGAAGCCTCCTTTGCCCCTGAACTGACCGCCCCGCTCATAGAAATCCAGGGCACAGAAATCATCAACGGCGTGGACTGCTATAAAATCTTCTGTGACTATCAGTCAGAGGGATCAAGACCCGACATCTGGTTCATTGGCAAGTCTGACTTTTTACCCCACAAATATATTGAAGTTCACACACAGCCAGGGGGCCCCAGGAGTGAGCTCATCAAAATTCTCACCCGGATCAATACAAAACCCAATTTCACTGCGAATGCATTCGAACTCCCCCATTTGCAAGGTTATGAAGTTACTGACAAAACCATTCAGTAATGTACTTTCATAAACATGAAAAAGGCCGATCCCTCAGGATCGGCCTTTTTTTATTCAATTATTTTCCGTGGAGACTGACCTCAATACTGGGCTTCATCCCGATAGGTGGCGTCCCAGTTCTTGAACACCGGCTCCAGCCCTTTGGATCGCAGCATGGCGCAAAAGGCCTCCACATCGCGGCCGTCAGAGATCTCAAACTGACTCTCCTCATACCCGGTTTCAGGACTGTATCCGCCCACTGTGGTCTTGGAGGCCACAGACATCTTGGAGATGCCCACGCCGGCAAGCCCATCACGAAATGCGGCATTCTCCCGTGTGGAAAGGGCCAAAGCCACCTCGGGCAGCACAATGCGGAAGGCAAAGATGATCTGGGCCAGATAGGCGTCATCCACTAGAAAATCAGGATTGAAATCACCCACCTGCGGCTGAATCCGCGGGAAGGAGAGGCTGACGCCCGCCTTCCAGTAGGTCTTCTGTAGATGACGGGCATGCCTGTACAACGCCAGCATATCATATACCGGATCGGAGAGGCCCAGAAGCGCGCCCAGCCCGGCATTGCGAAGCCCCCCGGCCAAAGCACGGTCCGGGGCCAGAATACGGTTCATATAGTTTTTCTTGGGCCCCCAGCGATGAAAAATATCATAGCGCTGGGCATCATAGGTCTCCTGATAGAGGGTGAGCGATGTGCAGCCCACCTCGGCCAGCTGGCGATATTCGTGCTCCTCCATGGGAAAGACCTCGATGGCCACCAGATCAAAATACTCCGCAGCCATTTGCACGAAAGGCTTCAAATCAACAAATTCAAACTTGGGCGTACGCTCGCCTGTGAGCATCAGAATCTCATCAATACCCATGGCCGCCATGGCCTTCATCTCCCGCCGGGCATCCTCTGCAGAGAGGCTGTGCCGTTCATTCTTTCTGTCCGAGGCAAAGCCGCAATAGGCACAGCCACCTGGGCAGTGGCTGGAGAGATAGAGTGGGGCATACAAACTGATGGTGCGGCCAAAATGACGACGCGTCAGGGCCTGGGCGCGCTGCGCCATGGCCTCAATATGGGGACGCGCCGCAGGGGAGAGCAGCACGGCCAGCTCACGTTCAGCAGGCGCTACGGCGTTGATCGCCTGAAGCACCTGGGCCTCTGTCACCTCTTGGGCACAGGACAGCCACGGCTCGGGATCGAGCCACTCCGGTAAGACGATATTCACTTGGCGCCTCCAGAGAGAAATGAGGTCAGCGGACTGGTCTGCACCGCATGGCGGCTCTGGGCCATCAAACCGGCTTCATAGGCGGCGCGGCCCGCCTCCACGCCCATGGCAAAGGCCATGGCCATGGCCTCGGGATTCTCAGCGGCGGCAATGGCGCTGTTCACCAGCACGGCATCCACGCCCATCTCCATGGCCGCAGCCGCGTCAGAAGGGGCGCGTATGCCTGCGTCGACGACCACGGGAATGCCCGCATCACGAACGATAAGCCGGATCATCTCACGGGCCTCAACACCCTGCCCCGTGCCAATGGGCGAGCCCAGCGGCATCACTGAGGCGCAGCCGATATCCTCCAGGCGCTTGGCCAGCACGGGATCTGCGGGGATGTAAGGCATCACCAGAAACCCCTCTTTAACCAATATCTTGGCCGCCTCAAAGGTCTCTATGGCATCGGGCAGCAGATGATGGGGATTGGGATGAATCTCCAACTTCACCAATGCGCTGCCCGAAAGCTCGCGGCCTAAAAGCGCGGCGTTCACCGCCTCGCGTGCGTTCATGGCCCCAGAGGTATTGGGCATGATGCGCAGATTTTCCAATTCCGACAGCGGACCAAAGAGGTCATCTGCAGCCTGGTCCTTGTGAAAACGACGCAGCGCCACAGTCACCAGCTCAGAACCAGAGGCCTTAATGGCCCGGATCATGGTCTCGGTATTGGAAAATTTTCCCGTTCCTGTAAATAGCCGTGACCCCAGAATTTCATCTTTTATCTTTAACATTTCAGACATTGAATCAACCTCCAGCAGCAAACATCAATACTTCCACCTGGTCGTTCTCCTGTAGCCGGACACCGGCCCAGTCGACCTTTTTCACCACACGTCCATTCACCATCACAGCCGTGCGTTCCGGGTGGGCGCCTGTCTCACTGAGCAGGGCCGACAGCGACCCGTCACCGTGGTGAGGGTGGGGCTCACCGTTGACTTTTAACTGTAACATGATTCTACTCCATATGACAATATAAACGCCAAAAATATACAATAATTTGTCAGAGAATCAAAATGATCCTGAAAGAATAAGAAAGAGGGGATAAAAACCACCCTGTCAGGGCTGCTCATGTTTAACATGAGCAGCCCTGACAGGGTGAAAGCACTACAGGTAAGCACTTCATTCCAGGATCAACAGCCAGCCCTTGCCAGGAGCAACGGTGATCTTCTCCTGAAGGTCAAAGGTTTTTTCAACCTGAAAATCCTTGATCGGCGGCGCCTTCAATTTCAGTGTACGATTGGACAATTTTAATTTCTTCAAATCGATATCCAGCCGCACCTCCACCGGCGCCTCGGCCCAGCTGGCCAGGGCAATCATCGCCTTGCCTTCTCGCCGGTACACCGTGGCCAGCACCTGGGGATGACCGGTTTTCACGGGGCTCTCCTCCACCCAGTAACCGATCATCTCCGACTCCTCCATGCCGAACGCATCCCACACTGCCCACAGTGGCCTGGGATTGCCGGCCCAGGGCAGGCGGCTGGTCATGCCGTACACCATGCCCCGCCACCGGTTGCCGCCGTCCTGCAGCATCTCGCCCATGAGGCCAAAGGGAATGCCGGACATCTCCGTCAGCCAGTACTGTGGCTGACTGCCATAGTCGAAATACTCGCCAAACCAGAGGCGGTTCAAGTAGGGGAAATGCTCCATATAGAGATTGGTGCTGGAGGCAAATCCGTCACGGATATTGTACTGGTTGGCCGAGTGCAAGTCGATCAAGGCTGCCGGGCGCGCACGGTCCAGAATGCGGCGCACGCGCTGCATCACCGTGCGGTCAAAGGCCACATCATCGATATAGAGGCCGTCAATGCCCACGTGGCGCACCAGCCAGTCCAGCCCCTCCAGATAGAAATTATGCCATCGGCTCACCCCGCTGTTGATGATGGCCGCGTCCTTGAGCGTGGGCACCAGCCAGCCGGCAATGTAGTCGCCGTCCAGATGCTCCTGCAGCCAGGAGAAGCCGCCGCCCGGTCCGTGAGAGAGCACCTCGTCGCCTAAACTGAAGAGGGCAAAGAGCTCAGGCGCCCGATTGCAGAGCTCACGCACCGTGTAATAAATCTTGACGCGCATCTCCCTGTCATGGGCGGCGTCGATATAGGCCTTCATGGAATCGGGCACGAAAAAGGGGTAGTTGATATAGGGATTGACGGCCGTGGCGTGATGCACGTTGACCACATTGGCCCCGGCCGCGGCGATGGTATCAATGGGATTGTAACGGTGATAATAGCGATTGGCCCAGTGCGCCTGCGTGTCCAGGGGTTTGAACGGCGTGACGAGCAGCCTGAATTGAAAGTGCAGCGTGTCTCCGGGCTGCACGGTGCGGGCGCCGGAATAGGCCGTGAGATGCACGGCCTTCTTCTCCGTGCTCAGACGGAAGCCGCCGGCCCCGTTGTTGTGCCATGAAGGCGGCAGGTTCAAAGGCTTGAGCTGGTAAAAATTGGTGTTCAACGGCCGCACATAGTTTTTATCCTTGAAGCTGACCTGCAGGCCGGCGTTGACATCGCCCACCCACAGCGCATCCTGATTGCGCTCCTGGCTCCACTTCCACTCAAAGGCATCGGGGCGGAAATTTCCCTTGAACTCCATGCCCATCATATACTTGGCCACATCAGGACGCATGGGCACATCCAGCCTGAAGTCATCGATTGCAATGGTTTCTGAAGCCGTCACGGCCAGATCATACTCCACGCAGCCGTCAAACTCCATCTGCGCCGAGAGGTTCATCTGAAGCGGCCCGGCGCTGTTTTGGGCAATCCAGGCCACGGCGCCTTCGGCTTTTTTGATGACGCGAACCCCCTCGCCCTTCCACTTCAACACCTTGCCGTCTTGATCTTCAACGATGAAATTCACACCACCGGCCAGCACCTTTCGGCCCTTTTTCTGGATGGACGTCATCTCCGGCGCAAAATAACTGCTGATGGCACGGGGCAGGCCCAGATCGTTCAAAACCACCTGGCGACCCAGGCAGCGGATCTCTTTCCCATCGACGGTGAGCGGCGTGAACGGCGGCACCACGCTGTTGTCATCGGCCAGGCGCGAGTTGAGCCAGCGCAGCCGGCTGAGCCGCCAGATCTCGTCGTCGCCGCGGTCTTCACGGAGCTGCGCCGAAACCGTCAAAGCGATCTCCACGGTCTCCGGCCTCATGCCCTCAGCAGAGACGGTGACGCGCCCCCTGTACACGCCCGGCGCCGCATGGCGCGGCACATCCACGCCCATCCATAACGCCTGCACGCGGCCCTGTTCCACGGAGAGTGTCTTGCGGAAGGGACGGCCAATCCAGTCGCGCCCCTCGGTGTTGAAACAGGTCAGCGCGGCTTTATCGATGCG
>Ga0209692_10003710_pt1 | contig 14560 bp, 13 predicted proteins | sample tdDd472_FD_187129 | JGI IMG/M metagenome (GOLD analysis project Ga0209692, IMG submission 187129) | Marine sediment microbial communities from the Atlantic coast under amendment with organic carbon and nitrate - tdDd47.2 (SPAdes)... | ecosystem: Environmental > Aquatic > Marine > Coastal >...
CGCCGCACAGGCATTGGCCGCTGAGTTCAGTCATGATTATGTCCCTCGCCGGCATGATCCTGATGCGCGCCGTTTCCACCGTGACCATAACCGCGCAGATCGACATAGGTGGCGATCTGGTCCGCGCTTAGCAGCGGCCTGGTTTCCAGATGCGCCTTGAGATGGACCGCGCGCAGCCGCGCCAGGATCTCGCCGGATTGCGCAAGCTGCCGGTCCAGCATCTCCGGAGTCGCGTGGCCCATGCGGAACATCCCGCTCAGGTGCCGCTCAGCCGCGACATATTCCGCGCCCAGGCGCTGCGCTTCGGTCTGCATTTCTGCGAAGATCGCCTTGATCGCGCCGCTCTGTTCGGCCGTCAGCGAAAGTTCCTCGTCCAGTTCCAGCACATGGGCCGGGCCGGGATAGCCGTTGAGCTCGGCGGGCTTGGCCAGCCCCCAACCCTGCCCGGCCAGAAGCGCCTGGATATCGGTCTGCGACAGGCTGGCGATCTCGCGCTGATCCTGCCCGGCATAGGGTTGCTGGGCGCCTGCGGCGACGGCACCCGACAGCGCACAGGTTGCCGCGGCGACGATGAACAGCTTTTTCATGACAGGCATCCTTTCAACCGGGTTAAAGGCCGGGGCGTCCGCCCCGGTGTTCAGCGGTGCGAAGGCGGGCCCGCTGGCCACCGCCTTTGCGCCATCGCTATTCCGCGGCCACCGCTGCGGGAACATCAAGCCGCTCCAGGATCGCCTGGGCGCAATCGCGCCCGTCGCGGATAGCCCAGACCACCAGGCTGGCGCCACGCACGATGTCGCCCACCGCAAAGACGCCGTCCAGCACGGTCGCGCCGGTGGTGAACTCGGCCTTGACGGTGCCCCAGCGGGTCACCTCCAGCCCGTCCACGCCCCAGAGCTTGGGCAGATCCTCGGGCTCAAAGCCCAGCGCAGTGATCACCAGATCGGCCGCTTCGACGTAATCGGCGCCCTCGATCAGTTCGGGCGACTGCCGCCCGGTGACGTCCGGCGCGCCGAGGCGCATCTTTTGCACCATCACGCCGGAGACCTTGCCGCCGTCCTCGGTGAACCCCTTGGGCGCGCGCAGCCAGTCGAACACGACGCCCTCTTCCTCGGCGTTCTGCACCTCGCGCTGGGAGCCGGGCATGTTGGCCCGGTCGCGGCGGTAGAGGCATTTGACCGATTTGGCGCCCTCGCGGATCGAGGTGCGCACGCAGTCCATCGCGGTATCGCCGCCGCCGATCACCACCACGCGCTTGCCGTCGGCGCAGAGCGTGCCGTTGTCATAGGCCTCCACCGCGTCGCCAAAGCTCTTGCGGTTGGAGGCGGTCAGGAAGTCGATGGCCCGCACCACGCCCCCGGAGCCGACGCCGGGCAGTTCCAGTACCCGCGACTTGTAGACGCCGGTTGCGATGATCACCGCGTCATGTTTGGCCCGGATCTCGTCAAAGGAAACATCCTCGCCGACGTTGCAGTTCAGCTCAAAATTCACCCCACCCTGTTCGAGCTGCCGGTTGCGGCGCATCACGATGTCCTTTTCCAGCTTGAAGCCGGGAATGCCGTAGGTCATCAGCCCGCCGGCGCGGTCGTAGCGGTCATAGACCGTCACCTGGACACCGGCGCGGCGCAGCATGTCGGCGGCGGCCAGCCCACCGGGACCGGCACCGATGATGCCGACGCTCTCGGTCCGCTCATGCGCCGGCTCGATCGGTTGCACCCAGCCGTTGTCCCAGGCGGTGTCGGTGATGTATTTCTCCACCGCGCCGATGGTCACGGTGCCGTGGCCCGATTGTTCGATGACGCAGTTGCCCTCGCACAGACGGTCCTGCGGACAGATGCGGCCGCAGATCTCGGGATAGGTATTGGTCGCCTGGCTGATCTCATAGGCTTCGCGCAGCCGGCCCTCGGCGGTCAGGCGCAGCCAGTCGGGAATGTTGTTGTGCAGCGGGCAATGCGACTGGCAATAGGGTACGCCGCACTGGCTGCACCGGCTGGCCTGCTCCCTGGCCTTCTGGTCGGCGAATTCGGCGTAGATTTCATGAAAATCCTCCCGGCGCGCGTCGGCGTCACGCTTTTCCGGCATGTCCCGTTCGATCTGCACGAATTTCAGCATCGGTTGTTTGGCCACGGCTCGGACTCCATGATTGCTTGGCTGGGTCTGTTTATGAGAACCGTTCGTAAATTAAAAGTCAGTACGTATGACCTAATTTAACTTTTTCTGGACAAAAGCTTCGGACGGCAGCAGGATTCTCACAATTTTAGGTAACAAATCGGACCTATATCAGAACTTTCCATTCCCGCTTAGATACTTATACAAGCCTTCAAACGCCCCTTTGCCGCCGGGACATTCCGCGCCATGCCCATCCTACAGCTGTTCCTTGTTGCCGTCATCCAGGGCATTACCGAGTTTCTGCCGATTTCCTCCTCTGGTCATCTGATTCTTTTTCCCCAACTGACCGGAATGCAGGATCAGGGCCAGATCATCGACGTAGCAGTGCATGTGGGCACGCTTGGCGCGGTCGTGGTCTATTTCTGGCGCGACGTGAAACAGGCACTGGGCGGATTGCCCGAGCTGTGCTGTGGCCGGGCCGACAGTCCCGGCGCACGGCTGGCGCTGGGGCTGGCCATTGCCACTGTCCCGGTGGTGCTGGCCGGCGGGATCCTTCATTTCACCCATCTGGATGCGGCGATGCGCTCGATGGCCGTAATTGGCTGGACCATGCTGATTTTCGGCCTTGTGCTGTTCTGGGCGGATTGGCGCGGCGCCAAGACAAAAGACAAGGCCGACTGGGGGCCGCGTGACGCGCTGATCATGGGACTTTGCCAGGTGCTGTCGCTGATTCCCGGCACCTCGCGGTCCGGCATCACCATCACCGGCGCCCGCATGATGGGCTATACCCGAAGCGAGGCGGCGCGGCTGTCGATGCTGATGTCGATCCCGGCGATCATCGCGTCCGGCGTCCTTCTGGGAACCGAGGTCGCGGTCAAGGCCGACGGCGCCGCCTTTCGGGACGGCGCGCTGGCCGCGGCGTTCGCCTTTGTCTCGGCCCTGCTGGCGCTGACGCTGATGATGCGGCTGCTTCGCAGTGTCAGCTTTACGCCTTATGTGGTCTACCGCGTGATTCTGGGCATCGGCCTGCTGGTCATCGCCTATTCGTAAGGCCGGGCGGGTTACGGGCGCAGCCGGCGGCCCGACTTCATCAGCTCGGCATATTGACCGGCAGGGCGGAATTTCCACAGGTACTCCGGCAGAACCGAATCCATCGCCGTCGGAACGATGCCCAGCGCGTCAAAGCCGCGCGCGCCCTCGTCCACGACATTGTCGCGCGCCAGGTTGCGCAGTTGATCTCGGGTGAGGATCGCGTTCGGCACCAGGCCAAAGCTGACGAACTGCACAAGATCCAGCACGCCGGCCATGATCCGCGCGACCCAGACCGGCATGCCGATCACGATACGGCGGCGCTGGATCACCTCGAGCATGGTCTGCATCAACGCGCGGAAGCTGGCCACGCGCGGCCCGCCAAGCTCGTAAACGCCGGGCGCGGCACCGCCTGTGACACCCAGCTCTGCGGCCTTGGCCACATCATCGACATAGACCGGCTGGAACCGGGTCGCGGCATGAGCGATCGGAAGGAAGGGGCCCATCCGGGTCATCGCGGCGAAGCGGTTGAAGAACTGATCCTCGGGTCCGAAGACGATCGACGGCCGCAGGATCACCGCGCCCGGCATGTGTTCCAGAACCGCAGCCTCGCCCGCCGCCTTGGTCCGGGAATAGGCGCTGTCGGACTCGGCATCGGCGCCGATGGCCGAGATGTGCACCATCCGCTCCACCCCTTGCCCGGCGGCGATCCGGGCGATGCGCCCGGCCCCCTCGGCCTGCACCGCGTCAAAGCTGTTGCGGCCGCGCTCGGACAGGATGCCGACACAGTTCACCACCGCGTCCGCGTCCTGCATCACGGCGGCGACCGAGGCGTCGTCGCGGATATTGCAGAACACCGGCTCGACCTGGCCGACCACGCCGTAGGGTTTCACGAACATCGCCTCGTTCGGGCGGCGCCCGGCGACGCGCACGCGCCAGCCCGCCCTGGCCATGCGGCGCGCGATGTAGCGGCCGACAAAGCCCGATCCGCCGTAGATGGTGACCAATTTCGACATGGCAACGCTCCCGTTCGTCGGTACGCACCCGATCTACCGCCCCGACAGGCCCGGAACAAGACGGAATTCGCCTGTGGCCCCGGCAAGGGCCCGATCCGGTGCCCAGGCCCGGAAAAAACGGCCGCGACGGGAAAGGGAAAAACCCCGCCGGTCGCCCGAAATTTCCATTTGACACCCCCCGCGAAGGGGCTTAGTGACCCGCTCACGACACCTGCCCAGGTGGCGGAATGGTAGACGCGCTAGCTTCAGGTGCTAGTGTCCGTATGGACGTGGAGGTTCGAGTCCTCTCCTGGGCACCACAAATTTCACACACGCTATTTGATTCTAAGTGAAAATTTTGGTGGGAGTGTTTTTCTATCCCCCCAAATATCCACCCTATGCGCGGTGATGGGCGGAATTTTTGCTTCACACGGGCGGCTACATCATCAATGCCATCTTGAAGCAAAACGTGGAAAAATTGCAACCTTTAGGATTATTCTAATATGAGCGTTAAAACTGAGGGCCAAAAGCATCCTGGTGCAGCGAATGGTCAAATTCAGAGTACCTCGCTCCTTTCCACTCTTTCTCAAGACAGAGGCGGGCAAATACAGACATAGATTTCAAATGAAGTATCGTTTCGAACAGCTTATCAAATCTCTCCTCGTTAGAGAAAATGGACTTACTATAGCGAAGCATGTAGAGCCTATTCAGGAACAAACCAAGATCTTCGTCGGACAGAAACCCATCCGGGATATAGTTTTTGGTTATCAGAAGATCTACACAGGGTAGGTTCTGAGGAATTTCATATACTTCTTTCAATACTCCCAACAAGAACTCTCTATTTCCCACGCTGGAAATCATTAGCCTTGCTTCGGATGCGTCATATTCAAGCTCCTGAGGATGGTTCTGCGCACATTTTTCCATTCGCGCCTGAAACTCAACGATGAGATAAGATAATTCTGTAGTCAACGCGACAAGACGTTTTACTGCAAGTTTTCGGTCAAAGTCCACCACGCCTTGTGCTTTGACAGTAAGGTGATAGTGTACGGGGCCAAACTTCGGGTCATTGTCAGCATCAATTTTTTTAAGGAGGTTTATAATGCTTCCTGCAAGGTCTTTTCGATCTTTGTTGGTTCGCCATCTATATTGAATGCAGAAATAGCCCTGTAGATCAAACGGGAGCTCTGATCGATCTTGAGTTAGCATGATTGTCTTTTTGCAAAACCCATGCCGAATTCCTAATTCTTACATTACGTTAGGATTTAAGGAGGTAAGGTCAGCAACGACTAGGTCAGAGCTGTCCAGGTCAATCATGATCTCCCCTAGAATGTCATTGGCTGAATCGGCGCGTTTGACGTGGTAGTTTGGCTTAAGTGCGTCTGAAACCACCTCAAAAATCGTTTCTAGGTCGTCAGAGTCCAGAGCATCATACTGATCTGTTTTTGAAGCCGCTTTGGAGAACGGCATGATGACAAAGGCTTTCGGAATATTGGAAGCGGTCAAGAAGTTCCTCCCTCAATCCGGCGCCAGCATGTAGCCCGCTCCGCGCACCGTCTGCAGGTAGCGCGGCTGTTTCGGGTCGGTCTCGATCTTGCGCCGCAGCCTCGTGATCTGCACGTCCACCGCGCGTTCCTGCGCCTGGCCCCGGTCGCGGCCCAGGTCCTCGACCAGCTTGGCGCGGCTCACCGGCTCGCCCGGGCAGGCGGAAAAGATGCGCATCAGCTGGTTTTCGGTGGCGGTCAGCCGGACCAGGTCCTCTCCCCGCCACATCTCGCCGCGCTCGATGTCATAGCGGATCGGGCCGAGGGACAGGATCTTGGGCACCGTCTGCGCCGCCGGGATGTCCGGCATCCGCCGCAGGATCGCGTTGATCCTGAGCAACAGTTCCTTGGGCTCGAACGGCTTGGCCAGGTAATCGTCGGCCCCCGCCTCCAGCCCGGCGATCCGGTGCTCGGTCTCACCGCGCGCGGTCAACAGCAGGATCGGCGTGCCCAGCGTCTCGCGCAGAGACCGGGTCAGGCTCACCCCGTCCTCGCCCGGCATCATCACGTCCATCACGATCAGGTCGAACTCGAGCCCGGCCAGAACCCGCCGCGCATGTGCGGCGTCGCGCGCAACGGATACCAGGAACCCGTTACGTATCAGGAACTTCCTCAGCAGATCGCGGATCCGCTCGTCATCGTCCACGATCAGCAGATGGGCGTCCATCCCACTCATCCGCTGTTGTCCTTCAGCCGCAGGTAGCAGCGGCGCATGTCGGCATCCATCATCGCCTCCAGCACCTTGCGGAACCCCGCCACCGCCTCCGGACCGGCCTCGCGGAAGGCGACGCGCATCCGGGCGCGCTGGGCGTCCGAGAGCCTCGCCTCAAGCGCGTGCCCGTCCTCGGTCAGGAAGAGATGGCGCTCGCGCTTGTCGAGGGTGCCGACCCGGCTTTCCACCAGCCCGTCGGCGATCAGCGTGCGCAGCACCCGGTTCAGCGACTGCTTGGTCACGCCGAGGATGGCCAGCAGGTTGTTCACCGTGGTGCCCGGCGCGCGGTTGATGAAATGGATCGCCCGGTGATGCGCCCGGCCATAGGCCAGCTCGGCCAGGATGCGGTCGGGATCGGCGGTGAACCCGCGATAGGCAAAGAACATCGCCTCGATGCCCTGCCGCAATTGCTCGTCGGTGAGAAACAGCAGGCTCTCGCCACTGTGCACCTGCGCCGTGCGCCCGTCCGTCATGGTTGTGCCCATCCCTGCTGGCAGCCTTTCTTACCGCGTCACTCCGACTTTACGTCAGTCTTATTGACATTCCAAGACCGGACCGATATCGAATCGCATCTTTTGCGCAACTTTATGTCCGACCCGGACGTAAAATTGCAACAAAAGGAAACGCACAGAAGAATGGAGAATGTGCAATGTCGGGATATGATGACCGCGACGGCAAGATCTGGATGGATGGCCAGTTGATTGACTGGCGTGAGGCGAACGTACATATCCTGACCCACGCGCTGCATTATGCCAGCTCGGTATTCGAGGGCGAGCGGTGCTATAACGGCAAGATCTTCAAGGGCGTCGAACACTCCCGCAGGCTGCGCAATTCGGCACAGCTTCTGGACATGGAGATCCCCTATTCGGTCGAAGAGATCGAGGCGGCGAAATATGCAATGCTCAAGGCCAACGGTTGGACCGACGCCTATGTGCGCGCGGTGGCCTGGCGTGGCGCGGGCGAGGATATGGGCGTCTCGGCGGCGCGCAACCCGGTGCGCCTGGCGGTGGCCGGCTGGGAATGGGGCGCCTATTACGGCGACGCCAAGACCACGGGCGCCAAGATCGGCATCTCGCGCTGGAAACGGCCCAGCCCCGAGACGATCCCGGTGCACGCCAAGGCCGCCGGCCTCTACATGATCTGCACCATGTCCAAGCACGCCGCCGAGGCCCAGGGATTCTCGGACGCGCTGTTCATGGATTATCGCGGCTATGTGGCCGAATGCACCGGCGCCAACATCTTCTTCGTCAAGGATGGAGAGGTGTATACGCCGCTGCCCGACAGTTTCCTGAACGGGATCACCCGCCAGACCGTGATCGCCCTGCTCAAGGAAAAGGGAATCCGGGTCTATGAACGCCACATCGAACCCAATGAGCTGGAAGGGTTCGAGCAATGCTGGCTGACCGGCACTGCCGCCGAGGTCACCCCGGTCGGCCAGATCGCCGATTACACCTTCGAGGTCGGCGCGCTCACCCGTGACATCGCCCAGGCCTATGAGGAGCTGGTGCGGCGCTGATCCGGCCGGAGTCGATCACCTCGGGGGCACTCCGGCGCCCCCCATGGCCCGGTTTGACCGCGAAAGGCGCCCTTGACGGCGCCCTGCGCATTGCCTAGGACTACCGGCGCCGAGCGGGCGTTGTGTAGTGGTAAGACCTTAGCCTTCCAAGCTAATGACGCGGGTTCGATTCCCGCCGCCCGCTCCAAAATCTCCCCTGATACCTGCCTTGCACCGCCGCCCCGGCGCCTGCCGCTACTCGCCCACCAGCACCGCCGAGCGGCCCAGCTTCTCCAGCATCTCAAGGCAGGCCCGCATCTGGTCGAGGCTGACGAACTCGTCAGGCTTGTGTGCCTGGTCGATCGAACCCGGCCCGCAGACAACCACCGAGGTGCCCAGTTTCTGGAACAGCCCGGCCTCGGTGCCGAAGGGCACCACATGCGCCCCGTTGGCCCCGACCAGCCGCGCCACCAGGTCGCGGGCGGCGTTCTCTTCCATCGGCAGCAGCCCGGCGACCTCGCCGATCACCTCGGTCTCGATCCAGGCCTCGTCGCAGACCGCGCGCATCGCCGGCAGCAGCTCGTGATCGACATAGGCCGCCACCGCCTCCTTGACGAAATCCACGTCGCCGTCCTGCACCGGGCGCATTTCCCATTCCACCTCGGCCTTGCCGGCGATCACGTTATGCGCCACCCCGCCGCTGATCCGGCCGACGTTCAGCGTGGTCCAGGGCGGGTCGAATCTTCCGTCGCCGGGCGCGCGCAGCATCAGCGCCTGGCGCAGCTCCATCAGCCGCGTGACATAGCGCGCCGCGTATTCCGCCGCGTTCACCCCCCGCTCGGGCGAGGAGCCATGCCCCTCCAGCCCGGCAAAGCGCACCGTGTACTCGCAACAGCCCTTGTGCCCCTCGATCACCCGCATCGACGTCGGCTCGCCGATCACCGCCATCGCCGGGCGCAGCCCGCGTTTCTCCAGCTCTGGCACCAGCGCCCGGGCGCCAAGGCAGCCGACCTCTTCGTCATAGGTAAAGGCGAAATGCACCGGCCGGCGCAGATCGGCCTGCGCATAGTCGCCCGCCATCACCGTGGCGGCGGCGATGAACCCCTTCATGTCGCAACTGCCGCGCCCGTAAAGCAGCCCGTCCTCCTCGCGCAGGGCAAAGGGGTCGCTGCTCCAGTCCTGGTCCTCCACCGGCACCACGTCGGTATGCCCCGACAGGACGATGCCGCCGGGCCCCTCCGGCCCCAGCGTGGCAAAAAGGTTGGCCTTGTGCCCGCTGTGATCGGCAAACAGGTCCACCCGCGCGCCGGCCTCCTCCAGCCGCTGGGCCAGCTCTGCGATCATCGCCAGGTTGCTGTCGGAGGAGACCGTCGGATGGGAAATCAGACGTTCCAGCAGCGCCACGGTATCGCTCAGCTTCTCCGTCATGGTTTGACGAACATCTTTCGCGGCCGGTTGCAAAAGGTTTCCGCCGGCCCCTCGTCGCGGATCAGGATGCTCTCGGTGATCTCCAGCCCCCAGTCGAGCATCCAGAGCCCCGGCATGAAATGGAACGTCATGCCCGGCTCCAGCACGGTCTCGTCCTCCGAGCGCAGCGAGATCGTCCGCTCGCCCCAGTCCGGCGGATAGCTCAGCCCGATCGGATAGCCGCAGCGTGCGCCGCGTTCGATCCCGGCCCGTTCCAGCGGTTCGGCCAGCGCATTGGCGATGTCACAGGCCCGGTTGCCCGGCCGCGCCGCCTCCAGCCCGGCCTCCAGCCCCTCGATCAGCGCCGCCTCGGCCCGCAGCAGGAAATCCGGCGGTTCGCCGAGGAAAATAGTCCGGCAGAACGGCGTGTGATAGCGCCGGTAACAGCCCGAGACCTCGAAAAACGTCGCCTGTCCGGTCTCGAACGGCTTGCCGTTCCAGGTCAGATGCGGCGCGGCGGCATCCGGCCCCGAGGGCAGCAGCGGCACGATCGCCGGGTAGTCGCCCCAGGCCCCCTCGACCCCGCGAATCGCATCGCGAAAGATCTCGGCCACCACCTCGTTCTTGGGCTCGCCCGGCTCGACCCGCTCCAGCAGCCCGTCCACGATCTTCTCCGAGATTGCCGCCGCCTTGCGCATGAAGGCGATCTCCGGCGCCGACTTGACCGCGCGCTGCCAGTTCACCAGCGCCGTCACATCCACCCAGAACACCTGCGACAGCGTGGTCGAGAGCGTCTCGAAGGCCTTGGCCGAAAAATAGTAATTGTCCATCTCGACGCCGATCCGGCCCTGTTCCAGGCCCAGACCCGCCAGCCGGGCGGCCAGATCCTGCATCGGGTGCCGCTCGGTCGATTGCACGTAATTGTCGGCATAGTCCCAGATTCGATCCCGCTCCATCCAGATCGTACGCAGCGCGCCGTTTGCGTCCTGGTTGCGGCCCCACCAGATCGGATCCTGGTCCGGCAGGACGATCACCCCCTGGTGCACGTAGAACGACCAGCCGTCATATCCGGTCAGCCAGGCCTGATTCGACGGATCGGTGACAAACAGCGCATCCAGGCCCCGTTCGGCCATCTCGCGGCGGGTCAGATCCAGCCGCCGCCGGTATTCGCCATGGGAAAAAGGCAGGTCGATCACAGTCATTTTGCGCCTCGTGAAACTGTCATGGAGTCGGCCCATATGGACACAAGCAACCGCCCCTACAAATATTTTTTTCCCCAGAGCAGAGCGCGCGAACCGCCAAACCGGCCCGCTGAAAAAATATGCACCGCATCATGTTGTGGCGCCGGTTTTTTCACCCACTATAGAGGCGGAAAGACCCACCCCCGAACAGGACCGTTCCAGTCCTTTTTTCTCAAACGGGTTGCACAACGGCGGCTAACAGGTTTTATTTCAAGACAGAAAGCGGCGCAGATCGCATAATAACGATTATCACGGGGAGCCACTCTTGGCCGATACATCAAGCAACGATGCGTTCGTCGAATTCGAGCGCGTACAAAAGAGCTATGATGGCGAGACGCTTGTCGTCAAAGACCTCAACCTGACCATGCCCAAGGGCGAGTTTCTGACGATGCTCGGCCCCTCGGGCTCCGGCAAGACCACCTGCCTGATGATGCTCGCCGGGTTCGAGACCGCCACCCATGGCGAGATCAAGCTCGACGGGCGACCGATCAACAACATCCCGCCGCACAAACGCGGCATCGGCATGGTGTTCCAGAATTACGCCCTGTTCCCGCACATGACGATCAACGAGAATCTCAGCTTCCCGCTCGAGGTCCGCAAGATCGGCAAGTCGGACCGCGAGGCCAAGGTCAAGCGCGCCCTCGACATGGTCGAGATGGGCGCCTTCGGCGGCCGCCGCCCGGCGCAGCTCTCGGGCGGCCAGCAACAGCGGATCGCGCTGGCCCGCGCGCTGGTGTTCGAGCCGGAACTGGTGCTGATGGACGAACCGCTCGGCGCGCTCGACAAGCAGCTGCGCGAAAAGATGCAGTTCGAGATCACCGACCTTGCACACCGCCTCGGCATCACCGTGGTCTACGTCACCCACGACCAGACCGAGGCGCTGACCATGTCCGACCGCGTGGCGGTGTTCGACGACGGCCGCATTCAGCAGATCGCTCCGCCGGACGAGCTCTATGAAAGCCCGCAGAACAGCTTCGTCGCGCAGTTCATCGGCGAGAACAACACGCTCGAGGGCACCGTCAAGGAACTCAGCGACAAGCTGGCGCTGGTGCAGCTCGACGATGGCGAGGTGATCGACTGCATGCCGGTCAACGTCAACGCGGTAGGCGAGCGCACCAAGGTGTCGATCCGCCCCGAGCGGGTGGAATTCCAGAAGGACCGTCTGAAAGAGGGGGCGCATCTGCTCAAGGCGACGGTCAAGGAATTCATCTACATGGGCGACGTGTTCCGCACCCGCCTGAGCGTTGCCGGTAACGACGATTTCATCATCAAGTCGCGCAACGCACCCGATCAGGTCCGGCTCAAGCCGGGTGAACAGATCGAGATCGGCTGGCTCCCCGAGGATTGCCGGGCGCTCGACGCGTGAGAGGCACCCAGGTGCCCCAACCCCGGCGCTCAGACCGGGGGAGAAACAAGGAAACGCGATCAATTCAACGCGATAACCACAAGGAGAGATCTAATATGAAAATCAAATCCCTTGCCGCACTGGCCGCCAGTACGGCCCTGCTCGCCCCGATGGCGATGGCAGCGGACATGGCCGACAGCATGACCCTGGTCAGCTGGGGCGGTGCCTATCAGAAATCCCAGGTCAACGCCTACTCCGAACCCTACATGGCAATGCACCCCGACGTCGAAGTCGTCTGGGACGAAAGCTCGGCCGAGGCCGTGGCCAAGCTGCGCGCCATGAACGAGGCCGGCAACGTCACATGGGATCTGGTCGACGTGGTCGCCGCCGACGCCATCCGCCTGTGCGACGAGGGCCTGGCGATGGAATACGACCCCGACGACCTGCTGGCCGCCGCGCCCGATGGCACCTCGGCCGGGGACGACTTCGGTGACCTGATCGTCTCCGACTGCTTCATCCCGCAGATCGTCTACTCGACCGCCTTCGGCTATCGCACCGATCTGGTTGGCGATACCCCGCCGGACGACATCTGCGACGTATTCGACCTCGAGACTTACCCGGGCAAGCGCTCGCTTGAAAAGCGCCCGATCAACAACATGGAATGGGCCCTGCTCTGCGACGGCGTCGCCAAGGACGAAGTCTATGACGTGCTGGCAACACCCGAGGGGCAGGAAAAGGCCCTCGCCAAGCTCGGCACCATCAAGGACAGCGTGATCTGGTGGTCCGCCGGCGCCGATACGCCGCAGCTTCTGGCCGATGGCGAGATCGTGATGGGCTCCACCTACAACGGCCGCCTGTTCTCGGTGATCGAAGAGCAGAAGCAGCCGGTCGCCATGCTCTGGGACGCGCAGGTGTTCGACCTTGACGGCTGGATCATCCCCGCCGGTCTGCCGGCCGATCGCCTGGCTCGCGTCAAGGACTTCGTCATGTTCGCCACCGACACCCAGCGTCTGGCGGATCAGGCCAAGTATATCTCCTACGGTCCGGCCCGTGCCTCCTCGGCCCCGCTGGTCGGCAAGCACGCCGATCTCGGCATCGACATGGCGCCGCACATGCCGACCGATCCCAACAACGCCAAGAACACGTTCCTCTACAACTACGAGTTCTGGGCCGACTATCGCGATGACATCGACGCCAAGTTCCAGGCGTGGCTGGCCCAGTAAGGCCCTGTCGTGACGATTGCCGGATGGGCCCGCCCCGGGCCCATCCACCCCCGGCCTGCCACGGCGCCCTGCCCACGGGCAACGGACGCACCGCAGGACAACCGCCCCGGCACCCTCGGGGCACGGAACTTCAACGCCACGCGACCGGCCCCGCCGTCGCCGCGGCGGAGGGCACATAGATGAGCGACCTCAAGAGCACCGGCCAACAGACCGCCGACGCCCCCACCCCCGAAGACGCGCTGCACGAAGCCGCCTCGCTCGACGCGCGCGAAGCGGCGCACGCCCCCGGGGGCAAGGCAGCCGGACCGGTGCTGGCCGCCGACGGCACCCCGCTCAAGCGCAGCCTCGCCCGCGCCCTCAGAAGGCAGAAGATGCGCGCGCTGGCGCTGATCGCGCCGTTGCTGATCTTCGTGCTGCTCACCTTCATCGCGCCGATCGCCGACATGCTGTTCCGCTCGGTCGAGAACCAGATTGTCTCCGAAACGCTGCCCGAAACCGTCGTCGCCCTGAAGGACTGGGATTCCGAGGGCGGTGTGCCGCCCGCCGATCCGGTGTTCGCCGCGCTCTACGTCGATCTCTTCATCGCCGAGGCGCAAAAGCTGCACACCCGGCTCGGCACCCGCCTGAACTACGAGAAAACCGGCGTGTCGTCGCTGTTCCGCAAGACCGGCCGCCGCGTCGGCCGCTTCGACACCGACACCTATACCGACCAGATCACCGCGCTGGACCCCAGCTGGGAGGATCCGGCAACCTGGGTCGCGATGATGGAAAGCGACGCCAATCGCGCCGCGCTGCCCTTCACCGCCCGCAGCTGGGATCGCTGGACCGCCTACCAGCTGTCCGAGGGCGACGACCCGGCCAAGGAGGATATCGAGGATGTCCTCTTCACCACGCTTTACCTCGACCTGCGCGAAACCGGCGGCACCGGCGCCGCCGACGCGCGCATCGCCCAGATTGCCGCCGCGGTCGGAGATTTCGATACCGTCACCCTGTCCGGACAATTCGCCGATGCCGACAAAGACTGGCTCGATCCGGAGGTCTGGGGCACGATCAAGGCCTTCGCGCCAAACTATACCCCCGGCTATTTCCTGAACTCGGTGGACATGCAGAAAACCCCGCACGGGATCGAAGCGCGCCCCGAGAACCAGCAGATCTACATGAAGCTGTTCAAGCGCACGATCTTCATGTCGATGGTGATCACCCTGTCCTGCATCATGCTGGGCTACCCGGTGGCCTGGATCCTGGCCAACCTGCCGACGCGCACCGCCAACCTGCTGATGATCCTGGTGCTGCTGCCGTTCTGGACCTCGCTTCTGGTGCGCACCTCGGCCTGGAAGGTCATGCTGCAACAGCAGGGCGTGATCAACGATACGCTGGTCTGGCTCGGCATCGTGGGCGATGCCGACCGGCTGGTGATGATCAACAACCAGTTCGGCACCATCGTGGCGATGACGCATATCCTGCTG
>Ga0209692_10003716_pt1 | contig 14535 bp, 9 predicted proteins | sample tdDd472_FD_187129 | JGI IMG/M metagenome (GOLD analysis project Ga0209692, IMG submission 187129) | Marine sediment microbial communities from the Atlantic coast under amendment with organic carbon and nitrate - tdDd47.2 (SPAdes)... | ecosystem: Environmental > Aquatic > Marine > Coastal >...
AAATATGATATCAACCTAATAGAATACATGTTTATTCTACTATCGTATTTGTCTGGAGCATAAAAAGGACCTTAAAATAAAACTTAAAAATGCAAGCAGTTCATTAAGCAAGCTTAGTGAATTTTTTATGATTGTTGCGAAAATCAGCTTGTAGGAAAATAGATATATATGAAATTAGTTGATCCAAAAGATTTACTGAAAGCAAGTGAAAGTTTAAATTGGTTTGGAGGAGAGAGTTTTGCGAAACTTTTAATGTACATCCTGAAATTGAATAAACTTAATAAATTGTATTCTGAAAATTGTTGTAAAGATGGAATTGAATTTATCGACGCTTTAATTGATGAGCTAGGGGTTAAGTTTGAATTTGATGAAGAAGAACTGAAACGAATTCCTAAAGAAGGTCCATTTATTACGATTTCGAATCATCCTTTTGGAGGAATTGATGGCATTATCCTGATAAAGTTAGTTTGTATGGTTCGCCCTGATTTTAAGGCGATGGCAAATTTTTTACTTAAAAAAGTTGAACCGATACAGGATTATTTCTTGGGTGTAAATCCATTCGAATCGCGAAAAGGAGCAGCTTCGAGTACTGGTGGGTTAAAAGAAGCATTAAGACATTTAAGCAATGGAATGCCTTTGGGTATTTTTCCAGCAGGAGAGGTTTCATCCTATCAGTCTCAAACCAATAACATTACCGATAAACAATGGATGCCTTCTATTTTGAAATTGATTAAGAAGGCTGACGTTCCTGTTGTTCCTATTTATTTTCAAGGGAGTAATAGTTTGATATTTCATCTGCTTGGGATGATTCATCCAACATTGAGAACCATAAAATTACCTTCAGAACTGTTAAATAAGAATAAGAAGGTGATTCGCATAAGAATTGGCAATCAGATATCTGTTAAAGATCAGAAAGGATTTACAGATATCAATCAGTATGGGCGTTTTTTACGTGCGAAAACCTATATGTTGGGAACTCCTATCGAGGTGAAAAAGTTTTATCAGTTCAAGCGAAAAACAAAGAAAGAAAAGGTTGAAGAGATAATTGATGCCGTAGATCCGAACTTGATTCGTTCCGAGGTAGAAGGTCTTCATGAGGATTATATGCTTTTTAAAAGCAGGAATTATGTGGTGTATTGCGCTCCATCGAATAAATTACCGAATATACTTAACGAACTGGGTCGACTCAGAGAAATTACTTTTCGAGAGGTAGGAGAGGGCACAAATCAAAGCATAGATGTTGATGAGTACGATTTGTATTATCATCAGCTATTTATTTGGGATGAAGAAAATCATAAAATAGTTGGTGCCTATCGGGTAGGTAAAGGGCATGAGATTCTATCAGGCTATGGTTTAAAGGGATTTTACCTTCAGAGCCTGTTTCGTATGAGTAAGGAGTTTCAGCCAATATTAAGCCAATCTTTGGAATTGGGACGTTCCTTTATTGTGAAGGAATATCAGCGTAAGCCATTGCCTTTGTTTTTGCTGTGGAAAGGAATTTTATACTTCCTGCTTAAAAATCCTGAATCGAGATATTTAATTGGTCCTGTGAGTATTAGTAATAAATATTCGGATCTCTCTAAGGATTTGATTATTAAATTTATTATGGCGAATTACTTCAATTATGATTTGGGGCAGTTCATTAAATCTCGTAAGAAATTTAAGGTTAAAACTACTGATGTAGATATTGATATTTTATTGGAGACCGCAAAGAGTGATATCAATAAATTGGACAAGTTGATTGGTGATTTTGAGATTACTAACGACAAACTTCCTGTATTGTTGAAGAAATACATATCGCTTAACGCGAAGATTATTGGTTTTAATATTGATCCAAATTTTAATGATTGTTTGGATGGCTTGATTGTGATTGATTTATTTGATGTTCCTGTACAGGTAATCGAATCGTTATCAAAGGAAATAAAGGACGATACCATTCTTAAAAGATTTTCTTCTGAAGATATAGGTTTTTAACCGATAATTTTCCGAACTTTGCGAATCAATTTTGATAACTGAAAAAGACGACTATTTGGACTTGCAATATATAATTAAAGGAATTGGGATAGGCTTGATGGCTTCGATACCATTGGGACCTATTGGTGTTTTGATTATTCAAAAAACACTGCAAAAAGGCAGACTCGCCGGCTTTATTTCCGGATCGGGAGCCGCCGTTGCAGATACCTTATTTGCGTCGATAGCTGTTTTGGGCTTGGGTTTTGTGATTAATTTTATTCAGGCACAGGAATTTTACTTCAGATTAATTGGATCTGTCTTTTTGGTTTTTGTTGGCTTACGAATTTTCTTAACCAATACCATTGAGCAGTTCAGAAAATCTCAGGCACCAGGCAAGAGAGGGATGTTTGGGGATTTTTTAGCGATCTTTTTCCTGACACTTTCCAATCCGATTGCAGTAATCTTTTTTGGTGCTATGTTTGCCGGAGCTTCGGTTTTTGGAGATGCGCATTCAGCAAAAATTGCACTGTATTTATTAGTAGGAGTACTATTGGGTGGAGCACTATGGTGGTATGCCTTGTCTACTCTTGTTGATATATTCAGGAAGAAATTTCGCTTAAAGCAGATGTTCTGGATCAATAAAATCTCTGGATTGATCATCGCAATTTTAGGATTTTTAGTTTTCCTTTCCTGTTTCGAACCGATAAAATCATTTGTGTATCAATAAATGATCTTAAGATATTTATAAAGAAAAACCCTGTCAATTCAACTTGAATCGACAGGGTTTTTTTATTGCCTTAAAATATCTTAGCAATCTATTTTATTGTCACCATTGTTGCGCCCCAGCCATACTCCTTAAAGGATGCATCCTGTTGGTAATGTTTCTTGTATTTTCTGCGCAATTCGTCATGTATTTTCTTTTTTAAAGTACCATTGCCAATGCCATGTATGAATACAATTTTCTGCCCTTTGTTGCCCTGGTTCTTTCTCAATACACTATGAAATTCATTCAGCTGATATTCCAGAATGTCGGCATTGGAAAGTCCGGTAACCGAATCAATTAAAGAGTTAATGTGAAGATCTACTTCCAGAATGTTGTCATTCGACTTGCTTTTGGTCTGCTTGATATTTTTACCGCCTCCGTATTCTTTCTCTCGAATGACTTGTTTTACCTCTTTTTTACTCAGTTCTTCAATTTTCTGTTCGAGATTTTCACCCGTTAATTTGTGAAGGATTACATCCTGATGAAAGTAGGAAGTTTCTTTATAGCTACTCGATTTGTGGAATTTAACAGGCTGAATTTTAATGTTCTTTACCAAGGGAGCTTTGATGACAGAAGCACCTTGCTGATAGAATAAGATTTGGAAAAAGCAGCTCGATAATTCGTTCAATTCTTTCTGATCGTACTCACACAATAAAATTTTTGATTTAGGATCGAGATTTCCAGCAGTTTTTCCGTTGAGTTCGCCAGTATTCGCATCATAAAACCCATACAAAAGAATGTGATTTGTATCGTTTATTAAATAAAGTTCCAGTGGACTTTCGGTAGGATTGTACCCCTCTCTGGGTGCAAAGGCAACGTAAACATCTTCTTTTTCGATGTGTAATGGTTCATGTTTTGCCTTGAAACCGGAACGTTCACTCTTTAATTCGCTCGTTCCTTTTTGATTGCTTGCCTCTCCACCTGCAGCTTCAACCACCACAAGGTTTCTTTTCAGAGTTGGAATTTCAAACTCGTCCTCCTCATTCAAGACCATTACAGTATTGGCATCGACTATGCGTGTTACCAAACCACCACCTGTTTCATTTAAAAATCGGACTTTATCACCTATATTTATTTGCATTTTGTATTTTTTTAAGCGGTTTTACATTGGACAATCATTTGCAGCTTGTCCTAATGAAATTGAATTCTTCTCTTTGTTTTCAATTTCGCTCAAAGTTAACTATTTTTGCCGATCAAAATTAACGGCAAGGCCATAAATACTTGCAGGCGGAGAAAAGGAAAATGGAAACAAATACAGGAAACTTGAAATCTGAAACGAAAGAAATTCAGATTGCTGAATACACATATGATTTACCAGATTGCAGAATTGCGAAACATCCATTGCAAAATAGAGATGTATCGAAATTGTTGGTTTACAGAGGTGGTGAAATAAAAGAAAGGGTATTCGATCAGCTTCCACTTGAGATCGCTTCAGGAACTAAAATGGTGTTCAACAATACCAAGGTTATTCAGGCGAGACTTATTTTCCATAAAGACACTGGAGCACGTGTTGAGATTTTTTGTCTGGAACCCTTGAGTCCTGCGGATTACAATTTGGCATTTCAGGCTAAGGGGCAGTCTTCGTGGAAGTGTATTGTTGGAAACTTGCGAAAATGGAAATCGGGTATTTTAAAAATGCCATTTTTTGTTGAGGGACAGGAGTTTGTCCTGCAGGCAGAGAGAGTAAATCAATTGGATGGAGCACAGGAGGTAGAGTTTTCGTGGAATCATCCGGAATTGTGTTTCAGTGAAGTGTTAGAGCAAACGGGTAAAATTCCAATTCCTCCCTATTTAAATCGTGATACCGAAGAGGGTGATTTGCTTAGATATCAAACCGTTTATTCTAAGTTTGAAGGTTCGGTAGCGGCACCAACCGCTGGCTTGCATTTTACCAATGAAGTTTTTGCAGAATTGGATGGCAAAGGAGTAGAGCGTGAGGAGTTGACCCTGCACGTTGGAGCAGGAACATTTAAGCCCGTAAAATCAGAACAGATTGGTGATCATGAAATGCATACAGAGCACATTCAGGTTACCCGGGAGAGTCTAATGAGTATTGTAAATGCCAAAGAACAAATTATTGCCGTGGGTACCACATCGGTGCGAACTTTAGAGAGTTTGTATTGGATGGGGGTGAAGTTGCTGACAAATAGTGAGGAGCTAGCTCTTTTAAAGCAGTGGGAAGCTTATCAATTGCCAAATCATTATAGCATAAAGGAATCTTTCGAAGCCATTTGCTCTTATATGGATAAAAAGGAGTTGAGTTTGTTTAATGCGGCTACGCAAATTATTATCGCGCCGGGTTACGACTTTAAAGTGATTTCGGGATTGGTGACTAATTTTCATCAGCCTCAGAGTACCTTATTGCTATTGATATCTGCCCTGGTGGGAGAACGCTGGAGAGAGATCTACAATTATGCCCTTGAAAATGACTTTAGATTCCTTAGTTACGGGGATAGTTCTTTGCTTATGAAAGGGTAAAAGTACAAAGTAGAAAGTACAAAGTAGAAAGTACAAAGTAAAAAGTGTTTTTTCCTTTGCTTACTTATAACTTTCTCCTTGAATTTTGTATTTTCTATGAAAAAGTTCTATTTTTATTTATGTTCATCCCATACATACTAAAGATATGATCTTCAAAAATTCCCTGTTTATAATATTTGTATTTCTTGCCTTTTCTGTTCAGGCTCAAGACAGATTTATTAGAAAAGGCAATAAGGCCTTCGAAAAAGGGAATTATCCGGAAGCGATATCCTACTTTCGGAATGTTAAAGAGAAAAATACCAAAATCAACCGGAAGATAGCCGAATCTTATTTCTTTCTGAATAATTACGAGCAAGCCGAAAAATACTTTAAGAAAATATACGATAGCGAGAAAACCGATAAGGATTTATTGACTTTATCACAAATCTATTTGGATGCTGGAAATTATGAAGCAGCCATCTTATTTTCAGAACAAGCTGCTTTGGCTGGAGCCAATCGTGAAGATGTGGATAGACGAATTCTTGCCATACAAGAACTCACAAAAATAAGCCATAGGGATAAATGGCGAGTAAGGGAATTGAGTATTCAGCCGCAGTCGAAAAGTTTAGGATTGGCGTTTTATTCCGATCAACTGATTTACTCTAAACTACATTCTAAAAAAGCAGGATTAGATAAAACTTATCAATTGTTTGCTACTGGTTTTTCAGAGAAGGAGAAGACGAATCTGAAAGAATTTGCTCCTAAAATTGGAGAGGGAGTAGATGTGGGAGCATCTGTGTTTTCTGCGGATGGAAAAACAATGTACTTTACGCAATGGTATACCCGAAAAGGCAAACAGATCATGGAAATTGTTGAAGCTGTAAAAGAGGATACATGGAAAGCTGCCAATGTACTGCCATTTAACTCTAAAAAATATTCCTGTGCTTATCCCGCCTTGAGTGAGGATGGTAAGATCATGTACTTTGCTTCGGATATGCCGGGAGGTTTTGGAGGAATGGATTTGTACATTTCTCACAAAAGAGGAAACTCCTGGGGGAAGCCTGTAAATTTAGGAGCAGAAATCAATACCACTCAAAATGAGATTTATCCTCGTGTTTTGTCCGATGGAAAGCTCTGGTTTGCTTCTAATGGGCATGTTGGTTATGGGAAGTTGGATCTTTACTTTGCCACAAAAACAACATCTGGAACTTGGGGAAATCTGAAAAATGCTGGAATGGCATTTAATTCCCAGTACAATGAATATTCTATAGCGATTACTCGTGAGGGGGATCAACTGTGTTTTGTATCCGATCGCATGAACAATGGGGCTCGTGAAGGATTTTTCAGTATCGAAAAATTACAAGTTAAATCCGTGGAATTGTTTTTAAGAGATGCCAAATCGAATGCGATGATTGATAGTGCGCAGGTGAGTGTAAATAGAATTGTGGACAATTCAAAAATACAAGTAGATAAAGCTGAAGATGGTTCTTATGTGCTTTCGGTATTGTCTAAGGATATGGATAAAGGAGTTTTGTATTCTATAGAAATAGAATCGATTGGTTTTGAGTCTCAGCAATTCAATTTTTATCCTGAATCGACTAAGGAGGAATTGGAGATCTTCTTAAAAAAAAAGGAGGATAAAATCGGATTTTCCGACGAACTAGAGCCAATTCCCAACTTGCAAAAAATAAAGTTTTTCCGAAATGTGTATTTTGAACCCAATGCAGGTGAACTGTCTGCTGAAAATAGAAAGGTATTGGATAAATATGCTGGTTTTTGGAAAATGTTTCCGGATTTGCGTCTGGTTATAAATTCTCATTCCGATTCGAAAGGAAGTGCTTCCGGGAATAAAAAAATGACTCTGAAAAGAGGGAATCTGGCAAAAAACTACTTGACAAGCTTGGGAATTGATGAAGCTAAGATCGAATTGAATGCTTATGGAGAGGATTTTATAGTAAATGGATGTATTGATGGAGTTGAGTGCACAGAAGACCAACATCGAAAAAACAGAAGGTTGGAACTTCTTTTTATGTTTTAGATGACTAAATTTGCATTTTTATCAAAAGTCAACTGAGTTTACTGGTTTTTATTTTCTTTAAATGAGGTTTTTATTATATTTACTAATGTTAATCTGATAAATTACATCGGTCTACCATTCTACCTAATTGTTATGAGAAACATATTCTTTTTAATTTGTATTTTATTATCAGCGGGAACGCTCAGTTTTTTCTCTCCCTTTTTGGATATTGATTTTTCTTCTTCCAATTCCGGAGGGACGACTTATGCAGTAGAAATTGCGAAATACAAATATCCTGTTTACACAGATTATTTTGATAATTTGGATGATGTGATCGAATTGGATGCGGAAAATGGAGAGTATCATTACATCTCGGGAATAACAACTTCCAGAGCTGACGCGGAAGAGATCTCTGCTGAAATCAGGGAGTTGGGCTATAAGGATGCCAGAATCATTGATTTAAATAAAGAATTTTCAGCTGATGAGTTAGCAGATGTACTTTCCGGGGACATTCAAAAGCAGGATCAGAAGAAGAAGACTGTAGCAGAGAAGAAAAAGGCAGCCGAATCGGCAATTGCCAAATTGAACAATGTGGGGAATGCCTATTTTTATACCATCAAGCTTAAGGAGAGCAAGGATATGGAGAGTGCGGCAGATTTTGCACCACTTAAACCCAAAGCTCATAAACAATCGGGAGTGTATCATTATCTCCTGGGGCGTTTCGAGGATGTGAATACGGCTCAAAAATACATGAAGGAGAATGTTCTGTCCAACTATAAAAATGCGGAAGTGGTTGTTATGAACAAGGGACAACTGGCAAAGAAGAATGTGCCTGCAAGTGAAGAAGCTCAATACGATATGGGACGTAAGATGAGAGGAAAGGAATATCTTGCCTACTATTACGAACTGCCAGAATTGAAATTTGTTTCCACCCCTCTTTATCAAATCGAACTAGGTCCTTATCGGGATAAGAAAATTGCAGAAGAGGCAGTCCAGAAATTAAAAGATTTGGGTTTTGAGAAGGCAAAGATAAAGGCACCCACAAAAACGAATGAGTCTCAAGTCAAAAGAGATCCTTCTGCAGCAAAACACTTCACCATTCAGGTGTTTGCAGGCAAATCATCATTAAAAACGACCCGCTTTAAATTTGAAGTAAACAGAACCTACGATCAGAAGGATGGTCTGTACCGTTATTTTTATGGAGACTACGACAACTATTGGGCTTGCCGCCGTGATCTGCGCAAAGTTCGTGAAAGTGGCTATCAGGATGCATTTATCGTAAAACTTTAATTACAAGTATAAAGTTCAAAGTGATAAGTGTAAAGTATAAAGTATAAAGTATAAAGTATAAAGTATAAAGTGGTGTGAAACAAAACGAATTGCAAAATAGATTATTTCGCTTCTCTGTAGATGTAATTAAGCAAGTTCGTCTTTTTCCAAATTCGCGTGAATATCAAGTGATATCATACCAAATTTTAAAATCTGCAACCTCGGTTGGTGCTAATTATGAAGAGTCTCAGGCTGCAGTTTCCAATGCTGATTTCTCGAATAAAATAGCCATTTCTTTAAAAGAAATCAGGGAAACCAATTATTGGATTAGACTAATTATTGCTATTTCTAAAGAATTTGAAGATTGGAAAAAATTGGAACTAGAATCCATTGAACTTATGAAAATTTTAGGCTCAATTCATTCAAAAAGCAAAAAAAGATTTCAAAAATAAAATTCTTTGTGTTAATTCCTTTTTTTAACGTTCGGCCTTATTTCCTTTCTCTTTAATACTTATTACCTTTCTCCTTTCTCCTTTCTCCTTGTTTCCTTTATACTTGTTTCCTTTCTCCTTATTTCCTTTCTCCTTATTTCCTTTCTCCTTATTTCCTTTCTCCTTATTTCCTTTCTCCTTATTTCCTTTCTCCTTTATACTTGTTTCCTTTCTCCTTTATACTTACTTTTGCATCGGCAAACCGTTCTATCGCTGCTTTTATAAGGAGAGGAAAGTCCGGGCAACACAGAGTAACATACTTCCTAACGGGAAGAAGGCTGAAGGGCTTTAGTAGTAGAGCAGAAAATAACCGCTTCGATGTATGTCGGAGTAAGGGTGAAAAGGTGAGGTAAGAGCTCACCGGTACCTGTGGTGACATGGGTAGCCGTGTACCTTATGTGTTGCAAGATCAAGTATACCGGCAGTTTTAGGCTTACTCGGCCGATGTCGGGGGGTAGATTGCTCGAGACATTTGGTGACAAATGTTCTAGATAAATGATAGAACCCTCCTGGAGGGAACAGGACCCGGCTTATAGGTTTGCTTTTTTTAAAATCCCTAATAAGATGTATCTACAGGATGGATCTTATTAGGGGTTTTTTGTTTTAAATATCAAAGTTCAAAGTCTAAAAGTCTAAAAGTCTAAAAGTCCAAAGTCCAAAGTCCAAAAGTCCAAAAGTCCAAAAGTCCAAAAGTCCAAAAGTCCAAAAGTCCAAAAGTCCAAAGTCCAAAATAACAAATCTCAATTCGTAAGAGCTGAGTATTCTATATTTTTCGACCGTTTGACTATTTGACCATTCGACATTTTTACAATTCGTAAGATCAGAGTATTCTATATTTTTCGACCATTCGACCATTCGACCATTCGACCGTTTGACATTTTTACAAATGGTAAGATCAGAGTATTCTCTATTTTTTCGACCATTCGACCATTCGACCGTTTGACTATTCGACTGTTTGACCATTTGACCGTTTGACCATTTGACCGTTTGACATTTTTACAATTGGTAAGATCAGAGTATTCTCTATTTTTTCGACCATTCGACCATTCGACCATTCGACCGTTTGACTATTCGACCATTCGACCATTCGACCATTCGACCATTCGACTATTTGACATTTTTACAATTGGTAAGATCAGAGTATTCTTTATTTTTTCGACTATTCGACTATTCGACTATTCGACTATTCGACTATTCGACCATTCGACCATTTGACTATAGGACTGTTTGACTTTTGCCATCTGCTTTAGCTGGTGGCTTTAAAAGTTTCAAAGTATAAAGTCTAAAGTATTAAATCTATTTTTTTTGAAAAACGAGCAAAAAAGTAGGGTGGAAAGTGGTTAAATCGGTATTTACAATAAATAGATTGAATTAAGGATTAAATATCAAAGGTTTGCGCAACCTTTTTCATTTATTTACGTCTAGAGAGTATCCTGCTCTGCATGATGAGTTTAGGAAAAGTTAATGTAAATGATGGAATAAAATTGATAAGAAAATAAATTTGGCAAACTTGACAGTTGCTTTTGCTAAAAGAAGGCACTACTTTTGCATAGCTAACATATATAGATAAAAGAGCACACTATTATACTACAATAAATTGTTTAATATGAATTTATCACGAATTAATATTTTTGATAAGACAACGCCTAGATGGATTGTTTTTGTAATTGATTTGGCTATTAGTCTGGTATCAATTTCAGCAGCTTACATTTTGAGATTTAATTTTAACCTTGAGGCTGTTAATTTAAACTCTGCAAAAGTGATCATTCCATTGATTGTTATGCTAAGGGCTCTCACCTTTTTATTGGGAGGAACCTATACGGGTATTATCAGATATACGAGTTCGAAAGATGCAGAAAGAATTTTTGTGGTGGTATCAGCAGGTAGCCTGGTGTTTGCGGTGCTAAATGTGTTGAGCTATTTCGCCAGAGAGGGTGCTTATATTATTCCTTTTTCCATTCTGATTATTGAATACATAGCAGTGGTTTTTTTAATGACCAGCAGTCGCATTATATATAAGGCGATTTACTATCGTTATTTGACCCGATCGAAAGTTCGTGAGAACATTTTAATCTACGGAAGCGATGAGTTTGGAATCATGGCCAAGCATGCTTTGGATAGTGGGAGCGAGGTAAACAGTACCATTGTTGCTTTCATTGATCACAACAACAAAAAAGTGGGAAGTAAGCTGGAGAATGTAAAGATTTACAGCACCAACGATTTGGAATGTTTGATCGAAAAGGAGTGTGTGGATAAAGTGATCATTGCCAAGAAGGATTTGAACAGTGCCCAGAAGCAAGCAATTGTTGAGAAGTGTTTGGATTTCCATGTGAAAGTGTGGGAGGTGCCTAAATTTGAAAGTTGGGTAAATGGGGAGCTGAGCGTAAAGCAAATTCGAGCGATTAAAATTGAAGATTTATTGGAGCGTGATCCTATTCAGTTGGATTTAGAGCAGATCAACGAACAGGTAAATAATAAAACCGTTTTGGTGACGGGAGCAGCTGGTTCTATTGGGAGCGAAATGGTGCGACAAATTGCAAGGTTTAATCCCAAATCAATTGTATTATTCGACCAGGCAGAATCACCTCTGTACGATGTAGAGTTATCTTTGAAAGAGGAGCTGGGCTTTTACAATGCAGAAATAGTAATTGGTGATGTGCGTGATTTGGAGCGAACCCGAAGAATGTTCGATGAATTCAAGCCGGATTTGGTGTATCATGCGGCAGCTTACAAGCATGTACCGATGATGGAAAACAATCCTTCCGAAGCCATCAAGACCAATGTGTTGGGGACGAAGAATGTGGCCGACCTTTCACTGGAGTTTGGAGTGGAGCGTTTTGTCATGGTTTCTACTGATAAGGCAGTAAATCCAACCAATGTGATGGGAGCATCGAAACGTATTGCCGAAATTTATACCCAATCGCTGAATTATCCGGGATGTCCAACCCATTTTATCACAACACGATTTGGAAATGTTTTGGGATCAAATGGCTCCGTAATTCCACGATTTAAAGCACAAATTGATAAGGGGGGACCGGTAACGGTTACTCATCCTGAGATTACCCGCTATTTTATGACCATCCCAGAAGCTTGCCAGTTGGTAATGCAGGCAGGTGCTATTGGTAAGGGAGGTAAGATCTTTATTTTTGACATGGGCAAATCGGTTAAGATTGTTGATTTGGCTTACAAGATGATCAAGTTGAGTGGTTTGAAGTTGGGTACTGACATTCAGGTGCAGTTTACAGGACTGCGACCAGGTGAAAAACTATATGAAGAGTTATTGAATGTGAAAGAAAATACAGTTCCTACCAAGCATCCACGAATCATGATTGCAAAGGTTCGGGAGTATGAGTTGGAGGAAGTTCAATACATGATCAATCAGTTTGATGAATTATTGCCAATGAACGACAATTATAAAATTGTGGCTCAGATGAAGGCTATTGTGCCAGAATTCAAATCCATGAACTCCATATATGAGCAATTGGATAAGGTGATTGTGAATAAGGAGAATGACATCAAAAATATTGACATTGCTGAACTGAAGGAAATGATCAAATAGATATAATTATTGATATAATAAGAGAAGATTACTGCTTGAATCGTGGTAATCTTTTTTTTAGATCTAAAGATTTTAAAAGAGTTGTGCTGTACGTGAACTTGGCACATTTGGCAGATAGTTTGTACAATTATTTTTGCTAAAATTGTGCGATTATAAATTAGAAAGTTAAAGAGTAGAAGAGTCAAAGAGTTGAAAAGTCAAAAAGTCGAACAGTAGAAGAGTCAAAGAGTTGAAAAGTCGAACAGTCGAAAAGTCAAAGAGTTGAACAGTCAAAGAGTCAAAGACTTATTACTTTCTCTTTTCTCCTTTGGTGTTTGAGATTTGCAGTTTTAAACTTTCTCCTTTCTCCTTTCTCCTTTGGTACTTTCTCCTTTGGTACTTTCTCCTTTATGACTTGAACTTTGGAATTTGAAGTGTAAGATTTGCAGTTTTAAACTTATGACTTTTTCCTTTGGTACTTTCTCCTTTGAGACTTTCTCCTTTGAGACTTTCTCCTTTGAGACTTTCTCCTTTGGAGTTTGGGATTTGGTGTTTGGAACTTGAGATTTGAAACTTACAATTCAGCTCTGAATATGTTCATAAAAAACGCAGGAAAAATTAGGCTTTTGCCAATTGGTTTTTTACTTTTGCGAAACTAAAAAAAAGCTTAATCTCAATTTTTTAAGCTTTTGTCAAAGGAATTGTTACAAACTGAATATAGATTACATAGAAATCTATTAAATATTAAGATAAGATTATGATGTTATCCCTTCGGAAAGGTCTATTGATAGGCTTGATGATTGTTTCTTGTTTTGCGGGACTTCAGGCGCAAAATACCAATGTGAATCCTGCAACAGTAAATGTGGAGGCTTTGAGCGATGCTCAAATTCAGAAGATCATTGATGAGATGGAAAAGAACGGAATGAGTCAGGAGGAAGCAATGACTTTGGCTCGTGCACGTGGTGCCTCTCAAATGCAAATTGATCAGTTGATCAGTCGAATCAATGAGCTGAAGATGAATGGGGGTGCTAAGGTCTCTGCTTTGAACAGTCAGGAAGAGATTTTGGAGCCCACAGAGGTGATGTCTGAAAAAGTGGAATTTGAGGCGACAGAGAAAAATAAAAACATCTTTGGTTTTCACTTCTTTAACTCGGAGAACTTAAGTTTTGAGCCCAATGCCGATGTACCGGTTTCGAAATCTTATGCCCTTGGGATAGGTGATGAGGTGAATATCTCGGTTTACGGAGCTTCTCAACAAAATTACCAATTGCTTGTGCAAAAGAATGGTTCAATTGTGATTCCGGATCTGGGACCTGTTTATTTGTATGGTTTAAGTTTTGGGGAAGTACAGAAGAAAATAAAAAACAGACTGATTTCCATATACAATGGTATGCAGGGCGACAGACCGAATACTTTTGCGGATGTGAGTCTGGGTGCTTTGCGCGGGGTGAAGGTGAATGTGATTGGGGAGATCAATCTGCCGGGAACCTATGCCTTGCCAGCAACAGCTTCTGTTTTTAATGCCCTTTATTTGGCGGGTGGACCCAACGAAAATGGATCCTTTCGTATGATCGACCTGATTCGAGATGGGAAGACCATTACTACCGTTGATGTGTATGCTTATCTGATAGATGGAAAAACGTCAAGTAACATTCAATTGCGCGATCAGGATGTGATTTTGGTTCGTCCCTATGTGAATCGCGTAAGTGTTGAAGGGGAGTTTAAAAGATTGGGGTTGTTTGAAGCCAAGCCTAAAGAGACGGTGAAAGACCTACTGCGCTTTGCGGGTGGTTTTACTGATAGGGCTTACACGCACCGCTTGGAATTGTACAGAAACAACAGCAGAACCATGACTTTTATGGGAGTGGAGGAGAATGAATACGCTTCCACGCTTTTGGTCAATGGAGATTTGATAAAGGCAGGTGAGATTGTGGATCGTTTTGAGAATCGGATTTCAATAGAAGGAGCGGTTTACCGTCCAGGAAATTACGAGTTGAAGAAAGGGATGATGCTTTCTCAATTGATACAAAAAGCAGAGGGATTGAAA
>Ga0209692_10003719_pt1 | contig 14518 bp, 9 predicted proteins | sample tdDd472_FD_187129 | JGI IMG/M metagenome (GOLD analysis project Ga0209692, IMG submission 187129) | Marine sediment microbial communities from the Atlantic coast under amendment with organic carbon and nitrate - tdDd47.2 (SPAdes)... | ecosystem: Environmental > Aquatic > Marine > Coastal >...
TTTTTATTAAAAGAAGGAGTAGTGATGAATCATGTTGAAAGAATAAAAGCAGAACTTGCTAAAAGAGTATTGGTTCTTGATGGTGCAATGGGAACAATGATCCAGCGCCACAAGCTAAAAGAAGAAGATTACAGAGGAATACGTTTCAAAGATTTTGATTGTGACGTTAAAGGGAATAATGATTTATTATCATTAACTAATCCAAAACTGATCGAAAATATACATACCGAATATCTTGAAGCTGGGGCTGATTTAATTGAGACGAATACTTTCAATGCAAATAAAATTTCATTGGCAGATTATCAAATGGAAAAACTTGCTTATGAGATAAACTTTGAATCGGCGAAGATTGCTAAAAAAGCAGTTACTGCTTTCATGGAACAAAATCCTGAAAAGCAAAAATTTGTTGTTGGTTCAATGGGTCCAACAAATCGCACTACTTCTATGTCACCGGATGTTAACGATCCGGGTTTTCGTGCTGTTAATTTCGACGATATGAAAGAAGCATACTACGAACAAGCAGAAGGCTTGCTTGATGGTGGTGCAGATGCTTTAATGGTCGAAACAATCTTCGACACATTAAATGCTAAAGCAGCTTTATTTGCAATCGATGAATTATTTGAAAATAAAGGTGTTGTTCTTCCTGTAATGGTTTCAGGTACAATTACCGATGCCAGCGGACGAACACTTTCTGGTCAGACTTTAGAAGCATTTTTTAATTCATTATCGCATGTTGATTTGTTAAGTGTAGGATTAAATTGTGCATTAGGAGCCGAACAATTAAGACAATATATCGAAGAGTTATCAAGAATTTCAAAATTCCATATTAGTGCTCATCCAAATGCGGGATTACCAAATCAATTTGGTGAGTATGATCAGTCTGCTCAGCAAATGGCTGATATAGTGGAAGGGTATTTAAAAGATGGTTTTGTAAATATTATAGGAGGTTGTTGTGGTACAAATCCTACCCATATTAAAAAAATAGCTGAGGTTGCCGAAAAATATTCACCACGTAAATTGCCCGAAATAGAACAATTAACTCGTTTAAGCGGCTTAGAAGCTTTAACTTTTTCTAAGGAAAGTAATTTTGTTAATATAGGTGAGAGAGCCAATGTAGCAGGATCAAGGAAATTCTTGCGATTAATAAAAGAAGAGAAGTTCGATGAAGCTTTATCAATAGCTCGAAATCAGGTAGAGAATGGAGCTCAGGTTATTGATGTTTGTATGGATGAAGCAATGCTTGATTCTGAAGCTTCAATGACAAAATTCTTGAATTTGATAGCATCTGAGCCAGATATTTCGAAACTTCCAATAATGATCGACTCTTCGAAGTGGAGCGTAATCGAAGCAGGTTTAAAATGTGTTCAGGGAAAGTCTGTTGTAAATTCAATTAGCTTAAAAGAAGGCGAAGAATCGTTTATAGAGTATGCAAAACTTATTCGTAGATACGGAGCTGCAACCGTTGTTATGCTATTCGACGAAAAGGGACAAGCTGATACATACGAACGCAAAATAGAAATAGCAGAAAAATCATATCGAATATTAACAGAAAAAGTTGGCTTTGCTCCTGAAGATATCATTTTTGATCCTAATGTATTGGCTGTAGCTACAGGAATAGATGAGCATAATAATTATGCAGTAAACTTTATTAAAGCAACTAAATGGATAAAGGAAAATTTACCACATGCTAAAATTAGTGGTGGAATAAGTAATCTGTCGTTTTCGTTTCGGGGGAATAATACTGTTCGTGAAGCTATGCACTCAGCATTTTTATTCCATGCTATTAATGAAGGTATGGATATGGGAATCGTTAATCCTGGAATGCTGGAAGTTTACGATGATATACCAAAAGATTTGCTTCAGTTAGTTGAAGATGTGGTTTTGAATCGAAGAAAAGATGCAACAGAACGATTAATTGTTTTTGCCGAAAAGGTTGTTGCTACAGATAAGAAGGAAGAAAAGGTAGATGAGTGGAGAGAAAAGTCAGTTCAAGAGAGACTATCTCATGCATTAGTAAAAGGAATTACTGATTTTATTGATGAAGATGTTGAAGAAGCAAGAAAACTTTACGATCAGTCACTTGAGATTATTGAACAACCACTAATGGATGGAATGAATATCGTGGGTGATTTATTTGGATCTGGAAAAATGTTCTTGCCGCAGGTTGTGAAAAGTGCACGCGTAATGAAAAAGGCAGTTGCTTATTTATTACCTTTTATCGATGAAGAAAAAAGACTTTCGGGTAACACAAGTGCGGCTGGTAAGATATTAATGGCAACAGTAAAAGGCGATGTTCACGATATTGGAAAAAATATTGTTGGTGTAGTATTGGCATGTAACAATTACGAGATTATTGATTTAGGAGTAATGGTTCCTGCCGAAAAAATAATTGATGCAGCTATAAAAGAAAATGTTGATGTTATTGGATTAAGTGGATTAATTACTCCATCATTGGAGGAAATGGTTCATGTAGCTGAAGAAATAAAACGAAGAAATGTTAATATTCCACTAATACTTGGAGGGGCAACAACTTCGAAAATTCATACAGCAGTGAAAATTGCACCAGTGCTTGATATTCCTGCTATTCATGTAAAGGATGCTTCAAAAAGTGTGGGTGTTGTACGTAATTTACTTTCTACGACTTTAAAACAAGATTATCTAAAAGAAATTATTGAAGAGTACCGAGTAATAAGAGAAAAGAACCTTGCTAAACAAGCTGGTGAAACTCATATTGATCTTGAACATGCACGAAAAAACAAAGTAAAAATTAATTGGGGAAAATCAGTTGTTGCTTCACCAAAAGCAACTGGAAATACTGTATTGACAGATTATTCTTTAAAAGAAATTGCGGAATATATAGATTGGACATTCTTTTTCCATGCTTGGGAAATTAATGGAAAGTATCCAAAGATTTTTGAAGATCCTGTAAAAGGAGAAGAAGCAAAAAAACTATATAATGATGCTCAGCAAATGTTGAAGCAGATTATTAATAATAAGATGCTTATAGCGAATGCTGTATTTGGAATATATCATGCTAATTCTATTGGAGATGATATTGAAGTATATAAGGATGAGAAGAGAGAGAATATTGTAAAGGTTCTTTATAATTTAAGAAATCAACAATTAAAAGAAGAAGAAAGTAATGCATGCCTTTCCGATTTTATTGCTCCAAAAGAAACAGGTATAAAAGATTACATTGGAGCTTTTGCGGTAACATGTGGTATTGGAATCGAAAAGCATGTTCAAAAGTTCGAAGCAAACAACGATGATTATAGTGCTATAATGTTAAAAATATTAGCTGATCGTTTAGCTGAGGCTTTTGCTGAGTTATTGCATAAGAAAGTTCGAAAAGATTATTGGGCATATTCGCCAAACGAAAACTTGGGCGTTACAGAAATGATACGTGAAAAATACGTTGGAATAAGACCTGCTGCGGGTTATCCTGCTTGTCCTGATCATACCGAGAAGAAAACCATTTTTGAGTTGTTAGATGCAGAAAAAAATACGCAAATTTCGCTTACAGAAAGCTTTATGATGAATCCGGGAGCATCAGTTAGTGGTTTGTATTTCGCACATCCTGAATCAAAATATTTTAATATTCAGAAAATAGGAAAAGATCAGGTGGAAGATTTTGCTCAAAGAAAAAATATGAAAGTGGAAGAAGTAGAAAAATGGTTGGCAACCAATTTGAATTATTAGATTGATTAGAATGAAAAAACTTAAAGAATTATTTGAAGATAAAGATAAATTTCTAATTGGTGCTGAATTAGTTACTACAAGAGGAATATTGCAACAAGAAGGCAGTAAAAAGATTGTAAAATATACCGAAGATCTAATTGCTGATGAAAGAATCGATTGGATTTCTGTAACCGAAAATGCAGGCGGAAATATCATGTCGGCTCCTGATGGTTTGGGGCAGTTAATTCAAGAAAAAAAGAAAAATTCAATTATTCACATCACTTGCAAAGACATGAATCGCAATGCCTTAGAAAGCATTGCGTGGAAATATGCAAACGATGGTTTTGATAATCTGCTTGCTCTTTCAGGTGATTATCCTATTGATGGTTACAAAGGAGTTGCACAACCGGTTTTTGATTTAGATTCTGTGAGTTTAGTAAAAATGCTTTCCGATATGAATAAAGGGCTTCAGGTAAACGGCCGAAAGCCAAACTCAAAAATTGATCTCGATAAAACTAATTTCTTTATTGGATGTGCAGTATCTCCTTTTAAAACTACAGAAGCAGAGCAAATGATGCAATATGCAAAGTTGAAAATGAAAATTGAAGCTGGTGCAAATTACATTATTCCTCAATTAGGTTATGATATTCGAAAATCACATGAACTAATTACTTGGTTGCATGAAAATAATTTATCGATTCCCTTAATTGGAAATATTTATAAGTTAACTGGTGGTGTTGCAAATCTGTTTAATAAAGGAATTATTCCGGGATGTAAAATCTCTGATGAGTTTTTGAAACGAATTAATAAAGAGAAAAAATCGGAAGATAAAGGAAGAAAATATTTTATTGATTTTGCTGCTAAACAGTATGTGGCATTTAAGCAAATGGGTTTCAAAGGAGTGTACATTGGAGGAACCGAAAAGTTTGAGGATTTTGCTGCAATACTTGAAAGAACTGAAGAATTAAAAGATTCCAATTGGCTCGATTTTGTTCCTGAACTAACAAACCCAGCTCCGAATGAGTTTTATTTATACAATGAAGATCCGAAAACAAAGTTATCCGATCCGAAGAGTTTAAATCCTACAATTACTACATACAAAAAAAGGAATTACAAAAAACATGTAAATCCAAATTACAGATTTAATCGTTTGGTTCATACTGTTCTTTTTAATCAAAAATCTCCTGGATTTGGAGTTAGTGTTGCTAAATATAATGTTCTCGAGAAAAAATCATTTAAGGGCATAAAGCGATTTACATATTTTAACGAACGTATGATTAAAGCTGCATTGTTTAATTGCCGAGAATGTGGTGATTGTTCTTTACCAGATATTACTTATTTATGTCCACAGTCACAGTGTGCAAAAAATCAAAGAAATGGACCTTGTGGAGGTAGTTCAAATGATTGTTGCGAATTATCAGAGCGAAATAAAGATTGCATTTGGGTAAAGGCGTATTCACGAAATAAATTTTTTAATGGTGCAAATGCCGAACTTTTACCTGAACGAGCTGTTATAAAAAACGGTAAGCTAAAAGATACATCCGGATGGGCAAACTATTATTTAGGTAGAGATCATAATGCTTATAAAATAAAAAAATAGGCTTATGAAAGTTATAGATATAATAAATCAGGCTAAAAAACCATTATTTACATTTGAATTATTGCCACCACTAAAAGGGCACGATATTGATACAATTTATGATACAATTGATCCTTTAATGGAGTTTGATCCTGCATATATAAATATGACATATCATAGTCATGATGTAGCTTATAAAGAAAGGCCTGATGGATTACTTGAGAAACAAATTGTTCGTAAAAGACCAGGAACAGTTGCTTTGTCAGCAGCAATTAAAAACAAGTATAATATCACTGTTGTAACTCATCTTATTTGTGCCGGATTAACTAAAGAAGAAACAGAAGATATCTTAATTGATTTAAACTTTCTTGGGATTCATAATTTATTAGTTCTTCGTGGCGATCCACCAAAATCAAAGCGATTGTTTATTCCAGAGAATGGAGGTCATGCGCATTCTGTTGATATGGTTCGTCAGGTAGTAGATTTGAATAATGGTAAATATCTGGATGAAGAACTGCAGAATGCGAAGTCATCAAATTTTTGTATTGGTGTTGCTGGTTATCCAGAGAAGCATTGCGAAGCTCCAAATATGGATTCCGACTTAAACTTCTTAAAAGAAAAAGTTGATGCTGGAGCTGAATATATTGTTACTCAGATGTTTTTTGATAACCAAAGATATTTTAATTTTGTAGATAAATGCAGAGCAATAGGAATTACTGTTCCCATTGTTCCAGGGATTAAGCCTTTGAGTTCATTAAAAGATATAGATTTGCTTCCTCAAATTTTTAGAATTGATATTCCAGAAGAATTGGTAAGTGAAGTTAAAAAATGTAAAACCAATGCTGATGTGCGTGAAGTAGGTGTTGAGTGGACAACCAGACAATCTCAAGAGCTTATAAAATACGGAGTTCCCGGAATTCATTATTACACTTTAGGCCGATCCGATAATATTAAAAGAATTGCTAAAGCTGTTTTTTAATTGTTGCATTTATTATTTATTATTGAATATCTTTGCAGATTCAGGAACTTTTTGGATTCTTGATTGTAAAATAGTGGAAGATAATATATTATACCTATATGGATAACATAAGAAATTTTTGCATCATAGCACATATTGATCACGGTAAGAGTACTTTAGCTGACAGGTTATTACAAGCAACCGGATCAGTTTCTGATCGCGATTATCAAGATCAGTTGTTAGATGATATGGAGTTGGAGAGAGAGCGTGGGATAACAATTAAAAGTCATGCCATACAAATGGATTATAAGCATGAAGGCAAAGATTATGTGCTAAATCTAATTGATACCCCGGGGCATGTTGATTTTTCTTATGAAGTATCACGTTCAATTGCTGCATGTGAAGGTGCTTTATTAATTGTTGATGCAACTCAAGGTGTACAGGCGCAAACTATTTCCAATGTATTTTTAGCAATGGAACATGATCTGGAAATCATTCCCGTTTTAAATAAAATGGATTTAGATGCTGCTATGCCCGAAGAGGTTAAAGATCAGATTATAGAATTGATTGGTGGTGAAAGAGATGATATTATTAATGCAAGTGGAAAAACCGGAATCGGTATCGACGAAATATTAGAAGCTGTGGTTGCAAAAGTTCCTGCACCAAAAGGTGATCCAGAAGCTCCTTTACAAGCACTTGTATTCGATTCTGTTTTTAATCAATATCGTGGTATTGAAGCTTATATTAAAATTCAAAATGGAACTGTTCGAAAGGGTGATTTAGTAAAATTCTTTGCTACAGAAAAGGAATATTCTGCAGAGGAAATAGGAATGCTAAAATATAAACAAGAGCCTCGACAAGTATTAAAAGCTGGAGATGTTGGTTATATTATTTCAGGAATAAAAACTGCAAAAGAAGTAAAAGTTGGAGATACTTTAACAAATAAGGTAAATCCTTGCTTAGAACCAATTAGTGGTTTCGAAGATGTAAAGCCAATGGTATTTGCAGGTATTTATCCGATTGATGCTGATGATTATGAAGACTTACGTGAATCGATGGAGAAGTTGCAGTTGAATGATGCTTCTTTAACATTTGAACCAGAATCTTCTGCTGCATTAGGATTTGGTTTTCGTTGTGGTTTCCTTGGATTATTGCATATGGAAATTATTCAGGAACGTCTTGATCGCGAATTCGATATGGATGTTATCACAACAGTTCCAAACGTTTCGTATAAAGCTTACACAACAAAAAATGAAATGATTGATGTTCATAATCCATCAGGTTTACCTGGAGTAACTCAACTAGATTATATCGAAGAACCTTATATAAGAGCTCAAATTATTTCTCAATCTGAGTATGTTGGCCAAATAATGAAACTTTGTATTGATAAACGAGGAGAATTAAAGAATCAAATTTATTTACCAAACGATCGTGTTGAAGTATCTTTTGAAATGCCTTTGGCCGAAATTGTATTCGATTTCTACGACAAGCTTAAAAGTATTTCACGTGGTTACGCTTCTTTTGATTATCATCAAACTGGATATGAAAGAGCAACTCTTGCACGATTAGATATTTTATTAAATGGTGAAATGGTTGATGCTTTATCGACCTTAATTCATAAAGATAATGCTTACAATTTCGGACGCCGAATGTGTGAAAAGTTAAAAGAGTTGATTCCACGTCAGCAATTTGATATTGCAATTCAGGCAGCAATTGGAGCCAAAATTATTGCTCGTGAAACCGTGAAAGCAGTTCGTAAAGATGTAACAGCAAAATGTTATGGAGGTGATATCACACGTAAGCGAAAACTTCTTGAAAAACAGAAAAAAGGTAAGAAACGAATGCGTCAGGTTGGAAATGTAGAAGTGCCACAACAGGCATTTTTAGCTGTACTAAAATTAGATTAGAAAGAAATTTAAGTAAAAAAATACTGTCATTCCCGCGAAAGCGGGAATCTTTTTTTAATTAAATAGATTCCGGGTCAAGCCCGGAATGACAAATAAGGCAGTGCGGAATCTCTTTTTTAAATTGGCTCATCAGACATTTTTATCATAACTTTGTTTTATGTCTTCAGTAAATCAAAAACTTCGAAATAAATACATAAAAAAAGCTTCCTGGGTTGGGATAATTGGCAATACTATTTTAGCAGCACTAAAAATAGTGATTGGATTTATATCTGGAAGCCTTGCTGTTATTGGTGATGGAATTGATACCGCAACTGATATTTTGACATATATGATTACCTTGCTTGCTGCTCGTATTATGAATAAACCTCCAAATTACAAATATCCGTATGGATATAATCGGGCTGAGGCAGTTGCAACAAAGGCCTTGAGTTTTGTAATTTTCTTTGCTGGTGCACAGTTGTTTTTATCTACCTTGGTAGGATTAATAAAAAATGAAACACACGAAATCCCAACATTATTGGCAATTTATGTTACAGTATTTTCAATTGTTTCAAAAGCAGGATTAGCGTTTTATCAGTTTCGAGTTGGGAAAAAGATTGAAAGCAATATGATAATTGCTAATGCAAAAAACATGCGCAATGATATTCTTATTTCTGCATCTGTTTTAACGGGATTGGTTTTTACTCAAGTATTTCATCTTGCTATTTTAGATTTAATAACAGCAATGGCTGTAGGTGTTTGGATTATGAAAGCCGGATTTGAAATATTTATGGAATCGAGTCTTGAACTTATGGATGGAACAGATAATCCTGATTTATACTATAAAATTTTTGATGCTGTTGAGGAAGTTGGGGGTGCAAATCCACATAGAGTGAGAATAAGAAAACATTCAAATTTATATACGGTTGATTTAGATATTGAAGTCGATGGAAAGTTGAGCATAGAAGAAGGCCATGAAATTTCCAAAGATGTCGAAATCAATATTAGAAAGAAAGTCGAGAATGTTTATGATGTTTTAGTTCATATAGAACCAGAAGGGAACGTAGAAAAAGAAAAGTTTGGACTTTCACGCGAGAACATCGAAGATGAATGCAATAAGAAGAGAAACAGAAATGCAAAATAAGTATCAAAAACCAGCTGGCTCATACATCAGTTTTATGAGCAATAAAGTTAAAACCCATGGTGGAATAAATTTAGCACAAGGCATTCCCGGATTTAATCCACCCAAAGAATTAACAAATATCTTAGGCAATATAGCAAATGATAATATTCATCAATATGCACCTGGAAATGGGAATAATGAATTGCTTGATTTACTTCTTAAAAAATACAAAACTGAGTATCCCTTTTCAAAGGACGATTTTTTAATTACTCAAGGCGGAACGGAGGCTTTGTCCTTATTGTACACGTACTTTAATAAAATACTCCCAAAACCATTCTCGGCTTTAGCATTTGATCCGGTCTATGAAAGTTATAAATTTTTACCAGGAATATTTAATACCGATTTTGTTTCATTTTCGTTTGAAGAGGATTATTCAATAGATTTTTTAAAACTTGAAAAGACGTGCATAGAAAATAAAGTAAAAGTTATTTTTTTAGGATCACCAGGAAATCCTTTTGGTAAAATTTGGTCTAAAAAGGAGATTGACTCATTACTTAAATTAAGTAAACAATATAATATTTATATAGTATTGGATGCCGTTTACAAAGAATTGTATTTTGACGAAAAACCTTATATTCCTTTAGATCAGTTTAATCCAAATCTATTTTATACAAATAGTTTTTCAAAACTATTTTCAATAACTGGATGGCGTATAGGATATCTAATTGCACATCCAGATCATATGCAGAAAATAAAATCTATACATGATTATACTGGTTTGTGTGCTCCTTCGGTATTGCAACGGGCAATTGTTGAATATTTAAAGAAATATGATTTTGGTGCCGATTATATTTCTAATCTTCGAAACAGATTGAAAGAATCATATAGTCATTTGTCTGGAGAATTAGAGAAGTTAGGATTCAGTATTCCAGAAACAAAAGGAGGATATTTTGTGTGGGCAAAGTTGCCAGAGAATTATTCCGATGGATTCAAATTCGCCATAGATTTATACAATGAACAAAAGGTAGCTGTAATTCCTGGAGAACATTTTTCTGATAAAGCAAAAAATTATATTCGCTTTAATATTGCAAGAGAAAAATCAGAAATTAATGAAGGAATAAAAGGAGTTAAAAGGTTTTTTGAATAATCTATCTTTGTTTTCATTCGTATTTTTTAGACCTTTATACTTTATTAACCCTAATATTATAAATAATGAAAAAAAGTCACTATGTATTCTTAATACTACTGATGTTTCTAACTTCTTGTGCTGGATTTACTGATAAAGAAAGCCAAAAACAACAAACAGTTAGTATATACAAAGATGTGCCTGTTAGAGAATTGCCGTCAAAAGACGGAAAATGGGTATCAAAGCTTAATTTAGGTGAAACCTTATATTTCCTTGGAGAAGTAGCTGTTGATAGTTCTGATAACAATAGAGAGTATCTTAAAGTTGAGTTATCTGATGGTAAGGTTGCATGGGCGATGAGTTATGGATTAATAATTAATGCTAAGATTGCTGCTGTAAAGGAAAGTGTACCTGTTTATGAACGACCAGAATTAGTAACTTTAACAAAGAATGAATTTAATACAATGGATATTTTGGCAATTGAAGAATCCAAAGATAATTGGATAAAAGTTGTTGGTGAGAATAAAAAAATAAAAGGTTGGATCAAAAAAGATATTGTAACTGAAAATGAAGAAGATGTAGCTGTTGCGATATTAGCTTCAAAACAACTTAGGTATAAAAATAAAGACTTGAATCTGGATAAAATAGAAGAATTTATTGAAAACATACCATATAAAAATTCATTTTTCATTAACTACCTAAAGGAACAGATAAAAGACTCACAAATAGAAGTTGAAGAGGAATTAGTTATAGAAACAGATACAGTTGTAGAAGAAGAAATTGTTGTTGAAGAGCCTGCTGAGGAAGTAGAGCAAGAAGAAATTTCAGAAGAGATGGAGGCAGAAAAGCTTGTTGAAGGATAAAAACTTTTCAAATAGATTTAAAAAAGGCTCGGCAATGTTGTCGGGTTTTTTATTGGATAGTAAATCCTGCTTCTTTCAAATTTTCCCAATAATTAGGATAACTTTTTGAAACCACATCAGGATTTTCAATTTTCAACTGTTTTGTAACAATACATAAAGGAGCAAAAGCCAAAGCCATTCTGTGATCTTCATAGGTCTCTATGGACTGATTGTAAGAGGCCTTAATTTCTTCATTCCCAGCCCATGATATAGAGTAGTTATCTTCAGTTTGAATATGTATTCCTAATTTTTCAAATTCTGTAACTAAGGCTTTAATACGATCTGTTTCTTTTATCGATAAATTATCTAATCCGGTAAGTTTAAAAGGGATCTTTTTTGCAATTAAAGTAACTGCCAAGGTTTGAGTCAAATCTGGACAATTGGTAAAATCATATTCAAAAAAAGTGCAAGTCGTTGGAATATTTTTAATTCTTAAACCAAAATTCGTAAAGGCAGAATCAACACCAATCTTTTTAAATAACTCAGTTAAAACGGAGTCCCCCTGAAAACTGTTTTTCTTTAAACCGGTTAATTCTATCATTGCATTTTCAGATAAAGAAACAATTTCGAACCAATACGATGCCGACGACCAATCTGCCTCAATTATAATTTCTTTAGGTGTATAAGAGCCTTTTTTTACCTTAATATTATTACCAATCCATTTACATTCCACCCCAAATTCTTGCATTAATTTTATAGTCATCCATATATAATCCTTAGAAAGAATTTTATCCTTAATTGATAAAATAAACTCTCCCTCTAAAAAAGGTGCGACCATTAATAATGCACTGATATACTGGCTACTAATATTTCCTTTTATACGAATTGGTTTAGCTTTTAAATTATTGCCAATTATTTTTAATGGAGGAAAGCCTTCGTTTTCTGTGTACTCAATTTGGGCACCTAATTCTCTAAGAATATTTACAAGTTCGCCAATTGGTCTTTGTTTCATCCTTTCACTTCCTGTCAGAATTCTTTCTCCTGGCATTTGCGAAAACAAAGCTGTTAAAAAGCGCATTGCAGTTCCTGCTGCTCCAATATCAATTATTCCCGAAGATAAATTGTTAAATGCCAATTTTAAGGCTTTTGTGTCATCACTTTCAGAGAGGTTCCTGATTTTGAATCTTTCTTCGCATAGTGCACGAATTATGAGAGCACGATTCGATAAGCTTTTCGATGCTGGTAACGATCTAAAAGTCTTTATTTCTGTATCTGGTGCACTTAAAATTATACTCATATTTACAAATTTCTATACCAGTTTAGAATTTCAATAATATCTTCTTTTGAGCAAAACTGATCAATCTTAAATTGCCCAAAATCTTCAAGCAAAGTGAAATTTATTTTAGATTCTATATTCTTCTTGTCGTGTCCTGTATATTCGATTATGTCTTTAATGTCAGAATCATTAAATTCAAGCTTAGTATAAGTTTTAAGCAGATACGAAATAAGCTTTTCTGCTTTTTCACTTGAAAAATTGCAGATCTTTTCTGATAATCTTAATTCGCAAATTAATCCATGCGCAACAGCTTCTCCATGAGTTATTTCTTTATCTGTACCCATTAAAAGACTTTCAAATGCATGTCCTAAAGTATGACCAAAGTTCAATGCTTTTCTAATATTTTTTTCTTTAGGATCCTTTTCAATAAAATGATTTTTGATACTAACCGATCTTGCAATAAGAAGGTTTAATTCTTTAAATCCAGTTTGTTTAATATCATGAGAAATTAAATTAGTCCAATCTTTTTCATTAAAAATCAGAGCATGTTTTAGCATTTCTGCCCATCCCGACATTATGTTTTTCTTATCTACTGTTCGATTAAAAGCACTGTAAATAATAACATATTTGGGGTGATTAAAAACTCCAATTTCATTCTTAAGCTCTAAAGAGTTGATTCCGGTCTTTCCTCCAACAGATGCATCAACCTGCGATAATAATGTTGTGGGAATATTTATAAAATCAATTCCCCGTTTAAACGTCGAAGCAGCAAAGCCTCCTAAATCGCCAATAATTCCACCCCCCAAATTAATAAGTAAAGAGCTTCTGTCAGCACCTTTACTTGTTAATTCATTCCAAACCTTAACTACAGATTCAATATTTTTATTCTTTTCTCCACTCTTAATTTCAATTATCTCAGATTTATTAATTAAATCTATTTCTTTAATAATTGGCATACAGTGTTTTCTGGTATTTTCATCAACAAGTACAAATGTTTTTTTATTGCTATAGTTTTTTAAAACTTCGGCTAAAACTGTATGTATTTCAGAGGAAATATATATAATAGAATGTTGAGTTATAATTTTCATTCCAAGTATTATTTTTTTGATGTTTAAATGTACAAAATATATTTATACGATAAAATCAGTGTTTTATGATTTTTTATGTATTCAATGATTTAATAATTATGTATAGACCAGAAAGTTACTTATCTTTGATAACTATTTTAAAAAGGCAAAAATGATTTTTGATAACAGAAATATTGTAGTAAGATTAACAATAAGAAGATATATGAGTTTATTGGCGTTTCTTGTCGTAATAGCGCTATTGTTATTAGTAAATATTATTAAAAGACCATTATGGGGAATGGAAAAATCCTTTTATGTATTAGTAACATGTTCAACTTATATGCTTTATGTTGTATTTGCATATTTTCGTAGCTATAACTTTATTTCTTTTAATGATGAAGGTGGAAAGTTCGTATTCAGATTTATCTCATTGCGTCCGTTCGACAATGAAAAAAAGGCTATAGAAATCTTAAAAAAAGATTTTGGGGGATATGAGTTTCATAGCTCATTTTTAAGTTTTAAACAGGAATTAGTTTTAAAAGTAATAACAAAAACGGGTGTTGCAAATTATCCACCCATTAGTATAACTGCTATATCTAAAAAGCATAAAACAATGCTTGTAAATGCTTTTGATCAATTAAACAAAAGTATTTAAACTCTTATTGAACTTGTAGCTTATGTGCTATGTTTCTACTATGATTTAAAAATGTGTTTAACATCATATTTTCTTATGTCTTTTTATTCGAAAAATTCAATATTAAAATATACTTTTGCGCAAAATTTAATAGAAAAACATAATTAATATTCATCATTAAAATCTATAAAAATGAACGTAGATAAATTAATGCTTCAATTAGAGCAAAAACATCCTGGAGAAGTAGAGTATCTTCAGGCAGTTCGCGAAGTTTTAGAGTCAATCGAAGAGGTTTACAATCAAAACCCACAATTCGAAGCGGCAGGTATCATCGAAAGAATCGTTGAGC
>Ga0209692_10003723_pt1 | contig 14492 bp, 15 predicted proteins | sample tdDd472_FD_187129 | JGI IMG/M metagenome (GOLD analysis project Ga0209692, IMG submission 187129) | Marine sediment microbial communities from the Atlantic coast under amendment with organic carbon and nitrate - tdDd47.2 (SPAdes)... | ecosystem: Environmental > Aquatic > Marine > Coastal >...
GATCCTGCGACAGGAACGCGATGGGCTCAACAGCGATCGCGAGATGTTCGAGCAGGAGAAAACCGAGTTTGCGGCGATGCGTGCTCGACTCATGGCTCTTGAAGGTGGCAAGCAGTTCAAGAAGGCACTCGCAACACTGACAACGATGGACGCTCAGGACGCGAAAACCGTGCTTCAGACGATGCTCGAGGACGGCGATAAGCTGGAAGAGGTCGTTTCTTATCTCAGTGCAATGGATGAGCGGGCTCGCACCGCGATCCTCACAGAGTTCCTGAATGAGGGCGAGGATCAGTTGGCAGCAGATTTGCTCGAATCCGTACGGCTGCGTGGTCTTGAGACCGCGAATGCCGACGGAAACGAACCATGAGCATACTGACGACGACGAACTCCACACAACCTGACCCGCAGGCGATCCAGATGAAGGTGCCGGAACTGCGCACCAGCGCAGCAAGTGCGTCCGGGTTTGCGCAGGTCTTGCAGATATTCGATCGCGATGAAGATGCGGGTACGATCGAATCCTCCAAGCAAGATGATTCGGTGGCCGCCTCGGAGAGAGAGCCCGTCGAAACTCGCGCGGAAGCAGGAGAGGACGAGGCAACCGAAGCTGACGAGCCGGAGCAGGCGAGCGCCAACGACGCATCGCAGGTTCAGGTGGATCATTCGGGGCAGAGTCAGGACGCGGCCGATCAGGCCAAGAGCACCAAATCAACCACAGGTGCGTCAGATGCCGATGTGTCGCATCCGCCATCTTCCGGAACAGAAGGACTGGCGGCAAATAAAGATGCGATGACCCAGGCAGCCAAGCAGGAGCCAGGCGGATTCGACGCGCTCAATAACAAGAGCGATCAGGCAAAGCTCAGCATCCGTGGGCTTGTTCGGGCGATCCGTGCCGATGCATCGCAGGATTCCACAACCATCGCGGTGCAGACCCGGCTTGGTACGGCACCCTCGAACGATCAGGCGGCACAGACTCCACCTTCGCTTCAGCCAGAAGCGAGCACGCAGACCGCCCAGACCGAAAAGACTCCACAGTTGAAAGGGAATGATCCGCGTGATGCGCTCAGTGACACGCCGCCCATTTCCGATCGGGGAGAATCGGAATCCAAACGAACGCCGAGTGTGCCCGGTTCGTATCTTACACCTGCGAAAGATGCGCCTGCAGAGCAGGCGCGCGTCGACACGACGCAGGTCCGATCGAGTCGTGCAGATGTGTCGTTACAGCCAACGACCACCAGATCGACTGAGCCGGTGCGAACGGAAGCGCACCACTCAGTCGCTCGCGCAGAAACTCTATCGAGAGTCGAAGGCGCTCTGACAGCGCGTGCCGTGAGTGGTGTTGAGGCCTCGCAAACGCGTGTTGGGGCAGAGCAAAGCAACGCTCGATTGGAGCAGTCGCTCAAGCCCATGAAGAGCGAGCAGCAGGCCCTCCAGTCAAAGGTCATCGCACAGGTACAACGGGGGCTGGCATCTCTGATGCGTTCCACAAACGGCGAAATGACCCTCCGTCTGACACCACAACGACTGGGCGAGCTGAAGATCGAGCTGAAGCGATCGGGTGAGCAGCTCTCCGTTCGATTGACTACCCAGAACGCTGAAGCCCGTGATCTTTTGAGTTCGGGAACCGATGAGCTCACTCAGCTCCTCCGCGCCAAGGGCGTGGATGTCGAGCGAGTGCATATCGAACATCAGAACGAAAACACCGAGGCGCAGGGCACATTCGATCTCGATCAGCATGCGCATCAGGATCAGACTCGCGAGCAAGGAAACGCAGCGCACCAGCCGAACCCCATTGGGGGGGAAGCGGTGGACAGCATCTCCGATGAAGATTCACAGCGTGGCGGAATCTGGACAGAACTTGGACTCGACGCGATCGCCTAAGAAGAGGTATCAACCATGAGCAGTATCGGCAGTATTGGTTCAAGCTCGAATGTCACGACCTCGACAGACGCTTTCAGTGCGCTGACCAGTGGCGAGTTCCTACAAATCATCTTTACTGAACTCCAGAACCAGGACCCGCTTGAACCAAACGATACATCCACGATGCTCAATCAGCTCTCAACCCTGCGTGCGATCGAGTCGGATACGCAGATGGTTGATTCGCTCTCGTCGCTCGTGAATCAGACGGAGTTCGCGGCAGCGTCATCTCTCATCGGTTCGCTCGTCTCTGGCATCACGCTCGACAACCGCCGGGTCGCGGATCTTGTCGTTTCCGTGTCGAACACGCAGGACGGGCCGGTTCTCAACCTCTTCGACGGCTCACGCATGTTCTTTGGCAATGTCGACGAGGTGGTTGGTCCGATCGATCAGCCGAACCCGGACGACGACCCGAACATCGATGATGATGACGACAACAACAATGACGACGATGGGAACAACAACGGCGGAGGAAACACCATCACGCCCAATCTCGGCGAGGTTGATACTGATGGGCTGAACCAGGATTCCGTGAATACCGACAACGGGACAACACCGGTTCAGAAAACCGTTTCGAACGATGTTTGAGTAAACCTCGTCATGTCACCTGATCAGATCCAACTTCTCAGAGCGCTCGGCAGCGGTGTTCGGCCGGTCGATCTTGGGGAGGGCACCCTCGTCAACAGCGATCGTTTCGGGACCATGCTTCACGAAGCGGTCCAGGGAAGAGCACGGACAGAGCTCGGGGTGACTTTCGCACCAAACGCTTCTGGGATGTTTGATTCCATTCAGCAAGACCGGATCGCTCGCGCGATCGATCTCGCGGCAGCCGCGGGAAGCGACCATGCGCTTATCCTGCACGAACGGCACTCGCTGCGCGTCGATGTGCGCAATCGTGTCGTGCTGGAAGCGCCCGAGACTGAAGATATGCGCACAATCACAGGTATCGATACATTTGTCAGTGCTCAAGTCCCCGCTCAAGAAGAGGATGGGTTGATTTCACAGCCCAGTGGACGGAGCGGGCGCAGTCCGGCACGCATTGTGCGAAACGCGTCGTTGATGCGGACGCTTGCAGATGCGCAACCGATGCATGATTCGTAAAAAAACGCTGGTGCATCGCATGTGATGTACCGGACAGAGGAAGGATTCTATATGGCTCTCTCCAGTGCGCTCTTCACCGGCCTGACCGGGCTCAACGCTCAATCCGCTCGGCTCGATGTCATCGGTAACAATGTTGCCAATGTCAACACCACCGCGTTCAAGAGCTCACGCATGATGTTCGAATCACTCTTCTCCCAGAACCTCGGCTTCGGTACGAGCCCGAGTGAGATCCGGGGTGGTGTCAACCCCAAGCAGATCGGGAACGGCGTTGGCATCGCAGGCATCCAGCGCGACTTCACCCCATCGAGCTTCACAGGCACCGGTGATCTCCGCGATATGGCGATCGATGGTCAAGGGTTCTTCCTTGTGCAGCAGAACGGATCAACCTTCTATACCCGGGCAGGCACATTCCGGCAGGATTCCGACGATAACCTGGCAACCGTAACCGGCGAGAAGCTTTTGGGGTATGCGGTTGATGACGAGTTCAACATCCTGACCGGGCAGCTCGTTCCGATCAATATCCCCGTCGGCAAGCAGACCATTGCCGAGGCGACACAGAACATCGCGATCGTTGGCAATCTGAACAAGGATGGCGACATCCCAACGCAGGGATCGATCATCGATCTTCTCGCTTCCGCGACCAGCGGTCTACTCACCACCGGCGGCGGCTTCATCAACTCGACGACACCGATGACGAGTATCGAAGATCCTGATCAGCCGGGCACAGGCACGGCTGCATTCTCGGCCGACCAGACCATCCGCCTCCGAGGCACCAACGGTGCATCACGCGGCGGCACCGACCTGCCCGATTCGGAGTTCACGATCACCGCGACCACAACCGTCCAGGATTTCATGGACTTCCTCACGGCCAGCCTTGGAATTCAGACAACCGGCAGCGCTAACCCAGATGGAAACACACCGGGCGTTACGGTCGACAGTGCGACCGGGATCATCACCATCGTGGGAAACACTGGTGAGGTCAACGACCTGACCATCGCGGATGGTGATCTTGAGCTGCTCGATACAGACGGTAGTTCTCTGGGAGCGCCATTCACGACAGACAAGTCGGCCGCGGCGGACGGCGAGAGTGTCCGGACCACCATCGTTGGGTATGACTCACTCGGCGCAGAAGTCACCGCGAGCGTCACGATGGTTCTCGATTCCACACCCGACGCAGGTCCCATCTGGCGATACTACATTGATTCAGAGGATGATGCCGGTGCGGGAATGGCGCTGAGCACCGGGACACTCCAGTTCGATAACAACGGGCAGATCGATCCAGACAGTTCAGAGCTGTCCCTCACGATCGACCGCAGTGATACCGGTGCTGATCCGTTGCTGAGCTGGACGCTGCAGTTTGATTCTGAGAGTGGGAGCACCACATCACTCGCCGCCTCGCCGTCGAGCATGATCGGTCTGACGATCGATGGGTTGCCTCCGGGAACACTTGAGTCCTTCGCCGCCGGTGAAGACGGCGTGATCTTTGGTCGGTTCTCCAACGGCGCCGTCAAAACCATGGGGCAGGTAGTCCTTGCAAACTTCACGAACTCTGCAGGTCTGATCGACGAGGGGGGGAACCTGTTCTCAACCGGACCCAACTCCGGCCCCGCATCAGTCGCACCTCCCGGGACCCTGGGGATCGGTTCGCTTGTATCAGGCGCACTCGAAGAGTCCAATGTCGATCTCGGGGAAGAGTTTACGAACATGATTCTGACCTCAACGGGCTACTCCGCTTCGTCACGAGTAATTCGCACGGCCGACGAGCTCATGCAGCAGCTCCTGGTCCTGGGTCGATAACGCGGTTTTTCGCTTGATCAGGGAGCTTCGATGATCAGCGTCACACGACTCAATGGGCGGAAGTTTGTGCTCAACTCCGAGCTCATCCGCACTATTGAGGAAAACCCAGACACGATCGTTACGCTCATCAGCGGCGAACACCTTGTCGTGCGCGAAAGCTCCAAAGAGATCATCCGACGCGTGATTGAGTACAACAGGCACCTGAGATCCCTCTCAACACCCGCCTGAGCGCTTCTCCAAGGTCTGATAATCGATCGCGATCGAGTAGATTCGTCTGAAGATCAACCATCCCCATCAAGGGTGGGTACCCACTCGTCGATACCTCATGTGTGTGACGGCCGCTCGGATGCAAATCCCGTCGCACGGAGGAATCTGGTGGATATCGGTACCGTCATCGGACTTGTGATCGCGTTTCTCTCAGTCGGCCTAGCTGTTGTGCTGGGGGGGGATCCGCTTGCGCTGATCAATATCCCGTCACTCGTTGTGGTGATCGGCGGAGCCGCGGGTGCCGTGATCTGTGCGTTCCCGCTCGCCAAGATCACCAAAGCGCACACCGTGATTCTCAAGTCTGTATTTAATGAAGCCCCGGACATCGAGGGGGTCATCAAAGACCTCGTCAAGTTCGCTGAAATCGCGCGTCGCGAGGGCATCCTCAGCCTCGAGAATCACATCGGGGATATGAAGGAAGAGTTCGTCGTCCGCGGGATCAAGATGGCCGTCGATGGCACCGACCCTGAGCTGATCCGAGTCATCATGGAGACCGAACTCGAAGGGGTCATGGATCGCCACATGCAGGGCAAGATGATCCTGGATCAGTTCGCGAAGTACGCTCCAGCGTTCGGTATGATCGGGACGCTGCTGGGCCTGATCTTCATGCTCGGCTCCATGTCCGATCCATCCGCGATTGGTCCAAGTATGGCGGTCGCGCTGATCACTACGCTCTATGGCGCGATCGTCGCAAATGTCTTCGCGGGCCCGCTCGGCGACAAGCTCTATCAGTGCGATCAATCAGAAGTGCTCATGAAGACCGTGATTATCGCGGGCGTGATGGCAATCCAATCTGGCGACAATCCTCGCGTGGTTGAGAGCAAGCTGCTCACCTACCTGCCGCCATCCGAACGCGATGCGTTCGGGGAAGAGCAGGCGGCCTAATACGCCCTCAGGGCGATCGCGAGGTGTGTGATGGGCAAGAAAAAGAAAGAAGCCCCAAAGGCAGAAATCCCAGAATGGGTACTCACATTCGGTGACATGATGTCGCTGCTTCTCTGCTTCTTCATTCTCCTCGCCGCATTCTCCGAGATCAAAAAACCGAGAGAGTATAAAGAGATCATCGATTCCATCAACGAGGCGATGGGTGCCAGCGGCGGCCTCGGGCTCGCCAAACTCCTCGAAGAGGTCGATAACTCCATGGTGAGTTATCAGGACAGCCGCGCAAAGCGCGACGGCAATAAGAAAAACACCAACGAGAACACCAATCCCAGCGTACCTGGGCAGGAATCGAAGACCACCGTCGTTCAGGAAGGTGCCCGCCACGCGATCGGTGCCAGTATCGAGTTTGAGCCGGGAAGTTGGGAACTGACCAAACGATCGCAGGACATCATCCGCGATCAGATCGCGCCAAAGATCCGCGGGCTCAACTACATCTGCCCTGTGGTGGGGCACTCCTGGGGCACCGAAGACAAAAAGAGCGGGTATGGATTCGATGAGCTTGCCTACAAGCGAGCCCAGGTCGTAAAGGACTTCTTGGTCCGAGAAGGCGGGGTCGAGCCCGCGATTCTGCGGGTTGAATCGGCGGGAACCTCGGAACCGGTCGAGATCGGCGGCAGTGGAGGCCAAGGCGGCGACTCAAATCGCCGAGTTCAGGTATTCCAAACCGGTCGAACGGTGGATCAGACCCATCCAGATCCAAACTTTACTGGTGCTGGCGGGTAATCGAAGGGAGCCAACGCATGGCCGACGAAGAAAAAAATGTTGAGTCAACCGAATCGGGGGGCAAGAAGGGCGGGGGGCTCAAAACGATCGTGATCGTCGCGGTGATGATGCTGGGCGAGGCCGGTGCACTCTTCTTCCTGATGAACATGATGAATGGTCCCAGCGCTGCAGACGCGTCCCAACTCCAAGGACTCGAAGATTCCGGAGAAGCAGCACCTGTCGAGATCGAACTGATGAAGGGCCAGTTCCAGAACATGTCCACTGGGCGTGTATGGGAATGGCGTGCGGAAATCTTCCTTCGTGTCCGTCAGAAAAATGTCGCGGAGATTGAGAGCATCATGGAGCGCGACAAAGCACTGATCCAGGAGGGAATCTCCAAGATCTTCGGCCGTGCTCAGGACCGGCACCTCCGCGAACCAGGGCGTGAGACCATGACCCGTCAGATCACGACCTATCTCAACGAGATCTTCGGTGTCGATGCAGACGAGTTCCCGCTGATCGATCGCGTGCTCATTCCTGAGCTCAAGGGATTCCCCGCAGACGCCTGATCGGCGTCAGAGCCCAGATCCGATGCCTGGTTCGCGCAATCGATGCGCGATCCGGTTTCTTCTGCGCGAGGTGCGCAATTTGTGAATGCCAGGCCGATCTGCGGCCGATAACCGGTCTACCAGCAATCGGAGTGATTGCCCTGCGCACCCAAGGATTGGAACCGCGATGTCAGAAGATCAAGGTACCCCGGCACCCGAAGACCAGTCCCCAGAGGAAATCCCCTCCCAGGGAGAGCAATCCGCGGGCGAGAATAGCGATTCACCAGCGGTCGGAGGGCAGCAAGAGGTGGGTGACGATTCTGAAGCCGCGGCGCTAGCCGCCGCGATGGATGCCGTCAATCAGGTGCAAGGTGTTGCTGATTCGGTAGCATCGCCGGACTCAGCACCAACGCCAGGCGATGCACGCCCATTTCAGTCTCCCGAACTCGGGGGAGATCTGGGCGCTGGGCTCAAGAATGCCATCGATATGCTCTCGGATGTCCACATGGATGTCCGTATTGAACTCGGGCGGACGAATATGTATGTCGAGGATGTTCTCCGCCTCAACGAAGGTGCGGTCGTGGAGCTCGATAAGCTCGCGGGTGATCCCGTTGATGTCTTCGTCAATGACCGTCGCGTTGCAAAGGGTGAGGTACTCGTGCTCAACGATATGTTCTGCGTGCGCATTAACGAGGTCATCGATATCGCCCAGGCCGATCAGTAAATCAGTCATATGTGACCACGAGCGGGGGACCCGCTCGGCAGCAGCCAGGATGGCGACATGCATATTCACCCGCGCACAGTTGTGCTCAGTCTTCTATTCTTTGCGTCCAGCGCCCTCGCGCAGCTCGGACCAAGCCCAAGCGAGATCCCCACGCGTCCTGCAGCAACGACTACGCAGGATCAGGTCGTGGATTCCGACAGCGCTCGCGTGCGTCCAGCCATCGATGAGCTGCTAATGGCTCGTGCCCGAGAGGGCACCGATCCGGTGTCCAATACGGTTGAGGTTCTTCCCGTATCGAGCACCCTCCGCAATGATCTTCGAGCGAGCGAGCCAACGCTCATTGCCGGGGCTTCGGCGAGCACTGAACAGGCCACCGATGAGTCGCTTTCAGGCACATCATCGCTCCCGTCGCTCGGAGATGGTTGGGGCCAGACCATCATCGCGCTCGGTGGTGTCCTACTGCTGATCTTCGGGGTAGCTCAAGTGTTCAAGCGGCTTGCTCGTTCACAGGGCGGACTGGCTGGGAAGATCGGTGCTGGCGGAAACGCGCCCTCTGGTATCATCGAAGTCATCGGGCGATACCCTATTACAACGGGGCTCACTCTCGTCGTGCTCAAGTTTGATCGACGCGTCCTGCTCATTGCGAGCAGTTCTGCAACCCGAGGCAAGCACGCCAAGAGCGCCAGCATGCAGACGCTGTGCGAACTCAGTGACCCTGAAGATGTCGCGTCGATTCTTCTGAAGGCGCGAAGCGCAAGCGGTGAATCGATTGCACATTCCTTCGAGCGGGCACTTCAGGACGCGGATGATTTTACGGATGAGTCGATCTACCGCTACGACGAGCCGTTGCACACCACTCAGCGTGCCAGAACGCCCCGCGCGACGCCGCCGAGAACCATCACGAGTGACGAGGGGGATCGAGCAGAGCTCTGGTCCGGAGGTGCGGACGGACAGGCCGCGGCGAAAGTCCTCCGTGAACGCCTCGCGGCGATGCGGCCGGGAGCCCGAACCGCATGAGCCGAGCCACGATTATTCTGGTCTCGATAGTGACGCTGCTGATTGCCGGCAGCGTTTCGAGTGCGCAGGGGCTCGGTCCTGCTGTTCCCTCGTTCAGCGACACCGTAGCGGGTTCCGACTCGGTGGGTGTGCTTGGCGGCGGCGAGGATATCAACCCGCTCACGGTTCTTCGAGACGCGGGAAATCTGATACAAGGGGCCAGCAACACCGGAAACGCGATTCAAGGCGGCAGCAGTGCCCAGAGCGAGGGCGGGATTTCCGTTGCGCTCAACATCATGTTGCTGCTCACGGTCATCGCGCTCGTGCCATCGGTCATGCTGATGACCACAAGCTTTGTGCGCATCATGGTCGTTCTCGCATTGCTCCGGCAGGCAATGGGTACCCAGTCACTGCCCCCGGCGCAGGTCATCACCGGGCTCGCACTGTTCATGACGGCGCTCGTGATGAAGCCCACGGTTGATCGGATCTGGAGCGAAGCAGTCGTCCCGTATCAGAACGGCCAGATTTCTGATGTCGATGTGCTCTGGGATCGTGCTTCAACCCCGATGCGGGATTTCATGTTCGATCAGATCGAAGCCACAGACAACTGGTCGAGTCTCTTCATGATCCTCAACTACCAGGGTATCGATACAAGCGAACCCGAGAAGATAAAACGCTCCGATGTCTCCACCATCTCCTTGATCCCCGCATACATGCTGTCGGAGCTCAAGGTGTCATTCCTGATGGGGTTCAGGGTTTATCTTCCATTCCTCGTGATCGATATGGTGATCGCGTCACTGCTGATCTCTATGAGCATGATGATGCTCCCGCCGGTGCTGATCTCGTTGCCGTTCAAACTTATGTTGTTTGTTATGGTTGATGGGTGGTCACTGATTGTCGGGTCACTGCTCGAGAGCTTTGTCAGAGAGGGAGACGCGGTCCGAGCCAGCACCACGACGGCGATGCTTCTCCCGATCCTGCTTCTCGTGCGAATCCGCGAACCCGGCGCGAACCCGGCGATTGAACTCAATGAACCAAACCCTTGGAGATGGCGATGCAGTATGACGAGTCATCGATCGAACTGATCCGACAAACGCTCATGGTGACGCTCAAAATCGCCGTGCCGTTGCTCATGGCGGGGATGCTGATCGGGCTGCTCATCAGTTTGTTCCAATCGATCACATCGATTCAGGACCAGACCCTGACCTTCGTGCCCAAAATCGTTGGGGTGATCGCGATCGCGATCCTCCTGCTCCCGTGGATCATCGGATCGATCATCGTGTTCACGGCCGAGATGCTCCAGCTCTTCTGATTGACCGGGGGGCGATGCCCGACTTGACGCCCATCCTGACGCACGCGTTCCCGTTCATGCTGGTTTTGACCAGAATCACGGGCGTGTTCCTCTTTACCCCTTTGCTCACGAGTCAGAGCATCCCGCGTTCATTCAAGACGCTCCTCGCTTTTTCATTCTCGCTCGCGGTGTATCCATTCGTCCCCTCCACGGCGATACCGCTCGATGTAACACTCACCCAACTCGTCCCACTCATGTTCTCTGAACTGCTGATCGGGGTCGTCCTCGGGTTGATCATGGGGATCCCTATGGTGGCCATCCAGATGGGTGGGTACATGATGGGGTATCAGATGGGGCTCTCGTTGGCAGAGTCTTTCAACCCAGAACTCGACACAAACTCAAGCGTGATCGGTCAACTCCTCTTCTACCTCAGCATCTTCATCTACATCGGGGTCGGTGGATTTGAGATTGTCTTTGTAACCCTCGCGGACTCATTCCACACGATCGGGTCCGGGACCTTTACGATCGCGGATACACCGCTCAATCTCCTGATCGATGTCATCAACTCCGGTTTCGAACTCGCACTTCGCGTGGCGTCTCCGATCCTTGGGGTCATCTCGATGCTCCTGATCGCGATGGGATTCATTATGAAAACCATGCCGCAGATCAACATCATGAGCATCGGATTCGCAATCCAGATTATCACGGGGCTTGCGACCCTGATGCTGCTGATTGGCATCATCGGGACCGTAGCCGGTGACGAGATTCTCTCAGTTCTGACGCTTGTTCAGGAATGGGTCCAGAGCTTCTCCAGGAGCGCACATGGATGATCTTGGTGAAAGAACCGAGGACCCGACGGCCCGCAAGCTCGATCAGGCCCGCCAGCGAGGGCAGGTCCCGAAAAGTCAGGATCTTTCCGGGGCGATCACGCTCCTTGGGGCGTTGCTGATCTTTGTGGTGCTTGGCTCCAGCGTCGCGGCGATGTTTGATCGCATTCTCCGGAAGGCTCTGAGCGGTGAGATCTCGGCGGATATTCGTTCCACCGATAGCATCGCTGCCGCGGTGAAGATTGTCGCGTACGACGCGATTGTGGTGCTTCTCCCGATCATGGTACTGGCGGCAGTTGTTGCGTACATTGCGAACTTCATCCAAGTCGGGTGGTTGATCTCGGCGGAACCCATCCGGCCAAAGCTGAGCAAGCTCTCTCCTCTCGCGGGAATCAAGCGGATCCTCGGAGTCCGTGCGTTGGTGAAAACGGTCGTGAACTCACTCAAGCTCACGGCGATGGCCACCGTCTCGACCCTATTCATCGTCGCGAACCTGGATTCAATCGCCGCGATGCCCAAGCTCACGCCCGCAATCGCGCTCATCGAGGTGCTCCGGCTGATCTTCATGCTGGCCATGGTCCTCGTTCTGCTGCTCATTTTCATCGCACTGATCGATTACATCTATCAGCGATGGCAGCACACCAAGGACCTGCGGATGACCAAGCAGGAGGTCAAGGACGAACGCAAGACGATGGAGGGCGACCCGCTGATGAAAGGCAAGCATCGTCAGATGGCACGCGAGATCGTGATGCAGCAGATCGGCAAAGCTGTTCCGGATGCGGATGTCATCGTGACGAACCCCACACACTTTTCCGTTGCGATCAAGTACGACCCGGAAACGATGGGAGCGCCGCGGGTGACGGCGAAAGGCGCTGACCTGATCGCATTTCGCATTCGTCAACTCGCTCGTCAAAATGAGGTTCCGATTGTTGAACGCCCACCATTGGCGCGAGCGCTCTACTGGGGGACAGATGTGGGGCAGGAGATCCCCATCGAGCACTACGAAGCGGTCGCGGAACTGCTCGCATATGTCTACAGGATCGATACCCGGGCCCAACAGAAGTTCGAACGACAAACACGAGACCAATCGCGTGCAAACACACCCGCTGGGGTGTAACCTATCGGTGACAGGATGTCACTCATAAACAGGTGCAGGAGGCACCGAACCGTTGGCTGAAAAACAGTCCAACTCGATCGCGCTCCCCGCATGGGTGCTCAGAATCGCCGATGCGAGAGGGGTCATCGTTCCCATCGGGTTCGTGATGCTTCTCGGGGTACTGCTCGTGCCGCTGCCCCCGGCGATGCTCGATGTCCTCATATCCATCAATATCTCGCTGGGCGTGATCGTGCTCCTCACCACGCTCTATATGCGTCGCCCCCTCGAGTTCTCAGTTTTTCCCTCACTTCTGCTCGCGACGACGCTCTTGCGGCTCGTGCTCAATATTGCATCGACTCGGCTCATTCTGACCGCGGACGCCTCGAGCCCTGAGCAGGCGATGGGCGTCGCGGGACGAGTGATCAGCGCCTTCGGGAGCTTTGTCGCGGGCGACTCGCTCTTCGTCGGTGTCATCATCTTCTCGATCCTGATGATCGTGCAGTTCATGGTCATCACGAAAGGTGCAGGGCGGATCGCGGAAGTCGCGGCACGCTTCACCCTCGACGCGATGCCCGGCAAGCAGATGGCGATCGACGCAGAACTCGCCAACGGCATGATCTCTGAGGATCAGGCCCGCTCCCGACGCGATGAGATCGGGAGAGAAGCAGACTTCTATGGCGCGATGGACGGTGCATCCAAGTTCGTCAAGGGCGACGCAATCGCGGGCATCATCATTACCGCCGTCAATATCCTCGGCGGTTTCGCCGTTGGTACGATCGACCGGGGTTGGCCTGCGGGGCAAACCGCGGAGGTATTCACCCGCCTCACTATTGGCGATGGCCTCACTTCCCAGGTTCCGAGTTTCATTATCTCGATGGCCGCCGCGCTCATCGTGACCCGGTCGGGGGATAAGAACAACCTCGGGACCGAACTCACATCCCAACTCACCGCCCAGCCGATGGGGCTGCTGATCACATCCGGATTCCTTGGTGTTCTTGCATTCACTCCATTGCCCACGCTCCCATTGCTTGTTACAGGTATTGGGATCGGTGCGATCGGGTACGGGATGATGCGGACGACCAGGTCCAAAGCCCAGCAGGCACTCGAAGAAGAGATCGCACACGCTCCATCGAACGCCCCGGAACCGCCTCCTATCGAAGACCTGCTCAAAGTTGATGTGCTCGAGCTTGAAGTTGGATACGGGCTTGTTCCGTTGATCGATACAAGCCAGGGCGGAGATCTGCTCGATCGAATCAGTGCAGTTCGACGCCAACTCGCGGTCGAGTTGGGGCTTGTGATGCCGCCGGTACGCATCCGCGACAACATGCAGCTTTCACCCGGCGAGTACAATGTCAAAATCCGAGGAAACACCATCGCGAATGGCTCTGTCGAACCTGGAAAACTACTCGCGATGGATTCCGGGCTTGTATCACAGCAAATCGATGGCATCCCCACGAAGGAGCCGGCGTTCGGGCTTGATGCGATGTGGATCGATGGGCAGCAGCGGCAGCGTGCCGAGGCGCTCAACTACACCGTCGTGGACCCGACGAGTGTGCTCGCAACGCACATCACAGAACTCGTGAAGACTTACGCAGATGAACTTCTCACGCGCGAAGAAGTGAACAATCTCCTCGAGGGGCTCAAAGAGAAAGCCGGGAAGCTCGTTGAGGAGACCATCCCCGCGGTGATCAAAACTGGGGAACTCCAGAAGATCCTTCAATCGCTCTTGCGTGAGCGTGTCCCCATACGCGATATGGAAAGTGTGTTGGAAACGCTCGCAGATTGGGGCACGAAGACGAAGGATCTTGATGTCCTTGTGGAGTATGTCCGCAACGGTCTCCGCAGAACAATCTGCGCGATGTACGCCTCAACGGATGAGAACGGTGGGCAGCGATTGCTCTGTGTCACCCTCGACCCGAACCTCGAGGACCAGATCAATGCGTACATTGACCGTGGTGCTCAGGGAACAACAATGAATATGCCAGCTCGGGTCGCACGAGAAATCGCAAATCAGATCAGCAACGGGCTCCAGCAAGTCACGATGGCAGGGGGGATGCCCGTGGTGATCGCGTCGCCTCAGGTTCGACAGGCAGTTTGGCAGGTCATCGAGCCGCATGTTCCTGCGGTTGCAGTACTTGGGTACAACGAGATCGTGCCTGGGATCGATGTTGAATCACTCGCGTTGATCGAGCCGCTCGGTCAGCAGAACCAATCTCAGCAGGTGGCAACCCCCGTCGCATCCTGACACGACATCTGCAATACACACCTTATGCACAACACAAGGTGT
>Ga0209692_10003724_pt1 | contig 14484 bp, 15 predicted proteins | sample tdDd472_FD_187129 | JGI IMG/M metagenome (GOLD analysis project Ga0209692, IMG submission 187129) | Marine sediment microbial communities from the Atlantic coast under amendment with organic carbon and nitrate - tdDd47.2 (SPAdes)... | ecosystem: Environmental > Aquatic > Marine > Coastal >...
CATTTTTTATGTTCGTGAAAACAATTAATTGAGTTTGAACATGATTGGAATAACAACAGTAGCTTCTACATTTTTACCCTTCATTACACCGGGGGTAAACTTGACGCTTTTTACTGCCTTTTCCGCGGCTTCATCGCAGCCATGACCAACAGATTTGATCACTTTGGTCGATTTTACTTTACCATTTTTATCAATGAGCGCCTCAATTAATACTTTCCCCTGAATATTTTGTTCTTTAGCTTCAGCAGGGTACTTTACCTGTTTGGCTATTGCCTCAATACCACCAATAGGGAAAGGCGTTTTGTCAAGTTTTTCTTCCTGGGCAAGAAAAGTTACACTCATTCCCAGAAGGAATAGCAGAATTATTGCAGATATTTTTTTCATAAATGCTCCTTTAAATTTATTTATTGAAGTTTGAATAATAATGGAACTGTAACCTGAACTTTAACCGGTTTACCATCTATTTTTCCCGGTGTAAATTTGGATGCCTTCACAGCATTTTGAGCCGATTCATCAATACCAGCGCCTAAACCCTTGATTACTTCGGTCTCGATAACATTACCGTTGGTGTCAATAAGCGCTTTAACAAACACTCGACCTTCAATACCTGCACGTTTTGCAATTTCGGGATATACCACTTTTGAGGCAATTGCAGAAATTCCCCCTACCGGCGTTGGCATTTCTTCAGCCATTACAAAATAATCGGTATCTTTGTACCTGAAATCAAATTTATACTTCGTCGGTTTGCCCTCAATTTGTGCAGGTAAATAATTGTAATTTTTAATTTTTGATAAAATAAATTCATCTATATCTTTTTGTATTCCATCAAGAAGATAAATTTTATCAATTTTACCGGCTTCGTTTATGAGTGCCCGTCCCTGGAATTCACCTGTTAAGTCACTCTCAGAGATACCTTTTTCTTTTTTATACTTCATTACATCATGTTTAATTTCCAAATTAACAAGTGATATAAGGGCAGTCTTGTTTTCCAGCTCAACCTTATTCAAGTCGATATATTCTTCCGGATTAGTGTCAACAATTTGTTCCGTTTTTTGCTGGCAGCCATAAAGAAGTAACAGGAGTACAAATACAATTATTTTTTTCATTTTTTCCTCACAATTCAGAGACAATTACAATTTCTTTTGTTTGATTTGAGTTTATTTCTACTTCCGGTAAGGTATTTATCAGGTTATTTATCATACCTTCCTGCTGTTTGATTTGTTTGTAACTATTCTTGAGCTCAGATTTATATTCACTGTTTTGGAAATACATAAATGCAGCAGTAATAAAGAGGAGAACTATAGCTGCATAACGTATAATTTCCGGCAGGTAATTCTGAATGCGATTTTCTTTTTTTGAAGATTGCCGGATTTCACTAAAAATTTTATATTCCAGTTCCTGCGGAAATTCAGATTTTGATTCTTTAACAGCTTTTTCCAGCTGACTCATTCGCTTAAAATATTCACGGGAAGCCTCGTCGCCAGAAAGTATATCAAACATTTCTATTTCTTCATCACGTGAGATTTCATTATCGTAATAAAGTTGTATTAAATATTCGGCTCTGTTAATATTGTCGGTGTTCATAAAACATATCCTGCCATTTTTTTAATAAGCTTTTGGCGCACCTTGTAAAGTCTGCTTTTTACCAGCTCTTCGCTGATACTCATCATTGAGGCAATTTCCTTATAACTGAAATCGCTGAACTCTTTTAGTACGAACACTTCCTTTTGTTCTTCGGGAAGTGCGTTTAACTCGTTATCCAGTATAAGTTTAAATTCCTGCTTTTCGAAATTCTCACCCACAGCATCCTCCGAAATAAGAGGATTTATTTCCTCATCATGCGGGTCATCTCCATGCATAAGTTTTTTCTTTTTCCTATAATACGTGTAAACTTCATTTCGGGCTGTTTTAAAAAGCCAGAAATTATAAGATTCTTTACTCACGATGTTATTCATATTTTCAAAAAACTTAACAAACACGGTCTGTACGATATCCTCGCACAACATGCTGTCATTCACCATCTTAATGACGTAATGATAGATGCTATTTTTATACTTGTTATAAACAAGCGTAAAATCCAAAACTTTGTCGGAATTATTGCGCAAAGTATATCCGTGTTATTTAATTATAAAGATGCCGCAATTGCCTTAATGTTTCCTGTAAATTAAAAAATATTTTCTTATTGTTGTTACATTAGAAATTAAATGATTAAGGATACTTGCATGGAGCTTGATAATTTTAAGGATTTTACTAGGGTATTAGCAAATGAATCAGGGAAAATAGTCAGAAAATATTTTCGCTCGGATATTCACGTAGAACGTAAAAAAGATTCCTCACCTGTTACAATAGCTGACAAAACTGCTGAAGAAAAAATGCGTGAACTGATTATGAAAGAATTCCCCGATCATGGAATCTTGGGCGAGGAGTTTGGAGAACATAATCCGAAAGCAGAGTATCAATGGATTCTTGACCCCATTGATGGTACAAAAAGTTTTATAACTGGAACCGTCATGTTCGGAACCCTTATAGCTTTACTCAAAAATAATTCTCCTGTACTTGGAGTTATAAACCAGCCCGTGATGAATGATTTTCTTATCGGGGATAATGTTTCTGCTCAACTGAATGGAATGGCAGTTCATGTAAATGATACAAGTAAGCTAGCTGAAGCATCTTTGATGACAACAGATCAAATTAATTTCGAACAATATCAGGATATTGATAAGTTTTTAGCCTTAACCCGCAGTGTTAGATTATATAGAATGTGGGGTGATTGTTACGGATATTTCCTTGTAGCAACCGGATTTGCTGATATTATGATAGATCCGGTCATGCATATTTGGGATACTGCGGCTCTGATCCCGGTAATTCGGGGCGCCGGCGGAGTAATAACTGATTATCAGGGGAATGATCCGCTGTCTGGAAATGCTATAATTGCTTCTAATAAAAAATTACATCCGTTGGTTGTATCGGCACTTAATAAGGGATAACGTGACCATCTGTTTTATTATTTAGTTGGTGCATATCATGCTCGCATAAGCGGGCATCTCGTTTTTTGTTTTGCCGGGTTGTGTCGGGGATTGCTGCTCAAGGCAGGAATGACATGATAGGTTGTGTCGTTATGCTTTTCTTGGGTGACAAGCATTTCAGTGCATGGGGGTTTGAGGGTTCGACAGGAGATGTACTGAGCTGGTCGAAGTGCTCACCCACAATATTCGACAGGCTTATAAAGTCATCGCCCCATCGGGGCGGAATATCGGTAACAGCATGTAACAAGACAACAATACCGCGCTGCAGGTGCGGAACCTTAATGTATGCCGGGTAATTCGACTTTTGGTCATCTCCCGACCCGATAAATCGGGCCACCCTCTTCAAAGAGGGATGAGAAAAAGCATTTTTTCATTGTCATGCTCGCGAACTTGTGCGCCACGGCGTAAGCGGGCATCTCGTTTTTGTTATACCGGGTCGTGTCGGAGACTCCTGCGTGCGCAGGAATGACATGCTAGTTTTGTTATTTCTTTCTCCCCTCCGGAGGGGTTGGGGGTGGGTTCGTCACGGAATGACATCATGTAAGCCCTGTCATGCTCGCGTAAGCGGGCATCTCGTTTATTGTTTTACCGGGTTTTGTCGGGGATTCCTGCTCAGGGCAGGAATGACATGATTTGTTTTGTCGATGTACATTTCTTGGGGTGGCATGCACTTCAGTGCATGCTTTTTTCCAACCCCAAAACTCACAGCGGAACTAATCTTTGAGCAAAGCCCTTGAAATCACGATTCTCTGAATTTCCGAAGTACCTTCATAAATTTCTGTAATCTTTGCATCTCTCAGATAGCGCTCTACCTGATACTCGCGTACATAACCATATCCACCATGTATCTGAATTGCTTCAAGTGCATTGTGAACAGCCGTTTCCGATGAATACAATTTTGCCATGGCAGCTTCCTTAACATAAGGCTTACCGGCGTCTTTAAGTGCTGCGGCCTGAAGAGTAAGCAGCTTAGCGGCTTCCGTTCTCACTGCCATATCTGCCAATTTAAACTGAATTGCCTGGTGATTTGCAATTTCAGTTCCGAAAGCTTTACGTTCCTTCGAATATTTTAGAGCTGCATCTAGAGAACCCTGTGCAATTCCAACAGCTTGCGATGCAATACCATAACGCCCGCCGTTGAGAGTATTCATCGCAAAATTAAATCCTTTACCAACTTCCCAAATTATATTTTCCTCAGGAACTCTGCAATTAGTAAAATTAAGAGAACAGGTATCGGAACTTCTGATACCAAGTTTATCTTCCTTGACACCATGAGTAAACCCGTGAGTACCTTTTTCAACAATAAAGGCCGTAATCCCTTTATGTTTTTTTTCACGATCGGTCTGTGCGATTACAATATAATAATCAGCAGAAGTTCCGTTAGTAATCCAATTTTTTGTACCGTTGATAACCCAATGATCTCCATCCTTTTCAGCGAATGTTTGTTGTTGAGTAGCATCACTTCCTGCTTCAGGCTCGGAAAGAGCAAATGCGCCCAGTTTTTCACCTCGTGCAAGCGGTTTAAGATAATTTTCCTTAATATAAGGAGATGCATATTTTTCAAGTCCGAAACAAACTAGAGAGTTGTTTACCGACATAATAACGCCAACAGAGGCATCAACTTTTGATATTTCGATCATAGCCAGCACATAGCTAACTGTATCCATACCAGCGCCGTCATACTCCGGGGAAACCATCATCCCCATGAAGCCTAAATCTGCAAGTTTTTTTACAATTTCATGTGGAAATTCAGCGTTAATATCACGTTCAATTGCACTTGGTGCTATTTCCGACTGTGCAAACTCGCGTGCTGTATCCCTGATCATGATTTGTTCTTCGGTAAATTCAAAATTCATTATTATCCCCGGTCCATTTTATTTTGAGATTATGTATCTTTTATTTAATATAAATAATTCTTTACAATTAGTTTACCCCCTAAAAGATTTCCGGTTGAAATATTAAAAGATTTTTTTTATAAAAAAGTTATTTTGATCATAAATAGTGAGTAAATAATTAGCAAAAGGAAAAGTTTTTTGTTTAGACGTTTAATTATTATTAAATATTAGCTTTATTTGTGGATTAGATAATAATAACTTTCGCGGCTGGAAAGATGGAAGATATTTTTGAGATACCACTTCTTAAGACCAAACGAATTTTGCTGAGACCTTTTGCAATTTCAGACGTACCGGAATTATTAGTTTTAATGAAGGATAAAGAAATATCTGATCGTACACTCTACATCCCCTACCCTTATACTGAAGAGAATGCTGTTGACTGGATTGCAGCACAATCCACCGATCTTGAAGAACAGAATGGCGTTGTTTTTGCAGTAACAAATCTTTCAGGAGGCGAATTAATGGGGGCGGTAGGACTAACATTTGTACCCAAGTATAATCAAGCCGAAATGGGTTACTGGCTAGGGAAAAAGTTTTGGAATAAAGGATTTACATCTGAGGCTGCGGCAAAAGTACTTGAATATGCCTTCGACGAGGTAAAACTTAAAAGAGTCCATGCACACTATATCATCACAAATCCGGCATCCGGAAAAGTTATGGAACACATTGGGATGAAATACGAGGGAACTTTACGTTCTCATATTATTAAAAATGGTGAATACACCGATATCGTAATGTACGGAATACTAAAGGAAGATTTTAATACTCTGAGAAAATACAATGGATAATACTAACGATAAATATTATAAACCTGATTGGCAGCCGGAAAATGCAGGACAGGAGTTTGCAGTAAGAATAGTAAAAGGTGTTGCAGGGGAAAGTGTTAATTCTTCCGGCGCCGAAAAGTATCAGGCAGCAAAAAGACAAAAACTCGACACAAAAAGTTATGTGGATGGAGTTTTAGCCAAAGACAGGATTATGCTTGCACGTGCCATAACATTGGTAGAAAGCAACTCACAACAACACCGTGAAGCGGCCAGGGATGTAATTCAACAATTATTACCTCATAGAGGAAATACTCTGCGAATCGGTATTTCCGGCGTTCCCGGGGCGGGCAAAAGTACATTTATCGAAGCGCTTGGATTGTATCTAATTCAGAACGGTCATAAAGTTGCAGTCCTTACTGTTGATCCAAGCTCCAGTGTAACTAAAGGTTCCGTACTGGGAGATAAAACCCGCATGGAAAAATTATCCCGTGAGCAGGATTGTTTTATTCGTCCATCTCCCTCTGGGGGTGCCCTTGGCGGAGTGACCAGAAAAACACGGGAAACAATTACTCTATGCGAAGCTGCCGGATTTGATATAATTCTGATCGAAACAGTGGGAGTTGGGCAAAATGAAATTAGCGTTCGTTCAATGGTTGATTTTTTCTTGCTCGTGCTGGTTTCAGGTGCAGGCGATGAACTCCAGGGTATAAAAAAAGGGGTGGTGGAAATTGCAGATGCAATACTCATTAACAAAGCAGATGGAGATAATTTACGTGCTGCTAACCTCGCAAAGGCAGAATATGCAAATGCACTCCACTATTTGCAGCATGCCAGCAAGGGTTGGGAAACCAGAGCGCATCTTGCTTCCTCACTAACCGGCAAAGGCATTCCTGAAATTTGGAATGTAATGTTAAAGTTTGTTGAGATTACAAGGGGGAATAATTTTTTTGAAACACGAAGAAAAAAGCAGTCACTTGAATGGGTCTTTCATCTTATCGAGAATGAGTTAAAAGAACGGTTTTACAATGATGAAAAAATAATCGCGGCACTTCCGGGAATTAAGGAAAAAATTGAGCATGAAGAGATACCACCTACCAGTGCTGCCGAAGAACTGTTAAATCTGTTTTATAATAAAAAAAGTTAAAGAGTCATATCATATAATTTTTTAACTGTTTTCCAATTACGGGTAGTTGCAAATACTTTCAACTTGTTCTCGAAAAAGTTGTTGTTCATTTTTGCGCGCCCGTAACCATCAGGTGAATAGAAATAGAGATTAACTCCATCAAGGATATATTCTTCCGGCGGGAAAGAATATTCTGCAAGTTTTTGCACATTTGTTATATCCGGCTCTTTCTCGAGAAATGTGTAATAAATCCTTTCGATATCAAGATTTCTTTCATTAATAAAGGGATTATTATCCAGTACATGTTGCAAGTCTGCCGGTGTTTTAACAAATACTTCAACGTTAAACCCGTATTTATCTGTAATTAAATAATTTATACTTTTTTGGATTTCATTCTTTTCGTGGATATCAGTTTTTAGAATTATATTCCCGCTTTGAATATAAGTTTCAACGTTCGAATACTCCAGTTCAGCAAGATGTTCACGCAACTCTGCCATTTTAATTTTCTTCTGGCCACTCACGTTTATTCCTCTTAGCAGCACAATATATTTAGGCATAAATTATCCTTATTACTTGAAAAATAATAAACCGCGAAAATAAAAAAGGCTGTAGTATTAGAAATCAATCCAATAAAACAGCCTTGTAGAAAATCACCGGGTTAGCAATTATTTTTTATAAATTTTCGTGAATTCACGTTTTTCACGTGTTTTCCAACCACCCTTATGATATGCATATCCGGCAACAAGCGGCATAGCAATAGTTGCTTCACTATAAACCATTTGCTCAAATGTAGTTTCAACTTTACCCCATGAACTGGCTTCTTTAAGCGTTGAACCTGAAAGCGCTCCGTCACGTTCATCTGCCACGGTAATCTGAATTGCATACTTATGCATCGGGGCATCTTCCTGGAGAATATCTGCTGCAACAACGATATCCTGGGTGAAGTTCTTGGGAACGCCGCCGCCAATCATGAAGATTCCGGTCTCTTTGCAGTTCAATTTTATCTGGGTTAATTCCAGAAAGTCTTTTGCCGAATCAAGCGAGACGTGTTTATCCGGATTCTGTGTCTGGTGTACAATAAAACCAAATCCTGCGGAACAATCAGAAAATGCCGGGACAAAAATCGGTACATTATGCTTATACGCTGCATAAATAACGCTATCATCTACCTTAGGTCCGCCATTATCTTCGAGATATTTACCAAATTCCCATAAAAATTCACGGGAAGAATAAGGTTTTGGCTCCATGCTGTCGAAAATTTTCGCTGTTGTATCATCGCAAATTCTCAATTCATCTTCATCGATGTAGGTGTCGTAAATACGATCTATATGTAAATCCCGCATTACATTGTCATCAACAAAAGGAGTGCCCTGATAATGTTTAAAACCAAGTGCTTCGAAAAAATCCTGATCTACCATGATAGCACCAGTTGAAACAATAGCATCAACCATGTTGTTTGTTATCATGTCATGAACAACTTTTTTTAATCCTGCACTGAACAAACTTCCCGCTAAAGTTAAAATCACAGCACAGTTTTTATCATTCAACATTTTATCGTAAATAGAAGCAGCTCTGCTTAAATCGCGCGCGCTAAATGCCATTTTCGACATAGAGTCCACAAGCTGTACAACATTATGTTCTTTAATATCGATGTGATGTACAATTTCTTTCAAAAAATCTTTTTTTTCAGGCATTATTATACCTCCTTAAAAATAATATTATTAAAAACGGAGTGACCCGGGCAGATAAACAACATATATAAGGTTATTTGTTTTGAATGTCAAATTACCTGAAATATGAGCGACAAATATAACATCTTTTTAAGCCATTCTATATAAAAATATTTTAAATTTGATTGAAGTTTTATTGTTCGTGAATGATGGTTTCTTCATCGAATTCCCGGCATATTAATATATCTTGATGAACAAAAAGATTTAAGATTCTTTTGGTGTGACATAACCACTTCGGGTTAATAGATTTGTGTTTATAAGACACGATGGGGGATGAAACCAAAACCATTTGCAAGCCTTGAAAAGTACTCCACCCAGACACAGTGACGGTAATGACAATCAGTATCGGGATGGAATATCGGTTTCAAAAGAAAACAGCACGATTTAGCCGCACAATTGGAATGACTAAAAATTGTAATTCATTTTTAGACTTATCCGTGGAATAACGAATCACAAATTACTCTCAATGTATTTTGCAACATCAAATTTTCTTTTAGCACCATTTGCATTCATATATCTAATTTTCCCATATACGGCACGTTCACCCCAGGCACGATCATGAACACCGCCGATTGACCATGCAACCCCAACATAACCATTCGGGTCACGTCCATCGAGCTGATACTTGTCATTTAACCTTATGGCAATTTTTTGAGCAACTTCGGGTGATTCACTCCATTCGAGTATCTTTTTTGCCCAGTACATCCTCATGTAACCAAACATCGTTCCCGAATTTACCATTTCCATTTGTGCCGCATTCCACAAGCTATCATGCGTTCCGGCGGATTCAAATTGTTCCAATGAATATAAGTACTCTCTCTCATCCAGACGATGTTGATTGAGAGTTAGCTTCGCCCAATCGTGATAACCGTTAAAATTATCATAATCTTTGTTATAGAGGCAAAAATTATCAGAAAGCTCCCGTCTTACTATCAACTCTTCAAGATACGCATCCACAGATATTTTTGTTCTGCCTGATTTTAAGATTTCAAGAGCAGCACGTTGCGGTGCGAGCTGACCAAAATGATAATATGGCGACAATCCGGAAGTCCCTCCGGAATTAGGGTTATTCCTGTTGGTGCTATATTCATCAAGCCTGTGCTGTATAAAATTATCAAGCAGAATTTGTCCTGCTTCAGATCCCGGATTCACACCCGGAACTTCTTTTACTTCCCGGTTGATATTTAGTTTGGCAAAAGTTTTATCTAAATCGAATTCAGGGAGTGATGTATTTTGCTTGGGGAATGCAATACTATCGGGAAATTCATCCAGGAACTCCGGAAGTAATTTGTTGATCTTGGGACGAATGGTATAAGCCGCAAACTCTGTTTTTTGTGAAACTACCCAGGCTGGTACAATATTGTGGGCATCCACGGTATAGAATGGGAAATCTATTTTTGCGAGAACCTCTTTTTTCCAAATACGGGCAATTTTTAGCGGGTTAAAATCCGAGACCACCGAGCCACAATTTATTGATTTCAAAAACTCAGGGATTGTCGAACCGGGTGAACCTTCAAGAAGATAAAACGGAATATTATTTTCCGAAAGTATTACCTCTGTTTGTTTTAATCCCCGCAGCATAAAACCGTACTGCCTGACCGTTGCCTCGAGAAAATCGGGAACGAGATTAAAGACAACGTAAAGAGGCACATTGTTTTCAAGCGCAAGCTGACGGGCAAATATAAGCGCCCAGTTATCAAACGCCCGCTGATCTCGCTGCATCCAATAAACTATTGGTCCTTTTCGTGTTTCAAACAGGTTTTGTTTAACAACTCTTGCCGGGTTTATCATAACTATTTTTCGCTCATTTTGAGAATTTCATCGAACTCACTTTTTGTAACCGGCATTACCGAAAGGCGATTGCCTCGTTGCACCAGTTTTAATTCCTGGAGCTTTTTGTTCTCTTTTATGTCTGAAAGAGTTACGGTTTTATTAAATTTTTTAACGAACTTTACATTTACCATTATCCAGGTTGGCGAGTCTTCCTTACTTTTAGGGTCGTAGTGTTTATCTTCAGGATCGAAGGCAGTAAAATCAGGATAACCCTCTTTACAAACCTCACAAACACCAACAACACCCACCGGGTCAGTATTGCTATGGTAAAACAAAACTTTATCCCCAATTTTCATTTCATCTCGCATGTAATTACGTGCCTGATAATTCCTGACACCATCCCAATAAGTTTCACCGTCATTTTTTAGGTTTTCGATTGAGTAAACATCCGGTTCCGATTTAACCATCCAATATTTAGGCATTTTACCTCCTATCCGTTATAAATATTTTTTATACCAAAACTTCCTGTTCTCGTCTACAATCTTCCTGTGTTTTTTAAGGAAGTGATCACCATCTTCCAACATTATAAGTCGGTATGGAATTCCTAAATCCAGCAATTTATATGATAAATCAAGAGAATCGTGGGGGAGTACCCTGTTATCGGCATTACCGTGCATGATCAATATGGGCGTGTCTTTTGAAAGTTTCTCCGGAAAGTTGACAATTGATCTCGATTTACATTTTTCATTAAATCCTTCCGAGTTAAAATCACCCATGGTGACCTCGTAAAGTTTTTTCATAAATCTTGATTCTTCGGCGTTACAACGAAGATTTGCAATTCCACCGGTTACAACAGCGCACTTAAAATCATGATCACGCGTTAAAGTCAGGTAGGTCATCATACCACCGCGACTCCATCCTTCGATAGCCCAGCGGGAAGTATCAGCAAACTTTAATTCTTCGGCAACATTTTTAAGATTAATAATATCCAGAAGATCATCTCCCCCGAATTGATCGGCACCCTCGCTGCCATCGTTCCCCCTGTACTGGGTAGATAAAACTACATATCCCCAGCTCGCCAGATGACCGAATATTCCTTTGGCGTTAAAAACATCAATTGCCCCGGCATTACCTATACCACCTCGGCACCAGATTATACATGGTAATTTACCAGATATATTTTTCGGATAGGCGATATATCCTTTTACTTTAAGTCCGCCGGAGTTATAAGTGATTTTTTCGACGATCGAACCGTCAATAGCTTCTTCGCCCCAGCCGCTGCGTGCCATTTTAGTTTGTGAATCATTTAGGGTTACTTTGTTGCGTTCAATAATTAATGACATTGTTTCCTTTTAATAACTGAGAAAGAAATAATCGTGGTATTGTTAATTCTCTAATTACTTTATAAAATAATAAATTGAAACTATATAACTAAAATGGTTAATTTTAATTATTCTAACAACTAATCTGAATTGATGCTATGGCGAAAAAAGTTAACAATATTGAAAAACAAAAAAACAATTTAACCCTTTATATAATTTTAGGGGTAATATTGGTTTCGGTTGCAGGTTATATCATATATAGCAACATGCAAAAACCTAATATTCAAACAAACGGGAAAAAAGATAATTTTATCACGGGAAAAGAGATGATAAAATTTAATAAAGAAGGCGAATTGACTTTTCACAAAGCCTCAGGCGGATTTGTAAGTATAATAGATATAGAGATCGCCGAAGATGATTCCGAACGGGAAAACGGACTAATGATGCGTTTTTCGATGGAGGAAAAACAAGGTATGTTATTTATTTTTGATCAGGAAAGGATTCAATCGTTCTGGATGCGGAATACTTTTTTGCCCCTTGATATGATATTCGTGAATAAAAATAATGAGATTGTAACTATTCATAAAAATACGGCAATTTTATCAGACCAGAGCTATCGTTCAACCGCTCCTGCATTATACGTGGTAGAAGTTCAGGGTGGATACACGGATAAATATAACCTGCAGGAAGGGGACAAAATAGTATGGAGACGAATTTAAGCACCATGATTTAACCCCCGGAAAATCAACAAATGCTAAATTATTTAAAAATAATTGACGATTTTCCTAAATTATATCAATAATTAACTTGTTTTTATTTATTTATTTCGCCATTTTAGCCCAAATTTTAACCAGAAATTCATGCGAGGAGTAATGGCAGAGAACAAGTTCAATTACTGCATCGAAAACATACGTATGTCGCCGATTGTGATGATCAGCGAGGAAGTACGTATCAAAGGTGTGGAGTTTAAAGAAAAAACAGGTAAAAGCATTATCCCCTTCCAGAGGGGCGAAATCGATTTTGCTACCCCTGAGTATATTCGTAATGCTGCAAAAAAGGCTATTGATGGCGGATTTACAAAATATCCTAAATCAGGGGGTGAAAAAAGATTCAAAGAAGCTGTTATTAACAAATTAAAACGTTATAACAAGGTTGAAGGGCTTGACGAGGATAATGTTGTTGCAACTTATGGCGGGCAGGAAGCGCTTGAGTTGACATTCCAGTTGTTCCATGGTAAAAAGGTTGCCGGTTTTGCACCCGCGTGGAGCTGCGTGCTCGAAAATTTCGTCCCTTATGCAGATGTTGATTTTATCGAGGTACCACTTGAAAAAGATTTTTCTGTTGATTTTGACCGACTCGAAGAAGTTTTAAAAGAAGTAGCATTATTTTATCTAAATACGCCGCAAAACCCGACGGGTAAGTTATTCAGTAAAGATGAAGTTACTAAAATTGCCCAACTCTGCCTTAAACATGATGTTTTTCTGCTTTCCGATGAAGCATACGAACGGATAGTATTTGATGGTAAATCACATTTTAGTCCGCTTTCTCTCGAATATGACAATATCATTAGCGCATTCACGCTTTCAAAAACTTATTCAATGACGGGATGGCGTTTGGGTTATCTTGTTACAAGAAATAAAGAAATTGCTCGCTTAATGCGCCTCGGTAATTATACCCAGACCGCTGGTGTTACTACCTTCCTCCAATATGCAGCGGCTGAAGCACTTGATAATGCAGAAGAAGATGAAAAAGCTGTTGGTGCCATGGTAGCAGAGTTCAGCAAAAGACGTGATGCTTTGTATGAAGGATTTAAACAAATCCCGGGTATCAATTTTGATAAACCCGATGGTGCATTTTATCTTTTCCCTAACTTTTCTGAACACATACCTGCCGGATTGACTGGTGTGGAACGGAATACCTATATCTATAAAAAGTTGTTGGAAGAAGGTGTTGCGGCGGTTTATGGTTCCTGCTTCGGTAGTCATTTTGTCGATAATGTTCGTTTTTCTTTCTCTGGAGTTACAATCGAGCAGATTAACGAGGGTGTTGAAAGAATGAAAAAAATATTTAAATAATAATTAAGCCGGGTATTAGAATTTAATTGATACCCGGCATTTATTAAAATCCGGAATTAATTTTTTGTAACCAGCTTGAAATATTCCCCCGGTGTTTTTTTTGTAAGCTTTTTAAAGGCTGTGTTAAACGTTGTTTTTGAATTAAAACCACACTCGTGAGCAAGCCCTAAAAGTGTTAAATTGCCTGTATTTTTATTCGCGGCAATCTCCTCAAATTCTTTTATTCTGTACGTATTAATAAAATCGAAAAAATTCTTGCGGTAATATTCATTTATTACTTTTGAAAGAATATGTTTATTTATTCCCGTCCTTCCTGAAAGATCAGCCAGGGTTAATCTGGGTTCAAGGTATGGTTTTTCCTCATCCATTACACTTTCTATAATATGTATATACCCCGAAAAATCTTCTTCAGCAGCCGATTTTTCTACAGGTTTTTCCAAAATTTCTTCAAACTTGAAAAGTTCAGGATAGTTAATCGCCCAATATCCCAGCAATAGTATAACCAGTGAGAGGGAGTACCATACCATGTGATATCCTAAAAACTCACTTCCCAGATCGGGGAAATATCTTCTCAATACAAAACTCAAACCCCAGAATATTATACCAAACAGGTTAAAAGCTAAAAGTAATTTAATAAAAACTACTCTCGGGATGGTGGAGGTAACTTCTTCTTCCTTTACTAAAAATCTGTTCAACAACATATAATTGATGATGAGATAAAATATATTTTGAAAAATGGCGAACAATTCAACAAAATAAAAAACTGATTCCAT
>Ga0209692_10003726_pt1 | contig 14473 bp, 15 predicted proteins | sample tdDd472_FD_187129 | JGI IMG/M metagenome (GOLD analysis project Ga0209692, IMG submission 187129) | Marine sediment microbial communities from the Atlantic coast under amendment with organic carbon and nitrate - tdDd47.2 (SPAdes)... | ecosystem: Environmental > Aquatic > Marine > Coastal >...
GCGCGTGGCGGTCGTTGAATGTGCCGGCAACGGCGAAAAGGGAAGACGATCCATGAAAGTGACATCGACCGGCGGTCCCAAGGGACCGGACGGTGCTAAGCGACCCGGCAAAACCGCATCCAGCGGCGGATCGTTCGCCGACTCGCTTCGGGAGGCCAGCGCCTCGGGCGAAGCGCAGCCGGCGGAAGTCTCGGAGGTTTCGGGTGTCGCAGGCGTAGACGGCATTCTTGCCGCGCAGGGTGTCGGCGATGCAACGGACGAGCGTCGCCAGCGCCAGAAGCTGATGGCTTTCGGCGGCGACCTGCTGGATCGGCTGGACGAGCTTCAGCTGGGAATTCTGACCGGCCATTTCTCCAAGGAAAAGTTGACCGACCTAGCACAGCGCCTGCGCCAGAAGCGGGAGCAGAGCAATGACCCGGTTTTGAATGAACTGCTTGCCGAGATCGAACTCCGAGCCGAGGTGGAAATCGCGAAATATACCCGCAAATAGGGTGCCGGGTGGTGACGGCGTTGCCCGTTGCCGCGGCTCTCTTTTCCGGCGCCAATCACGGCTTTTGTTTAGAATCAAAACATTAGAGTGTTTTTTCTCGGCTCCAACGCGATTCGCAAAATGCGCTTGCGACAGCGGGGACACGCTCATATATTCCCGGCGCTGAAACCTGTAGGGAGTCCAAGGTCCTATGAATGTGACTTTGCCGCCGGATTACAGGCCGGACAAAAACGAAGAATTCATGAATCCCAGAATGCTGGAGTACTTCCGCCAGAAGCTCATCGCCTGGCGCACCGAACTGGTGCAGGAATCCAACAATACTCTGCAGCAACTGCAGGAGGGCGGCATTGTCGAGGCCGATATCGCCGATCGCGCCTCCATCGAAACCGAACGTTCCCTGGAACTTCGAACCCGCGACCGGGCCCGCAAGCTGATCAACAAGATCGACGATGCGCTGGAGCGGATCGACGACGGCAGCTACGGCTACTGCGAAGAGACGCACGAGCCGATCGGGTTGTCGCGTCTCGAAGCACGGCCGATCGCCACGCTGAGCATCGAAGCGCAGGAACGCCACGAGCGGATGGAGCGCACCCACCGCGACGACTGACACCGTTCGGCGGTCAGCGGCGACAAAAAAGCGGCCGGCGGTTTCCCGCCGGCCGTTAAGTTTCCAGGTCCGGCTGACGCCGACCTAGAACGGGAAAACGATATCCCATATCTGCATGCCCCAACGGGGCGCCTGGAGTTCGCTGAGCGTCCCGCGCCCGCCGTAGGCGACGCGCAGTTCGGCAATCTTTTCGTCGGAGACAGTGTTGTCGGAATCGATGTCGCTCGGGCGGACCACGCCGGTGACCATCAACTCACGCAGTTCGCTGTTGACCCGCACTTCCTGGCGGCCCATGACGACCAGCGAGCCATTGGGCAGGATCTGCGTGACCACGGCCGCGAATTTCAGGCTCAAGGTCTCCGAGCGGTTGATCGTGCCGTCGCCTTCGGTATCGTGATCGGTGCCGAAGTCGACGATGTTGCCCGGGGCATCGATGCCCTGCGGCAGCACCTTGGTCAGTTCGTCCTCGAGCCCGAGAAGGTCGGTGGCGGTGAAGACCTCGGTGTCGGTGCGTGCCCGGGTCGTCTTGTTGGAGAATACGGCGCTATCATCGAGCGACATCACGATGGTGACCACGTCGCCGACTTCCTTGGCGCGGTGGTCCTTGAAGAAGGCGCGCGCGCCGGCCCGCCAAAGCGAGTTCGGGTTGGCCTCGATCGGCTGCGGCGTCGGCATCGGCAAACTCACCGGCTGGTAGCCCTTTTTCGCGATCGGGTTTTGGATGTCGGAGAGCTTCGGACCGTCGCCGACTTCCGAAAGCCGGGTAAAGACGTTGCAGGCGCTTACCGACATCATGGCGGTGGCGAGGACGGCATAGCGCGCGATTTTTGCGGCCTTGTCCGTATATTTTCCCGTTTTCTGTTTCATGGTTGTTGTCCTGCTTGGGGTTGTTCGATTGGGATCAGTTGATGGCCATCAGCGTCGTCGGCCGAACCGCGACCCGGCCTTCGCCGACCACTTCGGCTTCGACCACCGTGTTGCTCTGCGAATTGGAGATACGGACGACGTCGCCCTCGCTGCCGTTCTGCAGCGCCTTGCCCTGGGCGGTGAGCAGCATCTGCGGTGTGCGCAGGATCATGGTCACCAGGCTTCCCTTGGGAACCAGAACCGGGCGCTGTACCGCTGAGGCCAGGATCGGATAACCGGCCCGGAGCCCGCGCCTGGGCGTGCGGCCGACCAGGTCGGAATCGTTGATGACGGTGTTCGGCTGCAGGCGGCGGCTCCGGACCTTGATCCATTTCAGGTCCTGACGCTTGATCAATTCGCCGGCGAGGACACGGCGGTTCAGGACCGGAACCTCGGTGGTGGAGAACAATCTTCCCCGGATACGGATCTGGCGTGCCGAGCCGTTGCCGGAAGGCGCGCTGATGATCGCCGAGAACCGCTGCGATCGCTGATCGTAACTCATTTCCTCGACTTCCACGGCCTCCGCCGCTTCCCCCGGCACGTGTAGGCGCAGCACGCGGTTGCCGAGGTCGACCTCGGCGTCGGGGTCGGCGCCTTTCTCGGCCAGGGCGGCGAGGATCATCTCTTCGATTTCCGCACGATCAATGACCACGCTGTCGCGGGTGATCACGGTACGGATCTCGGAGCTGAGCGGGCGCCAGTCGATTTTGTAGGCGTGTGCCACGCGGTACAGCCAGCGGGCGTCGAACACGGCCCTTTTGCCCGGCTCTGGCGCATAGGCGACCTCGATGTCGGCCTTTTCGCCGGTAACCGTGAAGAGGTCGCCCAGGCGAACCAGGTGGCCGCGCACCTGCACCGACTTGCGGAGCGTGATTTTCTCCGGGTCCTGGGAGATCGCCTCGCCGTCGCCGGACCAGGCCGGCGGCGCCGTGACGGAGGCCAGTAAAATGGCCAGGATGAAAATGAGGCTGCGCATGATCCTGCTCCTACCTGAGGCTCGTCAGGGTGCCCATCATTTCGTCCGAGGTCTGGATGACCTTGGAGTTCATTTCGTACGCGCGCTGCGCCGAGATCAGGTTCGACACCTCCTCGACCGCGTTGACGTTCGAGGTCTCCAGGAAGCCCTGCAGGATGGTGCCGAAACCGGTGCTTCCCGGCGTGCTCGAGGTCGGCGTGCCGGACGCCGGCGTTTCCGTGTACAGGTTGTCGCCGACGGCCTGCAGACCGGCATCGTTGAGGAAGGTGGAGATGTTGAACTGGCCGACGTTGCTGAGCGCCACCTGGCCTTCGATCTTCGCCAGCACCTCGCCCGAGTTGTTGATGGTGACGTCGATGGCGTTGCTGGGCACCGTGATGCCCGGCTGCACGGTGTAGCCGTCGTGCGTGACGATCTGGCCGGAGGAATTCAATTGGAAGGTGCCGTCGCGGGTATAGGCCGTGGTGCCATCCGGCATGGTGACCTGGAAGAAGCCCTTGCCCTGGATGGCAAGATCGAAGGTGTTGTCTGTCGCCGACAGGTTTCCCTGTTCGTGGATGCGGTAGACCGCCGCCAGCTTCACGCCGAGGCCCACCTGCACGCCGGTTGGAACGACGGTACCGGCGTCCGACGACGTGGTGCCGACGCGCCGCAGGTCCTGGTAGATCAGGTCGTGAAACTCCGAGCGGCGGCGCATGTAGGCCGTGGTGTTCATGTTCGCCAGGTTGTTGGAAACGACTTCCACGTTGCGCTGCTGCGCGAGCATTCCCGTCGCCGCGATATCCAGTGATCTCATTTTCCCGTCCTTTCTTGGTTTCTTTGCTTGATTCGTCGCCGTGTCGCCACGGATTCTGTGTGGTCTCGCGTCAGGCCACTTCGGCCAGGTCGCGTACCATCTGGCGCATGCGGTCGTCTTCCTTTTCCAGGAAGTTCTTGACGCTCTCGTAGGTTCGTTGCACTTCGATCAGCCGCGACATTTCCACCACGGGCTGGATGTTGGAGCCCTCCAGCATGCCTTGGGAGACGGAAGGCCGTTCGACTGGCTTGGGCTCACCCTCGGTGGCGAACAGGCCGCCGCCGGTGGGGCGCAACAGTTGCTGGTTGTCGAAAGTGACAACCGCGAGCCGGCCCAAATCGCCGTTGGCGGTCGACACCGTCCCGTCGCTGCCGATGCTGATCTTGCCGTCGCCGGGGGCGAAGAAGAACGGCTGGCCGCCGTCCGACAGGACCGGGTTGCCCGATTGGGTCACCAACTGGCCGCCTTCGTCCAACTGGAACCGGCCGTTTCGGGTGTAGTGGTTGCCGGTCTCGGTTTGGATGGTGAAGTAGCCCTCGCCGGTGATCGCCACGTCCAGTGGATTGCCGGTCTGTTCCAGCGGTCCTTCGCTGAGATCACGCATGGTGGCGATGTCCCGGGTGTAGGAAACCTTGTCGCCGAGGATGCGCTCGCCGCCTTTGCTCTTCACCAAATGCTCGACGAACATCATCCGTTCGCCCTTGAACCCGGAGGTGTTCATGTTGGCGATATTGTTGGCGACCACATCCATTTGCCGCCGCAGCGCCGTTTGCCGTGAAAGCGCGATATATGAGGTTGTTTCCATTTTTCCACAGTTCCCGATCAGTCCACGTCGTCCCGCCGCACAATATGCATTCGCCGTGCCAACTTCATTTTTTCATACAAATCAATGAGTTGAATGGGAGGTGGATGGGGAAACAGCACTCGAGGCGGACAGCTTTGCCGCCCTGGACCGGGCAGCTTTTTCCGCCCGCCGGTAAATGGCCGGGTCTCGCGCTCGGATTGATCCGCTTGGCGATTGTTGCCGCTACCCTGCCGGATTTGGTATTCTGAACGGGGTAGGCGATTCGCATCGATGCCCGCTGAAATGGCCGGTGCCGCTGGGGCGCCGCGCCAAGAATTTCAATGAGTTGTTAACCGAGCGGATTTATAAATTTCAGTGCTTGCGGGTCTTCGGATTTAGAGAGCGAGACACGCGGCAGCCGGTGAAAGCGCAATGGCGGAAGACGACGAAGAAGTCGAAGCAGGCGATGAGGAAGGAGGTGACGGCGGCGAGCCGTCATCGGAGAAAGGCGGCAAGAAAAAGCTGCTGATCATCGTTGCGTTGCTGTTGCTGCTTATCGTCGGCGGTTTGGCGGCAGCCTACTTCACCGGTCTGATGGATCCGGTGATCGCGATGATCACCGGCGGAAAAGCGCAAGGTGAAGCGGGAACCGAACAGACCGAAGAAGGAGGGCGCGCTGTTTTCTACGACCTCCAGGAAATGCTGGTGAACCTGAACACCGGCGGCCGGAAGTCGAGCTTCCTGAAGATTCGCGTCAGTTTGGAATTGGAAAGTCAGGCGGATATACCGAGGATCGAAAGCGTCATGCCGAGGATCGTCGACAATTTCCAGACCTATCTTCGAGAGCTCAGGATCGATGACCTGAAAGGTTCCGCCGGCATGTACAGATTGCGCGAGGAACTGCTCGTGCGGGTTAGCGCCGCGGCCGCGCCGGCCAAGATCAAAGACGTTCTGTTCAAGGAAATGTTGGTGCAATGACGAGTCCAGCCGACGACGATCTCGATCAAGACGCCCTGGCAGCCGAGTGGGAGGCCTCCCTCGGCGGTGGCGATGACGACGACGAAGGCGAAGGTGGCGACCAGGACGATTTGGCGGCCGAATGGGAGGCGATGGTCGGCGGCGGCGAGGATGACGCCGGCGGCGCTGGCGGCGATGGCGGCGGCGGGCGGGAATCGACCCGGGTTCTCAACCAGGAAGAAATCGACAGCTTGCTCGGCTTCGACGAGGAGCATGAGGACGAAGGGCAGCGCTCCGGCATTCAGGCCATTCTTTCCAGCGCGCTCGTCTCCTACGAACGCCTGCCGATGCTGGAGGTGGTGTTCGACCGCCTGGTCCGGCTGATGTCGACCAGCTTGCGGAATTTCACTTCCGACAACGTCGAGGTCTCTCTCGACAATATCGCTTCGATCCGTTTCGGCGACTATCTGAACTCAATTCCGCTGCCCGCCATGCTCAGCGTGTTCAAGGCGGAAGAGTGGGATAACTACGGTCTGATTACCGTTGATTCGTCACTGATCTATTCCATCGTCGACGTGCTGCTCGGCGGTCGCCGCGGCACCGCGGCAATGCGCATCGAGGGCCGGCCCTATACGACCATCGAACGCTCGCTGGTGGAGCGCATGGTGCATGTCATGTTGAGCGATCTCAGTGCCGCGTTCGAGCCGCTGAGCCCGGTAACCTTCCGGTTCGACCGGCTTGAAACCAACCCCCGTTTCGCGACCATCTCGCGGCCGTCGAACGCGGCAATCGTGGCGCGTCTCCGCATCGACATGGAAGATCGCGGTGGACGCCTGGAGTTGCTGCTGCCTTATGCCACCCTGGAACCGGTGCGCGAACTGCTGTTGCAGATGTTCATGGGTGAGAAGTTCGGGCGCGATTCCATCTGGGAAACCCACTTGGCCGAAGAGCTGTGGATGACCGAGGTCGACCTGGAGGCGGTGATTGATACCCAGACCATGCAACTGGCCAGGGTGTTCGATTTGCGGGTCGGCTCGCGCATCATGTTCGGGACGTCGCCGGACGATCCCATTCAACTGCAGTGTGGCGAGGTGCCTTTGTACACCGGACGCATGGGCCGCAAGGGCCAGAATATCGCCATCCGGATCGAGGGGCGCTATGATAAGCTGCCGAAAACCTGAGCATCCTTTCCAAAACGGGAGTTGACTGATGCCGGTGTCGCTAGTTCTCGATATTCTCGTTGCCGTGTTGTTGGTGGTAACCATTGGCTACGCGGTGACGCTTAACAAACGGTTGACCTCGCTGCGCCGTGACAAGGGCGAATTGGAGCGCTTGGCACGCGGGTTCGCCGAAACAACGGAAAAGGCGGAGATGGGCATCCACGACCTGCGTTCGATGACCGATCTGCTGCAAGAGCGCATCGGGCGGGCGGAATCGCTCCGTGACGACCTCGTGTTCTTGACGGAACGCGGCAATGCCGCCGCCGACCGGCTCGAGGGTGTCGTCCGCGATGCCCGTGACAAGACGGGCGCGGCACCCGCACCGGCCGAGGCCGCCGGCGATGCGCCGGCGGCGAGGTCCAAACCGGCGGCCCCGCCGAAGCCGCGCGAAGCGCCGGTTGCCGATCCGGCCGAGCGGCCGGCGCCTGACGACGTCTCGGACGCCGAACGCGAGCTTCTGAAGGCGTTGCGCACCGCGGGCTGACTCGGTAGGCATCCGTTAACCATATTGAAAGCCCCGATTGCGATGATGGCGTTCCCGAAAGTGGCGGCAAAGGCGGTTGGATGATGAAGTTGCTGGCGAAAGTCCGGTTTCTCCCCCTGACGATTTTCTTCGCGACCCTATTGTTGACCGTGAAGGTTAGCGACATCTGGGACGGTGTCGATGGACTGATGTCGTCGTCGATCAACGTCAGTGAAGCCGTGGCCCAGGCGCAGGAATCTCAGCAACCCGCGGCGAGCGATTTGCCGGCGCCATCCAATGCACCGGCGCCAGGCGCGGGCGGGGCTCCGCTGCCGCCGGCACAAGGCGAGGCCCCGGTCGGCGGTGCTCCCGTTGCCGGCGGTGCACCGGCAGGGGGCAGCGAAGAGATGTCGCGCCTGATCAAGGACGACCCGACCCTATTGACGCCGGCCGAGATCGAAATCCTGCAACAACTGGCGGTGCGCCGCGATCAACTGGACGTGCGTGAGCGCGAGATCGAGATGCGCACCGGTTTGCTGAACGCCGCCGAGGAGCGCATCAACAAGAAGATCTCCGAATTGCAGACACTGCGCACAACGATCGACGGACTGATCAAGAAGTTCGATGCACAGCAGGACGCCAAATTGTCCAGCTTGGTGAAGATCTACGAGAACATGAAGCCGAAAGAGGCGGCTCGGATTTTCGAGGACCTGGAGATGGATACGCTTCTCGAAGTGTCCGAACGCATGAAAGAGCGCAAACTCGCGGCGATTATTGCCAAGATGACGCCGGAAAAGGCGCGAGAGGTCACCGTGGAACTGCGCCAACTGCGTGAATTGCCGAAAGTCGGCGAGCAGGTTGGGGGTTGATCCGGGGGGAAAAGCCGGGCAAAAAGCCTCCGCCCTTGTCATAGTTTTCTTGGCAACGAGCGGTAACTGGTATAACTTATGATATAAATGCTCTGCCTCTGGGTAAATGGAGTTTCCAATGGCCGTTGATATGAACATGAAGGTTTTGATCGTTGACGATTACAAGACCATGCTGCGCATTTTGCGGAACCTTCTTAAGCAATTGAATTTCAATAATATTGAAGATGCGACGGATGGATCCATGGCGCTTCAGAAACTCCGCCAGGAGAATTTCGGCATGGTCATTTCCGATTGGAACATGGAGCCCATGACTGGCATTCAGTTGCTGCGCGAGGTGCGAGCCGACGATAAGCTCAAGCACCTTCCATTCATCATGATTACGGCCGAAAGTAAGTCCGAAAACGTAATTGCCGCGAAGGAAGCGGGGGTGTCCAATTACATCGTTAAACCTTTCAACGCCGAAACCCTGAAAACCAAGATCGTCAGCGTTCTCGGCGAATTCTGAACCGGGCAGGACGAGACGCGGCGCCGATTCCGACACCGACATATGCGAGGGGCCCATGGCATTGTCAGCAATTTCCGCTGATCTGAGCACCCGGCTGGACGATCTGCGCCAACAGCATGGCGATTCCGTCCGTATCGAGGACATCGCCTCGGTCGTCGAGAGCATGATGGCGACCATGAAAGGCGACTTGTCCGCCGCTGACCTGGAACTCTATTCGGAGCTGGAAGCGCTGGCCCAATACATCCATGCGGCCAAGGCCGAGATCGCCGCGCTGCGTCCGGATGAGGTCAAGGACAAGGTCCTGCCGAAGGCGAGCGACGAACTCGACGCCATCGTCGCCGCCACCGAAGCCGCGACCAACACCATCATGGACGCGACGGAAAAGCTCGAAGGTTTGATGGACGGCGTCGACGAGGACCAGTCGATGGTGATCATGAACGCGACCACGGAAATCTACGAAGCCTGCGGCTTCCAGGATATTACCGGGCAGCGCATCACCAAGGTGGTCAAGGCGCTTAAGGACATCGAGGAAAAGATCGATGCCCTGGTCGAGGCGTTCGGCAGCGAAATCGCGAAATACAAGAAGTCGGCCCCCGAGGAGGAACCCGAGCCCGAAGCTGTGACCGACGAGGACCTGCTCAACGGTCCGCAACTGAAGGAAAAGGCACAAACGCAAGAAGAGATCGACGCGCTTCTGGCAAGCTTCGATTGAGTGTGAATGAAGGAACGAGACCTCCTCTCGACGATGCCCGGCCCCGGGGTGTCCGCCACCGGGAGTTCAAGCTCGATTGCCCTTTTTTTGTCGCTGTTCCTGCTGGTTCTAGCCTTCTTCATCATCCTGGTATCGATTTCGACCATCACCGACGTGAAGTCGCGCGCCGTTCGCGACAGCCTGAGTTCCACCTTCCGCGCGGTGCTCTCGCCGAGTACGGATCCGACGGAGTTCACCTCCAAGGACGGTGATGTCCTCGCCGGCCAGCAGTTCCAGGATTCGATCACCGGCCTGTTCGCCACCACCTTGCAGGTGGCCAAGGTGGAAGTCGTCCGTCCGGGTCAGTTGATGCGGGTGAAACTGCCGACCAGCGCCATGTTCGCCGAGGGTGCCACAGAGGTCCGCCCGGTGGCGGTGCCGGTGCTCGACCGTATCGTTGCCGTGTTGTCGGCACGCCCGCCGGGACTGCGTTTCGACATGGAATTCGTCATCGGCAGCCCGTTCACCGAGGGCACTTCGTTGCCTGTCGGCCAGACGTTGGAGACCGAGCGCTGCGGCAACCTGGCCCGGGAGATGGCGAGCCGTGGCGTGCCGCCCGACAGTATCGCGGTGGGCATCCAGCCGGGCCGCGCCGATCAGGTGACCATCTGGTTCTTTGTGCGCGACGAGGCGGAGACGCTGTTACGCCTGCAACCAAAGACGGGAGCGGCCGATGGTGCGACCTAGGCACGCGTCGCCGGACCTGGACCGGATCCGGCAATCGCAGATCATGCAGGACGACTGGCCGGCGCAGATCGATCCCGAGGAAGTGGCCGCCGAGCGCGCCTGGCTGGTGACCTTCACCGATCTGGTGTCGTTGATGCTGACGTTCTTCGTGCTGCTGTTCTCCATGTCCAACGTCAACGTCGGCGATTGGCAGAACATCATCGACTCGCTTTCCAGGACGTTGCGCCCGACGCCGGAAAAAGTGGTCAAGGCGCAGACAGCGACGTTCAATATTGGTACCATCTACCGCAGACAGGCCATCGATCTGAATTACCTGAGTTCGGTGATCGAGGAGGGTATCAAGGATATCGAACTGCTTTCCGATACGCAGGTCATGCTGCTGGAGGATAGGCTGGTGATCGCGCTTCCCGGCGATCTCCTGTTCCAGCCCGGCCGCGCCGAAATGACCGAGCGCGCGCGCGAGGCCATGTTCGTGTTCGGCGGACTGCTTGGCAACGTCGACAACGAGATCGGCGTCAACGGCCATACCGATCCGGTGCCGCCGGCCGGCTCGGAGTATGTCTCGAACTGGGAACTTTCTACCGGCCGCGCGGCGGCGGTCGCCAACGCGCTTCGGGCCGCCGGATACAAGAACGACATCATCGCCTTCGGCTATGCCGACAGCCGCTACCGCCAGCTTCCGCGCGCCGCCGATGACGTGCGCCGCGCGTTGGCGCGGCGGGTCGACATCGTTGTCCTGCCCACCGCCGTCGGGGTCTCCAGATGATTTGGCGGCGTCGAAACGGGATTGGTATTCTGGCTTTGGCGGCGTTCTTTTCGTTCGCTCTCGACGTCATGGCCGAGGCCGTCGGCGTGCGTGCCGCCAGGACCAACGATTACGGCCGTATCGTGTTCGTCTGGAACACACCGGTCACACACGACCTGGAGCTGAAGGACCGGCAACTGACGTTGCGCTTCGGCCGGCCGCTCGAAGCTTCCTACCAGCGCGTGCTCGGCGAGCTGCGCAATTATGTGCGCGCCGCACGGCCCGGCGGCGACGGGCGCAGCGTCACCTTCGATCTCAATGGTGACTTCGATGCCTACAGTTTCGATTCCGGCCGAACTGTGATCGTCGAGATCGCCCAGCCCCAGGAGCCGAAGGCGGCGCCCAAGCCGGTAGCGGCCGAGGCCGCCGTCGCCGTGGTGAAGCGCAAGGTGGCGGCGCAAGAGGCCGCCAGCGGCGGCTTGCCGAAGATCGGCGTGCGCAGCGGTGAGCACCCGGACTATTCGCGCATCGTCTTCGATTGGCGTGACACCGTCGATTACGACCTCGCCAACAACGACGGAGTCGTCACCATCACCTTTCAGCGCGCCGCCGACCTGCAACTGGCGCGCATCAATCAATCGCCGCCGCCGTTCCTGGGCGGCGTTCGCGCGCGTGCCACGGGCAACACCACGCAGGTGCTGATGGCGGTGCCGAAAACGTCGCAGATCAAGCATTTCCTCTCGGGCCCGAAAGTGGTGGTCGATATCCGCCGCCCGAACGGTCCCGGCGAGATCGCTCAACTGCCGCCGGAAACCCAACAACCTGCGGAAACCGCCGCCGCGCCGGCGCCCGCTCCCGCGCCCGCGCCGGAGAAGCCGGCGGTCGATGCGGCGCCGTTGCCGGCGGCCGCCAGTGCCGCCGCCAGTGCCACGGCCGCGCAAGCCGCCGCCCAACAGGTGGAAACGCCAACACCTGCGCCGGCTTCCCCTCAGGCGCCCGCCGCGCCCGCGCCGGTGGCGGCACCGACCGGCCAGCCCGTCGCCCTGACACCGACGCAATTGAAACCCGGCGAGCGCCAGCAACCGACGCCGCAAGCGGAAGGTGAGGGCGACGGCGAGACCGCGGAACCGGCGCCGCCCGTCAACCTGGCCGCTGGGGTGAAGCTCCGCTTCGATTGGGATGAGCCGGTGGCCGCCGCCGTATTCCGCCGAGTTGGGTTCGTCTGGGTGATCTTCGACAAGCCGAGCCGGGTCGATATCGATGCGCTGTTGCGTGCCGGCGGCGAGATCATCCGGGCCATCGATCAGGCGCAAACGGAACAGGGCACCGTGCTTCGGATCGCCACCTTGCGCAGCGTTAACCCGTCCATGAGCCGCGAGGGCCTGAGTTGGATCCTGGATTTCCGCCAGCAGGACCTGCGTCCGGCGACGCCCATCGACGTCAAGGCGCAGCCCAATTCGCCGGTCGGCGCGCGGGTCTTCCTGCCGGTGCCCGAGCCCGGCAAGCCAATCGCCATCACTGACCCCATGGTCGGCGACAATCTCGTGGTGGTGCCGGTAATTCCGCTCGGCCACGGCATCGCCGAGTCCTACGAATATCCGCAATTGGCATTGTTGCCGACGGCGCAGGGCGTTGTGGTGCGCGCCAAGATCGACGACCTCAGGGTGCGGCCGCTGCGCCAGGGCATCGAACTGACCTCGGCCACGCAACTGGCGCTTTCGTCGGTTTCGGACGATGTCGCCGCCGGTGCCCGGCTGGCGACCTTGCGTCCGCTGGAGAAGCTGCTGGAGTTGGATAAATGGGAAGTCAAGGACCTGGCCAAGTTCAACAGGCGCAAGCAGGAGCTTCAGGCCGACCTCGTCGCCAGCCGAGGCGAGCAGCGCGAGGTGAAGCGCATGAACATGGTGCGCTTCTATTATGCCAACGGCTTCAACGCCGAAGCGCTTGGCATCCTGTCGCGCATGCAGTCGGACCGCCCGGAGATCGCCGACGAAGCCGAATTCCGCCTGATCCGTGGCGGCATCAATTATTTCCTCGGCCGTCTGGCGGACGCCGCCACGGATTTGTCCCATGCCAGCCTGGACAGCAACGACGAGGCCAATTTCTGGCGCGCCGCGGTGATCGCGGAATCGGGTGATCTCCTGGCCGCGGCGGCCGAGCTCAGACGCACCGGCGGCATCACCCGCGACTATCCCAAGGCGCTGAAGATGCCCATGGGCACCCTGGTCGCCGAAGCGGCGATCGAGATCGGCGATATCAAGACCGCCAACGCCTTCATCGAGGCGCTCAGGGCGTCGGAGCCGACCTCCATTCAGACCGCGCGCATCGACTACGTCGAAGGCAAGGTGAAGAACGTCGGCGGCGATGTCGACGGCGCGATCACCAAATGGGAAGCGGCGCTCGATTCGCGCAATCGACCGATACGGGCACAGGCGACAGTGGCGCGCATGGACCTGATGCTAAAGCTCGAGCGCATGAGCCCGAAGGAGGCCATCGCCGATCTCGAGAAGCTGCGTTATGCATGGCGCGGCGACGAGTTCGAGTTCAAGCTGCTGCGCCGGCTGGGCGGTCTCTATTTGGACGAAGGCAGCTACCGTGACGGGTTGCAGGCCCTGCGCCAAGCCGCCACCTACTACCGCGAGAACGAGGAAGCGCCGCAGGTAACCGAGCAAATGGCTGATGTGTTCGCCCGCCTTTACTTGTCCGACGGCGCCGACGCCATGCCCGCGGTGACGGCCATTGCGGTGTACGATGAATTCAAGGAACTGACCCCCGCCGGCGCCAAGGGCGATGAGATGATCCGCAAGCTCGCCGATCGTCTCGCCGGTGTCGATCTACTGGACCAGGCGGCGGAAATCCTTGAAGGCCAGGTTCGCTTCCGTCTCAGCGGTCCGTTGAAAGCCGAGGTAGGCGCTCGGTTGGCCGTCATTTACCTGTTGGCGCGCGAATACCAGCGCGGTCTCGCGGCGCTCGACGCCACCGAGGAGCAGGGCCTGTCCCAGGGCCTGACCGAACAGCGCCGCCACCTGCGCGCCCGCGCGCTGATGGGCATGAACCGCCAGGCGGAGGCGCTGGAACTGTTGAAACGCGATAAGGCACCTGATGCCGATACCCTGCGTGCGGAAATTTTCTGGAAGGCCGGCGACTGGGCCAACGCATCGAAGTCGCTCAATCGCGTCGTCAAGGCGGAGGGGGCCGAAAAGGAGAAACCGCTGAACGACGAACAGGCGGCGACCGTCCTCAATTACGCCATTTCACTGACCTTGTCGGGCAATGAACGCGGCCTCGGCCGTTTGCGCCGCGATTTCGGCCGGGCCATGGAAGCGACCAATCTTCGCGACGCCTTTCGTCTGGTGACGGCACCGACGGCACTCGGCCTGATCGATCCGGCGACGGTCACCGCCCGGGTTAAGCTGGCGGAAAACTTCAAGACCTTCCTGGGCGCCTACAAGAAAAAGCTGAAAGAGAGGGGGCTGAGCGGCCTGACCGAACAGACCGCCGATGCCGGCGCCGCCAAGCCGGCGCAGCAGCAGGGCGGTTGAGGCCGGCCGGAAACGAACCTGCGCAAGGGACATGGAAACACAGAACCCTTCCTTCAAGACCCTGGAGGTCCTGGTTTGCGACGATGATGGGCTGATCCTGAAGATCATCAGGCACATCCTCGAAGCCATGGGAATCGGCTACATCAAGACCACCAAAAATCCCGAAACCGCGATC
>Ga0209692_10003732_pt1 | contig 14459 bp, 18 predicted proteins | sample tdDd472_FD_187129 | JGI IMG/M metagenome (GOLD analysis project Ga0209692, IMG submission 187129) | Marine sediment microbial communities from the Atlantic coast under amendment with organic carbon and nitrate - tdDd47.2 (SPAdes)... | ecosystem: Environmental > Aquatic > Marine > Coastal >...
GCGGCCCGGCCTGACCCTGCGCCAGCGGCTTGGCTATGGCTTTGGCCCGCCGGGTTATTCGCACGACGGCAGCCGCGACACCTCGGAGCGGATCAAGGCGCAGCACCTGGCCCGCCACCCCGAGGACGCCGGCACGCCGGGGTTTGAAACACCGCGCCCGCCAGCGGAGTAGCGCTTGCCACATGGGCCGCGACACCGCATCCTCGGCGCATCCCGTTTCCTGACCTGAGATCGTGCCGCCATGCCCTTGCCCCGCCTCGCCCTCGCCGCCCTGCTGCTGACCGCGCCTGCCATGGCCCATGCGCTGGACTGCTCGGCGCCGCAGACCCAGAACGACATGAACCAATGCGCCGCCCTGATGTACCAGACCGCCGACGCGGACCTGAACCTGGCCTATGGCCTGGCCCGCAGTATGGCCCGGCAGCTCGACGCCGGGGGCGGCGCCAACGCGCCCGGTGCCGAGCTGCGCCTGCGCGATGCCCAGCGCGCCTGGATCGCCTTTCGCGACCTGGCCTGCGAGACCGAAAGCCTGCTGGCCTATGGCGGTTCCATGCAGCCGATGCTGCGCCTGTCCTGTCTGGAGCGGCTGACCCGCGCCCGGACCGAGGATCTGCGTTACTTCGGCGAGGTGAACTGACCCACCGCTGCCATCGCCCGCACCGGGGCGTGGCGCGAACAGGTGACCAGGTGGTCGTTGACCATCCCCACCGCCTGCATGAAGGCATAGACGATGGTCGGGCCGCAGAACTTGAACCCGCGTTTCTTCAGATCCTTCGAGATCGCCGTCGACAGCGGCGTGAACCCCGGCACCTGCGCGAGGCTTTCCCAGCTGTTCTGGATCGGGCGGTCGCCGACGAAGGACCAGAGATAGCGATCGAATCCCTGTTCCGCCTCGATCCGCTGCCAGGCGCGGGCATTGGCGATGGTCGCCTCGATCTTGCCGCGATGCCGGATGATGCCGGGATCGGCGAGCAACCGGGCAACCTCCTCCTCGCCCCAGGTGGCGATCACATCCGGGTCGAACCCGGCGAAGGCGGTTCGGAAATTGTCGCGTTTCTTCAGGATGGTGATCCAGCTGAGCCCGGCCTGAAACCCGTCGAGAATCAGTTTCTCCCACAGCGCCCGGCTGTCCCATTCCGGCACCCCCCATTCGCTGTCGTGATAGTCGATATAGATCTGCTCGGGCCCCGCCCAGCCGCATCGTTCCATTGTCCCGCCTTGCATGTGACCGACCGCGACAGCGTTAATTGCCGCGAAAGGAATTTCCCGGACCCTAGACACAAAGTGCAATGGGAATCAAAAACGATATGACCGGACCCGAAATCCCCGAGCGGCCCTGGGCAGATGTCCCGGAGGGCGGCGACAGCCCCATCAAGGCCGCAGTGCGCGACCGTGACGCCGCGATCCTGGACATGGTGCAGGCGGCCGTGCGACATCGGCAATGCCTGCTCGCCTTTCAACCCGTGGTGCAGGCGACGGCGCCCCGCAATCCGGTCTTTCACGAGGGGCTGATTCGCATCCTCGACGAAACCGGGCGTGTGATCCCGGCGCGGGAGTTCATGCCGGCGGTCGAGGCCACCGAACTGGGCCGCCTGATCGACTGCGTCGCGCTGGACCTGGGGCTTCAGACCCTGTCGCGTACCCCCACATTGCGACTGTCGATCAACATGTCCGCCCGGTCGATCGGCTATGGCCAATGGATGCGAACGCTGGAAGGCGCCCTGCGCCGCGATGCCCGGCTGGGCGAGCGGCTGGTGCTGGAGATCAGCGAACGCTCGGCCATGACTGTGCCGGAACTGGTGATCGACTTCATGGATCGCCTGCAGGGGCATGGCATCGCTTTCGCGCTCGACGACTTCGGCTCCGGCGCTATCGAGATCCGGCATTTCCGCGATTTTTTCTTCGATGCGGTCAAGATCGACGGCCAGTTCGTCCGCGGCGCGCACCGCGACCCAGAGGCCCAGGCCACCATCCGCGCGCTGATCGCCCTTGCGCGCGAATTCGAGATGTTGACCATCGCCGAATCCGTGGAAACCCGCGACGAGGCAGACACCCTGGTCAAGCTGGGGATCGACTGCATGCAGGGCTACCTCTTCGGGGCGCCCACGGTGCATCCGGACTGGGCGACCAAACCCGGCATACGCGTCGCCGGCTGACCCGGCCGGCTCCCACGGTCCGCCCCCCTGGACCGCGCCCTGCTCTGAGATCCTCAATTCGCTGTGCAATGCTGCAAGCGTGTGTTGCTGCAGGTGCAGCAATCCGGTATCACCACAGGCATCGGGGCGGCGGCCCCCGGGGGTGGCAGAGACGGGCCTGCCCGCTTGGCCGTATCGGAGGAGGCCGCCCGTTTGATGGCAGAGGACCGGATCACATGACCAACGTAGTAATTGCATCAGCGGCGCGGACCGGCGTCGGGAGCTTTGGCGGTTCGTTCGCGAACATCCCGGCGCACGACCTGGGCGCCGCCGTTCTGGAGGCGATCGTCGCCCGCGCCGGGATCGCCAAGGAAGAGGTGTCGGAAACGATCCTCGGTCAGGTGCTGACCGCGGCCCAGGGCCAGAACCCGGCCCGCCAGGCGCATATCAACGCCGGCCTGCCGATCGAAAGCGCCGCCTGGGGTCTCAACCAGGTCTGCGGCTCGGGCCTGAGGGCGGTCGCGCTCGGCGCGCAGCACATCCAGCTCGGCGATGCCGCGATTGTCGCCGCCGGCGGCCAGGAGAACATGACGCTCTCCCCCCATGCCGCCGCGCTGCGCGCCGGTCACAAGATGGGCGACATGTCCTATATCGACACCATGATCCGCGACGGCCTTTGGGATGCCTTCAATGGCTATCACATGGGCCAGACCGCCGAGAACGTGGCCGAACAGTTCCAGATTTCCCGCCAGATGCAGGACGAATTCGCGGTGGCCAGCCAGAACAAGGCCGAGGCGGCGCAACTGGCCGGCAAGTTCGCCGATGAAATCGTCCCCTTCATCATCAAGACCCGCAAGGGCGAGATCGTGATGGACAAGGATGAATACATCCGCCATGGCGCCACCATGGAGGCCATGGCCAAGCTGCGCCCGGCATTTGCCAAGGACGGCTCGGTCACTGCGGCCAATGCCTCGGGCCTCAACGACGGCGCCGCCGCGGTGCTGCTGATGACCGCCGACGAGGCCGAACGGCGCGGAATCGAGCCGCTGGCGCGCATCGCCTCCTACGCCACCGCGGGCGTCGATCCCTCCATCATGGGCACCGGCCCGATCCCCTCCTCGCGCAAGGCGCTGGAAAAGGCCGGCTGGTCCCCCGAAGACCTCGACCTGGTCGAGGCGAACGAGGCCTTTGCCGCCCAGGCCTGCGCGGTGAACAAGGACATGGGCTGGAACCCCGAGATCGTTAACGTGAACGGCGGCGCCATTGCCATCGGCCACCCGATCGGCGCCTCCGGCTGCCGCATCCTGAACACCCTGCTGTTCGAAATGAAGCGGCGCGACGCCAAGAAGGGCCTCGCGACGCTTTGCATCGGCGGTGGCATGGGCGTGGCCATGTGCCTGGAACGCCCGTAAGGTGCGCGCCCGCTAAGGAATACCGGGGCGCTTTCGGGCGCCCCCTTTTTTTGCGTTGCGGCATCGCAAGCCTCGGTCAGAAAAAGAATTCGCCGTCACACAACTTTCACCGCGAAACTTTATTGCGAAATTGATACACAATAGGTAACAGAGTTACCGGACCACATTGCAATCGAAGGAGCCATCCATGGCACGAACAGCACTCGTCACCGGCGGATCGCGCGGCATCGGCGCGGCGATCTCCAAAGCCCTGAAAGCGGCCGGTTATTCCGTCGCCGCCACCTATGCCGGCAATGATGAGGCCGCCGCCACGTTCACCGAGGAAACCGGCATCAAGACCTACAAGTGGAACGTCGGAGACTACGAGGAGAGCAAGGCAGGCATCGCCAGGGTCGAGCAGGATCTGGGCCCGATCGACGTTGTCGTGGCCAACGCCGGCATCACCCGCGATGCCCCGTTCCACCGGATGACGCCGGAACAGTGGCAGCAGGTGATCGACACCAACCTCACCGGCGTGTTCAACACCGTGCACCCGGTCTGGCCCGGCATGCGCGAGCGCGGCTTCGGCCGGGTGATCGTGATCAGCTCGATCAACGGGCAAAAGGGTCAGTTCGGCCAGGTCAACTATGCCGCCACAAAGGCCGGCGACCTGGGCATCGTGAAGTCGCTGGCACAGGAAGGCGCGGCCAAAGGCATCACCGCCAACGCCATCTGCCCCGGCTACATCGCGACCGAGATGGTGATGGCGGTTCCGGAAAAGGTGCGCGACTCGATCATCGCACAGATCCCCACCGGCCGGTTGGGCGAACCCGAGGAAATCGCCCGCTGCGTGGTGTTCCTGGCCGCAGATGACGCCGGCTTCGTCAACGGCTCGACCATTACCGCGAACGGCGGCCAGTTCTTCGTCTGAACCGCGCGATTCACCGAACATGACAGGGCCGGCCCCGCGGGGCCGGCCCTTTTGCATCCCGTAAGATCCCGGCGCCTGGGATCAGCGGGAAGACCGGAACGCGATCATCCAGGACAAGGCTTCGCGCAGGGCCTGGCCGCGTTGCACATGGGCCCGATCAATGGCGTCGCGGGTGAGGTGAGAGGTGGTCGGTTCGAACATGCTGCCCTCCGGCTACATCAGGGTTACTTGACTGGACCGAATATGATCGCCATTTTTCTTTGGCACAAACGAGACTTTCCGTTTCCTCGCACAAGGAAAACTTAACCGACCATGCCGGGCCGCCTGCCTCCGCTTACCGCCTTGCGCGCATTCGATGCCGCCGCCCGGCACTTGTCTTTTGCCAGGGCGGCCGAGGAGCTGCATGTCACCCCCGCCGCATTGTCGTTTCAGATCAAGTCATTGGAGGCGCACCTGGGCCGCCCGCTGTTCCGCCGCCTGAACCGGGCGGTGGAGCTGACCGAGGCGGGCCGCACCCTCGCCCCGGGCGCCGCCGACGGGTTCCAGACGCTCGCCGCCGCCTGGCGCGCGGTGACCCGGATGCAGGATGAAACCGGGCTTGCCGTCACCGCCGGCCCGGCCTTTACCGCGAAATGGCTGGCCCCGCGCCTGTTCCACTTCGCCCGGGCCCACCCGGAGATCGAGTTGCGCTTTTCCGCCAGCTTGCGGGTGATGGATTTCGACCGCGACGAGATCGATGTCGCGATCCGTTTCGGCTATGGTCCTGACCCCGGGCTCTACTCGCTGAAACTGGCCGAGGAATGGGTGACGCCGGTCATGGTGCCCGAACTGGCCGCGCGTTATCCCACGCCCGAGAGCTTGCTGGAGGCGCCGCTGCTGACCGACCAGTCACTCGATTTCCTCGATCCGCCCTGCGACTGGCCGGCCTGGTTCCGGGCGATGGGGCTTGCGGCCGATCCGCCCGCGGGCCCGAGGTTTTCGCAGGCGGACCATGCCATCGATGCGGCGATGACCGGGGTCGGCGTCGCGCTGGGCCGCCGCGCCCTGGTGATCAAGGACCTGTCCGAGGGCCGCCTCGTCGCGCCCTATGGAATCGCCCTGGGAACCAAGGCGCATTTCCGATTCCTGTGCCAAAGCGGTGCCGACACCCGCCAGCAGATTGCGGCATTCCGCGACTGGATTCTCGAGGAGATCGAGAAAACCGTCGCGGTCTCGGATGCCATGACAATCGTGCCGGCAGAGGACGTGCCGCCGCCGGCCCCGTCTGCGGGAAGTTAGCTCGACAGACGCTCGATCTGTTCTTTCAGTTTCAGCTTGCGCTTTTTCAGGGACGCCACGTGCAGTGCGTCCACACCGGGCGAGCGCTGGGCCTGATCGACCTCATTGCTCAGGAGTTCGTGCTTCCGCTTAAGTTCCATCAGGTGTGAACTCACGGTCATGGAAATCCTCCTCTATACAACTTGCCCATTGAGTTGAGCACATCACGGCGCGCCTGTCACGCTGCGGACACAATGGTTTTGTCACAAAAGCGACATCTTGCCGGTTTGCCGGGCAATCCGTCACCGTGGCCAGGCGAGCGCCGCGCCCTCGCGTAAAACCTTTGCGATTTCAGGATGATAGCTATCTTCATCCCGCAGGTGGCACGCCCCCGCATGCAAGACCAGCGGCGCGTGCAGGCGAAAGGGTGCCCGCCCATCCTTGCGCGCGCGCAGAATCATCAGCTCCGGCGCCCGCCCCGCCCGCGCCGCCAGCGGCAGCACCTCCAGCGACCCCAGCCGCCCGGCGCAGCCGGCCAGCAGATCGGGCAGCCGTTCGCTGCGCTGGATCACATGCAGGTAACCGCGCGGCGCCAGTCGCCGCGCCGCCGTCGCAAGCCAGTCCTCCAGCGGGGTTTGCTCGCCCAGCGCCAGACGCCGCCCGCGATCCTCGGCCGGCATATGCGCCCCGGCCCGGAAATAGGGCGGGTTGGCGATGACATGGTCGTATTGCCGCTGCCGCAGCCCGGCCGGCAGATCGGCCAGGTCGGCGCAGATCACCTCCAACGCCTGGGCGTTGGCTTCTGCATTCCGGCGCGCCAGATCGGCATAGCCCTGTTGCAACTCGACCCCGGTCAGCGCCAGCCCCGGCACCCGCGCGCCCAGCGACAGGATCGCCGCGCCCGCGCCGCAGCCCAGCTCCAGCACCGATTGCCCCGCGCGGGCCGGCACCGCCGCGGCCAGCAGCACAGGGTCCACCCCGGCGCGATAGCCCCGTCGCGGCTGGTGCAGGAACACCCGCCCGCCAAGAAAGGCGTCGCGGCTCAGCTGGTCTGCGGCGAATCCGCTCACCGGCCCAGCGGCACGTCATTGTCCCGCATCACCCGCAGCGCGGCATCAAGGTCTTCGTCGCGCACCATCATCCGGCGCGGAAAGATTCCGATCCCGCCCTCGAGCACGCTCATGTTTACGTCCATTTGAAAGCAGTCTATATCCTCGCCTTCAAGAAGGGCGGAGGCAAAGGCCATGACGGTCGGGTCGGTGCTGCGCAACAGTTCCTTCATGACACCGGATGTAAGGGCAAGCCGCAGGCGATGTCGAGCCTTTGGAAACGCGCACGATGAACATACCCATGGCAACCAAACCACATGACCGGCTCGCCACCGCCCTGTCCGAGGAAATGGCCGCCGTCGATACGCTGATCCGTAACCGGATGCGGTCTGAAAACGCCCCGCGCATCCCCGAGGTTACCGCCCATCTGGTCGGGGCCGGGGGCAAACGGCTGCGCCCGATGCTGACCCTGGCGGCGGCGCGGCTCTGTGGGTATCGGGGCGAGCATCACCTGGGCCTCGCCGCGACGGTGGAGTTCATCCACACCGCCACGCTGCTGCACGACGATGTGGTCGACGAAAGCGAGAAGCGCCGCGGGCGGCCTACCGCCAACCTGCTGTGGGACAACAAGTCCAGCGTGCTGGTCGGCGATTACCTGTTTTCGCGCAGCTTCCAGCTGATGGTCGAAACCGGAAGCCTGCGGGTGCTCGACATCCTCGCCAACGCCTCGGCCACCATCGCCGAGGGCGAAGTGTTGCAGATGACCGCGGCCACCGATCTGAAGACCGACGAGGAGATCTATCTCAAGGTGGTGCGTGGCAAGACCGCGGCGCTGTTCTCGGCCGCGACCGAGGTGGGCGGCGTGATCGCCGAGGCGCCCGAAGAGCATGTGCAGGCGCTGTTCGATTATGGCGATGCGCTCGGAATCGCGTTCCAGATCGCCGACGACCTGCTGGATTACCAGGGCGACAGCGGCGCCACCGGCAAGAACGTCGGTGATGATTTCCGCGAACGCAAACTGACCCTGCCGGTCATCAAGGCGGTGGCGCGGGCAACGTCCGAGGAATACGCCTTCTGGCAGCGCACCATCGAAAAGGGCCGCCAGCAAGACGGCGACCTGGAGCAGGCCCTGGCGCTGATGGCGAAATACGACACGCTCACCGCCACCCGCGCCGATGCCGAGGGCTGGGCCGCCAGGGCACAGGCCGCGCTCGCCCCCCTGCCCGGGCACGAGCTGCGCGACATGCTCCACGACCTGGCCGGCTACGTGGTATCGCGCCTGTCCTGACCGCATCCGCCGACAGCCCGGTCTTTTTCTGGCCGAAAATACTCTCGCCGAAGGCCGCGCCCCGACGGGGCGCCCGCGCTCACGCCGTGGCGCTGCCGATGCTGTGGGTCGCCTGAACCCACCAGCCGGGGTGCGCCGTCGCGATTTCGGCCACCGCCGCGCGCGCCGCATCCTCGCTGTCGTAAATCCCGAAACAGGTGGCGCCGGAGCCCGACATGCGCGCCAGACGGCACCCCGGCGTGCCGCCGAGCGCCTGCAATGCGTCACCGATGGCCGGGGCGGTCGTGATGGCCGGCCCTTCCAGATCGTTGCTCTGATCCCCCAGCCACGACAGGAACGCCGCTGGTGAAGTCCATGACGGCAGCGCCCCCATCCCTTCGTTGGTCTTCTGCGTCAGGATCTGGAACACCGCCGGCGTCGGCACATGCACGGCGGGGTTGACCAGCACCAGCGGCAGCGCCGGCACCCCCGGGACCCGGTCAAGAACGTCACCGATCCCACGCATCCGTTGCGGCGCGTCGGACAGGCAGACGGGCACATCTGCCCCCAATCGGGCCGCATGATCTGCGCCGCCGAAGCTGCGCAGAACCGCCGCCGCGTCAGACGACCCGCCGCCGATCCCCGCCCCATGCGGCAGGATCTTTTCCAGCCCGATGCGCAGGGTGACCCCGGCCAGCTCCGCCGCGCGCCAGGCCAGGTTGCGCGCGTCCCCGGGCACCCCCTCGGCGAAGCGGCCGGTCACCTGCAGCGACATTCGCTCGGCCGGCTCGAACCGCATCCGATCACCCAGTTCGGCAAAGACCACCAGCGAATCAAGCAGATGATAGCCATCGGCGCGCTGGCCGGTGACGTGCAGGGTCAGGTTGATCTTGGCCCGGGCGACGACCTCAGTCGCCATTGGCAACCTTGAGCGGCCGGGCCCCCTCATCGGCCAGCACCGCGTCCAGCCCGGCCTCCAGCTTGCGCCGGATACGGTCCGGATCGGCCTCGCCGTCCATGTCCTCGGGGTCGATGAAGGACAGCGCCCGCCTCCACTGGAATTCCGCCTCGCGGGTGCGGCCCACCGCCCAATAGACATCGCCAAGGTGGTCGTTCACCACCGGGTCCACCGGCATCAGCTCGACCGCGGTTTCCATATGGGCAACCGCCTCGTCGTAGCGCGCCATCCGGAACAGCACCCAGCCCAGCGAATCGACGATGAAGCCGCTGTTCGGCTCGGCCGCTACCGCGCGTTCGATCATGTCCAGCGCCTCGTCCAGCTTTTCCTGCTTCTCGACAAGCGAATATCCGAGGTAGTTCAGCACCTGCGGCTGGTTCGGGTTCAATTCCAGCGCGCGGCGCAAATCGGCCTCGGCCTCGGGCCAGCGCTTGAGCCGCTCCAGGCTGATGCCGCGGGCATAGAGCAGAAACCACTGGGTCGGCGCCCCCTCTTCGGTAAATTCCAGCGCCTTGTCATAGGCATCGACCGCCCCGGCATAGTTTTCCTGCTGGCGCAACAGGTCGCCCAGCGCGTTATGCACCACCGGCAGCGTGGGATAGACCCGCGACAGTTGCTCCAGCACCTCGATCGCGGCGTCCGGCTTGCCGGCGCGGCGCAGCGCGTCGGCGCGGCCCAGTTCGGCGGCATGGTGATCGGGGCTGCCGGCGGGCACCTGTTTGTACGTTTCGACGGCCAGATCGTACTGTCCCAGCCCGTCCAGAAGATCGGCGCTGAGCAGCAGCGCGTCGATGTGACCGGGGCGCAGGTAGCTGGCGATGCGAACATAGATCAGCGCGTAGTCATCCGCCGCCTCGCCGTTGAGCGCGGCGCCGATGGTAAAGAATACCTCGGCCATGCCGTCGCTGACGCTGCCGACCTGTTCGAACGGCAAACGGTCGCCCGCCGCGAGCCTGTCTGCCACCGCCGTCAGCCCGGGGTCGAAACCGGCGCCGAAGGCATCGGTCATCATTTCCAGCGCCTCGGCGTTGCGACCCAGCTGCGACAGGATCTGCGCCCGCGCGATCACCGCCCGGCGCGACAGCCCGCTCAGGCCCGATTTGCGGTCGGCATAGATCGCCTCGGCCCCCTCGAAATCGCCCACCAGCGCCAGCGCCAGCGCCTTGTGGTAGAGCGCGAAGCTGCGCAGCCCGTTCTCCTCGGCGACACGGTCGAACTGCTCCAGCGCCTCGGCGACCGACCCGGTTCCCATATGCGCCCAGCCCGCCAGCAGCCCGTCGACCAGCGGCCCGATCCCGTTGGCGTTCTCATCGGCTTCCAGCAGCGGCTCGAACGCGCCCCGCTTGATCCGGTCGGCGGCGATCGCCATATGCGCCGCCTGGTTCTTGCGGCCGTCGGCCTGCATCTTCAGCGCCACTGGCAGCGCCCTTTCGATCCTGCCCAGGGCCAGCTGTGACACGATCACGTTTTCCATCAGTCCGGCGTTGGCGCTGTCGGCGCTGAGAGCGCGGGTGAAATAGCTGGCGGCCTGCTCGAAATCGCTCTCGAACAGGGCATGGCGGCCGGCCAGATATGGCCCGGTGCCCGGTTGCGCCGAAAGCTGCGCGGGGAACACGACGGATGCGACCAAGACGGCGGCGGCCGCGTGGCGAACTAGAGATTTCACAAGAACCTGCCTCTTCTGCTGGACCTGTTTCAAGCTAGGCGCATCCGCAGGCAAGGGCAATGGCGCGCCCGGTCGCGGCCGCGCCATCGCACCGTTTCGTTACATGTTGGGATAATTCGGCCCGTCGCCGCCCTGCGGGGTGACCCAGTTGATGTTCTGGCTGGGGTCCTTGATGTCGCAGGTCTTGCAGTGCACGCAGTTCTGGAAGTTGATGACGAACCGCGGGTCCTTACCCTCTTCCTCGACCACCTCGTAGACGCCCGCCGGGCAGTAGCGCTGCGCCGGTTCGGCGTATTTCGGCAGGTTCACCTTGATCGGAATGCTGTCATCCTTCAGCTGCAGGTGGCAGGGCTGGCTTTCCTCGTGGTTGGTCATCGAGAAGCTGACGTTGGTCAGCCGGTCAAAGCTCAGCTTGCCGTCCGGCCTGGGATAGTCGATCGGCTTGAACTTCGCCGCCTCGCCGGTGGCTGCCGCGTCGGACTTGCCGTGGCGCAGGGTGCCGAACAGTGAAAAGCCCAGCGTGTTGGTCCACATGTCCAGCCCGCCCAGCGCCAGCGAGGGCATCAGCCCCCATTTCGACCACATCGGCTTGACGTTGCGGACCTTTTTCAGATCCTTGCCGATGGCGCCGCCACGCACCTCGGCCTCGTAATCGTTGAGCTCGTCGCCGGAACGCTCGGCCGTGATCGCGGCATGCGCCGCCTCGGCCGCCGCCTTGCCCGAGAGCATGGCGTTGTGGTTGCCCTTGATGCGCGGCACGTTGACCATGCCCACCGAGCAACCCAGCAAGGCCACGCCCGGCGCCACCATCTTCGGCATCGACTGCCAGCCGCCCTCGGAGATCGCGCGGGCGCCATAGGCCACCCGTTTGCCGCCCTCAAGCAGGTCGGCGACGATCGGGTGATGCTTGAAGCGCTGGAACTCCATATAGGGGAAGAGATGCGGGTTCTCGTAATTCAGGTGCACCACGAAACCGACGTAAACCTGATTGTTCTCAAGATGATAGATGAAAGATCCGCCACCCGCGTTCGATCCCAGCGGCCAGCCCATCGTGTGGGTGACGGTGCCCTCGCGGTGCTTGGCCGGGTCGATCTCCCAGATCTCCTTCATGCCCAGCCCGAATTTCTGCGGGCAGTGCCCCTTGGACAGCTCGTACCTGGCGATCACCTCTTTCGCCAGCGAGCCGCGCACGCCCTCGGACAGGAACACGTACTTACCGTGCAGCTCCATTCCCGCCTCGTAAGACGGTCCGGGAGTGCCATCGGGGTTCTTGCCGAATTCGCCCGCGACCACGCCCTTGACCTCGCCCGCGTCGCCGTAGACCAGTTCCGAGCAGGCCATGCCGGGGAAAATCTCGACCCCCATCTCCTCGGCCTGTTCGGCCATCCAGCGGCAGACATTGCCCATCGAGACAATGTAATTGCCGTGGTTGTTCATCAAGGGCGGCATCGGCCAGTTGGGCACGCGGATCTTGCCCGCCTCGCCCAGCATGTAGAAGTTGTCCTCCTTGACCGGCACGTTCAGCGGCGCGCCCTTGTCCTTCCAGTCGGGGATCAGCGCATCCAGACCGCAGGGGTCCAGCACCGCGCCCGACAGGATGTGCGCGCCCACCTCCGAGCCCTTTTCCAGCACCACCACGTTGAGGTCAGCGTCAAGCTGCTTGAGACGGATCGCCGCCGACAGGCCCGCAGGGCCCGCCCCCACGATCACCACGTCGTATTCCATCGCTTCGCGTTCTATGTCGGTCATCAGGGGCTCCCTGGCTAAATCTGTCTGTCTACCCGGGCTCGGGGGCAATTTTCTTTCGCGGCTGAATACCCTTTGTCGCAGGGCGAGGTCAATCACGACACCGCGTAATTCCGCTGCGGCGCAGAAATCAGGATACGCTCAGATTTCCGGTTTGTCCCCCATGAGATAGCGGGGCCCGCTGCCCTTTTCGCCGGCCCGGTCCCCGGGATTGTAGAGCGCGCATTTGGGCAGCGAGAGGCAACCGCAGCCGATACAGCCGTCCAGGTTGTCGCGCAGGGTCTGCAAGGTTTCGATTCGCTGGTCCAGCCGGGCGCGGAACCGTTCGGCGATCCGCGACCAGTCCTGCGGCGTGGGGGTGCGGCCGCCGGGCAGCTCGTCCAGCAGGGTGCGGATTTCCGGCAGGGTAACCCCGAACTGCTGGGCGATGCGCACGAAGCTCAGCCGCCGGATGTCGGCGCGGGCAAACCGCCGCTGACCGCCCGCGTTGCGCCAGGGCGCGAGCAGCCCCTGCGCCTCGTAATAGCGGATCGCGGAAACCGCGAGCCCGGTGCGCCGCGCCAGCGCCCCGATCGACAACCCGGCAGGGGATTTCATGTCGCCTCCGAAAAATCTTGACCTCAAGTTAGGTTGAGAGATTAGACCGAGTCGGGTCAAGACAATACAGGAAAGGAAACCCCGATGACCGCGACGCTGGAACACGCCAACCTCACCGTTGCCGACCCCGACGCCACCGCCGCCTGGATGGGCGAGGTGTTCGGCTGGGCCGTCCGCTGGTCGGGACCGGCCAAGGACGGCGGCTATACTGTGCACGTGGGCGGCAAGGGCGATTACCTCGCGCTCTACCGCCCCGCAACCCCGCCGCATGCGGGCGATATCAGCTATGGCATCCTCGGCGGGCTGAACCATGTGGGCGTCGTGGTGCCCGATCTCGACGCCACCGAGGCGCGGGTCAAGGCCATGGGTTTCGTGCCGAACAACCACGCCGACTACGAACCGGGACGCCGCTTCTACTTCCTGGATTCCGACGGAATCGAGTTCGAGGTGGTGCACTACGATGATTGATCTGCTCTGGCTGGCCGGCGGCACGGTGCCGCCGCGCGCCCTGCCCGCGCCTTCGGTCCCCGGCTGGCCGGACGGGCCGATCCGCCGCCCCCGGTGATCTTTCGGGGCGCTGGTGCAGGCCGGTCGACCCCGCCCGCTTCGCCGCTTTTCCCGGTAAGACCCGGCCGCTCGCGGGAAATGCCTGTGGACATATCGCCTGTCCCCCCTTGAAATCGGCGCCGGGATTGAGTCAGGTATTCGTCAGCCCAATTGCTCGCCCCGCTGCATCGTGCGGCGGGGCGTCTAACTTTTGCGTGGATAGACAATATGGAAAAGATCCCGATGACGCCGACGGGCCATGCTGCGCTCGAAGCCGAATTGAAAAATTTGAAATCGGTCGAGCGTCCGGCAATCATCAAGGCGATCGCCGAGGCGCGCGAGCATGGCGACCTGTCGGAGAATGCCGAGTATCACTCGGCGCGCGAGAAGCAGTCCTTCATCGAAGGGCGCATCAAGGAAATCGAGGGCATCCTGTCGCTGGCCGAGGTGATCGACCCGGCCCGGCTGTCGGGTCCGATCAAGTTCGGCGCCACGGTGACCCTGGTGGACGAGGACACCGACGCCGAGAAGACCTGGAAGATCGTGGGCGAGCACGAGGCCGACATCGAGAGCGGCCTGCTGAACATCAAGTCGCCCATCGCGCGGGCGCTGATCGGCAAGGAAGAGGGCGACAGCGTCGAGGTGCGCACGCCGGGCGGCGAGCGGTCCTACGAGGTTCTGAAAATCGTCTACGCCTGACGGAGAGCGCGCATCATGGCCGGCCCTTCCTTTGACTCCAACAAGGCCTTGAACACGCCGCTGGGCATGTACGACCGGCCGAGCCGCCCCACCATCACCGGAGTCGAGGTTGTCGCCATCGCGCTCAGTGTGGTCTGGCTGGCGGGCGCCGTGGTGTTTCTTTTCGTGCTGCCCGCGGGCAGCGGCGAGATCGACGGGCTGCGGTTCATCATAACGC
>Ga0209692_10003733_pt1 | contig 14453 bp, 26 predicted proteins | sample tdDd472_FD_187129 | JGI IMG/M metagenome (GOLD analysis project Ga0209692, IMG submission 187129) | Marine sediment microbial communities from the Atlantic coast under amendment with organic carbon and nitrate - tdDd47.2 (SPAdes)... | ecosystem: Environmental > Aquatic > Marine > Coastal >...
AATGAATCCCATCCGCTGCGGGAGCTGCGGCGCCCTCTTGCTCAAGGCCGACGACGACGCTATGAGAGGCCAAATCGAGATCAAGTGCCGGCGCTGCCGGACGATCAATCACCTGAGGCCAGCGACAGCCAGGCCCCCATCGGAACGCCGCACCGAGCGTCCTTAGAGGCGCGAAACCATGTGGCAACTCCACAACGGCGACTGCATTCAATGGCTGCGTGAACAGCCTTCAAACGCCTTTGACGGGCTCTTCACGGACCCGCCCTATTGCTCGGGCGGGACCTTCACATCCGATCGGGTGAAGGACTCGGCCAACAACAAATATCTCAACGAGCCCGGCACCTATCCGGAGTTCATGGGCGAGAACAAAGATCAGTGGAGCTATTTCCTCTGGTCGGTCCTGTGGCTTTCGGAAGCCTTCCGGACCCTGAAAAGCGGCGCGCCGTTCTGCGTGTTCATCGACTGGCGCCAGCTCCCGGTCCTCCATGCCGCGCTCCAGGCGGCCGGCTTCGTCCTGCGGGGTGCGTGGTGTGGGACAAGACGCGCGCCGCACGGCCTCAGAAGGGCAAGTTCCGGCACCAGTCGGAGTTCGTGCTCTGGGGCTCGCGCGGCCCTTGGCAGGCGGCTACGAAGGATGCTCTGCCGGGCGTGTTCACGATTTCAGCACTGGCCGGCGGCAAGAAGCTGCACACCTGCGGGAAGCCGGTCGAGCTGATGAAGGAGCTCCTGGAGGTCTGCCCGGCCGGCGGGGTGATCCTAGATCCGTTCGCGGGGTCGGCGTCGACCGGAATAGCAGCGCTTGAGACCGGGCGGCGGTTCGTCGGCTGCGAGCAGTCCAGAGACTACTACGAGATCGCCAGGGAACGGCTGGCCGCCAGAGCAGCAGATAGGGAACTGCTGATATCCTAAGCTGGCGCGCCTGCGGCTCCGTCGGGATGGTTGAACCCGTCGTGCGAGGAGTGTTTTCCTCTCTTGGCAACCGACTGCGCGACTTTACCGGCCCGCTTCCCGTCTCCGGCGGCTCCTAGAACGATCCGAATGAACGGGCCGAGGAACCGTGACTTGTAGCTGATCGCAAACAGGCTAACCGCGCATGCACGATGGAAGCGGGGCAAAAGTTCGCTTCTGCGATTGAGGAACTCATCAATAACCGCCTGTCGCCGCTCGTATTCGGCCGTCTCATCCTGCATCATCTCCCCTGAGGAGAGAACGTGAAGTAGGACGAACGGGCTTCTGGGCATCGTCAGAAGGGAGTTCAGCGCCTTCAATCGGCTGAGGATTTCCTTGGGTGTCTCGTCGTCGTCAATCAGCGGTGCTGCGTTCTCGAAAAACTCGTTTGTGCTCCATTCCAGGCATTCCAGGCGATTGAGATCCCAGCGGCGGAAACGATACCAAAAAAAGAGTGCGGCGCCCCCCACAACAGCCGCAATCGCGATTGTGTAGGTCATGACCTTCTCCTGTGTTTTCGCTGTTCTATCTGTTGCATCTTTCGTTCGATTTCAACATCGGTCAGCTTGGCTCGCCGTTCGATCTCGGCGTTGATGCGCTTATTCTCTCCCCGATAGGTAAGCCAAACTTTAAGGTATTCCGGACCTTTGTAGATTGTGAAGCACGCGATAAGGGCGACCGCAGCCCATCCTGGTGCGCCTGAATTTATCAGTGCAATGAATACGTCCTTGGCCCAATCCACTCGCAGTGTTCCTCATCAGATCCACCGCCTCCCGGTGCGCAAATTGGTCGGCTTTTCGGACATCATCGCGCAACAAACCGGTCTAGTCTAGTTTGGGGAATGGCAGGTATGCCCGGTTGGTTCCCGCCTAGCACCGATTCAAGGGCAGTTTTAACGCCTGTTTATATGTAGGTGAAGGCCGGCTTCAGGTTCATCAGTGTTCTAAAAACCGGTGACAAAAATCCAAAAATCGGCGTCCGGCTACACCGACTACTGCGGACAAATCGAATGCTGGTGCCGGCAGAGGGACTCGAACCCCCGACCCCCTGATTACAAATCAGGTGCTCTACCAGCTGAGCTATGCCGGCGCGGGTCGGTGATGTAGCACAGCCGGGTTAACCACGCATGTGTTTTTCGACCGCCGGCTGCCGCTAATCGCGGGGAGGAGGCGTCGAGGCGGTTGCGTGGCGGGGCCGGCCGGCGATAGGGTGGGACGCGATCCGTCGCGATCCGTTTCGAGTCGCCGCGGTTTGCGACTCGAATCCGTGTAGGGGAGCGAAAACCTTGCGTAGTCCGGCCGTCTTCGTCCTGTTCGTGCTTGTCCTCGTCGCCCTGCCGCGGCCCGGCGCCGCGTGGGACCGGCTGGATCACCGACCGCCGCCGCTGCCGCCGCTGGTCACCGGCTGGGAACCCTATCCGGCGCTGATGCTGATGGGGCCGATCCGGCGCACACCCTATCGCCATCATCGACGCTATCGTCCGTGGACGAAGGCCTGGTTCCGCTATTGCCGCCGCACCTATCGCAGCTTCAATTCCTCGACCGGCTACTACGTCACCTATTCCGGCTACCGGCGCTTCTGCCGCTGAGGCGAATTCATTCCTCCACGGCGCGCGAGCCGCGCCGGGCGATATAGAGCGCCAACACCGCCGCGTTCGACACGTTCAGGCTCTTGATCGGGCCCGGCATGTCCAACCGCGCCAGCGCGTCGCAGACCGCGCGGGTGCCCTGGCGCAGGCCCTTGCCCTCCGACCCCATCACCAGCGCCACCTTCGGCGCGAAGGCGATCTCCTCGAGCGGGCTGTCGCCCTCGCTGTCGAGGCCGATGCGCTGGAAGCCGCGCTCTCCGAGATCGGCGAGGAGCCGGGCGAGGTTGCGCGCCTCCACATGCGGGATCATGTCGAGCGCGCCGGAGGCGGATTTCGCCAGCACACCGGATTCCACCGGGCTGTGGCGGCGGGTGGTGACGATGGCGTCGGCGCCGAGCGCCACCGCCGAGCGCATCACCGCGCCGACATTGTGCGGGTCGGTGACCTGGTCGAGCACGACGATCAGCCGCATGCCCTCGAAATCGGCCGAGGTCGGCGGCTCCAGCGGCGCCACTTCGAGGACGCAGCCCTGATGGACCGCGTCGGCGGGCACCAGCGCGTCGATCTTTTTCGGATGGACGATCTCGGGCGGCGAGGGGAAGCGGACGCCGCGCTCCTCCAGCCGCCTGAGGGCGTTCTCGGTCGCGAACGCCGCGAGCACGGTGCGGCGCGGATTGGCGAGCGCCGCCTCGACCGGGTGCAGCCCGTATATATAGAGGCGTTCGGGCGGTTCGCGGCGACCGCCGCCATAGGCCGGGCCGGAAGGTTTGCGCTGGCTGGGTCGTCTGCTCATGGCCTTCTATTAGGCAGAGCGGACCGCGGGGGCAAACGGCAAGTTCGCCCGCCGCCGGGAAATTGTGAAAACATCACTGCAACATGGGCGGATTTCGCGCCAATGACGTGTTGACATGGCCCGGCGCGGCGGCCATATAACCGCCCACCGACCGTCGGCACGCATCCGATGGCGTACCGGTGGCCGTTCGCGGTCTTCGGCCCGCGCCCCGGATGTCCGAAATCCGACAGATTCGGAGGAGTGCCCGAGTGGCTAAAGGGGACGGGCTGTAAACCCGTTGGCATTGCCTACGTTGGTTCGAATCCAACCTCCTCCACCATTATCCGACGGGCGATGCGGGCGTAGCTCAATGGTAGAGCAACAGCCTTCCAAGCTGATGATGAGGGTTCGATTCCCTTCGCCCGCTCCAGAATGCTCGAGGCGGTCCGGGCCGGATCCTTTTCCGGTTTCGGGATGTCCCGGTAACGATGAATTCGAAGTCCGGCGAGGCGCCGGCTTCGGTATACGCTTGGCCCTTGCGAAACCGGCCGAAGCGCTGTAATTGAGCGCGACTTACGGTTCTGCAGCTGATCTATCAAGGAAAGTCGAGGATGGCTAAGGAGAAATTTGAGCGTAACAAGCCGCACGTGAACGTGGGCACGATCGGTCACGTCGACCACGGCAAGACGACGCTGACGGCGGCGATCACGATGGTTCTGGCGGAATCGGGCGGCGCGACGGCGAAGGCCTATGCCGACATCGACGCGGCGCCGGAAGAGAAGGCGCGCGGCATCACGATCTCGACGGCGCATGTGGAGTACGAGACGGCGAACCGCCACTACGCCCATGTCGACTGCCCCGGCCACGCCGACTACGTGAAGAACATGATCACCGGCGCCGCGCAGATGGACGGCGGGATCCTGGTGGTCTCGGCCGCCGACGGCCCGATGCCGCAGACCCGCGAGCACATCCTTCTGGCCCGCCAGGTCGGCGTTCCGGCGCTGGTGGTCTACATGAACAAGGTCGACCAGGTCGACGACGAGGAGCTTCTCGAACTCGTCGAGATGGAGATCCGCGAGCTGCTGAGCAGCTACGACTTCCCCGGCGACGACATTCCGATCGTCAAGGGCTCGGCGCTTGCCGCTGTCGAAGGCCGCGACGAGGCGATCGGCAAGAACTCGATCCTGGAGCTGATGGCTGCGGTGGACGAATACATCCCGACGCCCGATCGTCCGAAGGACCTGCCGTTCCTGATGCCGATCGAGGACGTGTTCTCGATCTCGGGCCGCGGCACGGTTGTGACCGGCCGCGTCGAGCGCGGCGTTGTGAACGTGGGCGACGAAATCGAGATCGTGGGCATCAAGCCGACGACGAAGACGACGTGCACGGGCGTCGAGATGTTCCGCAAGCTGCTCGACCAGGGCGAGGCTGGCGACAATATCGGCGCGCTGCTTCGCGGCGTCGGCCGCGAGGAAGTGGAGCGCGGCCAGGTTCTGGCGAAGCCGGGTTCGGTGACGCCGCATACCAAGTTCAAGGCCGAGGCCTACATTCTTACGAAGGACGAGGGCGGCCGTCACACGCCGTTCTTCACCAACTACCGTCCGCAGTTCTACTTCCGGACGACGGACGTGACGGGCGTGGTTCAGCTTCCCGAAGGCACCGAGATGGTGATGCCGGGGGACAATTGCGAGATGGAAGTGGAACTGATCGTGCCGATCGCGATGGAAGAGCATCTGCGCTTCGCCATCCGCGAAGGCGGCCGTACGGTTGGCGCGGGCGTCGTCGCGTCGATCATCGAGTAAGCAGGGACTGGAACGGAGCGCGGCCGGCGAAACGGTCGGCGCTCCGCTCACTTGAAGGGTAACAAGATGAACGGTCAGAACATACGCATTCGCTTGAAAGCGTTCGACCACAGGATCCTCGACGCGTCGACCCGCGAGATCGTCTCGACGGCGAAGCGGACGGGTGCGCAGGTGCGGGGACCGGTTCCGTTGCCGACGCGGATCGAGAAGTTCACCGTCAACCGTTCGCCGCATATCGACAAGAAGAGCCGCGAACAGTTCGAAATCCGGACCCACAAGCGGCTCCTCGACATCATCGATCCGACCCCGCAGACGGTCGACGCGCTGATGAAGCTCGACCTCGCCGCCGGCGTCGACGTCGAGATCAAACTCTAGGCCCGTGCAAGACTGGATAAGAGCCATGCGTTCAGGATTAATCGCACAGAAAGTCGGCATGACCCGGATCTACCAGGATACCGGGGAGCACGTGCCGGTCACCGTTCTCAAGCTCGAGAACTGCCAGGTCGTTGCCCAGCGCACGCCGGAAAAGAACGGCTATTCCGCGCTGCAGCTCGGCGTCGGCAAGGCCAAGGTCAAGAACACCACGCGGGCCATGCGCGGCCATTTCGCCGTCGCCAAGGTCGAGCCCAAGCGCAAGCTCGCCGAGTTCCGGGTCGACCCCGACAACATGATCGAGATCGGCGCCGAGATGTCGGCCGACCATTTCGTGCCCGGCCAGTATGTGGACGTCACCGGCACCTCGATCGGCAAGGGTTTCGCCGGCGCCATGAAGCGGCACAATTTCGGCGGCATGCGCGCCTCGCACGGCGTGTCTATCTCGCACCGCGCGCACGGCTCGACCGGCCAGTGCCAGGATCCCGGCAAGGTGTTCAAGGGCAAGAAGATGGCCGGCCAGATGGGCAACGAGCGGGTCACCACGCAGAACCTGCAGGTGGTCAAGGTCGATGCAGACCGCGGCCTGATCCTGGTCAGGGGCGCGGTTCCCGGCTCCGCCGGCGGCTGGATCCTGATCCGCGACGCGATCAAGAAGGCGCTGCCGGAAGGCGTGCCGGTCCCCGGCGCGTTCAAGCTGCCGGAAAGCGACGAGGCGGCGCCCGCCGCGGCCCAGGCCGAAGAGGCCCCTGCGGAAGAAGCTGTTGCCGAGGAAGCACCGGCGGAAGCGCCGGCCGCCGAGGACGCGGCGTCCGATGACGCCAACAAGGAGACCGAGTGATGAAGGTCGAACTGAAAACCCTCGACGGCAAGTCGGCCGGCGAGATCGATCTTTCCGACGGAATTTTCGGTCTCGAGCCGCGCGCCGACCTGATGCACCGGGTGGTGCGCTGGCAGCTCGCCAACCGGCGGGCCGGCACCCACAAGGCCAAGAACCGCTCCGAGATCACCGGGACCGGCAAGAAGTTCGGTCGCCAGAAAGGCGGCGGCGGCGCTCGTCACGGCAACCGCAAGTCCAACATCTTCCGCGGCGGCGGCAAGTCGTTCGGACCGGTGGTGCGCACCCATGACCAGGCTTTGCCGAAGAAGGTCCGGGCGCTCGGCCTGCGCCACGCGCTGTCGGCCAAGGCGCAGTCGGCCAACCTGATCGTGCTCGACGAGGCGAAGGCTACGGAAGCCAAGACCAAGGCGCTCGCCGCCAGCTTCGGCGGTCTCGGCCTCGCCAACGCATTGATCGTCGACGGGGCGGAGGTCGACGCGAATTTCGGCCGCGCGGCGCGCAACATTCCGAATATCGACGTGCTGCCGATCCAGGGCATCAACGTCTACGACATTCTCAGGCGCGACACGCTGGTCCTGACCAAGGCGGCGATCGAAGCGCTGGAGGAGCGGTTCAAATGAGCAGTCTGAAGAATTACGACGTCATCCTCAGCCCGGCGATCACCGAAAAGGCGACGATGGCTTCCGAGCACGGCCAGGTGGTCTTCAACGTCGCCCGCTGGGCGAGCAAGCCGGAGATCAAGAAGGCCGTGGAAGAGCTGTTCCGGGTCAAGGTGAAAAGCGTCAACACGCTCAACCGCAAGGGCAAGATCAAGCGCTTCCGCGGGTTTCTGGGCAAGCAGAGCGACGTCAAGAAGGCGGTCGTGACCCTGGAAGAGGGCCACACCATCGACGTGACCACGGGCTTGTAAGGCTAGGATCAGGGAAATGGCACTGAAGAAGTTCAACCCCACGACGCCCGGCCAGCGGCAACTGGTGCTGGTCGATCGTTCGGCGCTGTGGAAGGGCAAGCCGGTCAAGAAGCTGACCGAGGGCCTGAGCAAGTCCGGCGGCCGCAACAATCACGGCCGGCTGACCTCGCCGAACCGCGGCGGCGGTCACAAGCGGACCTACCGGATCATCGACTTCAAGCGCAACAAGTTCGATGTATCGGCGACCGTCGAGCGGCTCGAGCACGATCCCAACCGGACCGCGTTCATCGCGCTGCTGACCTATGACGACGGCGAGCAGGCCTACATCCTGGCGCCTCAGCGTCTGGCGGTGGGCGACAAGGTGATCGCGGGCCGCGCGGCCGATGTAAAGCCGGGCAATGCCATGTATCTGGCGAGCATCCCGGTAGGCACCATCGTCCACAATATCGAGCTGAAGCCGGGCAAGGGCGGCCAGATCGCACGTTCGGCGGGCACCTACGCCCAGATCGTCGGTCGCGACCAGGGCTACACCACGCTGCGGCTCAATTCCGGCGAGCAGCGCCGGGTGCTGGGCACCTGCATGGCGACCATCGGCGCGGTCTCCAACCCGGACAACGCCAACACCAATATGGGCAAGGCGGGCCGGTCGCGCTGGATGGGCAAGCGGCCGCATGTGCGCGGCGTCGCCATGAACCCGATCGATCACCCGCATGGCGGCGGCGAGGGCCGCACCTCGGGCGGCCGGCATCCGGTGACCCCGTGGGGCAAGCCCACCAAGGGCAAGCGGACCCGGTCCAACAAGTCGACAGACAAGTTCATCGTGCGTTCGCGTCACGCACGCAAAGGAAGATAGGAAGAGATCCAGTGGCTCGTTCTGTTTGGAAAGGTCCGTTCGTAGACGGATATCTCCTGAAAAAGGCCGACAAGGTCCGTGCCTCCGGCCGCAGCGAGGTGATCAAGACCTGGTCGCGCCGGTCCACCATCCTGCCGCAATTCGTCGGGTTGACCTTCGGCGTCTACAACGGCCGCAAGCACGTCCCGGTCCTGGTGACCGAGGACATGATCGGCCACAAGTTCGGAGAGTTCTCGCCGACGCGGACCTATTACGGACACGCCGCGGACAAGAAGGCGCGCAGGAGGTAGTCATGGGAAAGCCGAAACGCGAACGCGTTCTCGCCGATAACGAGGCCCAGTCGGTGACCCGCATGCTGCGGGTCAGCCCGCAGAAGCTGAACCTGGTCGCGGCGATGATCCGCGGCAAGAAAGTTTCCGCCGCGCTCGCCGATCTGTCGTTCTCGCGCAAGCGGATCGCCGGAGACGTTCGCAAGGCGCTCGAATCCGCGATCGCCAACGCGGAGAACAACCACGATCTCGACGTGGATTCGCTGGTGGTGGCGCAGGCTCACGTGGGCAAGGCCTTCGTGATCAAGCGCTGGCGCGCTAGGGCGCGCGGCCGTACCGGACGCATTCACAAACCGTTCTCGAACCTGACGATCGTGGTTCGCGAAGTTGAGGAGGCCGCCTGATGGGCCAGAAAGTTAACCCGACCGGCCTGCGGCTTGGCATCAACCGCACCTGGGACAGTCGCTGGTACGCCAACAAGGGCGAATACGGCCAGCTGCTGCACGAGGACATGAGCATCCGCAAGTATCTCATGGACGTGCTCAAGCAGGCGGCGGTTTCCAAGATCGTCATCGAGCGGCCGCACAAGAAATGCCGGGTGACGATCTACTCGGCGCGGCCGGGTATCGTCATCGGCAAGAAGGGCTCGGACATCGAGAAGCTGCGCCGGAAGATCAGCCAGATGACCGGTTCGGACGTGCATCTGAACATCGTCGAGGTGCGCAAGCCGGAGCTCGACGCCAACCTGGTCGCCGCCTCCATCGCCCAGCAGCTCGAGCGCCGCGTCGCCTTCCGGCGGGCCATGAAGCGCGCCGTGCAGTCGGCGATCCGGCTGGGCGCCCAGGGCATCCGGATCAATTGCGGCGGCCGCCTCGGCGGCGCCGAGATCGCCCGCACCGAATGGTACCGCGAGGGCCGCGTGCCGCTGCATACGCTGCGCGCCGACATCGACTACGGGACCGCGACCGCGCACACCGCCTACGGCACCTGCGGCATCAAGGTCTGGATCTTCAAGGGCGAGATCATGGAACACGATCCGCTGGCTTCCGAGCGGCGGATGAACGAGGGCCAGGAAGGCGGACCCAGCGGCGGTGGCCGCGAACGCCGTCGCGAGCGCGCGGCCTGATCGCAAACCCGCCGGACAGGATTTGAGAGAGTAGAGACATGCTGCAACCAAAACGCACCAAATTCCGCAAGCAGCACAAGGGCCGGATCAAGGGCGCGGCCAAGGGCGGCACCGATCTGAACTTCGGCTCCTTCGGGCTGAAGGCGCAGGAGCCGGCGCGGGTCACCGCCCGGCAGATCGAGGCGGCCCGGCAGGCGCTGACCCGCCACATGAAGCGCGCGGGCCGGGTGTGGATCCGGATCTTCCCGGACGTGCCGGTTTCGAAGAAGCCGACCGAAGTCCGCATGGGCAAGGGCAAGGGCGCGCCGGAATTCTGGGCGGCGCGGGTCAAGCCGGGCCGGATCATGTTTGAAATCGACGGCGTGCCGGAAGCTGTGGCACGCGAGGGAATGCGGCTGGCGGCGGCGAAGCTGCCGATCAAGACGCGGTTCATCCAGCGCATCGCCGACTAGCGGCATGCCGGGATTGACGGAGTAGGGCCATGAAAGCGGACGACGTCCGGACGAAATCGGTCGACGAGCTCGGAGACGAGCTCACCGGTCTGAAGAAGGAGCAGTTCAATCTGCGCTTCCAGGCGGCGAGCGGCCAGTTGGAGAACACGGCGCGGGTGCGCCAGGTGCGGCGCGACATCGCCCGTATCAAGACGGTCATGCGCCAGAAGCGCGTGAGCGACAAAGCTTAGGGAAAAAGACGATGCCGAAACGCGTGCTCCAGGGCGTTGTTGTCAGCGACAAGAACGACAAGACGGTGACCGTGCGGGTCGAACGGCGGTTTACGCATCCGCTGTTCAAGAAAACCATCCGCCGGTCGAAGAGCTACCACGCCCATGACGAAAGCAATTCGTGCAAGGTCGGGGACCAGGTCTTCATCCAGGAAGGCCGTCCCATTTCCAAATCGAAGCGCTGGGTCGTGATCGACGAGAAGTCGAGCAACTGATCCGGCAATAGGTAACGGTACCGCGCCCGGGCGCGGTCAAGAAGAAGAGGCGGCCTGTCATGATTCAGATGCAATCCAATCTCGACGTGGCGGACAATTCGGGCGCCCGCCGGGTGCAATGCATCAAGGTTCTCGGCGGCTCGAAGCGCAAATATGCCGGGATCGGCGACGTGATCGTCGTCTCCATCAAGGAGGCGGTGCCGCGCGGACGGGTGAAGAAGGGCGACGTGATGCGCGCCGTGGTGGTTCGCACCGCCAAGGACATCCATCGCCCCGACGGAAGCGTGATCCGCTTCGACCGCAACGCGGCGGTGCTGATCAACAACCAGGCGGAGCCGGTGGGTACCCGTATATTCGGCCCGGTCCCGCGCGAACTCAGGGCGAAGAATCACATGAAGATCATTTCGCTCGCTCCGGAGGTTTTGTAATGGCTGCCAAGATTCGCAAGGGCGACCGGGTGGTCGTTCTGGCCGGCCGCGACAAGGGCATGTCCGGCGAAGTGGTCAGGGTCATGCCGACGGAGAACCGCGCCATCGTGCGCGGCGTCAACGTGGTCAAGCGCCACCAGCGCCAGACGGCGCAGGAGGAGGGCGGCATCATCCGCAAGGAAGCGCCGATCCACCTGTCCAACCTGGCGATCAGCGACCCCAAGGATGGCAAGCCGACCCGAGTCGGCTTCAAGAAGCTGGACGACGGCCGCAAGGTGCGCGTCGCCAGGCGTTCAGGAGATTTGATCGATGGCTGAGGCGGCATATCAGGCCCGGCTGAAGGGCCACTACGACGAGGTCGTCCGACCGAAGATGGTCGAGGCGTTCGGCTACAAGAACCCGATGGAAGTCCCCGCGCTCGACAAGGTCGTTCTCAACATGGGCGTCGGCGAGGCGGTGGCGGACTCCAAGAAGGTCCGCTCGGCGATGGAAGACCTCGAAAAGATCGCCGGCCAGAAGGCCGTGGTCACCAAGGCGCGCAGGTCGATCGCAACGTTCAAGCTGCGCGACGGCATGCCGATCGGCGTCAAGGTCACCCTGCGCAAGACGCGGATGATGGAATTCGTCGACCGGCTTGTGAACATCGCGCTCCCCCGGGTTCGCGACTTTCGCGGCCTGAACGCGAAGAGCTTCGACGGCCGCGGAAATTTCGCCATGGGCCTGAAGGAGCACATCGTGTTCCCGGAAATCAATTATGACCAGATCGACCAGGTCTGGGGCATGGACATCATCGTCTGCACCACCGCCAAGACGGATGACGAGGCCCGCGAGTTGCTCAAGGCCTTCAACTTCCCGTTCCGGCAGCAGTCGTAACCGTTCCCGCGAGGACATGTAATGGCAAAGAAAAGCGCAATCGAGAAGAACAAGCGGCGTCGCAAGCTGGTCAAGCAATACGCGTCCAAGCGCGCCGAGCTGAAGGCCCAGTCCAAGGACCAGTCGCTGGCGCCGGAAGAGCGGTTCCAGGCGCAGCTCAAACTCGCCGAGCTGCCGCGGAATTCGTCCAAGAGCCGGATCCGCAATCGTTGCGAGGTCACCGGCCGGCCGCGCGGTTTCTACCGCAAGCTGAAGATGTCGCGCGTGGCGCTGCGTCAGTTGGGCTCCGACGGGTTGATCCCGGGCCTTGTGAAATCGAGCTGGTAAGGAATCATCGCGATGGCAATGACCGATCCCCTAGGCGATATGCTGACCCGCATTCGCAACGCCCAGATGCGCAACCGGTCGAAGGTGTCGACGCCGGCTTCGCGGCTGCGCGCGGGCGTTCTCGAGGTGCTGAAGTCCGAGGGCTACATTCGCGGCTACGCGCAGGTCGACTACGACGGCGGCAAGGCCGAGCTCGAGATCGAGCTGAAATATTACGACGGCCGGCCGGTGATCCGGAAGATCGAGCGGGTCTCGAAGCCGGGCCGGCGGGTGTATTCCTCGGTGAAGAACATCCCGCGGGTGTCCAACGGCCTCGGCGTCTCCATCCTGTCGACCCCGAAGGGGGTCCTCAGCGACGCCGACGCGCGCGACCAGAATGTGGGCGGAGAGGTGCTTTGCCGCGTCTTCTAAGGCGGCTTTGCACATGTGTACAACGACGAACCGGACTGGTTGAAACATGTCTCGGATAGGAAAACAGCCGATTTCGATCCCCTCGGGGGTGACGGCGACGATCAACGGACAGGACGTCACGGTCAAGGGACCGAAGGGCGAATTGTCGACGACGCTGCACGACCTCGTCACCGTCAGCCAGGACGATGACGGCATCAAGGTCGCGCCGGTCAACGACAGCAAGGACGCGCGCTCGATGTGGGGCATGTCGCGGTCGCTGGTCGACAACCTGGTCACCGGCGTCGCCTCGGGCTTCGAGAAGAAGCTGGCGATCCAGGGCGTCGGCTATCGCGCCGCGCTGCAGGGCAAGAACCTGCAGCTGGCGCTGGGCTTCAGCCACGACGTGGTCTACGAGGTGCCCGAGGGCATCGAGGTCGCCTGTCCGAAGCCGACCGAGATCGTCGTCACCGGCATCGACAAGCAGCGGGTCGGCCAGGTGGCCGCGGAAATCCGCCGCTATCGCCCGCCCGAGCCCTACAAGGGCAAGGGCGTTCGCTACGTGGACGAGTATATCGTCCGCAAGGAAGGCAAGAAGAAGTAACGGGCAAGCCCATGAAACGTGCAAAGAACGCTACCGAGCGCCGCAGCAATCGCGTCCGCCGCGCTCTGAAGAAGGTCAGCGCCGGCCGCCCGCGGCTGAGCGTCTACCGCTCTTCGAAGAACATCTACGCCCAGATCATCGACGACGAGCAGAGCCGCACCGTGGCTTCCGCCTCGACGCTCGAAAAGGATCTGCGCGGCAGCCTGAAGACCGGTGCCGACAAGGCGGCGGCCGAGGCGGTCGGCAAGCTGGTCGCCGAGCGGGCGATCGAGGCCGGGGTCAAGGAAGTGGTCTTCGACCGCGGCGCCTATATCTACCACGGACGGATCAAGGCCCTGGCCGACGCCGCCCGCGAGGGCGGTCTCGCCTTCTAGGGCGAACCCCCGCGACCCTGAAACAAGTGATTGGCTGGTTGAAAGAATGAAAGAGCGCAGGAATCGAGGACGCGACCGGGAACGCGAAGAGCGCGATAGCGAATTCGCGGACAAGCTGGTCCACATCAATCGCGTCGCCAAGGTGGTGAAGGGCGGTCGCCGGTTCGGTTTCGCCGCCCTGGTCGTCGTCGGCGACCAGAAGGGCCGCGTCGGCTTCGGCCACGGCAAGGCCCGCGAGGTGCCCGAGGCGATCCGCAAGGCGACCGAATCCGCCAAGCGGACGATGATCCGGGTGCCCTTGCGCGAGGGCCGGACGCTGCATCACGACGTGCGCGGCCGTCACGGCGCCGGCAAGGTGCTGCTGCGTGCGGCGCCTCCGGGAACCGGCATCATCGCCGGCGGTCCGATGCGTGCGGTGTTCGAAATGCTCGGCGTCCACGACGTGGTGGCCAAGTCGCTCGGCTCGTCCAACCCGTACAACCTGGTGCGGGCGACGTTCAACGCGCTCGGCCACGAGGACAGCCCCCGTTCGGTGGCGGCGCGGCGCGGCCTGAAGGTCTCCGCCCTGCAGTCGCGGCGGCGCGAGGCCGGCGAAGCGGAAACCGTTGAAGGTTGACGGCCCCGCCGGGTTTACAAACCGGGCGCGGCACACGAAATATAGGAACAACGACGATGGCGAAGTCGGATAAGACCATTACGGTGGAACAGATCGGCAGCCCGATCCGGCGTCCGGGCGATCAGCGGGCGACCCTGATCGGACTGGGCCTGAACAAGATGCACCGCAGACGCACCCTCGAGGACACGCCGGCCGTGCGCGGCATGATCCGCAAGGTGGGTCATCTCGTGCGGGTCGTGGACGAAGCCTGAAACGCGGAACGAGCACCATGAAACTCAACGAGATCAACGACAATCCCGGCTCGGTCAAGAACCGAACCCGGGTCGGCCGCGGCAACGCCTCGGGCAAGGGCAAGACCGGCGGTCGCGGCTACAAGGGCCAGAAATCGCGCTCGGGCGTCGCCATCAAGGGCTTCGAGGGCGGCCAG
>Ga0209692_10003734_pt1 | contig 14453 bp, 11 predicted proteins | sample tdDd472_FD_187129 | JGI IMG/M metagenome (GOLD analysis project Ga0209692, IMG submission 187129) | Marine sediment microbial communities from the Atlantic coast under amendment with organic carbon and nitrate - tdDd47.2 (SPAdes)... | ecosystem: Environmental > Aquatic > Marine > Coastal >...
AAATACACTTTCAGAAAAGGACTTTACTATTGCTTCAGAGATTATTAAATCATGCATTTTTAAACTAAATGCGATGATAAAAATAGGATTGGGGTATCTTAGTATTGATAGAAATACAATGACTCTTTCCGGTGGAGAAGGGCGTAGAATAAGGCTTGTATCTCAATTAGGAGGCGAATTAATGGGTATAACATATGTTTTGGATGAACCAACTGTTGGATTACATTCTAAAGACACCCAAAATCTGATTGAGTTAATAAAAAAACTCTCGGAGAAAAATACTGTAGTTGTTGTTGAACACGATGAAGAAGTAATAAAATCAGCTGATCACATTATTGAATTAGGACCTTGTGCCGGAGATGAAGGTGGCGAAATTGTTGCTCAGGGAAACACAAACGATTTTATAAACTCTAAAATTTCTATTACATCAAAATATCTTCAAAAAGATTATAAGTTTGATTTTCCAAAAACGGCGCAAAAATTACAAGACGGTATTCAAATAAAATCTGCTTGTGCAAATAATCTTAAAAACATAGATATTGATTTACCAGTAAATGGTATAAGCGTTTTTTCTGGAGTTTCAGGAAGTGGTAAATCAAGTTTACTATTTGATGTTATAGCAAAATCAGCTACTACAAACAAAGCTACAAATTGTGAGTCGATTAGCGGATTAGATGAGTTTAGCTCCATAATAAAAATGGATCAATCGGCAATTGGGAAAAATCCATTGAGCACACCTCTGACCTTTCTTAATATATATGATCAGATTCGTGATTTGTATGCTAAAACTGATTTGGCAGTAAAAAATAAATTCAAGAAATCGCATTTTTCATATAACACAAAAGGCGGCAGATGCGAAACTTGTAAAGGACAAGGACAAACGAAAGTTTCTATGGATTTCCTTTCTGATGTTTGGCTTACTTGCCCAGATTGTAAAGGTAAAAGATTTAAAGAAGAAACGCTTCAGGTAAAATGGAATGATTTAGCCATTTCAGACATATTAGAACTAACCGTGAAAAATGCTTCCAACATTTTTAAAACTGAAGAAAAATTAAAATCTGCATTTAATCTTTTATGTGATTTAGGTTTAGGTCATTTAAAATTAGGACAATCGGCAACAACACTTTCAGGAGGAGAAGCGCAACGTTTAAAACTGGCAAAAGAGCTACTTAAAAAAACAAAAGAAAAATGTTTGTATTTGCTCGATGAACCAACAACAGGCTTACACTTTTATGATATAGAAAAACTTTTAACCGTATTATGCGGACTTAGAGATAAAGGTCAAGCTTTATACATTATTGAACATCATCCCTGGTTAATAAAATTTGCCGACAAAGTAGTTGAACTTGGACCAGAAGGTGGAGAAAAAGGAGGATATCTTTTAAATTAAAAGATGAACTGTCTAAAAAGTTATTTTTTGTCATCTCCAACTTGATTGGAGATCTCATGAACAATTACAAAAAAATCAATGAAGAGATTCCCTTTTTCAAGGGAATGACATTTTCTCACTTTTAGGGCTGTCCCTTTTCTTTAAAATATGTTCGTATTAAAACTTTCTTAAGTTCTCGTTCGAGTATCTTATGTGTAACAATTTCTGGAATTGTTTCGAACTGTAATTGTGGATCGTTTTTCGAAAGCTCTTTTTCGCTCAAATCAATCTGGTATAAAAGCGACATAAGCTTTTCTGAATCATCGCTTAATAATTTGTCGATATAAACTTTTAACTGATCAAACAATTCTTCATAAGCAAAAGTTACATTACCTGAAAATTGGACATCCATTCCAAACATAGCAAAGTCTTTACGAACTTGCTCTGCGGTTAGCAAAACAAATTTTTCTTCTTTTTTGGATCTTTCAATCTGGCTCTGACTAATTAACTGGCTCATTAATTGGCATTTGAACAGAATTTAAGATTGCCTCCATTTGACGCAAATAATCGCGTTTATCAAACCGAGGGGCAAATACAAAACCATCAATATTAATTACCTTATTATTTTTCTCATCAATAAAAGTAAAACTAATAAAAGGGCCTCCCATAAAATCGTTTTCAATTTTCCAAAGGTTCCTTAACTCAATAACATTAATTCCGTTTACTTCAATATCTCTTCTATAAGGAATAGCTTCTTTTTCAACTGTCATATATGAGCCATCTGTTGGTCCAGGAACAAACTTTTTAGTAAACTCCGTACGCTTTGTAAATATGTAATCTGTGCTTAACTCAAGCTCAGGTATATCATACGAATATATCAAAACACCCTGAACCATATCACCTCTTCCTTTACTTTCAAGCCATGCAAAATTAGTTGTATCAAGATCTAAACTGTATCCCTGAGGAATCGTTAATTTAATTCCAAACTTTCGTTTTAATCGCTCAGAAATTTCTATTTGATCGTATTTCTCATTATTCTTAGCATAACGAGAAATCTCTTTTCTCAAAATTCGATCCACCAAAATATCGCCTTTTTCTTTTATTACGGCAGCCAATGCACTATCGCTTTGTGCAAGTACATTAACAATAATTTGTGGTTTAGCCCAAACATCTTCTTGCACAACCATTTTTGGCTCGTGTAAATCCTTATCAACCTTAGCTAATATAATATTCCTATGCGTTTTAAAGATACTTGTAAAAGCTTCAAAAGGAATATGTATTAGATCAAACATGGGTTCCCTTTGTGGTAAAGCAGGATGTTCTTCATTTAACTTTTTTCGAAACTGTTCTCCAGCATCAGAGCTCCATTGGTCAGGATCAATTACTAACACAACCTCTCCCGATTTTCCTGTTACATTTGTTAATAAAGCTGATGATTTTTTTTGTTCTTTGCAGGAAGAAAAAACAATAATTACTGCAAAAACTGATACAAGTACTTTTTTCATAAGAAGTTATATTTATTGATGTAATTTATTTGTTCAAATATATTTTTAGTTTAACTCCAGGTTTCAAACCATTTTCATCTGTAATATTATTCTCTTCTTTCAATTCAGAAATTGATCGGCAATTAAATTTATTTGCAATACTCCATACGGTATCACCTTTCTGAACAGTATAATAAATAAAACGATCGGTTGAATCTCTTTGTTGTTTAGGTATGTTTTTTTCTTCCTCAATCATTGTTGCCATTTGTGGTGTAACCCACACATCAAGTTTTTGACCAACACTTAAATCGTTTGTTGGAAGACTATTCCAGATTTTAATATCTTCAATTGTACAATTATATTTTATGGCTATTTTATGAAAATATTCACCTCTTGTAACTTCATGAACAATTTTCATTTTACCATTTGTTTCGCCAGAATTTACAACTTCTTCTACCTCATCGCTTGAAATTGTTTCATCAAAAAGCACTTTTTCATTTTTAAGAAAAGCCCGAATCTTCCCAACAGGTAAAACTACTATTGCAGATTCTTTCATCTTAGGAATATAATCCAATTTGTATGTCGGATTAAGAAACTGAATTGTTTCTATGGGAACTTTAATAACATCAGAAATTCGCTTAAAACTTACAGCATTATTTATTCTCAAGGTATCAACTTTCATATGAATAAAATCGGAACGAACCGGATCAATATTATGATCTTTATAATGATTCATAACATAATTTACTGCTATAAATGCTGGCACATATCCATTCGTTTGATCGGGCAAATAAGGTTGTATTTCCCAGAAATCTGTTTTTCCTCCCGATCGAGCAATTGCATTTCTTACAACGCCCGGACCACCATTATATGCAGCTAGAGCCAGTTGCCAATCGCCATAAATTCGATATAAATATTGCAAATAACTGCAAGCAGCTTCAGTTGCTTTATATGTATCTCGACGTTCATCTACATATGAGTTTACTTCAAGATCAAACATCTTGCTAGTATTTATCTTGAACTGCCACAATCCAACTGCAGCAGAAGATGAAACTGCTCTTGGGTCAAGTGCCGATTCAACAATAGCAAGGTATTTTAATTCTAATGGCAATTGATATTTATCGAGCATTTCTTCGAAAACAGGAAAATACAATTCTGCCAATCCAATTATCTTTGCCAAATGCTCACGTCGCTCAATTGTATAAACATCAATATATCGGCGCACTCGATCGTTATATTCAAGTTCTATTGGTGTTAAATTATTTAGTTCAGCTATTTTATATTCATAAACCAAATCCGGATAAATAGGTATTGAATCTTTTTTCTTTTTCTTAAGCTGCGGATTTTCATCATTAACAGTAAAATTAAGATTTGAATTACCCACAAAACCACTTACACTAATATTTGAAATTAAAATCCCTACCAATACTAAAATACAAACTCTCCTGCTCATATAATTTTATATTAACGCTCTATAAATAATCATTTATACCGATTATCAATCAGAATGTCGCATTTATTCACTTTATTCCAATTGCTCCTTTAATTGCATATCGGCATTTACCATTGAAAAATTAAGAAAGCCCTATGCGGCATTTTTTATTTACAATTGGCATTAATGGGTAAAAATAATATTTATCTAAAACTTATTCATTAAATCATCTGAAAAAGCAAATAGTTTTTGTTAACAATAAAAATTTATAAAAAAGCCTGCACCAAATTTTATTTTAGCGCAGGCTGTAATTATATATGTAAATAATATTATTTCTTTTCAGTATCCTGATCTTCTTTTTCTTCCTTAGTGGCATTTTTAAATTCTTTCATGCCCTGACCAAGTCCTCTCATTAGTTCTGGTATTTTGCGACCACCAAAAATTAATATAACTACCAATACTATGATAACTATTTCCCAAGGTCCGAACATTCCTAAAATTACTGATGATATTAAAAACATATCCTTAGATTTTAATGTTTGTACTTATACAAATGTAAGATATTTTATTCTTTAATTAAATAGTTTAAAAATATCATTACCATTTGCATATAATAACAGCGATAAAAGAATAACCATTCCTGCTATTTGCGCATACTCCAGGAACTTATCACTTGGTTTGCGTCCGGTTACCATTTCGTAAAGCAAGAACATTACATGTCCGCCATCCAATGCCGGAATAGGAAGCACGTTCATAATTGCAAGAATTATTGACAAAAATGCCGTTAAGTTCCAAAACGCCTGCCAATCCCATGTACTTGGGAAAATTTTTCCGATAGTTATAAAACCTCCAAGAGATTTATACGCCTCTGTTTTTGGTGAAAATATTAGTTTTAATTGTTTTAAATAACTTCCAAAAGTTTCAAGACCTTTATCAATTCCTGCCGGAATAGATGCCATAAAACTGTATTCAATACTTTCAAGTTCGAAAAAGTCACTTATCGTTCCTCCAGCTCCAATTCCAATTAATCCAGACTCAGGAACATTTACCTCATAATGAACCGTATCAGTATCACGAACGGCAGAAATCATTACTGTAGTGTTTTTATAATGAGATAAAGTATCTTTAAACTGATCATGAAATTCACAAAGGTTCCCATTAATAGCAACCATTTTGTCATCTAATTCGAAACCAGCATCTTTTGCTGGAGACTCTTTTGCAAAGGCTCCTATATAAAAGGGAATCCGCACAAAAATAAAATCACGACTTTTTAAAAGCTGAGGAATAATTGATTCAGGAACAGGGATTTCTCTTTTGCTTCCGTCTCTTTCAATCTGAATTGTTTTAACATCATCGAGTACTAATTGTGAAACGAATGCTTGAAAGTCTTCTATTTCTGCTCCATCTAAAGATAATATTTTATCGCCATTACGTAAACCCATATCGTATGCCAAAGAATCTACGGTGATTCCATTTTCCACATTACGGTTTGGCAAATATTCCTCTCCCCATGTATATAAAACTGCAGAATAAATAACCAAGGCTAAAATGAAATTAACTAATACTCCGCCAAGCATTATTAATAATCTTTGCCATGTTTTCTTTGATCTGAATTCGTGTGGTTGTGGTGGCTGTTTCATTTGTTCTTTATCCATCGACTCGTCGATCATACCTGAAATTTTAACATAACCTCCTAAAGGCAACCATCCTAATCCATATTCTGTTTCACCTTTTTTAAATTTAAAAAGTGAAAACCAAGGATTAAAAAACATATAAAATTTCTCAACTCTTGTTTTAAAAAGTTTAGCAAAAAGAAAGTGTCCAAATTCGTGTAATAGCACCAATATGGATATGCTAAGTAAAAATTGTCCTGTTTTAACTAATATTTCCATCTATTTTTTATTTCTTGTTTATTAATTTTTCTACAAACTCTCTAGTTTCTTTATCTGTATTTATTAAATCATCCAATTCAGGATATTTTATATAAGCTATTTTTTTCATGCTTTGTTCAATAAGATCGGTCATTTCGCAAAAGCCAATTTTATCTTTTAAAAATGCCTCGACTGTAATTTCGTTTGCAGCATTTAAAATACAAGGCATATTTCCACATTTTTCCATTGCATTAAAGGCTAACGCCAGACTCCTGAAGTTTTTTAAATCAGGTTTTTCAAAACTTAGCTCTGGATAATCCCAAAAGCTAAATCTTGGGAAATCTGTTTTTATTCGATCAGGAAAACCTAGGGCATATAAAATAGGTAATTTCATATCGGGTAATCCCATTTGTGCTTTCATTGATCCATCTTCGAACTGTACCGCAGAATGCACAATAGACTGAGGATGAACCACAACCTCAATTTGTTCTGGATTTAATCCGAATAACCATCGTGCCTCAATAGCTTCAAAACCTTTGTTCATTAGTGTAGCAGAATCGATGGTGATTTTATTTCCCATCTCCCAATTAGGATGTTTTAAGGCGTTTTCTTTAGTTACTGATTTCAAATAATCCAAAGTTTTTCCGCGGAATGGACCTCCTGATGCTGTCAATATAATTTTTTCGATTGCATTTTGTCCTTCACCTACCAAACATTGAAAAATTGCTGAATGCTCAGAATCGACAGGTAATATACTTACTTTATTCTCTATTGCTAATTTTTGAATTATCTCTCCTGCAACAACAAGCGTTTCTTTATTTGCAAGCGCTATTGTTTTTCCAGATTTTATTGCATTTATGGTTGGAAGCAAACCCGAATATCCTACCATTGCAGTAAGAACAATATCGATTGTATCCATTTCAACAACCTGGCTAATTGCATCTTTGCCTGCGTAGATTTTAATCGGCAAATCACTTAATGATTCGCAAAGCTCATCGTACTTTGATTCGTTCCCAATTACAACTGTATTCGGTGTAAATTCTTTCGCCTGTTTAGATAATAAATCAACATTATTATTGGCTGTTAAAACTTCAACTTCGAAGCGATCGGGATTTTCTCTTACTACCTCTAAAGATTGCGTTCCGATTGAACCTGTAGATCCTAATATTGCAATTCTCTTTTTCATTAATTTGTCTCTTATCCTTCCCTCTTTTTCTAACTAAAATGCTATGTAATCTTCCGGATCTAATGGTGTTCCATTATGCCATAATTCAAAATGAAGATGTGGTCCGCTGGTAAGCTCTCCTGAATTACCAATAATAGCAATTGCCTCTCCTGCAGTTACATGATTTCCAACTTTCTTCAGAAGCTCAGAATTATGTTTGTATATAGATATTAAATTGTTATCGTGCTGTATTTGGATTACATAACCCGTTTCTAATGTCCAGTTTGCTATAATTACAGTTCCTTCAAGTGCAGCGACCACAACATTATTTGATGCTGTAACTACATCAGTACCTAAATGATTTTCGGTTGGATTAAATGAATTTGTAATTAATCCTTTTACTGGGGAATAAAAATGTATTCTCGAAAAATCAGTTTTATTTGTTGTTTTTGTTAAGATTGACAAATTATACAATTCTTCTTCCTCGATTTGTTGACGCAATAACGAATCATGTTCCGATTTATCAAATGTAATTTCTTCGTAGCGAACTGATGTATCTCTTGCATTCTCGTAACTTAAAGGATTTCCTCCTCTAATAATTGTATTTATACTTTCGAAATAACGATCACGAATTTCCAATTCATGCTCCAAGGAATCGAGTTTATAAACATTATTTATGATATTTCTTCTCATGTTTCCATCGGGATAACCAGGAATAAATTCTCTGATTGGAGTAAATGCAATTAATACAGTTACTGCTGTTATTAAAAGTATTAGTCCTGAACCTATAACAGAAAATAGATTTAATCTTGAAAGGCGTAAAAACCCAACTTCCTCAAAAGTATTATCGTTATAAATTATTAAACGATACTTATGTTTGAGTTTATTAACCAGGTGTTTCTTTTTTTCTTTAGCCATTAATAGAAATAAATTTTTGCAAAGATAATATTTTCAGTAGAGAAAACACTTTTATTTAAGCTTACTAAAATAGAAGAAACAAATGAATTTACCGAGAATTTCCAAACATTATGTAATAAAAATAACAAGTTTTAACAATTGATACTGAACCAACTATAACTTAAAAAATAAAAATAAAAGAATCAGGACGTAAGAAAAGCCAAAAATATTTTGATATTCAGCAAGCAATGTGTAGATTTGCAACCGCAATAAAGAGAAAAAACGTACTTAAAATATATTGCGGGGTGGAGCAGTTGGTAGCTCGTTGGGCTCATAACCCAAAGGTCATAGGTTCGAGTCCTGTCCCCGCTACTACGAAAGCCTGATACGAAAGTGTCAGGCTTTTTTATTTTATAGTTTTTAAAAGCAGGCACAAATTGACGGAATATCATTTGGAATTTGAAATAGATTAATTACTTTTAATTTTAAAAATAATTAGATGGTATTTTATATTTTTCGTCATTTGTTATTAAAGTGTTTATTTGTGGGGATTTCAGAGCATTCCACAACACCCACACATATGCAAATAGATGGAACATCGTACCATCTACTGACTAGTTATACGTAAGCTGCATTAAAATTCTATGAGACAATTAATTACTATATTGATAATTTTGTTTTTCTCCAATATTTGCAAATCACAAAATGATACGCTTTACATTGAAGAAAATTATTTAATTCTTAATGGGAAAAAATGGAATCAAATTGAAAATAATATTAAGAATGGAATGTGGTTAGAATATGAAATAGACGACCCAAATATTACATTTGGTTCAGGTAGTGGGGATAATTTTCATGTTTATGAATTAATAAAGGCAGAATATCGTTCTTTAAAGCCTAATGAGTATTATGGAATAAAATATACAATTTCAAGTAAATGTGATACCGTTAATGAAGTAATTCGCTGTAGGGAACATTCTATAGAAATAAAAAACAAAATTCCTTCAAGATTATATTCTATTGTAGGGAAAGGTAAGTATGATAATCATAAGAAAGAAAATTTATGGACTTATTTTTATCCTGACAATGTAGTGAAAAAAGTTATATTTTATGTGAATGGTTTACCATTTAACAGTTTTAATATTTACAGAAATGATAAATCTATCTTAATGAAAATTAAAAAAATTAATGAGACAGAGTGGGAAATTTGTAAATATTCTGAAAGTGGAGATATATTGGATTGTGAAATTAATAGTATTGAAGAGTTTAAAGAATTATTTTAATACAGCCAACGTATAACATGCGTTCAGGTTCAATGCGGGGTTTTGTAATTTAGTATAGTTTCTTTACTTTTATGTTTCATTATCAACGGGTGATAATGAAACAGGGCGGTAAACCCGCACTAAACCTAACGCAGGACCGTTATGCATAATACTTTTAGCGAAAAATGGACATGAAAAAGCTTATCTTCTTATTTGTTTTAGTTCAATTATTATCTTGTTCTCCTGTTGAAAAGAATATTGATATATCTTCTTTGAACATTAAGGTAGTCAATCAGCATAGTTTTTTGATTGACCATGATAGAATGTTGATAGTTCAGAAAGAAAATGATATTATAGATAAAATTAAACTTTATTCAGATGCTGGTTCAGGTTGTGAAACTTATGTTTTTGAAAATGATAGTGCCTTTACTTTAATTGACTGTAATGGACAATGGTTTTCTGTGGACAAAGCATCTGGACAAATTAAAGTTTTAGATTGGGCTTGGCAAAAACAAATACCTGAAAATAAAAAAGGAGCATTCTTTTTTGATAAGTCTGTAAATGAATATAAACTAATTGATACAGTTGGAATTATTTATAAGTATAAAGACCCAGTTGAATGAACAAATTGATAATTTTTATAGCAGCATTAATGCTTTTTTCTTCATGTGTTAACAAAGACAAAGTAGAACAAGAAAGAATTAAAGAATTCGAAGCATTTCTTGGGAAAGAGAAAGTTGAAGTTCTTGACAAAGCAGTTATTGAATTTGAAAAATTTATTTTAGATAATACAGTAGCTGAAGATCTTGATTCAGCCTACGTTGAGATACTTAGATATTTACGAGATAATCCAAATTCTTATGATAGTTTAGTAATTGACTGGGAAACTTATGATAAAACAGTAGAACAAATGAAAGCTGTTGGTTTATGGAAAGAAATCTGGATTAAACCATCAAAAATGTACTTTGAAAATGGAGAAATTAAATATGAATGTGAGTATAAATCTGATACTTCTTCACAATCTGAAATAGTTCAAAGTGGTTCAATAATTTATCCTGACATTGAGAATCTTGATATTGATTCCTTAATATCCGAATCTAAAGAAGTTAGAGACTTTTACTATTACGGAGAATATTTTCAAGCATTGGAAAAGGTAAAAGAGAACGACACTACCTTGATAAATTATCTCGAAAATGTTCAAGCTGTGGGAACAAGTTCTTCTCACATGATAGCACATGCTTTTTTGTATTATAAGCTTGATTATACAAGTTATTTTATAAGAAGAATCTTAGCAATTGAGTTATATTACTAAAAGTACAATGCATAACATTGGGTCATAAAGCATGCGGGTTTTCGTGGTTTTCTGACAATTTTAGTTATCTTTAACTTTCGGTTTCGGGGGACACTGAAACGCGGCGGAACTCCCGCACAGCTTCATACCCAAGGACCGTTAAAAGTAATAGCGCAAAAAAAGTTATTTTGCCCACCGCACATTAATAATTTTTAAAACCTTTCATCTCGGTCTGATATTTTTTTTAGTTTGATAATTGTTTTCAGGTGGATAATTTTCTGTATCCTGATAATTATTGCAAGTTGGATTATTTTAAGCGTTTGAAAACGTATTTCTGTTTGATAATGTATTCTCAATTTGATAAAGACAAGGTTTTTTCCCAGTTCGACTGTTCTTTTTCTTTTTGATAATGTTTTACGTTTTGATAATTCATGCTTTTAGACAAGTTAATATTTTTGAAAAAGAAATGCTTTTTGATAATGACAGTTTTAGGTTTTAAAAATTATTTCCTGCCCACAAAATTGATACAGTTGTATTTCATAGTAAGCTTTAAAAATAAAGTCTAATTCAAATTGGTTCAATATATTTTGATAATTTAATACGTTCTGATAATGTTTTGTTTTAATTATTGGGAATCAGAATAGGGAATTGTCTGTATTTTTATTTCGTTTAATCTAAACTGTCTCAACGGTTTGATAATTTGTTTATTTAGGGCGCTACAACTTCTAACCCAACATCACCAGATAATGCGGGGTTTTTGGCGGTTTGACAAAGTTTTGCTATCTTCGTTTTCGTTCAACGGTCTGACAAAGTAGAGCAGTGGAAACCCGCACTACTGGTATGTTTAAATCGTTATAAGTAAGGCGTAAAAAAAATTTAGAGCGTAAATTTCTACTCAATTTGTTAAGTAAATAATTCAAGTGTCTCTTATCACATTCTGATAGTTTAAATAAGTCCAAAACTTTTTAGCGGTTTGACAGGAATTTTATTAGGATTGATTCGGTAAGAATGACGAATAAAAAATTAGTATGCCAGCCCGCTTTTTGCAGCTTTCAGCTGCATTTGTATTTTACTAAAACACATTTGCTCCGTTTCTCTTCGCAAAAGAGTTTTAGTTTTAAGAATGTTTTTATTGTAAGTTTGTTATATCAATAAATTAAGAAGCAAAAATGAAAAGAATTATTACACATTTCACAATTATCGTATTTCTTGTAATTCAATCATGTTCATCTAATCAGAATGTAAATGAAAATAAAGAAGTTACTGAAATCATTATTGAAAATTGTGATATACTTGACAATAGTTTTGTTATTCTAAAACAGAAACAAGGTCTTTTTGAGGTTGACTCAATTGGAGTTGACACATTAACCATTCTTTATAACACTGCATTGGTTTCTAAAATTAGTAGACAAGACTTGGCTGAAAAATTTAACCTAAATGACTTTACAGAAAGCTGGAAAAATGATACTGTTGATATTTTTGGAGTTACAGGACTTTGGAATGAAACAATTATAGGAAATATTGAAACTGTTCCATTGAAAAGTCTACTGGAAATTAATCTTGATTCCCTTTCTGTTTACAATTGGAAATCATTTGATGCAATAAGATCTAAAAACTTCTGTATTTTCTCAGAACCAATATATTCCAAAGATAAATCAACAGTGATTATTGGACTACAAATTTATACAGACGACTTATACTATCTGAATATTTATGAACTCAGAAAGTTGCCTGAATGGACAATCATCGGTGAAGTCTCATCAAAATATGAAGTTTTAAAGTTTTTCTTATATGAATTAAATGAAAGTGAGATTAAAATTGGATTAGTTGAAACAGTGTTTAGGGGATGGAATAATAATTTAATCCAATTATAATGTCATACAACAATTGTTTCAATTGTAAGCACATTTACAATTTCACAAGTTCAATTGCAAAAGAGCTCACGTTAGAATGTTTTTGCCGACCTTAATACTAATTTTTTAGTTTTTCATGGATGAATTTATACCAACTTGATATGTATGGTGGCAAGTCGCCCAACTTATAACATGCGTTCAGATTCAATGCGGGGTTTTGGTAATTTAGCATAGTTTCGTTACTTTTATGTTTCATTATCAACGGGTGATAATGAAACAGGGCGGCAAACCCGCACTAAACCTAACGCAGGACCGTTACAAATAAGGCGTTTAAAAATAATTCAGAATATTTCAATTCACTTTTTTACAAGTCAGTATTTCAAGTATCTTTTTTAACAGCTTGATAGTTTTTGTAAGTTGTAAGCTGTATCTCGATTTGACAATTAAAGTAAATTTATTCTTAACAGTTTGATAGTATATTTATCAGGATTGGTTCGGTAAGTGTGACAGAAAAACATTTTTTGCCTGCGCATTGCAGCCTCCGGCTGCATTTGTGATAAACAAAACAATACATGTGCTATTAAATTTCAATGAATTTAATTAAGAACCAATAGTTTGCTTGAATAAGAAAAATAATTATTTTTGCATACTAATGTAAAATCACTTAATAAAACAATTTTAATACTTATTGATTATGAGAAAATTATACTACGTTCTATTTATTTCATTATTTGCAATAATAACAACAGAAATAAATGCCCAAATCTGGACCCAAATAGGTTCTGATATCAACGGTGAAGCTGATTATAATTACAGTGGCAAATCGGTAAGTTTAAGTTCTGATGGAACAATTGTTGCTATAGGTGCACCTGAAAATGATGGAATTCCTTTTAAATCAGGACATGTTAGAATTTACCAAAATAATAATGGGACATGGACTCAAATAGGTGAAGATATTGATGGTGAAGCATCAGGTGATGAATCGGGAACATCAGTAAGTTTAAGCTCTGATGGTTCAGTAGTAGCTATTGGAGCACCTAAGAATGATAATGAAAATGGAGGGTATGCTGGTCAAGTGCGGATTTATGAAAATATTTCAGGGACGTGGACCCAAATAGGTTCTGATATAGACGGAGAAGTAAATGGGGACTATTCAGGTTCTTCAGTTAGTTTAAGTTCTGACGGTTCTATAGTAGCAATTGGGGCGCGATATAATAATGGAAATGCATCTGCTTCTGGGCATGTAAGAATTTACCAAAATATTGATGGAACCTGGACTCAAATTGGTGCGGATATTGATGGCAAATCAGCAGATGACTATTTTGGTTCTTCGGTTAGCTTAAGTTCTGACGGTTCCATTATAGCAATAGGTGCAACAGATTATGAAGGTTTTGGTGGCCCGGGTTATGTGCAAATTTATGAAAATATTTCTGGAACTTGGACGCAAATAGGTTCTGATATAGAAGGTGAAGCATCAGGTGACGGTTCTGGTGGTTCGGTGAGTCTCAATGCTGATGGTTCTATTATAGCTATAGGTGCTGGCTTGAATGATGGTGGTGGTAATTATTCGGGTCATGTTAGGATTTATCAATATATTGAAGGAATATGGACACAAGTAGGCTCTGATATTGATGGAGAAAGTGAAGGTGATTTATTCGCTAATGTAAGTTTAAGTAAAGATGGTTCTATAGTTGCTATTGGTGGTCGAGGATGTGATGTAAATGGTATTGGTTCTGGTCAAGTAAAGGTATATAAAAATATTGAAGGTGAATGGAATCAAATTGGTTTTGCAATTAATGGCCAAGCAGCTTTTGAATATACAGGGACTG
>Ga0209692_10003735_pt1 | contig 14452 bp, 8 predicted proteins | sample tdDd472_FD_187129 | JGI IMG/M metagenome (GOLD analysis project Ga0209692, IMG submission 187129) | Marine sediment microbial communities from the Atlantic coast under amendment with organic carbon and nitrate - tdDd47.2 (SPAdes)... | ecosystem: Environmental > Aquatic > Marine > Coastal >...
CGGAATAATGGCCCGGAGCTCATGGAAAAGTTCAAAGCCCAGGCCGAGCGCTTCGGCACGGTGGTCAAAAGCGAGACGGCCAAGTCGGTTGACATGAGCTCGCAACCGTTCAAGATCGTCACCGGCAGCGGCGAATACGTGGCCCCCGCGGTGATCATCGCCACCGGCAGTACCGCCCGCTGGCTCGGTCTGCCCGGCGAGGAAGCCTTCCACGGCAAGGGCCTGTCGGCGTGCGCCACCTGTGACGGCTTTTTCTTCCGCGAGCAGGAGATCGCGGTCGTCGGCGGCGGCGACACTGCCCTGGAAGAGGCCACCTACCTGACAAACTTCGCCACCAAGGTCACCCTCATTCATCGCCGCGATGAATTGCGGGGATCGAAGATCATGCAGCAGCGGGCCATCGACCATCCCAAGATCGACATCGCCTGGAACAGTGTCATCGACACCTATGTACCCGACGAGAACGGGAATCTGAAGGGCCTGATGCTCAAGGATACGGTGGACGGATCGAGTCGTGAATTGCCGGTCACCGGTTGTTTCATCGCTATCGGGCACACGCCCAACAGCGCCTTCCTGGACGGTCAGCTGGACGTCGACGAAAACGGCTATCTGATCACCCAACCCGATCGCACGGCCACCAATGTCGAGGGTGTTTTTGCCTGTGGCGACGTGCAGGACCACGTCTATCGCCAGGCCATCACCTCGGCCGGCACCGGTTGCATGGCAGCCATCGAGGCCGAACGCTGGCTGGGCGAAAAGGGTCTGTAGGCCCACTGCCCACTGGATAGACAAAGATCCCCGGAACCAGTGGTTCCGGGGATCTTCTAATTTGGACTCAGATCAAACGGCCTATCACTTGACCAGGATCATGCTGCGAGTCTGGACCGCATCTCCCGCTTGCAGGCGGTAGAAGTAGGTACCGGAGGCAACGCGCTGGCCGGCGGTATCCATGCCGTCCCAGCTGACCCGGTGTTGACCGGTCGCCATCTCTTCATTGACGAGAGTGCGAACCCGGCGTCCGTCCACCGTGAATACCTCCAGCAGCACCTGACCGGCGCGGGGCACGGCGAAGTCGATAGTCGTTACGGGATTGAACGGATTCGGATAGTTCTGTCCCAGATTCAACACCAGCGGATTCGCGACCTCATCCGGCGTCGCCGCCACTCCGGAATCAGTGAACGTCTGGATGCTGAAGTCGTCGATGGCCGCTTCGACCAGTCCTCCTGAGTTCAGGTCGCAGGCCACGAAGCGGAAGACAACCTGGTCCGACAGTTCGGCCGGCGCCACGAGGGCGTTCAGATCGACCGCCACCTGCTGCCAGCTGTTGGCCAGATCCGGCACCCGCTCCAAAGGCTGCCAGGTGGTGCCACCGTCGTTGGAAACATCCACCGCGAACTCATCGTCGACCGAGAAGCCGCCCTCGCCATACCAGCGCCAGTAGCTGACGTAGGCCCGGTCCACTGCGCCGAGGGCGAAGACGGGACTGACCAGGGTGGTACACCCGCCGTCGACATCCTGATCACCGGGGGCTCCGCCGGGGCTGCCGTTACCGGTCACGAAACACTGCACGCCCGGATCGAGCGTGTGGTCATCCTCCGGCTGGGTAGTGATACCACCGGATTCGTAGTACACACCCACCGGATCGGCGCGAACCCAGAGACCGCTGCCGGCCGTGTCGCCGGCCAGTCCGATCTGCCAGTCGGGGTCGGCAGGATCTTCGGATTCGTAGGCATACAGGTTCTGGGTCACGAACAGCGACAGCACGTCCACCGGGGCACCGGCCGGTTCCAGGGTCTCCTGACCGTGGACGTCGGCGGCCAGTACGTAGTAGTCGATGCGCGTGTTGGCTGATTGACCCGGAATCCCGGCGCTGAAGTGGTCACCGTCTGCGACCATGCTCATCGGATTCCAGGCGCCGTTGCCCACACGATAGTACAGAGTGACCGCGTCTACGCCACCGGGGTCGCTGACCATGGCGTCGATGGCGTAGGGACCGGTCACGTCGTCGGTGGCCAGAGGCTCACTGACGCTGGTGATGAACGGACCCTGGTTGTCCAGCAGCGCGAAGTCCTGGATCGTGGTGGCATCTTCGTAGACATTGACACCGGAGACCTCGACGGTCTCGTACCCCGGCGCGCTGACCTGCAGGGTGTAGTTGCCCGGCGCCACGGCGCCGGCGTAGCGGCCCTCGGCATCGGTCTGGTAGTCGAAGAAGGTGTCCAGAATATCAACATTGGCACTGGCGACAGGCGTCTCGATGAGGGCATCGAATACCTGACCCTCGATCTGTCCGAAGCCGCTCATGCAGGCCAGGACCGCTTCGTACGCGTCGAGGTGTCCCCATCCATAGGTGTTGTCCTCACCGGCGACGCCTTCGTCGATAGCGGTGTCCATCAGGATCTGCTTGATCAGATCGACACCCAGATCCGGATTGGCCTGACGCATGAGGGCCACCACGCCGGCCACGTGGGGTCCGGCCATGGAGGTGCCGCTGTAGCCGGCGGAATAGCCGCCGCCCGGCACACTGGAATAGACGTCCACACCGGGTGCAGAGATCTCGGGCTTGAGGCCATTGGAGGGGTCGATCACCGGGCAGCCACTCGGGCCTCGGCTCGAGAAACCGGCGATGGGGTACGGCCAACCGTAGTTGGTCGCATCGACGGCGCCCACCGAGAAGCAATTGTAGGGGCCATCGGCGCGGTCGGCCGGCGAACGCATCGTTCTCGAACCCGGGCCCTCGTTGCCGGCAGACCAGCAGGTCACCACACCGGCGGCCTCGCAGTTGTCGATGACGGCCCACCAACGGTTGTCACAGTCCTCGTAGCCGTCGAAGTTCTCGTTGACGCCCCAGGAATTCTGCACCACGTCGGGCACGTCATCCATGGTGTCGGGATTGCCGTCGGGATCGGTGAACCACTGGAAGCACTCGATGATGTCGTTGTCGAAGCCGGGGTTGGCGCTCTGGTTGATGGCGTTCGCGGCGATCCAGCTCGCCTCCCAGGCCACACCCACGGTATCGTCGGGAGCCACACCCGTCATGGTGCCGGTGGTATGAGTGCCGTGGCCGTGACCATCGTTGGGGGTCGTGGTCCCGGTTCCCAACACGTCCAGCCAGCATTCCTCGTCGGGATGGTCGTTGCCCCGCCACCGGGATGCCAGGGCGGGATGGTTGCCGTCGACGCCGGTGTCCAGGCTGCCGATGAGCCGGCCGGCGCCGGTGATGCCCAGCTCTTGCCAGACCCGCGGAGCATTGATCGCCTCGAGGCCGGGCGTGACGCCGATCCCCCGGGTATCGGTCTCACTCTTCTGGGCGTCGTCGCCACCGGTGAACACAGGCGTGATCAATTCGGGTACGAAGTTGAGTTCCATGAAGTCCACGTCGTGGCGCTGGGCGATGCGCTCGATATCCGCCGGCAGAGCCTGCACGACGATCGCGTTGGTGATCCAGTAGCTGGTATAGCCCAGGACACCTCCGTCCCGCTTCTGCATCGCCAGCTCGTCCAGCAGTTCATCCTGGGTGCGGGCCGCCGCCTGCAGGGCGGACACGATCTGTTGGTGCCGAGCACGAAGACTGACCGGTCCGGCTTTCAACTCGGCGTCAATCTCCGCGATCGGAGCCTGATGCTGCAGGTGAACGATGACGCTCACGTACTCGTCGGCCTGGGCATAGTCCAGGAGCGCGCGCAGGGGCGGTGATACGGTTCCGGCCTGGACGACCGGTACGGCGAATAGCAGCACGAGCATAAGCGTAGCGAGATACCTCATGGTTGCTCCTTCCCGGAGGGTTTGTACGATGTGAAAGACGTCGATTCCCCGGCACACAAAACACCGTCCGCATCCGGTAGAATCCGGGTACGGGCCGCTGTCAGCAAGCCGATTGCTGAGCGCATTTCACACCGCCCCCGGATGCCGGTCCGATCCCATCACTGGAAACAACCAGCAACCATGCGGAAACACGCTTCATGATGATACCACAAGGGAGGCTGTTACTACAGCCCCCCTTGGGAAAAAGCGAATTATCGTGCTATCGGGAAATCAGAGGCGGACCCGTATTCCGATCATCACCAGCATCTCCCATCCGGGCTGGTCGATGGCGGCGTCGGCATCTTCATAGGTGTAGTCTTCACGAGGATTTACGTCATCACCGGATGGCATGTAGGTCGTGTCGTGGCCCTGTAGCGCACTCTTGCCAAAATAGTCGACCCCCAGCTGGGCGACGAAATCCGTGGTCTCACCGATGGCGAACCAGGTCTCAAATCCGAGTCCCAGCCCCCAGGGATTGCTTTTGACATCGAAGTTCTCGTTGCCACCCACGTAGTTGAAATTGGCGGTATAGCGACCGTGGCGGGCGCCGCCGAAAAAGTACATTTTCTGAGACCCCAGATCGAATACGGGAAAAAGGAGATCAAACCTCATCATCCACAGATTGGCGCTCTTTTCAGGCGACCCGTTGGTATTGTTGTTGATGAATATCCTGCGCGCAGCATAGGGATCGCCCGCACTGGTCCAGTGATAGCCGAGGGTGAATCGAGCCGACAGAGGCACATCCCGGGTGAAATTCAGAAAGGTTCCGGAGCCCTGGAATCCGACTCCCGCGTTGTATCCGGCGTGCAATCCGGCGGCGAACTCCCCCGCTCCGGCTCCCCCGCTGGCCAGAGCCAGCAGGAGCAGGGCCAGAAACGTTCGTCCCGCGGATTTCTTGAACGTATCCATAATGATGATCCTCTCGATATATTGTTGCCTGCGACGGGCGACTGTCGCAAAAACCGGACCCGATATGTCTCAAGTATCCCCTGGTGGCCTGAAATATCTCAGCGTTCCCTACCGTCGGTGTCGAACCCTCAGGGCTTCTCACGCATCAGGGTCAGAAACTCGCTCCGGGTCTTGGGATTCTTCTCGAATGCACCGAGCATCTCACTGGTCACTGCATAACTGTTCTGCTTCTGGATTCCCCGCATCATCATGCAGAGATGCTGGGCGTGCAGCACCACCGCTACGCCCAACGGTTGCAGGTTGTCCATGAGACAGTTGGCGATCTGCGCGGTCATCCGCTCCTGAACCTGCAAGCGGCGGGCGTAAGCCTCGACCACCCTGGCGATCTTGCTCAATCCTACAATTTTTCCGTCGGGAATATAGGCCACGTGAGCCTTACCAAAAAAGGGCAGCATATGGTGTTCGCACATGCTGTAGAAGTCGATATCGTTGACCACGATCATCTCCTTGCCCTCCGCCTCGAACAGGGCCTGCCGCACCAGTTCGCCGGGTCGCTGGTCGTAGCCCGCAGCAATCTCCAGCCAGGCCTTGGCTACCCGCTCCGGGGTCCTGACCAGACCCTCGCGTTCGGGGTCCTCTCCGATCTGGATCAGCATGTCTCGAATCAGGGGTTCCATGGACTTCGCTTTCTTTCCCATTGCATCGCGCAACGTATCAGCCGGTCGGGCGCGACCTGAAACTTCGCCAGGAAGTCTCCAATATCGACGCCGAAAGGGACCACCGGTCCCGGTAAACCTCAAATCGGTGGCTCTCGCCCTCAAGAATAGCCTGCTGTGGATATTTTTCAATACCCCCTTTGGTAGGCCAAAAACCCGCTAGTGCAGCGGCACAAGACCTGCATGATAGTTCGCGGCAGCGCAGACCGCTTGCAGGATGCGCGAATGGAAATGGAATAAAGGGCCGGCCCTGAGTTCCGGTTTCGGCGAGTTGCTCCCCCCGGCTCACCGGGCTGGACTGCGTTCGGCCCTTTTTTCTGTCACAACCCCCGGCCCAAGCTCCTGCCAAACGCTGTCAACCGGCCACAATGCCTACCGACGCAAGTCTCTTTGAATACTGAAAATACCTATCAATCTGGCCGGATCGATCCTTGCATTCGGAAGTCCGATCATTAGATTTGATGTGATGATTGTCGGTGGCCAAACCGGTTACCGGGACATCAGCATCAGTCCAGCAATGCCCGGCATTGCTCCGGCCTAAGGAGCCTGCTTTCAGGGACCTGGCTCGACCCCACTGGCAAGTGCGCGTCACGGATGCCGATTCGTGCGGTCGAGTTCGAGTGTCCAGCGGCGGCAAGGGCCTGCGGTACAAGCCATTGGCAAGGTTTCGACCGGACTGGACTATTGTCTTGAAATGGGCCCTATGCGACAATATCCGCCTCGGCACAACATGCCCGGGCGGTTTTTTCGTTGGGGAAAGTCCCGGGCTGGATCTTCTCGTGGGAGGAATCGTCGATGCATGAAATCCTTGAAAACAGGGTCATCGGACCGGATGTCAATCTTTACCGGTTTCACGCCCCGGATGTGGCGCAATTCCGGAAGCCCGGTCAGTTCGTCATCATCCGGATCAACCAGGAAGGCGAACGGATTCCCCTGACAATCGCCGATGTGGACCGGGAAGCAGGCACCATCACGCTGATCGTGCAAGCCGTGGGCAAAACCACCAAGCAGTTGGCCTTGATGCAGGCCGGCGAATCGATTCCTGATATCTGCGGCCCCCTGGGCGAGCCCACCCATATTGAGAAAGTCGGTCACGTGCTCTGCGTCGGCGGCGGTATCGGCACGGCGCCCCTCTATCCGGTGGCCAAGGCCATGGGCGCGATCGGCAACCAAGTGTCGAGCATACTGGGCGCCCGCACCGCCGATCTGGTGATCCTCGAGAAAGAAATGAGTGAAGTCAGCGAAGAGCTTGTCATCACAACAGATGACGGGTCAGCTGGCATGAAGGGCTTGGTCACTGACGCCATCGAGAGCATGGTCGCCGGCGGCGCCAAGTTCGACCTCTGCGTGGCCATGGGCCCCCCCATCATGATGAAGTTCGTCAGTCTGCTGACCAAGAAGCTGGAGATTCCCACTCTCGTCAGTCTGAATCCGATCATGGTCGACGGCACGGGCATGTGTGGCGGTTGCCGGGTCACCGTGGGCGGCGAGACCAAATTCGCCTGCGTCGACGGCCCGGAGTTCGACGGCCACCTGGTGGATTTCGACGAGATGATGAGCCGGTTGAACATGTACAAGACATACGAGCAGCGATCGTTGGAACACTATGAGGAGCACGCTGACTGCAGGCTCAAGAGCGCGACGAAAGGGAAATCCGAATGAAACCGAAGGACAGGCTGAAGATTCCCCCCACCGACATGCCGGAGCAGGACCCTGCCGCACGCGTCAACAACGTCCAGGAGGTTCCCCTGGGCTACACGGCCGAAATGGCCATGACCGAAGCCAAGCGCTGCCTCCAGTGCAAGACTCCCTTCTGCGTCGAGGGCTGTCCCGTGGGCGTGGATATACCCGGATTCATCCAGCACATCGAGGATGGCGACTTCGAAGCAGCTATCCGCAAGATGAAGGAAACCAACCTGCTGCCGGCCATTTGCGGTCGAGTTTGCCCGCAGGAGGAGCAGTGCCAGCTGGTGTGCACCATCGGCAAGGCCCAGAAGGATCCGACTCGAGCGGTGAACATCGGCCGGCTGGAACGATTCGTCGCTGACTACGAGCGAGAACACGGCGAGGTCACGATGCCTCCGCCCCCCGAACCCACAGGCAAGACCGTGGCGATCGTCGGTGCCGGACCGGCTGGATTGACGGTTGCGGGCGATCTCATCCGCCACGGCCATGACGTCACGGTATTCGAGGCCTTCCACAAGGCCGGCGGCGTGCTCATCTACGGAATTCCGGAATTCCGCCTGCCCAAGAACATTGTCCAGAACGAGATCGATTACCTCGAGAAGCTGGGCGTCAAATTCAAGTACAACTTCGTCGTGGGCAAGACGGCGCCGATGGAGAAGGTCGTCGCTGAGCACGACGCCGTGTTCATCGGAACCGGGGCCGGATTGCCGCGTTTCATGCGTGTCGAGGGCGAGAATCTGCTGGGCGTCTATTCGGCCAACGAGTATTTGACCCGGGCCAATCTGATGCAGGCCTACAGCTTCCCGGAAACCGACACGCCGTTGATCACCGGCAAGACCGTTGCCACCGTCGGTGGCGGGAACGTGGCCATGGACTGCGCTCGCACGGCCCTCCGCATGGGCGCCAAGCGCTCGTTGATCGTCTACAGGCGTGCCGAGGAGCAGATGCCCGCCCGCCTCGAGGAGATCCACCATGCCAAGGCCGAAGGGGTCGAGTTCCGGACTCTGCAGAATCCCATCCGCCTGATCGGCAACGACGAGAACTGGCTGACCGGCGTGGAGCTGCTGAAACAGGAACTGGGTGAGCCGGATTCTTCGGGCCGGCGCAGCCCCGTGCCCGTCGAGGGCTCGGAGTTCGTTCAGGAAGTGGACGCCCTGATCGTCGCCATCGGCAACAGCCCGAATCCCCTCGTGCCTGCGGATTATCCCGAACTGGAAGTCACTCGCTGGGGTGGCATCGTCGTGAACGAAAACACCGGCCAAGCGTCGGTTCGTGGCGTTTTCGCAGGCGGAGATATCGTACTCGGCGCCGCCACCGTCATCCTGGCCATGGGCCACGGACGGCGGGCCGCCGAGGCCATGCACATGTATCTGAGCTCGGGCCGCTGGAGCGACCTGGAAGAGGCCCTCTCCCAGGCCCGGGCCGAAGTGCGATGAGCACTCAGGATTCTTGCCTTAGCAGACCGCGAAACATAACGTTGAGCGGCAACGATGCTTCTGTTCACCACCGAGGAGGAAGCCATTGAAAGGCCGTGTACTGATCATTGACGACGAGGCCGAGATTCGCCGTAATCTCACCGTTGGTTTGACGCAGGAAGACTACTCCGTAGTCGCCTGCCCGGACGGTATTTCCGCGATCCACGAGCTCAACCAGGCTCGTGAAAAGGGACTTGCCTATGACTATCTCGTAACGGACATCTTCATGCCGGATATCGATGGACTGAAGATCCTCAAGGTCATCAAGAACCAGTACCCGGATCTGCCGGTACTGGTGATCACGGGCTTCGGAGACGAGCGGCTGATGGTCACCGCCCTTTCGGAGCACAATACGGGCTACCTGGACAAGCCCTTCGAGATCCCCCAGCTGGTCGCGGCGCTCGAGGAACTGGCCCCCGGCAGAACCGGAGTGGCAGCCGACGAACCAGCCGCCGACGAAGGCATGCGGGAATCGGCCTCGGCCTACCTGACGGTCAAGATCAATGACCTCGATCGCAGCATGGAGATCTTCGACACCCTCTACAAGATGAAGGGCATCGTCTCCTGTGACGCGGTGCGGGGCGATTTCGACATCATCCTCCTGGCCCAGGCCGAATCGGCCGAGGCCATCGAGGAGATCTTCGCCCAGGTCAAGGCCCTCGACGGAGTGGATGTTCTGTCCATGTCCGAAGTGGAGCGACCCAAGCTGGACAGGGACGTCGACCAGTTCATCGACACCTACCAGAAGGCCGTTCGTGGTAACGCCGAAAGCGACGCTCGCAGACAGCCGGGCAACATGAGTTACATCATCGTAGATATCGATCCCGAGTCCATTCAGCAGATCTTCACAACGGTCTTCTTCGTGGACGAAATCGTGTTCTGCGACGTCATCGACGAGGGTTCCAAGCTGGTGGGCATGATCACCGGCATGGGCGCCATGGGCCGTACGCCCCGGGTCATCGAGAAGCTCTCTCAGATCGACGGCGTGCTTCGGGTGCGCGAAGCCAAGGTCATCAAACTGGTCGAGGATTGACGACCGCTCTGTCCGACCCGGGGACGAACAGGTCCTGACCGGATTCGCCCCGGGTCGCGAAAGGAACGAACCAGATGGTCAGCAAGCAGGAAAACTTCAGCTACAGACTCTGGCGATATGATGGTGCGCCGGGCGAATTGATTCCATTGCTGCAGTCGGCACAGGATCATTTCGGCTACATTCCCCGTCGCGCCATCAATTACATCTCGGGCGTCACCGGCATTCCCGAGTCGGAGATCTACGGCGTCATCACGTTCTACAGCCAGTTTCGCCTGCGCCCCATGGGCAAGTATGTCGTGCGCGTCTGCGCCGGCACGGCCTGCCACGTCTCGGGCGCCAAGATGATCACCGAGACCGTCGAGGAAGAGATTGGCGTGGGCGTCGGCGACACCTCCGAGGACGGACTGTTCACCCTCAACACCGTGGCTTGCATCGGCTGCTGCTCCCTGGCACCAGTGGTCATGGTCGACGATGACACCTTCGGCTCCCTGACTCCCGCTTCGACACGCAAACTGGTCAAGAAGTTCAAGCGTGAAGCGAGCAAGCAGCAAACAGCGCCGACGGAAACTCCGGTTACCTAGCGAACCGATCGTGCTAATCGCCTTTGTGGGCTAACTGTGTGGAGCGCCTAAATGAAGAGAATAATTGTGGGAATGGGCACGTGCGGACTCTCGGCCGGTGCGCAAGCGGTGTACAACCGGCTGGAGGAACTCGTGGCGGACAACCCCGATGCCTGCGTACTGTCCAAGACCGGCTGCATCGGCATGTGTTACCGTGAACCCCTGGTAGAGATCGACGACGGCGACAACCGTGTCATCTACGGTGGCGTGACCGCCAAGACCGCAGAGGACATCGTCGAGCGCCACGTACTGAAGGACGAGCGTATCGCCGACGAGAGTCTGGTATACGCCATCGCCGGCGACGGCCAAACCGCCGGTAGCGAAGCGCCCTTCCTGGATCTCCAGGAACGCATCGTGCTGCGCAACTGCGGCTCCATCGACCCCGAGTCCATCGAGGACTACGTGGCGGCCGGCGGATACGCGGGTCTCAAGAAGGCGCTGCTCGACCTGTCACCCGACGCCATCATCCAGGAGATCAAGGACTCGGGTCTGCGTGGCCGCGGCGGCGCCGGATTCCCCACCGGGCTGAAATGGTCCTTCTGCGCCGGCTACGAAGCCGACCAGAAATACGTGGTCTGCAACGCCGACGAGGGTGACCCCGGGGCGTTCATGGACCGTTCCGTTCTCGAAGGCGACCCCCACTCCGTCCTCGAAGGCATGATCATCTGCGGCAAGGCCATCAACGCCTCGTTCGGCTATATCTACTGCCGGGCCGAGTATCCCCTGGCCATTCACCGCCTGGAGATCGCCCTGGCCGCCGCCCGCGAGGCCGGCTACCTGGGCAAGAACATTCTGGGTTCGGGCTTCGATTTCGATATGAAGATCAAGCAGGGCGCCGGCGCCTTCGTCTGTGGCGAGGAGACCGCCCTCTTCGCATCCATCGAGGGTCAACGCGGCATGCCCCGCATCCGTCCGCCATTCCCTGCCGAGAAAGGTCTGTGGCAGAAGCCCACGAACAACAACAACGTCGAGACCTACGCCAACGTGCCGTGGATTCTTTCGGAAGGATCCCAGGCCTACGCCGCGTTCGGCACCGAGAAGAGCAAGGGCACGAAGGTCTTCGCCTTGGCCGGAAAGGTCGCCAACGGCGGTCTCGCCGAGGTACCCATGGGCACGACCATCAACGACCTGGTCTTCAAGATCGGCGGCGGCATCAAGGAAGGACGGGAGTTCAAGGCCGTCCAGATGGGTGGACCGTCGGGGGGATGCATTCCCGCGGCCATGGGCGATACGCCGGTAGACTTCGAATCCATTCCGAAGACCGGCGCGATCATGGGGTCGGGCGGCATGGTGGTCATGGATGATTCGACCTGCATGGTCGAGATCGCCCGTTTTTTCCTGAACTTCACCCAGACAGAATCCTGCGGCAAGTGCACATTCTGTCGGATCGGTACTCTGCGCATGCTGGAGATCCTCGAGAAGTTGACCCTCGGCGAGGGTGAACCTGAGGATCTCGACAGGCTGTCCGAACTGGCTATCAGGATCAAGGAGGCCAGTCTGTGCGGTCTGGGCCAGTCGGCTCCCAACCCGGCTCAAACGGCTTTACGTTACTACCTCGACGAGTACGAAGCCCACATCCACGACAAGCACTGTCCTGCCGGCGCCTGTCTGCCGCTCGTGAACTTCAGCGTCATCGAGGAGAAGTGCTCGGGGTGTACGCTCTGCGCCAAGAACTGTCCGGTCGATGCCATCTCGGGCAAGCCCAAAGAGGTGCACATCATCGACCAGGCGACCTGCGTCAAGTGCGGCAAGTGCATTACCAGTTGCAACTTCAACGCCATTCTCACTCAATAGGAGCGGCCCATGGAGACCATCAAACTGAAGATCAATGGCGCGGAAGTCGAGGCCTCTTCAGAGCAGACGATTCTCGAGGTTGTCCGGGCCCAGAACCTGGACGAGATCCCCACGCTCTGCCATTCGCCGGAACTGAAACCCTACGGCTCGTGCTTCCTGTGCGTCGTAGAGGTGGCCGGCCGGGGCAACCTGGTGCCTTCTTGCGCCACACGAGTCGCTCCCGGCATGGAGGTCACGACGCGGAACGATCGCATCAACTCGTCCCGCAAGACAGCCCTCGAGTTACTGCTCTCGAACCACTACGCCGACTGCGTGTCCCCTTGCATGGAAGGCTGTCCCGCCCACGTTGACGCCCAGGGCTACATCGCTCTGGCAGCCATGGGCGAGACCCAGAAGGCCGTCGACCTGATCCGGGAAGCCAATCCCTTGCCCGCCGTCTGCGGCCGGATCTGTGTCCGCAAGTGCGAGATCGTCTGTCGCCGCGAAGACATCGACGCGCCGGTGGCCATCAACAACATCAAGCGCTATGTCTCGGACGCTCCGGACGCCTACGACACGGTGCCGGAGTTGGCCCCGGCAACCGGCAAATCCGTGGCCGTTATCGGCTCGGGTCCGGCCGGCCTCTCGGCAGCGTGGTTCCTGGGCAAAGCCGGCATCAAGCCGATCATATACGAGGCCCTGGAATACACCGGCGGTATGTTGCGCTACGGAATTCCCGAGTACCGGCTTCCGGACGAGGTGCTCGACAAGGAGATCGACTACATCTGCCAGGCGGGAGCCGAAATCAAGACCGGCGTCCGCATCGGCAAGGACATCTCCCTGGACGAACTGCGCAAGCAGCACGACGCCGTCTTCATCGGCGCCGGAGCCTGGACCGGCAAGGCCATGCGCGTCGAGGGCGAATTCGACACCGAGGGAGTCGTCACCGGAGCCGACTGGTTGCCTCAGCAGGTTGAGAATCCGGAACAGTTGAAGGGCACCGTGGTGGTCGTAGGCGGTGGCAACACCGCTATGGACGCCGCCCGTACAGCCTGGCGCCTGAACGCCGACAAGGTCATCGTGGTCTATCGCCGAACCAAGGCCGAGATGCCCGCGGACAAGATGGAGATCGAGGATCTTCTCGAAGAGGGTATCGAGATCATGGAGCTGGTCGCGCCGGTGGGCATCGTCCAGCGGGAAGGCAGACTGGTCGCCATCCGTTGCCAGCGGATGAAACTGGGACCGCCAGACGATTCCGGCCGTCGCCGCCCCATGCCCCAGGAGGGTTCCGAGTTCGAGCTGCCTTGTGACCTGGCGATCTCCGCTATCGGACAGGACACGGTTCTCGACGGACTGGTGACCACCGAACTGGGCGACGTGGATCTGACCAATTGGAAAACCTACCAGATCAACCCCCAGACCATGGCCACCAACATCGAAGGCGTGTTCGCCGGCGGCGACGCAGCCGATGACGGTCCCACGGTGGTCATCGATGCCGTGCGTGACGGCCAGAAGGCGGCCAAGGCCATGATCGCCTGGTTGACCGGATCCGAGCTGGCAGCCGACCCATTCGTGGTACGCAAGTCGTTCTGGGCCAAGCCGGGCAGCGCTGAACTCAGTGCGGTTCGCGAATCCCCCCGGCATGAGGTCCAAATGCTGGATGTCGACGACCGCCGGGGGAGTTTCGCCGAAGTGGCCACCGGCTTCGAGATGGACGACTCGGCCCATGAAAGCGCCCGTTGCCTCTCTTGCGGCTGCGTCCGGTTCAGCGACTGCTCGCTGCGCCTCTATGGCCAGGAATACGGCGTGGACATGAACCGCTACAAGGGATATGTGCGCAAGCACAAGGTCGACGATCGCCACCCGTATGTGGCCTATGATCCCAACAAGTGCATCCTGTGCTCGCGCTGCATCCGTACGTGCGAGAAGGTGCTGCCCATCTCGGCCCTGGGCCTGATCGACCGGGGATTCAAGACCGAGATGCGACCGGCCATGAACGACCCGCTGGTCGAGACCAGTTGCGTGGCCTGCGGCAACTGCATCGACGCCTGTCCGGTGGGAGCCCTGACGGCCAACTATGCCTTCGGCGGCAAAGCCTGTCTGGAGACCACGGACGTGAAGACCCATTGCGCTTTCTGCTCACTGGGTTGCGAGCTGACGGTCAAGCTCTTCGGAGGCGACAAGTACTACGCCGAATCGTCGGGCGTCGCCGGTGACTACCTCTGTCGCTACGGCCGCTTCGGCAACGAGCTGTTCATCCAGCAGGAACGCATCCGCCGACCGATCATCCGGGAAGGCAACGTCTACAACCGCGTCGAGCTGGACGCCGCCACGGCGCGAATCGTCGAGTCCATGGGTGAGGTGGCCCGGAAGCACGGCCCCGAGAGCGTGGCCGTGTTCGTATCCCCCGAACTGACCAACGAAGAGCTGTACCTC
>Ga0209692_10003740_pt1 | contig 14434 bp, 13 predicted proteins | sample tdDd472_FD_187129 | JGI IMG/M metagenome (GOLD analysis project Ga0209692, IMG submission 187129) | Marine sediment microbial communities from the Atlantic coast under amendment with organic carbon and nitrate - tdDd47.2 (SPAdes)... | ecosystem: Environmental > Aquatic > Marine > Coastal >...
CACGCTTGCCAAAACGGACTCATCGCTTGCTCCCTCTGATGCCCGTTCTTGCAGCTTGGCGTTTTCCCAGGCAGATTTAAGCTCCTGCTCGTTTGCAAAATGCGCATCAGAAAACACATGCGGATGTCGGTCTGTCAGCTTGGTGCTAATGGCTGTAACGACATCATCGAAAGTAAACGCACCCTGCTCCTCGGCCATACGCGAATGAAACACCACCTGAAACAACAGATCACCTAATTCCTTCTTTAAGCTGTTGAGGTCGTTCTGATCGATGGCTTCGGCGACTTCGTAGGCTTCCTCAATTGTGTACGGTGCGACACTGCTGAAGGTTTGTTTGATATCCCAGGGGCAGCCTGTTTCGGGATCACGCAGGCGTTTCATTATTTCGAGCAAGTCGTCCATTCAATCTGCTACCTGAGTAATGTAAGAAAAGAGCGAAGCATCTGAGCAGTCGCCCCCCAAATCCGGTAATCCTCATACTGGTACTCATAGGTATCCAGCGCAACACCATTGCGATAGCGGGTTTGCAGGGCTTCATTCCCTGGCTGCAGTAAAAAGCTGAGTGGCACCTCGAATATCTCAGCAACCTCACCGGCTTCGGGGACAAATTGGTCCGGCGGTGTAACAAAGCCGACTACAGGAACAACGGCATAACCGGTAATAACGGGGTGCGGCTCAAGATAGCCGGCAACATCAACCGAGTCGGGATGCAGTCCGATCTCCTCGTGGCTTTCGCGAAGAGCAGTGAACTCAAGACTTGCGTCGCCTGTATCGCGACGACCGCCGGGAAAACTGATCTGGCCGGCATGGTCCGGTAAATCATCGGTGCGGCGCGTGAACAAAACGGTGAGTTCCGGTTCACGCAAAATGAGAGGTAGCAGAACTGCTGCTTCCCGCATCGGTCCGGGAAACCAGGTCTCAATCAAATCGGCCGGCAAGCCCGTGAGAGCTTGCCGGCCGGGGTCATCAGCAATAACCGTGCCGCTCAGACGTGAAGCGATGTGCTCCGGCGACACCATAAGGTCTTAAGTCTTGATACCGCCCTCAGTCAGAGCTGCCGGATCCAGCAAGCGATCCAACTCCTCGTCGGTGAGGTCAGTCTCTTCTTTCGCAACATCACGAACCGGGCGACCTTCTGCATACGCTTTCTTAGCGATAGCAGCACCCTTGTCGTAACCGATAACGGCATTCATGGCGGTTACCAGAATAGGGTTACGTGACAAAGCGTTCTGCAGGTTTTCTTCATTAACAGTAAAACCGGCAATGGCGCTGTCGGCGAGCACGCGGGAACCGTTAGCCAGCACCTCAATGCTCTGCAGCAGGTTGTAAGCGACTACCGGCAACATCACATTCAGCTGGAAGTTACCGGCCTGCCCTGCCACTGCAATAGCGGCATCGTTACCCATAACGTGAGCAGCAAGCATGGTTACCGCTTCAGGAATTACAGGGTTTACTTTGCCCGGCATAATCGAGCTGCCCGGCTGCAAAGATGGCAGAGCGATCTCGCCGAGACCTGCCAATGGCCCGCTATTCATCCAACGAAGGTCATTCGATATTTTCATCAGTGATACGGCAAGTGCACGTAACTGACCCGAGATTTCAACAGCGGTATCTTGTGTCGCCAACGCTTCGAAGTAGTTGTCAGCGGGCTTGAACGGTACGCCGGTCTGCTCTTCAAGGATTGTGGCTACTTTGGCACCAAACTTCGGATGGGCATTAATGCCTGTGCCTACCGCTGTACCACCCTGTGCCAGTCCCAACAATCGTGGCATAGAGGCTTCGATACGCTCGATGCCGTGCTGAATCTGACTCGCCCAGGCACGGAGCTCCTGCCCCATAGTGACGGGCATCGCATCCATAAGATGGGTACGACCGGTTTTGACGACGTTGTCGGTCTCTTCGGCTTTAGCAATCAGCGTGGCATGCAGGTGCTGCAATGCCGGCAGTAGTTTTTCGGTAATTTCCAGTGCCGCACTTACGTGCACTGCAGTTGGAATGACGTCGTTAGAGCTTTGGCCCATATTGACGTGATCATTAGGGTGAACTTTGCTGCCGCTGTTTGCCGTGGCCAGGTTCGAGATCACCTCATTGCTGTTCATATTAGAACTGGTGCCGGAACCGGTCTGGAATACATCTACCGGAAAATGAGCATCATGCTGACCTTTAGCCACTTCCAGAGCAGCAGCCTGAATAGCTGCAGCAACGCCGGGCTTCATCAGGCCCAGCTCACTGTTGGCACCGGCTGTGGCGTACTTAATAAGCCCCAAAGCTTTAATAAAAGCCCTTGGCATTGCCAATCCGCTGATCGGGAAGTTGTTTACCGCACGCTGGGTTTGCGCCGCCCATAGGGCGTCTTCCGGAACCTGCAGCTCACCCATGCTGTCCTTTTCGATCCGGTAAGCCTTGTCACTCATTACTCTTGTCTCCATATGCGGGCCCTGACCCTGCATTCAGGTATCAGCAACCCGGCTTCATTCGTGTATGATTCGGGCCGGCAAGTATAGGTTTTCGTCCGGCCATTCTCTAGTGGCGATAGCCACCAATTTTAATTCCAACCCGTTACAGCGGAAGCAAGCAAATCATGGAACAGTCATCTCTCACCGCCATTTCTCCTTTAGATGGTCGTTACGCACGTAAATGCCAGCCACTACGCGAATTATTCAGTGAATACGGCCTGATCCGCTTTCGTACACTGGTTGAAGTTCGCTGGTTGCAGTATCTGGCCGCGCACCCCGGTATCCCCGAAGTGCCCGAACTTTCCCCCGTTGTCAGTGACTTTTTGAACAATCTGGTCGACAACTTCAGTGCTGATGATGCCCGGAAAGTCAAAGATATCGAGAAAACGACAAATCATGACGTCAAAGCGGTTGAGTACTTTATCGGCGAGCGCTTTGGCGATTCAGCAGAACTCAATGCGTTAAAGCCTTTTTTGCATTTTGCCTGCACCTCCGAAGACATCAATAACACCTCTTATGCGCTCATGCTCCGCCATGGACGCAATGAGCAGATCTTGCCTGCTTTACGTGAGGTAAAAGGCAAGCTCCACGCCCTTTCACATGCAACCGCTGAAATGCCCATGTTGTCGCGCACGCACGGTCAGACTGCCAGTCCGACAACGCTCGGCAAAGAAATTGCTAACGTGATCTATCGTCTGGACCGGCAAATGCAACTATTGGCAGACGTGCCACCGTTGGCGAAAATCAACGGCGCTGTCGGTAATTTTAATGCTCACTGCGTCGCATACCCTGACGTGGATTGGGCAGCAGCCTCTGAAGAGTTTGTGACCTCTCTGGGGCTTGTCTACAACCCCTACACGACTCAGATCGAGCCGCATGACTGGATGGCCGAGTACTGCGACGCTTTAGCCCGTATCAACACCATCCTTATCGATTTGGCCCGCGATATCTGGGGCTACATTTCGCTGGGCTATTTCAAACAACGCCGGGTCGAAAACGAGGTCGGCTCTTCCACCATGCCGCACAAAGTAAACCCTATCGATTTTGAAAATGCCGAGGGTAATTTAGGCTTAGCAAACAGCCTGTTAGGACACTTTTCTACAAAACTCCCGATATCGCGCTGGCAGCGTGACCTGACTGATTCCACCGTGCAGCGTAACTTTGGTTCGGCTGCCGGCTACTCGTTTTTAGCCTATCAATCCCTGCTGGGCGGACTGAGCCGCCTGGAGCCGGATGCAAACCGCCTTAATGAGGATCTGGAAAACCGCTGGGAATTACTGGCTGAGCCGGTACAAACCGTGATGCGTAAGCACGGTGTTGCCGATGCCTATGAGCAGCTGAAGTCCCTCACACGCGGCGAGGCCATTACCGGTGAGGTTATGGCTCAGTTTATCGAAGGTCTGGACCTGCCTGATGCCGATAAGGCTGTGCTTGCTAAGCTTACCCCGTCAAATTACATCGGTATCGCTGTTCAGCTGACCAAAGAGCTCGAAAGCTAAGGTTTAAGCCCATAGCTCAATAACGCAGAGGCCGGATCCAGTATCCGGCCTCTTTCGTTTAGCTTATGTCTAAACAAGCCCAAATCCGGGAATACCGCTCATATAATCCCATTGCAGATCACCGCTTTATTATTGTAATACAGCATCTTAAGAATCCTTTTTAATCCTAGAGTGACAAGCAGGCAATATCATCTATTTGGGTGATTTCGTGACGGAGTTAGCAGCAATTTGCAGCTAAGCCGGACTAGACTTCCTATGCATGCCGTCGTGTATACCCCAGCCGGGTATCTGCTGCATCCAGGGACAGCTTTTGAACTATGCGATATAACGACAACAAAAGACGTGTACTTTCTTCTTTCGAAGACACCCGTGACGCCGTTACCCAATTGGCTGCGTCAGCCGAACGCACGTTGGCTATCTATACCCCTGATCTGGAACCGGGAATCTATGACAATCAGGAGTTTCTTGAGGTCGTAAAACGACTGGTACTGGCCAAACGCTATGCCCGCGTCCGTGTGCTCATTCAAAACCCGATGAAAGCCAATCGTAACGGCAATGCCTTAGTTGCACTGGGACGCCGCTTAAACACTTACATCGAATTCCGCAATGTCGACGGGAAATACCGCGACAAACATAAAGAAGCGTATCTGATTGCCGATGGCCAGGCGTTGCTGTTCCGTGCCTCAAGCGGCAAGTGGGAAGGCATAGTCGGCGGACACGAACCGGCGATCGCACAGCGTCAGCTGGATATCTTCGAAGAAATCTGGGACGCTTCCGAGTTCAAACTGGACCGCTACGAAGCCCGCGTCTGCTGATAAAGCCCAATCAAATACACTGATGAAAAACTTACACCTGACCGTTGCCGCCATAATCGAAGATCAGGGACGCTTCCTTATGGTCGAGGAATACGCAGGCGGTGAACTGGTCCTCAATCAACCGGCCGGTCATGTTGAGCCCGGCGAGCCTATCGTTGCTGCCGTCAGCCGTGAATGCCTTGAAGAGACGGCCTGGCAGTTTGCCCCTGACGCTGTAACCGGCATTTATCTCTGGCAACAACCGGTGCGCAAAGAACACTTCCTGAGAATCGCCTTCTGCGGCCGGCATTTCGGCCACAATGCCGCACTTCCGCTGGATGACGGCATCGAGAGAGCCGTTTGGCTGAAGCGGGACGAGCTGGAGAAGCGTGCCGCTCAGCTACGCAGCCCCATGGTCTTACAAGGCATAGACGACTATCTGGCCGGTAATCGTTACCCTCTGGATATCGTGCAACATATCAGCACCGATGCGCTCATAAAAAAGGCCAGCCTGGTCAGCAACGGCTAGCCACAGAACCAAAACGGCTACCCCTTTCCTGAGCCGGAGCTGTAGAATCCCGCCCTATGGCAAGCCCCGCAAACAAACAGAAAGTGATACTCGGCGTCTCCGGCGGCGTGGACTCGGCCGTTGCCGCCGCCCTGTTGCTTGAACAAGGCTATGCAGTCGAAGGCCTGCACATGACCAACTGGGACGAAGATGACAGCTACTGCACCGCTGCAGAAGACTATCAGGATGCCCGCAAAGCTTGTGAACACCTTGGCGTCCCCCTGCACCGGGTCAACTTTGCCAAGGAGTACTACGAGCAGGTGTTTGAGCACTTTCTCGCTGAGTACAAAGCGGGCCGCACCCCCAACCCCGACGTGCTTTGCAACCGCTACATTAAATTCGGCGAGTACTACCGCTACGCACAAAGACTCGGCGGTGACTGGATAGCGACAGGTCACTACGCCCGCGTCAGCCACGGCGAGGATGGTTCGGAGTTACTTAAAGGCTACGACCCCAAGAAGGATCAGAGCTACTTTTTGCACGCCATTCATCAGGAAGCGCTGCAGAAAACCCTGTTCCCTCTGGGCGAACTGCCTAAATCACGGGTTCGGGAGCTAGCCAACCAGTACGGTCTGCATAACTTTAAAAAACGCGACAGCACCGGTATTTGCTTTATCGGCGAGCGACCGTTCAAAGAGTTCCTGGGGCGCTACATCCCTGCGCAACCGGGCAGCATCGAAACCGATACAGGCCAGGTTATCGGCCAGCATACGGGTCTGATGTACTACACACTGGGCCAGCGTCAGGGTCTGGGTATCGGGGGCGTAAAAGGGTATCCGGATGCCCCTTGGTTTGTGGCTAATAAAGACCTGGACCGTAACGTATTGGTCGTGGTGCAGGAGCACGATCATGCACTGCTGCATTCTTCGGGGCTGACAACAGAAAAGATACACTGGATTCTAAAGAAGATTACTGAACCTACTGAAATATCAGTAAAAACTAGATATCGGCAGAAAGATTCCAAAGCCCTCCTCACGCCACTTGGTAACGGCACGGCACGGCTGGCATTTGCCGAGCCACAATGGGCGGTGACTCCCGGTCAGTACGCCGTGTTCTATGACGGAGATACCTGTCTGGGCGGTGCGGTCATCGAAAGCGTCGACCCCGCTGCTCCCGTCGATGCGGCGCTTGCAGAAGCAGGAAGTCATACCTAGCCAAATTAATTCGGTCTGACAGGCCGAAATCCGCTATAATTTGCGCCCTGATTTCACCGTCAGGAAGTGATCAGTCGCACCGGCCGGAAACGGCACCATGGCTAGCCGTGGCAAGGGCTGCAACGCTCACAAAATAAGCATTCATCAAGACAGGGATAGGCCTGCGCTGCAGATTGCATGTATTGCGCATCCGGTCCGGTCTTGGCAATCGTTTCAATATTGATAGATATCTTACGGAGATAACCATGGCGCAACCCGTTGACGCCCGTTCAACCCTTGAGGTTAATGGCAATAGCTACACCATCTACAGCCTTGATGCTGTTACCGAAGGCCACGTTTCAAAGCTGCCTTTTTCACTGAAAGTGCTGCTTGAGAACCTGCTGCGCCATGCTGCTGACGGCGATGTACAGCCCGAAGACATTGCTGCCCTCGCCGGCTGGGATCCAAAGGCCGAGCCCAATCAGGAAATCTCTTTTACCCCTGCCCGTGTAATCCTGCAGGATTTCACCGGCGTGCCGGCTGTAGTTGATCTGGCCGCAATGCGTGATGCAGTGGTTAAACTCGGCGGCGACGCAGAGTCAATCAATCCGCTGTCGCCTGCAGAACTCGTTATTGACCACTCTGTACAGGTTGATAACTACGGCACCAGTAATGCGTTGGATCTGAACACCAAGATCGAATTTAAACGCAACCAGGAACGCTATTCATTCCTGAAATGGGGTCAGGGCGCGTTTGATAACTTCAGCGTTGTACCGCCGAACACCGGCATTGTGCATCAGGTTAACGTTGAGTATCTCGCCCGCGTAGTCTTCGGCACAGAAAAGAACGGCGAAAAAATCGCTTATCCCGACACCTGTGTAGGCACAGACTCTCACACCACCATGGTTAACGGTCTGGGCGTACTCGGCTGGGGCGTTGGCGGCATCGAAGCCGAAGCAGCCATGCTGGGTCAGGCTGTCACCATGCTGATTCCTCAGGTTGTCGGCTTCAAGCTCAGCGGCGAGCTGGCTGAAGGCGCTACTGCTACCGATCTCGTGCTGACTGTTACTCAGATGCTGCGTGAAAAAGGCGTAGTCGGTAAGTTCGTTGAGTTCTTCGGCGACGGCCTCTCTAACCTGCCACTGTCTGATCGCGCCACGCTCGCTAACATGGGTCCTGAATTCGGCTCTACCTGCGGTATCTTCCCGATTGACGGTGAAACCATCCGCTTCCTGGAAACCTCCGGTCGCGATGAAGAACAAATTGCACTGATTGAAGCCTATGCAAAAGCTCAGGGCATGTGGCGTGAAGACGGTCAGGAAGACCCTATCTTTACCGATGTGCTTGAACTCGATATGTCGACTGTTGTGCCTTGCATCTCAGGCCCTAAACGTCCGCAAGACCGCATCGAACTGACCAATGCTAAATCTCAATATGCTGCTGACCGTGAAAGCGCTGATGAAAAATCAGTTGAAGTCACTACTCAGGACGGTACCTTCGAACTCGCAGACGGCGCTGTCACCATTGCAGCTATTACCAGTTGCACCAATACCTCTAACCCCGATGTGATGGTTGCTGCCGGTCTGGTAGCGCGTAAAGCACGTGCCAAAGGCCTGACGACCAAGCCCTGGGTTAAGACATCATTGGCTCCCGGCTCACGCGTTGTAACCAACTACCTCACTAAGCCCGGCTTGATTGATGATCTGGCTGCATTGAATTTCAATGTGGTTGGCTACGGTTGCACCACCTGTATCGGTAACTCCGGCCCGATGCGTCCGGAAATTGAATCAGCTATTAAAGATAACGATCTGATTGCCACAGCAGTGCTGTCAGGCAACCGGAACTTTGAAGGCCGGATTCATCAGCTCGTTAAGATGAACTATCTTGCGTCACCACCGCTGGTTGTTGCGTACGCTATTGCCGGTTCGATGAACCTCGATATCGTAAATGACCCTATTGGTCAGGATCAGGACGGCAACGACGTTTACCTGAAAGACATCTGGCCCAGCCAGAAAGAAGTTGACGAAATTGTCAGCGCCAACATCAACCGCGAAATGTTCAAGAGCTCCTACGCAGAAGTATTCGCAGGCGACTCAAACTGGGCACAGGTTGAGTCTTCAACCGGTCAGATCTACTCGTGGGATGACTCTTCAACTTACGTGAAGAATCCTCCTTACTTCGAAGGCATGACCATGCAGCCGGACGCCAAGGGCGATATCGTCGGTGCCCGTGCACTGGCGCTGCTCGGTGACTCTGTTACCACTGACCACATCTCACCTGCCGGCTCTATTCAGGCTGACAGCCCTGCCGGTCAGTACCTGCAGGAAAACGGTGTGAGCCCCGGTGATTTCAACTCTTACGGCTCACGTCGTGGTAACCATGAAGTCATGATGCGCGGCACCTTTGCAAATATCCGCCTGCGTAACCTGCTGGCTCCGGGTACCGAAGGTGGCTGGACTACCATGCAGCCTTCCGGTGAACAGACCACCATTTACGACGCTGCCATGGCCTATAAAGAAGCAGGCACCCCGCTCGTCGTTATCGCGGGTAAAGAATACGGTACCGGCTCATCACGTGACTGGGCCGCTAAAGGCACCGTCCTGTTGGGTGTTAAAGCTGCGATCGTAGAAACCTACGAGCGTATTCACCGTTCTAATCTGGTCGGCATGGGCGTACTGCCTCTGCAGTTTAAAGATGGCGACAACGCCGAGTCTCTTGGTCTGACCGGTAAAGAAACCTTCGACATCAAAGGTCTCGACGGCCAGCCTAAGGAAGTGACTGTGACGGCCACGGCTGAAGACGGCAGCGTTAAGGAATTCCAGGCCCGCGTGCGTATCGATACGCCGAAGGAATGGGAGTACTACAACAACGGCGGCATCCTGCACTACGTGCTGCGTCAGTTGGCAAACGCCGCTACCGCTGCTGCTTAAGGCACTTTAAGCGCCAAATAAATAGCCCCGTCAGGAAACTGGCGGGGCTTTTTATTTGCTCGCGTTTAAGCTGCTACGACTCCAGGGTTACTGCGGCTCAGCATCTTAACTACATTTGCTGTGCTATCGTAAGGTCAACACCCTGCGAGGAGATTCATATGCGCTCTATTCTCATAATGGCTTCGTTATTTGTTTCGGTCGGCGCTCACGCTGCATTTGTCACCGTAGATTTTGAAGAATTTAGCATTGGTGATGGTGCCGGCCCTTATCCCACGGTACTGACATCACAAGGCTACGAGTTCACTGGTCAAGGAGACACTCTTGCTACTTCTGCCGAGGTGATCGCAGGCAACAATGTAGGTGGAACCAATGCCTATGGAGGCTTTGTCGCCGGTCTTGGGCAGGACGGTTTTAATTATGCGGTGACTATTACGATCGAAAAAGCTGATGGGGGTGCATTCGCGATACACGATTTCGACCTGTTCATGGACACAGATCCAGGCGGCTGGCAGGAGATCAGAGGCACTCTGGCTGGCGGCGGCATCACTTTCCTATCGAGTCCGGGTGTTGGCACCGGTGACTGGCTCAATCTGGAATCGGTCACCTTCCGGGCTGAGGGCAATGGGTTTGATTTTGGTTTCGGCACCATTGAAATCGACAACGTAATAATTAGCGCTGTACCAGTACCGGCCGCCGTCTGGTTATTCGGATCAGCGCTATTTGGCTTGGCGTGGTTTCGGCAACGCTAGTTATCTGACCCGATACGAAGTATCAAAATGCTGGTTTAGCGGCGACGCATCCAGCCGAGCAAACCAAGGCCCGAAGCAAACAGCCATGCCGCTGCAGGTACCGGCACAGCGGTTAAGGTCAACGAACCGGCCGGAGCTATCACGACACCTACTTCGTCACCAAACTCATCGAATTCGATACCAATGATGAATGCTGTATAGCTGCCAGGCAAAGCCGCAGGTATCTCATCATCTGCGGTGATCCAACTGGTGTCTGCAAAGATCGCCAGAGTCCATTCTTGTCCGTCGGCAGGAGAAAACTCACCGGGGTCACAAACGCCTCCGGGCTCCAGACAGACACTGGTCGTATCGCTGATAAGAACTTCAATCCAGTCGTACGTGCCGTCAGCAACCATCCCGCCGGTTTCATCAGAGGTAATATCAAGGTTGTTGTTTACCACGATGGCCGGTGGTGCGACGCTATTAAAGGTTGCGCCCAGTTCAATATTGCTGACGCTGCCACCGTAAGGTGCTCCTTCAAATTCCCAGAATGAAGAGTACTCATGACCCGGATTGTTGGAAGGTGTCGGATCGGAACCGGGACCGGCATTTGCCGTATCGTTATCGACCACAAACGTACCGTTGATCGTGTGCCCCACCAGAATGTCGCCGGCAAAGCTACCTTCAACATAACTCACTGTCGTAGAAACAGAATACTCAACGGGTGCAGCATTCACTGCATTCCCACCAAACAACACCACTGAGAGCCCCACGGCGCAAGCAAACTTATTCATAACAACCTCTGGCACATAAATATTTCGATCATCTTAGCACTCACTAGCGGCTCAAATCGACCGACTACTGCCGGTTTTTATGGTAAGTCGGCTTAATCAGCGCAGCCAGGCGGGGCCCGTTTCCCAAAACGCATCGACCGACTTGTCGATCGCTTCATAATCCGGCACATGGCGAGCCACCAGATTCCAGTAACGACTCGAATGATCCATATGCTGAAGATGGCAAAGCTCATGAATCAAAACATACTCCGCCTGCCCGGGCTCCAGCATCAGAATGGCCGCGTTCAGGCTGATCGTGCCTCTGGATGAGCAACTGCCCCAGCGGGTTTTCTGATTGCGTATCTGCACGCGTTGCGGCTTTAAATCAATTTCCTCGCCGAGCTTATACAGTCGCTGCGGCAGTTCATTGCGGGCAACGCCCCGTAACCAACGCCGAAGCACCGGCCAGCAATCTGTCGGTGTAACTTCAGGTGTTTTAATAGTCAGACGATCTGCCTGTTGCGAGAAGCCCGCTTTATCCGCCAAATCGTAGATGACCTCTATACGCCGGTTGATCAGTGGCAGCTGAATCATCTCAGGTAACAATGGCCCCTGCTTTGCGACCTTTTCAACCATTCGTGCTCTGGCTTGCTCAATCCACTCGATATGCGAACTAACAAATTCCTGCACCTGACCTGCACTCGCTCGTAGCGGCGCGACAACTTCAACACCGCCATGCGGAAACACCTGAATACTCAGTCTGCGTGCCCGCTTACTGTAACGAACCTGCCATGCTTCCGGACTATCCTCGGCAACCGGTTCTAAAAGGGATAATTGAATTTCTTCACGCGACATTATGTGCGCAATAGTAACCCTGTTGATGGCAATGTCTATTACAATTGCGACTGGCCAACGCAAACCTCAGAAACCATGCACACACTTATCGATATCGGCGCCAACCTGACACACGACAGTTTTGACGCCGACCGTGATGCCATCATTGAGAACGCAGCTGCTGTTGGTGTTACCCGGCAGATTGTGACCGGAGCCGATGTCGATGGCAGTAAGCAGGCTCTCGCTCTTGCCAATCAGTATCCCGGACAGCTTTGGGCTACCGCTGGCGTGCATCCTCATCATGCCAAAGACTACGACGCAGCAGCAGACGCTATTCTGCGCGAACTGGCTGCTGGTGAGCCGGTCGTTGCGGTTGGTGAAATGGGTCTGGATTACTTCCGTAATTTCTCTGCACATGAAGAGCAGGAGTTTGCTTTCGACAGCCAATTGCAAATAGCAGTCGATGTACAAAAACCCGTGTTCTTGCATCAGCGTGACGGTCACGGTGCCTTCGTCGCAATTCTAAAGAACCATCTGGACAACATTCCCGGTGGTGTCGCGCACTGCTTTACCGGCACCAAAGACGAAATGAAAACCTATCTGGACATGGGCCTCTATGTGGGCATCACCGGCTGGATCTGCGATGAGCGCCGGGGACATGACCTGCAAGAGGCCGTTAAGTACCTGCCTAAAGACCGGGTCATGCTGGAAACCGATGCGCCTTACCTACTGCCACGGGATCTGAGCAAAGAACAAAAGAAGGCAATCAACGGGCGACGCAATGAACCCGCCCTGCTGCCGCACGTGCTTGCGGCCACAGCATCTCTGATGGGGCTCAGTGAAGAAGAACTGGCCGAAGCGGCAACCAGCAATAGCGAAACACTATTCGGACTGCCCTCTCGTTAGCTTTATCTCGCTTGCATTACATAAGCTTGTGATTGCTTCATCGGGACGGTCGTGAAACACTGAATCCCATAACAAATAACCCATCAATAATCCTCGGGGAACCCTGCCATGCATATTAACGTCAGAAATTTAGTCGCTGCGGTCATGCTGACCTTCGCGCTCGGTGCCAATGCTACGGTCGTAAATGTTGATTTTACTGACGTAATAACCGACCCGTTTCCCGGCAACGTATTCCAATCACTCGAATCAAAAGGATTTCAGATAACCGGAATAGGCCCTAAGGTTTCCTCCGGGGTCGGCAGCGGCGCCTATCTGGAAACTGTTTCCGGTGGCTCCATGGACTTTTCAAGAATAGACGGTACGCAGTTTGATTTACTGCAAATGGATATCTATGTGCTAGATCCAACAAACGATATCTATTACCACCAATCGTACGCGGACAGTTTCGCGCTTACAGGACGCGATGCCGATGATAATGTCATCGCGTCGATGGATATCAGCTGGATGGATGACACTGGCTGGAGAACCGTTGTATTCGACAGCAGCTGGACCAATATTCAGACACTGGAAATAGGCTTTCTAAGCGAGTGTTGCAGCGAAGTGATCTATACCGAAGTCGATAATATCGTTGTCAATGCGGTGCCTGTGCCCGCGGCTTTCTGGTTGTTTGGTTCTGCGTTAGCCGGACTTGGCTGGATGAGAAAACGGTCTAGCTGACCAGAGCCTGCGCCACACCTTTTACCGTGGCTTTGTCTGCGAGTTGTTCCCACGATGGCAGGAATGCATCGATCACAGCGGTGGTCTGTTCAGGTGCATGCTCTTTGATCTGCTCAATCAATGAGTCAAAAAAGATCACCTGCCCAGGCTGGCCTTTGCTGAACTTACCTTTATCGGTAAAGGCTACGTAGCCCTCCACCGGCACGTCGGGCGCCAATGCTTTAACCGCTGCTATGCGGTCCAGCAAACCCGGCTGCGGATTCTGAAAAGTGAAACGACGATTGTCATCAATCACCGTCCACTCATCCATGGAGTCACTGCCAAAAATATTGCCGGCAATATCCTTGGTATCAACAATCAGGATACCTTTCGTCGTGAGTAGCATGTACTCAAGGTGAATCTCCCCGTCATTACCATCCGGTAACAGGAAGTCATGCAGTAAATAAGGACTGGCCGCTTTCAGGCGTGCATCGATGGTGCGTGACAGACGGCGGCGAATAATGAAGACAACAAGTAAAAGCGGCACAAGCACCACTGCTGCAAACATGGCAATCGATTGGAGCTCCATTCCTGCCATATTCTGTTCTCTACCTAGAGATAAGCAGCAACGGCTGCGGATTGATTATCGACGGTATCAAACGCTGCAGGCAATTTGAGCAGCTGCTCAAGCTCATCAGGAACCGGCAAGGTGACATTGACCAAAGGTTCGACAATATCTTCGAACTTAGCCGCATCAGCTGTCGCTACCAGGCTCCAGTGTCCGGCGGCTTTTTCTTCATCCGCAAGGTCATGACGGAATACATAAAATGCCGTGGCGGTATGCGGGCACCATGCGATGCTGTCTTCGGCGAACTCGGCCACGATCTGTTCGCGAATCTGTTCATCGGTAACGGAGAATGAACGCAGCTTATCGTTCAGGCTATCGGCCTCACCCCACAAGTTACGCAGGCGCTCCATGTTGCTCGGGTTACCCACGTCCATAGCCGATGCCAGTGTTGCTACGCTGGCTCTGGGTGACCACTCACCACTCGCAAGAAACTCAGGGATAGTGCGGTTGGCGTTGGTCGCCAGAACAATATCGCCGATCGGAAAGCCC
>Ga0209692_10003743_pt1 | contig 14427 bp, 18 predicted proteins | sample tdDd472_FD_187129 | JGI IMG/M metagenome (GOLD analysis project Ga0209692, IMG submission 187129) | Marine sediment microbial communities from the Atlantic coast under amendment with organic carbon and nitrate - tdDd47.2 (SPAdes)... | ecosystem: Environmental > Aquatic > Marine > Coastal >...
GAGGCGCGGGTCGACTGGACCCAACCCGCCGAGGCTGTCGACCGCAAGATCCGGGGCCTTTCGCCCTTTCCCGGCGCCTGGTGCGAGATCGACGGCGCGCGGGTTAAACTTCTGGCCTCGCGCCCCGCCGAGGGCGCCGGCGCGCCGGGCGAGGTGCTGGACGACGCGCTGACCGTCGCCTGCGGCAGCGGCGCGGTGCAATTGACCCGCTTGCAACGGGCGGGCAAGGCGGCGCAGGATGCGGATGTGTTCCTGCGCGGTCTTGCCGTGCCTCCGGGAACGCGGCTGGCGTAGGCCGGAGAGGAGACGGACGGATGATCCTGACGTTGATGGGCACGGTGGTGATTGCCGGGATCGTCGGCTACGCCGCCGAGAAAACCGGCTTTACCCGCAACGGGATCCTGCAATCCATCATCATCTGCATCGGCGGTGCCTTCCTGTTCTACTACCTGCGGCTGATGTTCGGAATCGGTTTCGGATCGCCGGGGATGAATGCCATCGTCTCATCGGTCGGGGCGCTGATCATCGTACCGTTCCACTGGCGGAGGTAAGGCAATGAGTATCGTTTTCCTGATCATCATCGGCGCGGCGGCGGGGTTTCTGGCCACCCGGATGATGAAGGTCGAGGCCGACATCCCCACCACCATGCTGATCGGCATCGTCGGCGCGTTGCTGGGCGGGCTGATCCTGCGGGCGCTGCTGACCATGATGGGCGCGCTGTCGGGCTTCGTCGGCGCGGTGCTGGGCGCGATGCTGGTGATCTGGCTCTGGCAGACCTATTTCCGGCGATAGGGCGGCGCCGGGGCGCTGCGGGAAACCTGCAATCGCCTGCCCGGTCTGCCGAGCCCGCCCGTCTTGACAAAGGCTGGCGCGGAGGGACCGAACCCATTACGCTCAACGGTTCGGCCCGTCGCTTTCGGGCGGCAGGCGGTTCCACTCGGTTCCCGGAGAGCCCGTGCCATGAGAACGCGTTTCATCCATAGCGTCCTGCAACTGCGCAAGCGCCTCTGGGCCAAGCCCGCACTCTATTGCTTTCTGGCGGTGGTCGCCTCGCTCCTCGCGCAGGCGGCGGATTACTGGTCCGCCGGGCGCCTGCTGCCCGAGATCACGCCAGATACGATCCAGACGCTGTTGACGATCATTTCTTCGTCGATGCTGGCGGTCGCGACCTTTGCGGTGGGCTCGATGCTGGCCAGCTATTCCTCGGCCAGCGCCTCGGCCACGCCGCGCGCCTTCGCGCTGGTGCTGGCCGATGACGTCTCGCAGACCGCGCTGTCCAGTTTCATCGGGGCCTTCATCTTCAGCATCGTTTCGATCGTCGCGCTCAAGACCGGCCTCTATGGCCGGGGTGGGTTGTTCGTGCTGTTCGTCCTGACCCTGGCGATCTTTGCCTGGGTCATCCTCACCTTTGTGCGCTGGGTCGACAATATCGCCCGCCTCGGTCGGCTGGGCACCACGATCGACAAGGCCGAGGCCGCCGCGCGCACCACCCTGAGGGAGCGGCGCATGATGCCGTTCCTCGGCGGGGTGGAGAAGACGCAACGCACCGAACTTCGCGGCGTCCGGGTCTTTTGCGACGACATCGGTTACGTCCAATACGTCGACATGAAGGCCTTGCAGGCCATCGCGGAGGACCATGAGTTGCGGATCATGGTCGATGCCATGCCCGGTTCTTTCCTGGCGCCGGGGCGGCCGGTGGTGATCCTCGATACAGACGAGGATCCCGACGAGAAGATCGCCAGGCGCATCGCGAACGCCTTTGTCATCGGTGAAAACCGGACCTTCGACGAGGATCCGCGGTTCGGCCTTATCGTGCTGTCCGAGATCGCGGCCCGGGCGCTGTCGCCGGCGGTGAACGACCCGGGCACCGCCATCGTGATCATCGGGCGTTTCGTGCGGTTGTTCTCGGCATGGGCCAGGCCGGTGGGCGAGGAGGAAAAGACCGAAGAGATTTACGATCGCGTCATCGTCCCGACGCTGGAACTGGCAGAGATGTTCGACGATGCCTTTACCGCGATCGCCCGCGATGGCGCCGGCACAGTCGAGGTCGGCATCCGGCTGCAGAAGGCGTTTCTGTCGCTCTCGACCCTCGATTTCCCCGGTTTCCCCGCGCAAGCCCGCCGACATTCCGCGCTGGCGCTGGATCGGGCCAGGGACAGGCTGCCGTTGCAGGACGACGTCACGCGGCTGGAGCGGATCGCGCGCCTGCTGGCCTGAGCGGCGGGCTTCCGGCCAGGGCCCCGCGAACGCCCGCGTTTGAAACCCGGGCGTTTTCGCCTAGACTGGAGCTGTTTCGCGGCAAGGGGCCGGTCATGCGCGTTCTGTCACTGATCCTCGTCCTTCTGGTCCTGCCCTCGGCCCTGCTGGCCGGGCGGGTGGCGCTGGTGATCGGCAATTCCGACTATTCCGCGGTGGCGCCGCTGGACAACCCGCACAACGATGCCGCCGCCGTGGCCGAGGCGTTGGAGCGGCAGGGATTTGCCGTGCTGCGCGGCACCAACCTGGGCCGGATCGGCATGCGCGATGCGCTGCGCAAGTTCCGCGACATGGCCGACCGCTCCGAAATTGCGCTGGTCTACTACGCCGGTCACGGCATCGAGATCGGCGGCACCAATTACCTCGTCCCGGTCGATGCCCGTCTGGAGGACGAGCGCGACGCGCCGCTGGAGATGGTCGATCTGGATCTTGTGTTGCGTCAGATTTCCGGCGCGCAGGTGATGAAGATGGTGGTGCTGGACGCCTGCCGCAACAACCCCTTCGTGATCCGCATGCAGCAATCGGGGGGCAACCGCGGCGTCAGCCAGGGGCTGGCTGATATCCGTACCAACCAGAGCGATACGCTGGTCGCCTATGCCGCCGCCGCAGGCGCGATCACACCGGACGGACCCGAGGGCGGCAATTCGCCCTTTACCGCCGCCTTCCTCGCGGCGCTGGACGGACCGCCGGCCGATGTGCGCCGGGTGCTGGGCCGGGTCCGGGACCGGATGCGCCAGTCGGTGCCGGGGGCGGCACCCTTTGTTTATTCCTCGCTGGGGGGCAGCGAGTATGTGATCAACCCCAGGAGCGGCGGCGGCGTCCCCACGCCGCCCGCGCCCGCCGTTCAGGCGGCCCCCGCCGCCGGGCCGTCGCTGGCCGAGGATTTCGTGCGCATCGACCGCGACGGCACCCTGGCCGACTGGGATGCTTTCCTGATCCGGCACGAGGGACAGAGTGATCATCCGCTCTATGCCTTTGCGCTGGAAAAACGCGAGGCGCTGCGGCGGGCGGCGCGGAGCGAACCGAATGACACGGGCGGGCGGCGCGAAAGCCTCGCCGCCCTCATCCCCACCCCGACCCCCGTGCCGGGGCCCGCGCCCGCCATTCAGGACCTGCCGTCCAGCGACGTTCTGGCCCGCGACATCCAGCGCATGCTTCGGGTCAGCGGCTGCTATCGCGGTGGAATCGACGGGATTCTCGGGCGCAATTCACGGCGTGGGCTGGTGACCTTCGGCGAGGCTGCCGGTGTCGCCGTGCCGACCGCCGGTCTTGGCGATGCGGCACAACTGCTGCGTATCCGCACCCTGCTCGAGACGCACGCGGGGGTCGAATGCACGCGCGCGCCGGTGCGCACCACCGTGCGCAAGCCGGCGGTCACCGGCGGGGGGAAAAAGGCGACATCGCCCGCCGCCCCGGCGGACAAGGATGCAGCATCGCAGGCCCACAAGGGCACCAATATCACCGGCGCGACGACGCGCAAGGACACGACCAAGATCGCTCCGATCCGGCCGGCAGACTGCATCGGCGCGCGGCGCAAGCTGCATGACTGCGACTAGGCTTTTGTCTTGAACGGTTTCATGCCCTCGCGGGCCAGCTCGTCGGCGCGCTCGTTCTCCGGGTGGCCGGCATGCCCCTTGACCCATTTCCAGGTCACCTTGTGGCGCGCCTGCACCGCGTCAAGCCGTTGCCACAACTCGGCGTTCTTCACCGGTTTTTTCGCCGCGTTCTTCCAGCCGTTCTTTTTCCAGCCGAAGATCCAGCCGGTGATGCCGTTCTTTACGTAATTGCTGTCGGTGACGATGGTCAACTCGCTGGCCCGCGTCAGGCTTTCCAGCGCGTTGATCGCCGCCAGAAGCTCCATGCGGTTGTTGGTGGTCTGCGCCTCGCCGCCCTTCAGCTCGCGCTGCTTGACGATCTCGCCGCCCTCCATCGCGCGCAGAAGCACCCCCCAGCCGCCCGGGCCGGGATTGCCGGAACAGGCCCCGTCGGTATAGGCGATGAGTTCAGCCATGGGCGAGCACCGAAATCCAGGGCGCCGTGGTGCCGTCCAGCCCCTCGCTTGCCCCGTGTTTGACATCCCCGGGCGCGAAGCCCGCCGTGCGGAGGTGGTCCATCAATTCGTCCTCTGAGAAATAGGTGTAGTGCCGCCCGATGCTGTCGCGGGCTGCCCCCTTACCCAGCTTTAGCCCGATGAGGAAGACCCCGACGGGTTTCAGGGCGCGATGCAGTGCCGCCAGATGGCGCGGGAAATCGGGGCGCGGGGCGTGCAGCAGGCTGAAGTTGGCCCAGATCCCGTCATAGGTTGCGTCGCCCGCGATGTCGTCGAATGTGGCCTGCCGTGCGGTCACGCCCGGATGGCGGGCCGCCATCGCCACCATCGCGGCCGAGGCATCCACCGCCTCGACCACCAACCCCGCCTCGGCCATGCGTGCCGCTGCCGCCCCCGGCCCGCAGCCGAGATCCAGCACCCGGCCACCCTTGGGGCAGGCCGCGATGAAGGCCGCCAGACGCGGATCGGCGATGTTGTATTGGTCGGTCATTTCGGCGTAATCCGCCGCGCGCTGGTCGTAAATGCGGATCGTTTCGGGATCGCTCACAGCCAGACCCCCACCGCGAGACAGCTGATCGCCACCACGCTCAGCAGCAGCCGCAGCCGCATCCACCAGGGCGGCGTCAGCCCCCAATGGGAAAACGCCGCGTCGAGCAGCAGCAGCCCGGCAAAGCCGAAGATCAGGTTGGTCCCCGCCGCCACCGGTCCGCCGCCGGTCATGAAGAACGCCCAGAGTGCCGGAATCACCGACAGCACATATCCGGTTGCCGCCTGTCCGCCATCGGCCCTGGCAGCAAATCCCCAGAGCACCCCGGACATGAAGCTGAGGATCACCGAGCCGTAGAACAGCTGGATGTAGGGCCCGACGAAGCGCGGCCCCAGGCGCGCCGCGCCCCAGGCCTGCAGATCGCCGTTCAGATAGGTCGCAGCGCCCCAGAGAAACGGGATAAGACCGACCAGACCGAGCAGCAGCGGGGCAGGGGGGATGCGGTGCATCGGGCGCTCCGCTCAGGCAGGCGCGCGCAGCAGGCGCGGCACCTTGAATTCCACGTTTTCGGCGGCGGTTTGTACAGTCTCCACCGTGACATCATAGCGGGCGCGAAAGGCGTCGATCACCTCGTTCACCAGCACCTCGGGGGCAGAGGCCCCGGCGGTGATGCCGACGCTGCCGATCCCCTCCAACGCGCGCCAGTCGATGTTCCCGGCCCGCTGCACAAGCTGGGAATAGGAACAGCCCGCTTTCGCCCCCACCTCGACCAGGCGGCGCGAGTTCGACGAGTTCGGCGCGCCCACCACCAGCATCGCGTCGCATTTCCCGGCGATCGCCTTCACCGCCTCCTGCCGGTTGGTGGTGGCATAGCAGATGTCCTCCTTGTGCGGCCCCACGATGGCGGGAAACCGCGCCTTGAGGGCGGCGACGATATCGGCGGTGTCATCGATGCTGAGCGTGGTCTGGGTGACATAGGCCAGCCGGTCGGGATCGCGCACCGCAACCCTCGCCACGTCCTGCGGCGTCTCGACCAGCACCACCTCGCCCTCGGGCAGCTGGCCCATGGTGCCGATGGTTTCCGGGTGGCCGGCATGGCCGATCATGATCATCTGCAACCCGTTGTCGAAATGCCGCTGCGCCTCGATATGCACCTTGGAGACCAGCGGGCAGGTGGCATCGACATAGACCATGTGTCGCCGCGCCGCCTCGGAGGGCACCGATTTCGGAACCCCGTGGGCCGAGAAGATCACCGGGCGATCCTCCGGGCAGTCCGCCAGTTCCTCGACAAAGACGGCGCCCTTGTCGCGCAGCCCGTCTACAACGAACTTGTTGTGCACGATCTCATGGCGCACGTAGACCGGCGCGCCCCATTTCTCCAGCGCCATCTCGACGATCTTGATCGCGCGGTCCACCCCGGCGCAAAAGCCGCGCGGCGCGGCGAGATAGAGGGTGAGGGGCGGTTTGGTCATGTCGCGGTCTCCTTGCCCCGACAGGTAAGGCCTCGGGCCGCGATGGTCCAGCCCGCGCGCCACTCACGCGGGCGTGATTGGACCTTCCGGCGGGGGAAGCTGGCAGGACCGCGAGAGGCTATCGAAGCGCAGGAGAACGGGATGAACAAGACCAAGGCGGGGATTTCCGCAGGGATCGGTGCGCTGGCGCTCTCGGCGGCGGTTATCTGGTGGCAGACCGGGGCTGAGGCGCAGCAGGGGCTTTTGCCCTATACCGATACCGAAGCGGTCGCGCGCGGCGCCGAGATTTACAAGGGATTTTGCGCCAGTTGCCACGGCTTGGGGCGGCAGGGCGCGCCGAACTGGCGCGACCGCGATGCGGACGGCTATCTTCCAGCCCCGCCGCACGATGAGACCGGCCACACCTGGCACCATCCGGACAAGCAATTGCTGGCGCTGACCTTGAACGGCACGGCGCAGATTGTCGGCAACGGCTACAAGAGCCGCATGCCAGGGTTCAAGGATACCCTCGACCCGGACGATGTCCTGGCCGTCCTGGCCTATATCAAGAGCACCTGGCCCGACGCGGTGATCCGGCAACACAACGCGATCAATGCGCAGGCGGGCGGCTGACCGCCGCAACCGGGCCCCAACCCGGCGCGGCGACAGATGCCCGCCCCGCGTTCAGTTGCTGGCGTAAGCCACGTTGCGCGTGTCCGACGACTGGTGCTCGCGCGGGGGGCGCCCGATCACTTCCTTCAGCTCTTCCAATTCGATGAAGTTGTCGGCCTGGCGACGCAGGTCGTCCGAGATCATCGGCGGCTGGCTGCGGATGGTCGAGACCACCGAAACACGAACCCCCTGGCGTTGCAGGCTGGCCACCAGCGGACGGAAGTCGCCGTCACCGGAGAACAGCACGATATGGTCCACGCGCGGCGCCAGTTCCATGGCATCGACCGTCAGCTCGATATCCATGTTCCCCTTGACCTTACGGCGGCCCATGCTGTCGGTGTACTCCTTGGCCGGCTTGGTGACCATGGTGAACCCGTTATAATGCAGCCAGTCCACCAGCGGGCGGATCGGCGAATACTCGTCATTTTCCAACAGCGCGGTGTAATAGAATGCCCGCAGAAGCTTGCCGCGGCGCATGAACTCCTGGCGCAGCAGCTTGTAGTCGATATCAAAACCCAGAGCCTTGGCTGCGGCGTAAAGATTCGATCCATCGATGAACAGCGCAAGCCGTTCGTCCTTGTAAAACATATAAATGTCCTTCCGAAATGATCAGTTCGCCGTGGTGTTCCGAGAGTGAGTGACTAAATCTGGCGAAATGATGGGAACAAAATAAGAGAAATCGAGTGTACCGCAAGGCCCGCGACCAGTCGAAAGGCCGACTGATATGACCGAAATCCGGTCAAATACCTGTGTAGCGCTGGGCGCGAACCTGCCCTCCAGCGCCGGATCGTCACGGGACACCCTGGTCGCGGCGGTCGCCGCCATGGCCGAGCGGGGGCTGCTGATTCGTGCCGTGAGCCGGTTTTTCACGACCCCCTGCTACCCGCCCGGCACCGGGCCCGACTATGTCAATGCGGCTGTAAAGGTGGCCTGCGACCTCGCGCCGGAGGCCCTGCTCGGGGTTCTTCACGAAATCGAGGCCAGCTTCGGACGCGAGCGGCAGCTGCGCTGGGGCATGCGCACGCTGGATCTCGACCTGTTGATGGTGGACGACGTGATTGCGCCCGATCCGGCTACCCACGACCATTGGCGCGACCTGGATGTCGCGGCACAACGCCGCATAGCGCCCGAGGGACTGATCCTGCCGCATCCGCGGCTCCAGGATCGCGGCTTCGTGCTGGTGCCGCTGGCCGATATCGCGCCCGACTGGGTGCATCCGGTCCTGCGGCAGCCGGTTTCGGCGCTGCTGGCGGCGCTGCCGGCCGGGGATCTGGCGCAGATCCGGCCGATCTGACCCGCCCCGCGCGACCCTGCGCCGAGCCACCTTGTCAACCCGGAGATTCGCCGCTACAAAGCCCCGCTCTGGACCCGGATTAGTATTGGAGATCTCCCGATGGCCCGCGTGACGGTTGAAGATTGCGTTGACAAGGTACCGAACCGGTTCGAACTGGTGATGCTGGCCGCACATCGTGCGCGCGAGGTTTCCGCCGGCGCACCGATTACGGTGGACCGCGATAACGACAAGAACCCGGTCGTTGCCCTGCGCGAGATCGCCGACGAAACCCAGAGCGCCGACGAGCTGCGCGAGCGGCTGATCGAATCGAACCAGACCCAGATCGAGGTCGATGAGCCGGAAGAGGACAGCATGGCCCTCCTGATGGGCGCCGAGGCCGACAAGCCGGCCGAGGACGACATGAACGAGGAAATGCTGCTGCGCAAGCTGATGGAGGCCCAGGGCCAGGGCTGATCGGGCAAACGAGGATGCGGACCGGATGATCTCAGCCGAAGACCTGATTGCGCTGGTCCACAACTACAACCCGAAAACCAACGCCGCCCGCATCGCCGACGCCTATGCCTTCGGATTGGAGATGCACGCGGGGCAGACGCGCCAGTCGGGCGAATCCTATTTCAGCCACCCGGTCGCCGTCGCCGCGATCCTGACCGAGCAGCGGCTCGACGATGCCACAATCATCACCGCGCTGCTGCACGACACCATCGAGGATACCAAGGCCAGCTATTCCGAGGTGACGCGCCGGTTCGGCTCCGAGGTGGCGGAACTGGTCGATGGCGTTACCAAGCTGACCAACCTCCAGCTCTCCAGCCGCGAGACCAAGCAAGCCGAGAACTTCCGCAAGCTGTTCATGGCCATGTCCAAGGATCTGCGGGTGATCCTGGTCAAGCTGGCCGACCGGCTGCACAACATGCGCACCATCAAGGCGATGAAGCCGGAAAAGCAGGCCCAGAAGGCACGCGAGACGATGGATATCTTCGCGCCGCTGGCCGGGCGCATGGGCATGCAGTGGATGCGCGAGGAGCTCGAGGACCTGTCGTTCCGGGTGCTCAATCCGGAGGGGCGGCAATCGATCATCCGCCGCTTCATCACCCTGCAGCGCGAAACCGGCGACGTGATCCACCGGATCACCGGCGACATGCGGCACGAACTGGAAAAGGCCGGGATCGAGGCCGAGGTCTTCGGTCGGGCCAAGAAACCCTATTCGATCTGGCGCAAGATGCAGGAAAAGGAACAGGGGTTCTCGCGCCTGTCGGACATCTACGGATTCCGCATCATCACCGGCAGCGAAGAGGATTGCTATCGCACCCTGGGCACCATCCACCAGCGCTGGCGTGCGGTTCCGGGGCGGTTCAAGGATTACATCAGCCAGCCGAAATCGAACGGCTACCGCTCGATCCACACCACCGTGTCGGGCCGCGACGGCAAGCGGGTCGAGGTGCAGATCCGCACCCGCCAGATGCACGACGTCGCCGAAACCGGGGTGGCGGCGCATTGGTCCTATCGGGACGGGGTGCGGTCGGAAAACCCCTTTGCTGTCGATCCGGCGAAATGGATCGCCTCGCTGACCGAACAGTTCGACGCTGAGGAGGATCACGAGGATTTCCTCGAGGCGGTCAAGCTTGAGATGTACTCCGACCAGGTGTTCTGCTTTACGCCCAAGGGCGATGTGGTGAAGCTGCCCCGCGGCGCGACGCCGATCGACTATGCCTATGCGATCCACACCCGCATCGGTCATGCCTGCGTCGGCGCCAAGGTCGATGGCATCCGGGTGCCGCTCTGGACCCGGCTCAAGAACGGCCAGTCGGTCGAGATCATCACCGCCGAGGGCCAGACGCCGCAGGTCACCTGGCTGGAGATCGCCACCACCGGCAAGGCCCGCTCGGCGATCCGCCGCGCCCTGCGCGAACTGGACCGAGGCCGCTTCATCAAGCTGGGGCACGAACTGGCGCGCTCGGCCTTCGAACACGTCGGGCGCAAGGCCACCGACAAGGCGCTCGACGCCGCCGCGCGGCACCTGCGGCTGACCAATCGCGACGAGTTGCTGGCGCGGCTGGGCAGCGCCGAGCTGACCGCGCATGACGTCGTGCAGGCGGTCTATCCCGAGCTGGCCCGCGACGATGGCGACCAGGTGCCGCCGCGCCGGGCGGTGATCGGGGTGCAGCCGGGTCAGAGTTTCGAACGCGCGCCCTGCTGCCAGCCGCTGCCGGGCGAGCGCATCGTCGGCATCACCTATCGCGGCAAGGGCGTCGTGGTGCACACAATCGACTGCGACCGGCTCAGCGAGTTCGAGGAACAGCCGGGCCGCTGGGTCGATCTGCACTGGCATTCGGGCACCCACCCGGCGGTCTATACCGTGACCCTGGACATGACCATCGGCAACGACGCGGGCGTGCTGGGGCGTATTTGCACATTGATCGGTGAGAAAAAGGCCAATATCAGCAATCTTGTATTCGTGGATCGCAAGCCCGATTTCTATCGTCTGATGGTGGATGTCGAATTGCGGGATGTGGAGCAGCTCCACTCGCTGATGCTGATGCTCGAGGCCGAAAGCGACGTGGCCTCGGTGGAACGCTACCGCGAAACATCACCGGCCCACGCCGCGGCGGGCTGACGGCGGCGCCGGGACCAAGGGGACGACGAGGTTGGTATTCAAACGCCGGGATCGACGCTCGCTCTTCAAGATCGTCCTGGAGTTCTTTTATCCCCGCGGCGGCTGGTACCGCGCCTTTCTCTACGTCAAACACCGCGTGCGCCGCCTGCCCGACACGCCCGAACGGATCGCGCGTGGCATCTGGGCCGGGGTGTTCACCACCTTCACCCCGTTCTACGGCATGCACTTCGTGGTCGCCTTCCTGATCTCGCGGCTGATGCGGGGCAATCTTCTCGCCGCACTCAGCGCCACGTTCTTTGGCAACCCACTCACCTATGTGCCGATCGGGGTAATCTCGCTGCGAACCGGGCATTTCCTGCTCGGCACGCAGTTCGACGAGGCCCGGCACACCGGGTTTCTGGGCAAGTTCGCCTATGCCGGGCGGGATCTGAGGGACAATATCATCGCGCTCTTTACCGACCGCGACGCCGACTGGAACGGGCTGGCGGCCTTCTACCACGACATATTCTATCCCTATATGGTCGGGGGGCTGATCCCCGGCGCGGTGGCCGGCACAATCGCCTATTTCGTCAGCGTGCCGCTGATCCGCGCCTACCAGAAACGGCGCCGCGCCAAGATCAAGGCCAAGTTCGAAGCGATCAAGAAAAAAGCCAGCGCAGAGGCTGACCTTGTCGCAAAGCCGGACTAATGTCTGCGCGAATTCTCTGATCAGGAGTCCCTCAATGACCGAATCCCGTCTGCGGCTGGGCGTGAACATCGACCACGTGGCTACCGTGCGCAACGCACGCGGCGGCGCCTATCCCGACCCGCTGCGCGCCGCGAAACTGGCCGAGGCGGCCGGCGCCGACGGCATCACCGCGCACCTGCGCGAGGATCGCCGCCACATCTCAGACGCCGATATCGAGGGGCTGGCCGAGGCGCTGAGCGTGCCGCTGAACTTCGAGATGGCGGCGACGGACGAGATGCAGGCGATCGCGCTGCGGCACAAACCGCACGCGGTCTGCATCGTGCCCGAAAAGCGCGAGGAGCGGACAACCGAGGGTGGGCTTGAAGTGGCGCAGGACGAAGCCCGGCTGGCCGGTTTCATAGCACCCCTGCGCGATGCCGGCTGCCGGGTGTCGCTGTTCATCGGGGCGGACCGGCCGCAGATCGAGGCCGCCGCGCGCATCGGCGCCGAGGTCATCGAGTTGCACACCGGGGCCTATTGCGATTTCCACGCCGAGGGGCGCGTCGCGGCCCGTGACGAAGAGCTGGCGCGCCTGCGTGATATGTCGACGCTGGCGACCTCGCTGGGGCTCGAGGTGCACGCCGGTCACGGTCTGACCTATGACACGGTTCAGCCGATCGCCGCCTTCCCCGAGGTGCGCGAGCTGAACATCGGGCATTTCCTGATCGGAGAGGCGATCTTTCGCGGCCTCGATCCGGCGATCCGCGAGATGCGCCGCCTGATGGACGAGGCGCGGGCGTGACCCCGGCGCCGACAGCGACTTTTCTGAAAAGTCGCGGCAAGAATCTTCAGAAGATTCTTGCCCGGATACGGATGGAAACGGAGACGCCATGATCCTCGGGATCGGCACCGACCTGGCCAATATCGACCGGGTGGCGCGCACGCTGGAGCGTTTCGGCGACCGGTTCCGCAACCGCGTCTTTACCGAGGTCGAACAACGCAAGGCCGAGCGGCGCCGCGACGTCGCCGGCACCTATGCCAAGCGCTGGGCGGCGAAGGAGGCCTGCTCCAAGGCGCTGGGCACCGGGCTGCGCATGGGCATCGCCTGGAAGGACATGGGCGTCAGCAACCTGCGCACCGGCCAGCCGGTCATGCATGTCACCGGCTGGGCCGCCGAGCGCCTGGCGCAGATGACTCCGCCGGGGCACGAGGCGATCATCCATGTCACCCTGACCGACGATCACCCCTGGGCGCAGGCCTTTGTCGTGATCGAGGCGTGGCCCATCGCCGGGGTCGGGGCCCCGGGCGGGCCCTCGGCTTGACTTACCCCGGTCCGGCCCGCAAGAAGCGACCGAGCCCATCCCAACCCTGACGGAGAGCCGAATGGCCCGAACTGAAAAAACCGGACACGCCCTCTGGGAGACGATCAAGACCGTCGTCTATGCCCTGCTGATCGCCGGGGTGTTCCGCACCCTGTTCTTCCAGCCGTTCTGGATTCCCTCGGGCTCGATGAAGGAAACCCTGTTGATCGGCGATTTCCTCTTCGTCAACAAGATGGCCTATGGGTATTCCTTCGCCTCCTGCCCCAACATCAAGCTGCCCGCGATCGGCATCAACATCGATGCCGAGAACCTCTGCGGCTTTCTCAAGCGCGACAACGCTCGCGTCTGGGGCGGAGACCCCGAGCGCGGCGACGTGGTGGTGTTCCGCCACCCGGTTACCGGCGCCGATTTCATCAAGCGCCTGATCGGCCTGCCCGGCGACCAGATCCAGGTCATCGACGGGGTGCTGCACATCAACGGCGCGGCGGTGAAGCTCGAGGACGCCGGCGTGTTCACCGAGATTTCGGCGCCGCAGGGGCCGCAGGGCTATCGCCCGCGCTGTGAAAACGGCCCGGTGGGCAACGGCGGCGCCTGCGAGAAGTCGCGCCAGATCGAGACCCTGCCGAACGGCGTGCGCCACGCCATCCTCAACATCGGCGACCAGAGCTCGGATCACACCGGCATCTACACCGTGCCCGAAGGCTATTATTTCTTCATGGGCGACAATCGCGACAATTCCAGCGACAGTCGCCTGCCGCAGGCTGCGGGCGGGGTGGGCTTCGTTCCCTACGAGAACATCGTCGGCCGGGCCGACCGGATCATGTTCTCCTCTGCCGGGCGGTCGATGCTGTACTTCTGGACCTGGCGCGGCGATCGGTTCTTCAAGGGGATCGAGTGAAACTTTCGGCCGAACTGAAGACCTTTGAAGACAGGATCGGGCACCGGTTCCGGCGGCCCGAACTGCTGCTGCGCGCCCTCACCCACGGCTCGGTCTCCTCGCCGACGCGGGCCGACAACCAGCGGCTCGAGTTTCTCGGCGACCGGGTGCTCGGGCTGGTGATGGCCGAGGCGCTGCTTCTGGACGACAAGACCGCGACCGAGGGCCAGCTTGCCCCGCGCTTCAACGCGCTGGTGCGCAAGGAGGCCTGCGCCGAGGTCGCGCGCGAGATCGATCTCGGCGCGGTGCTCAAGCTGGGGCGCTCCGAAATGCTCTCGGGCGGGCGGCGCAAGCAGGCGCTGCTGGGCGATGCGATGGAGGCGCTGATCGCCGCCGTCTACCGCGATGCCGGGTTCGAGGCCGCGCGCGACATGATCCTGCGGCTTTGGGGCGAGCGTATCCGCAGCGTCGAAGAGGATGCCCGCGATGCCAAGACCGCGCTGCAGGAATGGGCGCAGGCCCGCCGCCTGCCGCCGCCCAGCTATACCGAGGTCTCCCGCGCCGGCCCCGATCACGCCCCGGTCTTTACCATCGCCGCGCGGCTGGAGACCGGAGAGGAGGCGCAGGCCACCGCCGGCTCGAAACGCCAGGCCGAGCAATCCGCCGCCAAGGCGCTGCTGGCGCGGCTGGAGCGGGCATAGACTCCAGGGGACCGGAACCGCCAAGGGCGCCGGGTGATT